>Ga0153954_1001601_pt1 | contig 11528 bp, 10 predicted proteins | sample TSFL038MetaG_FD_102277 | JGI IMG/M metagenome (GOLD analysis project Ga0153954, IMG submission 102277) | Attine ant fungus gardens microbial communities from Florida, USA - TSFL038 MetaG | ecosystem: Host-associated > Fungi > Mycelium > Unclassified | place: USA: Florida, Wekiwa Springs State... | reverse complement strand
CGGCCACCGAATTCCTCGTTCTGGCATGTCCGCTAACCGCCGCGACGCGAAACCTGATGGATCGGCGACGGATCGGATTGCTTCCCACCGGCGCCGGCCTGATCAACATCGGCCGCGGCGCGCTACTCGACCAGGACGCTCTGTGTGATCGGTTGGACGCTGGCACCCTCTGTGGTGCTGTCCTGGACGTCTTTACGCCGGAGCCGATCCCGCCAGGCCACCGCCTGTGGTCGACCCGCGACCTCATCATCAGCCCGCATACGTCCGCTGATGATCCGCAAACATATAATCCTATGAGCCTGGACATCTTCTTCGCCAATTTGCAGGCGCTGCAGGAAGGACGACCACTTCCCAACCAGTTCGACATCGGGCGCGGCTACTGATGCTTCCGACATTGGTGGCTTTGCTCGCCGCGGCAACCGTCGCGGTTCCGCTGACCCGACGCGCCGGGCTGGGCAGCGTGCTCGGCTACCTGCTGGCCGGCGTGGCGATCGGCCCGTTCGGTCTAGGGCTGGTTCAGGGTGTCGAGGATATCGCCGCCATCGCCGAGTTAGGCGTCGTGATGCTGCTATTCCTGATCGGTCTGGAATTGCGCCCTGCTCGGCTATGGGTGATGCGAAACGCGGTGTTTGGCTTAGGTACCGCCCAGCTTGTCGTGAGCGCCGCCGTGCTTGCCGGCTTGGCCCACCTTGCCGGCGTCGGCTGGTCTGGCGCTGCCATGCTCGGTGCCGGCCTGGCATTGTCATCAACTGCCATCGTGTTGCCTATGCTTGCCGAGGCAAATCTCTTGCAGAGTAGAGCCGGTCGCGACAGTTTTGCGGTGCTGCTATTCCAGGACGTGGCGTTCATTCCGCTTGTCGCAATCGTGCCGTTGCTGGCCGAGAAATCCCTGCCCAACCACCTGCCTTGGGTTGATGTTGCAAAAGGCGCCGCCGCAATCGCCGTCATTTTGGTTGGCGGCCGTTATGCGATCCCGCCGATGATGCGTGCGATTGGCGGCAAGCGGACACCGGAAGTGTTCACGCTTGCATCGTTGCTCACGGTAGCCTCGGCAGCCTTCATCGCGGCGGTCGCCGGCCTGTCGATGTCGCTCGGCTCATTCATGGCGGGCGTACTGCTGTCACAGTCGGAGTACCGCCACGAGTTGGAGGCTGACATTGCCCCGTTCGAGGGCCTCCTGCTGGGGTTCTTCTTCATCTCCGTCGGTATGTCGGCGGATCTGCATCTGGTGGTCGCATCTCCTGGGCTGATCCTCGCGGCGACCGGCGCGTTGTTGGCATCAAAAATCGCTGTGTGCTTTGTCCTTGCGCGCATCGCGCGTCAGCCATTGCCGGACGCAGTCCGCTTCGCGCTGGCCCTGCCACAGGCGAGCGAGTTTGGCTTCGTCCTGTTTGGAGCGGCCGTAGCCGTGGGCGCGCTGGACCCAGCTTACGCGGCGCTGGCAACGCTCGTTGCGGCGCTCTCGATGGCCGCAACCCCGATCCTGTTCGCGATCTCCGAGCGCTATTTGATGCCGCACCTCGAGGCCGAGCCGGAGCCCGATTTCGACACGATCGAGTCGCCGACCGCCCCGGTCATCATCGCCGGATTCGGTCGATTCGGGCAGATCGTAGGCCGCGTGCTCCGGATGCATGGCATTCCGTTCACGGCGCTCGAACGTGACCCAGGTCAGGTAGACGTGGTACGCCGTTTCGGCCTGAAAGTGTATTTCGGCGATCCGGCCCGGCCCGAGTTGATGCGCGCTGCCGGAGCAGAACAGGCGAAATTGCTGATTATCGCTCAGGACGACGCCGAAAATGTCCTGCGCATCGCCGAGGTCGCCAAGCGGCTATTCCCGAATTTGAAGGTGCTGGCCCGAGCTCGCAATCGCCGCCATGTTCACCTGTTGATGGACCGCCACGTCGATGGGTTCGTCCGCGATACATATTTTTCCAGCCTGCGCATGGCTGAGAAGTCGCTGATGGCATTGGGCGTCTCGGCCGAGGATGCGAGCCGCTCGGTGACGCTGTTCGGCGAGCACGATGAACGGTTGCTGCGCAGTACCCACGCCTTCTACGAGGACGAGCGGCGACTGATCCAAACCACGCAACAGGCGGCCGAAGAGCTGATGTCGTTATTCGAGGCCGATCGCAAGGCTTGAAGTTGTGCCCGGGCTTATCACGCTGTGCAGCGGAGGCGAATGTAGTGTCTGACCGAATCCCGGTGATCGATATCGGACAGTATCTCGGTGGCAAACCGGGTGCCGGCGCCGCATTGTCAGGGGACGTCGCCGAGACCTTCGTAGACACCGGATTTCTGGTGATCGCTAATCACGGAATTGAACCCGGCCTGATCGAAGGGACCTTCGACGCGGCAACCGAGTTCTTTGACCTCGACGAGTCACGCAAACAGGCGCTGAAGGTAGGCGACCTGAACATCGGCTATCTGCCCTACGGCGCGCAGATCATCCGCACCTCGAAGATCAATCGTAACACCAAGCCCAACCTGAGCGAGAGTTTCTACATCGTTACGGACCGGTTGCCCGGCGAACCCGAAATCCGGTCCGGAAACCAGCTGTACGGATTGAATCGATGGCCGGCCGAAATGCCGTCCTTCAAAGCCCGCACCATGGCGTATTTCGAAGCGATGCGGCCGCTCGCCCAGGCGATGGTCTCCCTGGTCGCCACGTCGTTGGGACTACCACCGGATTATTTCGATGCCGACTTCCATGAACCAACGATCACATTGCGGCTAATCCGCTATCCGTCGCACGATGGCGCCGAGGCGAACCAGTTTGGCTTCGCCCCGCACATTGATACCAGCTTTCTTACCCTTTTGGCGCAGTCGGAGTTGCCGGGATTGGAGGTTCTCACCCGAGAGGGCACATGGATCCGACCACCGGCGATCCCGGGCACTTTCGTGGTCAACACGGGCGAGATGCTAGCGCGCTACTCGAACGACCGATACAAACCGACGCCTCACCGTGTGATCAATGCCAACAAATCATTACGCCATGCCATTCCCTTCTTCTATGGGCCGAGCCTGGACGCAGTGATCAAGCCGGTTCCAACGTGTGTATCGGATGCGAATCCGGCGCGGTATCAACCGCTGCTATATGCCGATCACCGTCGTCAGTTGAATCTGACGAACTTCGATCACCGCCGAAAACCCGCTGACCAGTCGGCATAATTTGTTGCCGCCGATGCGCTCAGCAGTCCAGGCGATAGACCCTTCGTGCCGTGCCCGCGAATATCGCCGCCTTTTCACCCTGCGAACAGCCCGACGTCATTCGCTTCAGAGCATTAAATAGAGCGGCGAAACCGATCCCCATTTTCTCTACCGGAAAGTTGCTTTCAGCGATGCATCGATCCGACCCGAACAATTCGACGCAAGTTTCGACATACGGTCGCCAGTGCGCCGCCAGTTGCTCGGACGAGGGTGGCGCTTCGAGCCCCATGTAGTCATACGCAGCAAGGCGCATCATCATGCCGCCCAATTTCATCGTCACGTTCGGGCATTTCGCCAGCTCGCTGACCGATTTCTTCCAGTCAGCGAACACCTCATCGTTCTTTCCCATATAGCGACCATAGCCCAGGGGACCGCCGCAATGGCCGACGATGATGTTCGCATTTGGGAACGCTTTCGCAAGGCTTGTGATGTCGGGGATTTGCGGGTGGAATCCCCAAGCGTCCAGGGATAGGCCGAGCGCCGCCAGACGTCGGAGCCCGGCTCGGAAATCGTCTCGAAGGTATAGGCCGGGGCGCATATCGGACGCGCTGTTGCCGATGACCGGATCCGCGTCGTAACCGGCCGAGTGTCGCACGCCACGGAACCGCCCACCGCCCGCGCGAATATGGGCCTCCAGCACCGGTTCGACCCAATCACCAGAGGTGAGATCAGCGTATCCAACAATGCCAGCGGCAACTTTGGTCTTGCCATAGGCGCCGGAGTCGCTCATCGCCGCAATGCCTGCAACAAACTCCGTTTCGCCCACCGGCCGCAACGCCTCGGGGCCGATGGCCCGGTACATGGCGTGGCACTGCAGAAATACCGAGCCGACGACGTTGTGGCCGGTGGCGCAGTCTGCGAGATACTCGTGCAACAAGTAGCGAAATGATGGCACTTCCCACGACTCGCCTTTTCCCCCGGCGGTCCGATGCCAGAGGTGGTGATGTGTGTCGATGATCGGCAGTTCGGCATCGATGATCGGTTCTGCCGGCGCCTTGCTCAGCCAGTCTTCCCGCGGCGCGAATATGCGACCGAAGGCGGTTTTGCGTGTGTCGACCGTCACGGCGAACTCCCTCCTTGGCCTTCCCGACATGGCCCTCGCGGCAATCCTCAACGTCGCATGCGGAACCGGTCAAGCCCTCCGACTTGCCGTCCGCCGACGAAGCAGTCAGCATTACCTCCTCGCCGAACCGGAGAACGATGACCATGGCCCTGACCGTTCAGCATGTGCACCTGAAGACGCAGAACGTCGAGAAGACGATGCAATATTACATCGATAATTTCGGCGCGACGGTGAAGGCCGAGATGCCCGGGCGCGGGTGGCAGCTCGATCTGCACGGTCTGCAGCTGAATATCACCACCATTATCACCGAGCAGAACCATGCCCAGTATTACGGCATCGAACACATGGCCGTCGTGACGGACGATTATCCGGCGACATTGGCGAAGCTGCGCGGCAATGGCGTTGAGGTTCTGGAAGAGCTTAAGGGCAGCAATGGCGCACGGGTGGCCTTCGTCAGCGCCCCGGATGGAGCGCAGATGGAAGTGATTGAAAAGGCCTGAGCCATGACGTTGGCGGATCAAATTCCATTCGGCATGTCGTTACCGCATCGATCCCCGGATCGGATCAGCGCCGAGACAGTGCGTGCCGTCGCACAACGTGCCGAAACGCTTGGTTTCAGTGACCTCTGGGTGACCGAGAATACGCTCGACCATGTCACCAGTTTCGATCCGCTCACTGTCCTGACCTATGCAGCCGCCGTCACCACAACGATCCGCCTCGGTGCCTCCGTGCTTGTCTTGCCGGTGCACGATCCGCGAATGGTCGCGCACCAGTGGGCCTCGCTGGACGCGCTCAGCGAGGGCCGGGCCATAATGGGCGTGGGCATTGGACGGCCACAACATTACGCCGAGTTTGAGGTGTCGCCCGAGGGCCGGGTCGCTCGTTTCCGTGAACAGGTGTCGCTTATCAGAGCGCTCTGGGCCAACGAGCAGGTCACGCATCATGGACGATATTACCAAGTCGATAACGCTCGTCTGGGAATCCAGCCGGTGCAGCAGCCGCTGCCGATCTGGATGGGCGTCGGCCACCCAGACGCACTCCGACGCACCGCCAGGTTAGCGGATGGGTGGATGGGCGCCGGCGGTTCGACAACGGAGGATTTCCGCAAGGCCGTCCCGGCACTGAAGGCCGCCTTGGCCGACGCAGGTCGTGATCCGACCAGGTTTCCGATCTCGAAGCGCATCTTCATGGCCATCGATGACAACTCGGCCAAGGCACGCGCGACACTCCATCGATGGTACACCGAGGTCTATCATAATCCTGCTGGCACAGAGACTTCGGGCGTCCACGGTACACCCGAGCAGGTTGCGGAGAAATTGCAGGAGTTCATTCGCATGGGAGCAACGCATCTGTTGCTGAATCCAGTGGCAGATCACGCCGAACAGCTCGAGGCATGTGCGGAGGTCATCCGTCGTCCCGTTTGAGGGTCGAGACGCCCGTGTCATGATCTGGCGCAGAAGAATCGTTTTGCTTTGACGCTCTCCCAGATTTTGTGGCTTTAGGAGCAACCGGCCAGCGAGCCGGGATCAAGGCCACGGAGCTTGGTATGTTTGTGGATGCGCGCACCGTCGCGCAAGGCGCCAGCATTGAAACCGGAATCTGCATCATCGGTGCTGGTGCCGCCGGAATTACCCTGGCCAGATCCTTACGGTCGGCACATGTCCCAGTTGTACTGCTGGAAAGCGGTGGATTGGAATTCGACGCAGCAACGCAGGACCTCGACGCCGGCCTGATGACCGGCCTCCACAACTATCCGACCGATGTCTCCAGGTTGCGGTATTTTGGTGGAACCACGAACCACTGGGCCGGAACATCACGGCCATTCGAGGCCTCGGACTTTCACCCGCAGCCCTCGATCCCGCTGAGTGGCTGGCCAATTGCCCTTGAGGATCTTTCGCCATACTACCGAACTGCACAGGAGATCTGTCAATTAGGACCGTTCGACTACAGCACGTCGTATTGGTTCCAGAAGATCGGGCAATCACCGCCGGCATTCGACCCGGCTCGCGTCCATCCGACAATTTTCCAAATCAGTCCGCCAACCCGGTTCGGCGAAGTCTATCGGAACGATCTCAAAGATGAAGAAAACGTAACGGTATATTTGAACGCGAACGCCGTGGATTTGCAGGCCGTTGCTGACGCTTCCGCCATCGAACGCATTCATGTGGCCACACTGGGAGGCCCAAGCTTCTCTGTCCGGCCAAAATACACCGTGCTCGCGGCCGGGGGGCTGGAGAACGCGAGAATCCTGCTGCTCTCCCGGGGGGTTCAACCAAACGGGCTTGGCAATACCTATGATGTGGTCGGCCGTTATTTCATGGACCACCCGTACTTTCCCGCTGCTGGATTCGTAACGTTCGCAACCCTGGACCCGCCGCTTCCGTTGATGATCCTCGGTGTGAAGGCGTCACCGGTGGCGGCATTCGCAACGTTGGCGAACGCTGCGAAACCAGACGGCACGGCGGGATTCCAGGTGCTGATACAAGGAATGACTCGTATCATTACTGGTGTTGATTCGTTGAAGACTGTTGCTTCATCATTGAGCAATCTGACCACGCCGGATCATCTGTGGGACCATATTCAGGCCATCATCAGAGACCGCGACGCCATTGCTGACAACGCCTATCGCACCATCATGAGGAGCCGACAAAGTCCGTTTCTGGCAAGCGGAGTCGGTCTGCCAATTCAAGCAGCATCACTGGACGTTCTCCTTGAGCAAGTGCCCAACCCGGCAAGTCGGGTTATCCTCTCGAAGGAAAGGGATGCCTTAGGACAGAACCGGCTGGCATTGGACTGGCAGTTCACAGACGTAGAGCGACGTACCTATCAGCACGCGATTGAGATGGCCGCTCTGGAATTTGGGCGGCTCGGGTTGGGACGCGTAAAGATAAAGCCACTACCGCAAGATGGCTGGCCGAGCGACCTGATGGGTGCCAATCATCACATCGGGACAACCCGCATGTCAGATGATCCCAAAACGGGCGTGGTCGACAGGAACTGTCGCGTTCACGGCATCAATAATCTCTACGTCGCTGGCAGCTCGGTGTTTCCGACCTCGACATTCGCGAATCCGACCTTGACGATCACCGCGATGTCCCTGCGCCTCGCCGATGAACTGCGCAAGCAAATCTCGTAGTATGAGAACACCGCAAATGATTCCTGGCCGACGCGATGTCTTCCAAATGCTTGCAGCAATGATAGCCACAGTTGCGATCCGGAGACGAGCCGCGGCGGCGTCGGATGACACATCGTTGGTGGCGATCAGTTCCATGGAGTTCGTAGGTCGCGCTTATCTGGCCGAATACGGCACATCCCAGATCATCGCCGCACTTGCGCACGACCCGGCTCTGGAAATATTACGAAGTGGACAGAGCCACAGCATGTTGCTCCGCCGCGCAAAACAGGATTTTGCGGACGGGAATATCGTTCTGGTTGACGGATGGATGCTTTCTCGTACCGAGGCCCATATTTGCGCATTGGCTGCTTTACAATCCACTGCGTCCGACGATCAATAGGTCCAGCAGCCATGCCGCGTAAGACCGTGTGCCATCCCTATATCATTCTGATTACGTTCTGGGTCTTGGTGACAGCGTATAACCTGTTCAAACCATATCACATCGATGATTCTGCGCACTTGCAGTTTGCCCAGGCGATGATGGCGCATCCGCTTCACCCGATGACCACCATGCTCAATTTGGCTGGCACGCCGGAGCCGATCTCACATTTCAACCAACCCCCGCTGTACTTCTATCTGCTTGGCATCTGGGGTTCGCTGTTCGGCTATAGCGAGCCGGCGATGCACATGCTGGGAGCCCTATTCGCACTTGCGGCTATCGTGCTCTTCTTTAACATTTCGTCAATCATTGTGCCTGGGTGGGCGCTCTGGCTTACGGGCATGATGGCGTTGGGGCCGGTGTTCGTCGTTGGTCAAAACTTGATGGTCGATGTGCCGTTACTTGCTATGTGGCTGCTCTTTTTTGATGCGCTGATTGTACGCGCTGATGCCGAGGAGTCCAAGCAGCAACAACGTTTTCTTATCGCCGCCGGAGCGGCTTCCGCGGCTTTGCTGATCAAATACAGTAGCCTTGTACTGCCGCCGATCCTGATCGCCGTTCTGCTGGTCGAAAAGCGGTGGCGTTTGCTCTGGATCGGCATCATTCCGTTCTTCGCGTTGGCCTTGTGGTCGCTGTTCAACCTGATCGAATATCGCCACATTCATATGTTGCAACGACCTGCCCATGGCTTTCGAGACTGGCCGAAATTGCCCCTGCTCCGGTTCATAGGGATCGTTGTGACCCTGGGCGGTATCACGCCGTTTCCGTTATTGCTTGCTGTTCGCGGCGTACCAGGTCTCTCCCAACGAGCGTGCCTGTGCTACGTCGCCCTGGGAACCGTGGGTATCGTTTTGGTCGCGCTTGTCGCGGCAGGTCTCGCCGAGGCGCCCATCGCACTCCTCCTTCGCGTCCTCTTCCTTTTCAACGGCCTGCTGCTCATAGCAGCGGTCGCCGTGGCCTTTCTTCAAGGCCTGCGGGAACGGGGGCAAACACTTGTGGCCACTCCGGCGGATGTGCGTTCAATAGTCATGTTCTTATGGATTGGTGGCCACTTCGCCTTTTACAGCCTCTTTGCACCGTTCATGGCGTCTCGCCACGTCTTGCTGGTGTTGCCAGCCTTACTTATTGTCGCCGCTCAGCTCCTGCCGAAGCCAGTCCCCCGCATCGATGCGGCTTTCGGCTTGGCGGCAACATTGCTTCTGACCACTATGATCGGCTGGGCGGACTGGCGGTTCGCGGCGTTCTTCCGCAACGAGGCAAAGACAATAGCCGCAGGTGTGCCCGCGGGTTCCCGTATCTGGTTCTATGGCGGCTGGGGTTGGCAGTGGTACGCGCTCCAGGCTGGCTTTCACGCCGTCGACATCGAGAATTCAGAGATGAAATCGGGGGATTACCTGGTTGCACCGGGCGATGAGGCACTTTCACGGACATTCATTATCGACAAACTGTCATCCCAATCACCGATTACCCTGATTCGGACTGACAATAAGACGCTAGGCTGGGGTGATCTGTTTTGCACGGCCCGACCATCCCATTTTTACGGTGTCCCTTACGCCTGGTTGCCGGAGGGTCCATGGACGCTGAGCACAAACTGCTTTAATAGGCTTGATCTTTATCGCGTGAGCTAGACTACGGCGTTGCGTAGCGAGGATCGGCGTAGTCGATGACCACAACCTCATCGGTGACAGTGTCCAGCACCGCGCAGCTCAACTGGCGGTCATTGCGACTGTCCCGCGCATCCCCAGCCGAACCGGGATTGATGACCAGCACATGGCCAAACCGCTGCACGGTCTGGCAATGCGTATGGCCATACAGCACGATATCGGCGTCGGCCTCGGCGAAACGACGCAATTTGGCGCTGTGCGGATGCACATACTCGCCACGCGGCTCCCAGGGCGTCGAGTGGATCAGCAGCAGCCGCTTGTTGCCGAATTGCAGGTACCGTCTGTGCGGCTGGTCAGCGAGAAACCGCACCTGGTCAGGATCGATCCCTGGCCGCTCACGCGCTCGTGATCCAGCCGAGGACAGAAACACCTCCTCATGGTTCCCCTGGATGATATGGGCCCGCCGCTCGCGCAGTCGCGCAACGACCTCGTTGGAAAACTTATATTCGAAGATACAGTCGCCCAGGCACAGCAATTCGTCGACGTCACCCATGGCCTCCAAGGCGAGGTCGAGCCCCTGCAGGTTGCAGTGCAGGTCTGAGACGATTCCGACTTTCAAATGTCCATTCTCCTCTCGCTCCGCGGATACCACGGCGTGGCGGATTTGGCGACCGGCGCAGGCCGCCTGTAAACTGCATCCGAGCCGTACAGAGGAAGCCTGCGAGGATGAACGACCAGCCCGCCGACCATCCACAATCCGTGATCGACCATCTACAGGCGCGCGCCAGCCGGCACGAGACGCCGTGCGGTGACGGGCGCATGGTCTGGCATTTGTGGGACGAGACCGGCGGCACCGGCCCCGTTGTAGCGCTGTTTCATGGCGGCGCCGGATCGTGGCGGCATTGGATCCGCACGATCCCTGCCCTGCTGCCCGATTGGCGTATTCTGGCACCAGACCTACCCGGCCTCGGCGAGTCCGATATGCCCCATGACGCTGAGGATGCGGATGCCATCGCGGCAGTGGTAGCCGACGGAATTGACCGTATCATCGGCTCCGAAACAAGCTACGATGTCGTCGGCTTCTCGTTCGGCGGGACGATGGCAGCCTGCGTGGGCGCCTTGCGCGGTAAGCGCGTGCGATCGGTCAACATCATCGGTTCCTCCGGCGTCGGCGCTCTGGGCTCCGCGGTGAAGTTGGAAAAAGTCCGTCATCTGGAAGGCAAGGAGCGTTGGGACACCCATCGCATCAACCTTGGCCGGCTGATGATTGCCGATCCCGCAAAAATCGACGATTTGGCCATCGTGATCCAGGATTGGAACACCGTACGCTCGCGGCTACGGACGCCGCAGATATCACGCAGCGGCGCCATCATGCGGGCGATCGATCGGCTTCAATCCCCCCTCAATGGCATGTGGGGCGAGTTTGACGCGCCGGCAAATCCGAAAGGGCCGGAGCGTGTGGCGACACTACGTAAGCATAAGCCGGGCGCCGATATCCGCTTGATTCCGAAGACCGGCCATTGGGCGGCTTATGAGTCGCCAGAATTCGTCAATCCCACACTATTGGAAATGCTCGGCCGCACACGGCCCTGAGCCAATACGGTTCGAAGGAAACGATCTATGACCGAATTGACAGCCGGCCCCGGTGAGATGATGGGCAATGCCGGGCCGGGTATGCTCGCCGGATTGCGCGTGATCGAAGTGGCCGACGAGCGGGCCGAATATGTCGGGCTGCTGCTCGCCGGTCTTGGATGCGAGGTGATCAAGGTTGAACCCGTAGAAGGGAATGTCACGCGTCGCATCGGCCCGTTTTTGAACGATGAGCCAGGACCGGAACGCTCGCTGTTTTTCTGGAACTATAACCGAAACAAGAAATCCGTCGTACTGGACATCCAGGACAAAACCGCCGATTTCCTGCGCCTCCTGGAAAGCGCCGACATTTTGCTGGACTCGTCATGCGGGGCGCTGAACACCGCACTCGGCCTTGACCGGACGGGCCTGAACGCGCGCTTTCCCAAGCTGATTACGGCGCGGATGACCCCGTTCGGAGACGACGGGCCATGGGCCGATTTCAAAGGCTCCGACTTGATCCACCTTGCT
>Ga0153954_1001600_pt1 | contig 11530 bp, 9 predicted proteins | sample TSFL038MetaG_FD_102277 | JGI IMG/M metagenome (GOLD analysis project Ga0153954, IMG submission 102277) | Attine ant fungus gardens microbial communities from Florida, USA - TSFL038 MetaG | ecosystem: Host-associated > Fungi > Mycelium > Unclassified | place: USA: Florida, Wekiwa Springs State... | reverse complement strand
TTTCGCCGACACGTTATTCCGCGTCCTCGATCGTGCGCGGCGCCGAGCTGTTCGCGATCCATTGCGCGGCTTGTCACGGCCGGCAGGGACGCGGCGACGGGCCGGCCGGACGCTTCTTCCGGGTGAAGCCGGCCGACCTTACGGCCGACCACGTCTACGCCCACACCGACGGCGACCTCTACTGGTGGCTTACCCACGGGATCGGCGACGTGATGCCGCCGATGGCGGTTGCGCTCGATGAGACCGCACGCTGGAACGTGATTGATTTCGTGCGTGCCAATGCCGACGCGGCGCGGCTCGCTGCCGCGCCGGCCAAGGTGACCGATGTCGGCTACCGTGCGCCGGATTTCTCGGCCGCATGTCCGGACGGCGCGACGCTCGCACGCGACACGCTGGGCGGGCGCGGCGCGCGGCTCGTCGTCACCGGCTCCGATGTCGCGGTGATCGCGAGCTCCACGTCCACGGAAGGGAACGCGACCTGCCGTGCCGACGATGCCGCGCTGGCCACGGCGCTGGCGCTGTTCCGTGGCCAGGACGCCGGCCAGCGGGCGGAATTCCTGGTCGATGCGGCGGGCATGCTGCGTGCCGCCTGGTCGCCCGGCGGCAAGCCCGATTGGAGCGATGGCGAAGTCATCGCACGCGAGCTTGCCGCCATGCGCGATCATCCCGCTGCGACGCGCCCGACCGGCTCGCATCTGGCGCATGTGCCCTGAGCGCACACACACTCTCTCTCTCTCGATCATTCGCGGATGGTTCTATTCAAGCGTGATGCGCTATAGGCTCTCGGCAGCTCGACAACCTCGGGGGAGCACAGCGCCGATGTCGCGTTCCGTCGTTACGATGTGTGCCGTGGCGCGCCGGTTGGCGCCGATCCTGTTGCTGGCGGCGCTGCCGGCGCTTGCGATTGCGGCAGACGAGCTCGACTGGGCCTATCCGGTGCCGCCGAAGCCCGACACGCTCGACAACCTGGTGCTCATGCAGGTGCCCGATAGCACCCGCGCCTATACCCAGGCGCAGATCGACGACCCGTTCGAGCCGCCGGACTGGTTCCCGGACGAGCATCCGGAGATGCCGCCGGTGGTGGCGCACGGGGTGAAGCCGGCGGTGCGCGCCTGCGCGCTGTGCCACCTGCCGTCGGGAAACGGTCATCCGGAATCCTCGAGCCTCGCCGGGTTGCCGGTGCCGTATCTTGTGCGCCAGATGGCCGAGTTCAGGAACGGCGGGCGCAAGGGCGGCCGTGCGACCACCATGGTGACCATGGCGCAGGAGATATCGGACGAGGATACGCTGGCGGCGAGCCAGTATTTCGCCGCGCTCACGCCAGGCATCTGGACGCGGGTGACGGAGACCGACACGGTGCCCAAGACCTATGTCGGCGCCGGCGCCATGCGCTTCGCCGATCCAAGCGGCGACAAGGAGCCGGTCGGCAATCGCATCATCGTCGTCCCGCAAGACGAGGCCAGGGCGAAGAGCCGCGATCCGCACTCCGGCTTTATCGACTATGTGCCTGTCGGCAGCGTCGCCAAGGGCGAGACGCTCGTCACCACCGGCGACGGGGGCAAGACGGTTCCGTGCGCCATCTGTCATGGCGAGGCGCTCAAGGGGCTGGGCGAGTTGCCCGCGATCGCCGGACGGTCGCCGATCTATATCGTGCGCCAACTCAACGACATGAAGACCGGCAGGCGTTCCGGACCGGCAATGGCCCTGATGAAGCAGGTGGTCGACAAGCTCACCGTCGAGGACATGGTGGCGATCGCCGCCTATGTCGGCTCACGCGCGCCGTGACCGGCGTTGCAATCAAGCCTTGGTGCATCAAGCCTTGGCGCGACAACATGGTATGATGGCGGCGCGGGGAGCCGTCGCGGCCGGAGCCGGAGATGGACGCAACCGATCTGAAGACGTTCGAAGCAGTGGCCCGGCTCGGCGGCATGAACCGGGCCGCGGCCGAGCTCAACACCGTGCAGTCGAACGTGACCGCTCGCATCCGCGCGCTGGAGGAGGAACTCGGCAGCCCGCTGTTCCGTCGCCACAGCCGCGGCGTCGCTCTCACCGATGCCGGCCGCCGCCTGTTGCCGTTTGCGCAGCGGATCGGGCGCCTGCTCGGCGACGCCCGACGCGCGGTGGCCGATGATGGGCAGCCGAGCGGCACCCTCACCATCGGCTCGCTCGAGACCACCGCGGCGCTGCGCCTGCCGCCCTATCTGGTGACGTTTGCCGAGGCCTATCCGGAGGTCGACCTTGTGCTCACACCTGGCACCACGAGCGAACTGGTGGAGCGCGTGCTCGAGCACCAGGTGGAAGGCGCCTTCGTCTGCGGTCCCGTCAATCATCCCGACCTGGTCGAGGAGGCGATGTTCCGCGAGGAGCTTGTCCTGGTCAGCGCGCGACACGTGCGCAGCGCGGAGGAGGCGCTGTCGAAGCGCGGCCTCAAGATCGTCGTCTTGCGCGCCGGATGCTCCTATCGCCAGCGCCTGGAGGAGATCCTGGCGCGGCGCGGGATCGTCGCGGTGCGCCGCCTTGATTTCGGCACCCTCGACGGCATCATCGGTTGCGTCAGCGCCGGCATCGGCATCACGCTGTTGCCGAAGAGCGCCGTCGCGGCGTTGCACGGCGCAGGTCGTGTTGCGATCCACGCGTTGCCGTCCGCAGATGCTCAGGTGGAGACCGTGTTCATCCGCCCACGCGACGGTTTCGTCTCGAGCGCGCTCGATGCGTTTCTGTGCGGCCTGCGCAACTCCGCCGGGCTTGCCGATGCGGCGGAATAAGCGCAGGTGCCGCGCCTGACCCGCTATCGCGGTCGCAGATAACCGCTATCAGGACAAATCGTTATTCAAGGCGTGCCGCCGCGCCTATCTCTCCATCCGACGATGGAGGGCAATGTGACGATGTCGCTGACGGCGCATACGGGCGACGAGGTCAGTGTTGGACGAGCGATACTCGCGGGCGCCTGTGCGAGCCTGGTCGGGATCGGATTGGCGCGCTTTGCCTATACTCCGCTTGTTCCGGTGCTGGTGACCGAGCAATGGTTCACGCCCGTGCAGGCGGCTTATCTCGGCGGCGCCAATCTTGTCGGGTATCTGGCGGGCGCACTGGGGGCGCGCCGCATCAGCGCAGCAGCGCCGACCTCGGTGGTGATGCGCACGCTGATGCTGGTGGCGACCGCCTCGTTCTTCGCGTGTGCGCATCCGACCGCATTCTCTTGGTTCCTGGTCTGGCGTGTCATCGCCGGCTTCTGCGGCGGCGCACTGATGGTGCTCGCGGCCAATGCGGTGCTGCCGCATGTCCCGCTCGCGCGGCATGGCCTGGCCGGCGGCGCCATCTTCACCGGCGTGGGTCTCGGCATTGCGGCGTCGGGGCTGCTCGTGCCGGTGCTGCTGTGGTGGGGGCTCGGCGCCACCTGGAATGGATTCGGGATCCTTTCGCTTCTGCTCACCTTGCTCGCCTGGAGCGGCTGGCCGCCGCATGCGGGCGGTCGCGCGATCGGTGCTGAAATCGAGGAGCGCCGCCTGCCGTCGCCCAGGGCGCTCCTGGCGCTCTATGTCGCGTATGGGCTCAATGCGGTGGGCCTGGTGCCGCACATGTTGTTCCTGGTCGATTTCATCGCGCGCGAGCTGGGGCAGGGACTCATTGCGGGGGCGCGTTACTGGGTGGTGTTCGGCATGGGGGCGGTCGCCGGGCCCTTGCTTGCGGGCTTCGTCGCCGACCGTGTCGGGTTCGGTCTGGCAATGCGGCTGGCGCTGCTGGCGCAGGCATTGTCGGTCGGATTGGTCGCGCTCGCCGACGGGCCGATAGCGTTGCTGATCTCGAGCGCGGTCGTCGGCGCCTTCGTTCCGGGCGTGGTTCCACTGGCGCTCGGGCGGGTTCACACGCTTGTGTCCGGCGTGCAGGACCGCAAGCGCGCCTGGAGCCTCTGCACAGCGGCCTTTGCATTGGGGCAGGCAGGTGCCGCCTATGCGTTCTCCTACGTCTTCGCGCAGACCGCTGGGGCCTATCGTCCGTTGTTTGTCGCCGGCGCGGCGGTGCTGCTGCTCGCGCTCGCCGTCGACCTGATATGGCAGCGGTCGAGCGGCGTGGCTAAAGCCGGCTGATTGAGCGGCCGGCCGACGGGCCGAGCGCGCGGCCGCAGTCTCTCAACCAGCTTCGCCGGGCGCCGCGGCGTGGATCGCAAGGGCGTGCACGCCGCCCGCGAGCTCGCCCGCAAGTTCAGCATTGATCATGCGATGGCGCTCGAGCCGGCTCTTCCCTTTGAAGGCCGTCGATACGATATAAACCCTGTAATGGGTCTCTCCGCCCGGTCGATGCCCGGCATGACCGACGTGCAGGTGGGATTCGTCGACCACATCAAGGCTTCCGGGGGCGAAAGCCAGCGTCAACTTCTTCGTGATGATATCGCGTGTCGTCATGGTCCCCCATATCGGGAGCCGGACGGCGCGGTCAATGTCGCCGTGCGGCGACAGTGACGGAAGAATTTGCGCAATCGCCCTTGTCAAGTCTTGAAGGTGTAACGCACTGGCGCTCATACTGATCGGTCATGAAAAGCGACTCGCCCCTTTTTGATCGTATTCGGGTCAAGCCCGATAAGGATCGCCGTGTGCACACCCAGGCGGCGCCGGCCTGCGAATGGCCGGATTGCAAGGCGCCGGCGACCCACCGCGCGCCGAAGGGGCGCAATCGCGAGCGCGAGTATTGGCAGTTCTGCCTCGATCACGTGCGCGAGTATAATCACGGCTACAATTTCTTTGCCGGGATGAGCACCGAGGACATCGCGCGCTATCAGAAGGACGCGATGATCGGACATCGCCCGACCTGGAAGATGGGCATGAACGGCGGGCGGCCGACGGCGCGCTCGGGCTCCGCGCGCTTCGAGCCGGAGATCTCCGACGCCATCGATCCGTTCGGCGTGTTCCGTGAGTTCGGCGGCGGCCCGGGCGGGCGTGCCGCGCGGACGGAGGCGCGCAGCGTGCGCAACGCCGAGCGCAAGGCGCTCGACGCGCTCGGGCTCGACGTCGACGCCTCGCCGCAGGACGTGAAGGCGCGGTTCAAGTCACTGGTGAAGCGCCATCACCCCGATGCGAACGGCGGCGACCGCTCGTCCGAGGACAAGCTGCGCGAGATCATCCAGGCCTATAATTATCTCAAGTCAGTCGGCTACCGCTGATCGGTTTCGCAGGCGGTCGCCGCAGCAACACCACGCCCGCCGCGATCAGCTCGAGCACCGCGCACAGCACCAGCGCGATCGTATAGCCGCCGGTCGCGTCGCGGATCACGCCGATCAGGCCGGGACCCAGTGCGTAGGTGAACTGCCCGATCGCCGTCGACAACGCGATCAGCAGGCCGAACGAAGCGGCCTCGAATTCGCGCTGCATGATGAGCGCCGGGAAGGTCACCATGTTCCCGACCGAGAAACCGAAGACGGCGCAGGCGAGAAAGAGCGGCATGGCGTGGGTTGCCCGCGCCATCACCAGCAGCGCCGCCGCCTGGCTGACCAAAGAGATGGCGGACGCCAGGCGTTGATTGAGGCGGTCGATGATGAGGCCGAAGCCGACGCGGCCGATGATCGACATGGTGACCGTGACGGCGACCGCGGTCGCGGCCTGCGAGCGTCCGATCACCGGCTCGAGAAACGCGATCTGATGCACCAGGAAGCCGACCTGCGCCACCAGCGCGAGCGCGAACGGGACGGTGATGGTCCAGAACCGGAAGCTGCGCAGCGCCAGCGCGCGCGTCCAGCTCGCCGGCGGATTGGCTAGGCGCGCGGGTGACGCGGGCGATGCGCGCGCGACGCCGGATGGCGGCGCCTTTATGCAGGCGAGCGTAAGGGGGACAAGAACCACCGCCATGACGCAGCTGGCGAACGCCATCCCGGTTGCGAAGCCGTATGCACCGATGAGCATGACCAGCGCCGGGATCACCACGATGCCGCCGCTGCTGGCGCCGGTGAGCGCCAGCGAGATGGCGAGGCCCCGCCTGCGCCCGAACCACAGCCCGAGGATGTTGGTGATCGCGCCGACGCTCATCGCTGCCCAGCCGAACGACATCACCAGATACGCGGCGAACAGCTGCCATGGGGTTCGTACTGTTCCGAGCAGGATGGTCGACAGCACGAAGCAGGCGATGCCGAGCAGAATGAACCGGCGCAGTCCGAGCCGACGGATGGCGTCGCTGACGAACACGACCAGCATGGCGCTGAACAGATAGTAGAGGGTCGTGGCGCCAGAGATCAGCGAGGCCGGCCAACCGTTGAGGCGCTGCAATTCGGCGAGGTAGATGCCATGGCCGTAGAAGCCGAAGCCCCAGCTGAACACCGCGATGATGAAACAGACCAGCGTCACCCGCCAGCCGGCATAGCGTGGCGAGGTTTCGTCGACGGCGATCGGGGTGGAGGCATCGCTCGCGGGAACGACCGGCGCCGGTTGCCGCTCCAACGGTGCCTTGCTTGGCTTCGGTCCGCCGTGCGCGTCCATGTTGTCATCCTTCATCGAGCTTGAGCTCCGGCCCTGCGATCCGCGGGCTACGTCGACTTATGCATGCGCGGCCGATCGACCACCTGCCATAGTTCGGGAATAAGCAAACTATGGATGTCGACGGCGCATCAGGATGATGCCGGCTGCCGCCAGTTCCAGCGCTGCGCAAAGCGCCAAGGCGGCCGAGTAGCCGCCGGTCGCGTCACGCACGATGCTGAGGAGACTCGGCCCGAAGGCGTAGGTGAACTGGCCGATGGCGGTTGATAATCCGATCAGCAGGCCGAACGATGCAGCCTCGAACTCGCGCTGAATGATCAGCGCGGGAAGCGACGTCACGTTGCCCGCCGACAGGCCGAACACGGCGCATGCGACGAAAAGCGCAGCGGCGTTGCTCGTCGTCATCATCGCCGCCAGTGCGGCCACCTGACCCAACAGTAAGAGCGCTGTCACGATGCGCAGATCGAGATGCAAGGCCGACACCCCCAGTGCGACGCGTCCGATGATGGAGGCTATGGTCAAGACTGCGACTGCAAGGCCAGCGCCGGTGCGGCCGATCGCTGGCCCGAGCAGCGAAATCTGGTGCACGAGGAAACCGACCTGCGCCATCAGCGCCAGCGCGAACGGCCCGGCCACGCTCCAGAATGCGGGGCTGCGCAGCGCTTTTTGCCGCGTCCAATGCGCCGACGGTGATTTGTCCTTCGGCACGGAGCCAGACGGTGCCGTCGTGCGTCCCGGCGGCCAATCGACCCAGGCGGCAACGATGGGCGCGAGGATTACAAGCATCAGGGCCGCCGCACCGACCACCGCGAATGCGAAACCAAACGCGGCGATCGCCATGACCAAGGCTGGCGCGACCAGGATGCCACCCGAGCTCGCGCCGTTGAGCGCCAGGCTGATCGCAAGCCCGCGCTGTCGGTCGAACCACAGGCCGAGAATATTAGTGATGGCGCCGATATGCATCGCCGCCGATCCCACCGCCATCAAGAAATAGACGGCGTAGAGCTGCCAGAGCGTGTCGATCGCGGCGAGGAGAGCGACCGCGCTGCTGAGACAGCATGCGCCGATCAGCAGAACGCGCCGTGGACCCAGTCGCGCGATCGCGTCGTTGACGAAGACGCACAGGGTGGCGGTGAGCAGGTAGTAGGCGGTGGTTGCGCCGGTGATGGCCGAGGCCCGCCAACCATGCAGGCGCTGCAGCTCAGCGAGGTAAATGCCGTGACTGTAAAGGCCAAACCCCCAGCAGGCCGTTGCGACGAGAAAGCACGCTGCCACCACGCGCCAGCCCGCATAGCGCGGCGCCGTCTCGTCGACCAAGGAAGCGCAACTCTGCGTGGGAGCAGCATGTGCTGCCGAAATCCCTGCGCCTTCGCCGTCGCTTTCGATCCGTGCCGCCATTCGACGCCTCTGCGCTCTGACTGAGGAACGTTTTGCAGCCGCAGTTCTTGCCATCTTGACCCGCTGCCATGCTTCGGAAATCATCAAACCATGAAAGAGGGCCCCGACATTTCGGTCGTCGCCGCACTGATCGGCAATCCGGCGAGCGCGAACATGCTGATGGCGTTGATGGCGGGCCCCGCGCTGACCGCGACCGAGCTCGCGCAGGAAGCGGGGCTCACGCTGTCGACCGCCAGCGGACACCTTGCGAGGCTCGAAAAAGCGGGCCTGGTCGCCATCGCCCGGCAGGGGCGGCACCGCTATTTCCGTCTTGCGGACGCGGATGTTGCGATTGCGCTCGAGAGCCTGATGCCGCTGGCCGTGCGTGCCGGCCACCTGCGCGTGCGCACCGGGCCGCGCGATCCCGAATTGCGCCGGGCGCGGTCCTGCTATGACCACCTTGCAGGCGATCTCGCGGTGCGCATGTTGGATCGGTTTCTGGAGCGACGCTTGTTGCTACGGCGAGGGGAGGACCTGCGTCTGACACAGGACGGCAGGCGCTTCTTCGTGGCGAAGGGCATCGATATCGATCGCCTGGACCACGGCCGGCGCCCGTTGTGCCGGTCTTGCCTTGATTGGAGCGAGCGCCGTTACCACCTCAGTGGCGTTCTGGGCGCCGTCATTTTCGAGAAGATCCTGGCGTCACGCTGGGCGGTGCGGGAACCCAAGACCCGGGTGGTGCGCTTCTCGGACGCAGGCGAGCGCAAGCTCGTCGCGTGGTTTTCGCGCTGATGCGTCGCTGTCGGGCACGGCTTGCATGCCTGGGACGCCAGCGATCGCACAAATCGACAACCCGCTGGAAATATTGCATTTTCCCTATGGCGCCGGCATCTTTCGCAGCGCGGGCGCTTTCTGCTAAGTTTCGCGTATCGAATCCGCATCGCAAAAATCGACCGAAACGGGTCTCGGTCGCGTCCGAGACCACGGAGGATCAATGACCGCCGCAACGCAAGAGGTCGCCGGGCTCCCGGACATGAAGGTGTCGGTCCGGCAGGTCTTCGGCTTCGACAGTGACATGGAAGTGCCGGCCTATTCCGAGGCCGACGAGCACGTGCCTGATGTCGACACCGACTATCGTTTCGACAAGCCGACCACCCTTGCGATCCTTGCAGGCTTCGCGAAGAACCGCCGCGTCATCGTCACCGGCTATCACGGCACCGGCAAATCGACCCATGTCGAGCAGGTGGCGGCGCGACTCAACTGGCCGTGCGTGCGCGTCAACCTCGACAGCCACATCAGCCGTATCGACCTCATCGGCAAGGACGCCATCGTCATCCGCGACGGGCTGCAGGTGACCGAGTTCCGCGACGGTATCCTGCCATGGGCCTACCAGCATAACGTCGCGCTGTGTTTCGACGAGTATGATGCCGGCCGGCCGGACGTCATGTTCGTGATCCAGCGCGTGCTGGAATCCTCGGGCCGTCTCACCCTGCTCGACCAGAGCCGCGTCATCCGGCCGCATCCCGCGTTCCGGCTGTTCGCGACCGCCAACACGGTGGGGCTGGGCGACACCTCCGGCCTTTATCACGGCACGCAGCAGATCAATCAGGCGCAGATGGACCGCTGGTCGATCGTGACCACGCTCAACTATCTGCCGCATGACAACGAGGTCGAGATCGTGCTCGCCAAGGCGAAGCACTTCCGCACCGAGCAGGGCCGCGACATCGTCGGCAAGATGGTGCGGGTCGCCGATCTCACCCGCAACGCGTTCATGAACGGCGATCTCTCGACCGTGATGAGCCCGCGCACGGTGATCACCTGGGCGGAGAATGCGGACATCTTCAAGGATGTCGGCTTCGCCTTCCGGCTCACCTTCGTCAACAAATGCGACGAGCTCGAGCGGCCGATCGTCGCCGAGTTCTATCAGCGCTGCTTCGGGCAGGAACTGCCGGAATCCTCCGTGAACGTGGCGCTGAGCTGAAGGAGGCGGGCGGCCTGCCGCACGTCACATGTCGTCCAATATCAAAGGCAAGACTCTCACCAAGGACAGCCCGACCGAGCCGTTCAAGCGCGCGGTCACCGGGTGCCTGCGCGCCATTGCGCGCAAGCCTGACCTCGAGGTCGCGTTCGCGGCCGAGCGCCCCGGCTTCGTCGGCGGCAAGGCGCGGCTGCCGGAGCCCCCGCGCAAGCTGAGCGGCCCCGATGCCGCGATCGTGCGTGGCCATGCCGATTCGATCGCGCTCAAGCTCGCCTGTCATGATCCCTCGGTGCACCGCAAGCTGGTGCCGGGCGGACAGCAGGCACGGGCGGTCTTCGAGGCGGTGGAGCAGGCGCGGGTTGAAGCGATCGGCGCGCGCCGCATGTCGGGTGTCGCCAAGAACCTGTCGGCCATGCTCGACGACCGCTTCCACCGCGGCAAGTTCGACGAGGTCACCGATCGCGCCGATGCGCCGATCGAGGAAGCGGTCGCGCTGATCGTGCGCGAGCGGCTGACCGGCCAGGCCCCGCCGCCGGCCGCGAAGAAGCTCGTCGACCTCTGGCGCCCGCTGATCGAGGATCGCGCCGGGCGCGATCTCGACCGCCTGGAGCGCCTGATCGAGAATCAGGCCCGCTTCGGCGATGTCATCCATGACCTGCTCGACGCCCTCGACATGGGCGAGGACCGCTCGACCGAATCCGACGAGGAGGACGGCGAGGAGGGCGAGCAGGATCGCCGCCAGGAGGAATCGGGCGAGGAAGGGCAGGGCGCCGAATCCGAGGACAGCCAGTCCCGCGCCGAGGAGACCGACGTGGCCGGCGAGGACATGTCGGAATCGACCGCGGAGGCCGCGGAGGCGATGTCGGCCGAGATGGCTGACGACGCCGAGATGGGCGATGCCGAGTCGCCGGCCGAACCGCGGCGTCCCCGCCGTCACGGGCAGAACGAGCCGCGCGGCCCGGACTACCGTCCCTTCATCACCAAGCACGACGAGACCATCGCCGCCGAGGAGCTGTGCGAGCCGGAAGAGCTCGACCGGCTGCGCGGCTATCTCGACAAGCAGCTCTCGCATTTGCAGGGCGTGGTGGCGCGTCTGGCCAACCGCCTGCAGCGCCGCTTGATGGCGCAGCAGAACCGCGCCTGGGAGTTCGACCTCGAGGAGGGGATGCTCGATCCCGCGAGGCTTTCGCGCATCGTGATCGATCCGCTGCATCCGCTCTCGTTCAAGCGCGAGAAGGACACGACCTTCCGCGACACGGTGGTGACCTTGCTGCTCGACAATTCGGGCTCGATGCGCGGCCGGCCGATCACGGTGGCGGCGACCTGCGCCGACATCCTCGCGCGCACGCTCGAACGCTGCGGCGTCAAGGTCGAGATCCTCGGCTTCACCACGCGTGCGTGGAAGGGTGGGCAATCGCGGGAGGCCTGGCTCGCCGCCGGCAAGCCGCCCAATCCCGGGCGCCTCAACGATCTGCGCCACATCATCTACAAGTCGGCCGACGCGCCCTGGCGGCGCGCGCGCAAGAATCTCGGCTTGATGATGCGCGAGGGCCTGCTCAAGGAGAATATCGACGGCGAGGCGCTCGACTGGGCGCACAAGCGTCTCTTGGCGCGCACCGAGCAGCGCCGCATCCTGATGATGATCTCTGACGGCGCGCCGGTCGACGATTCCACGCTTTCGGTCAATCCCGGCAATTATCTCGAACGCCACCTG
>Ga0153954_1001599_pt1 | contig 11549 bp, 13 predicted proteins | sample TSFL038MetaG_FD_102277 | JGI IMG/M metagenome (GOLD analysis project Ga0153954, IMG submission 102277) | Attine ant fungus gardens microbial communities from Florida, USA - TSFL038 MetaG | ecosystem: Host-associated > Fungi > Mycelium > Unclassified | place: USA: Florida, Wekiwa Springs State... | reverse complement strand
CTTAGCACCAATGTTGATTCGGCGTGCTACTGTTCTTTGCGCGCGAGCCGAGCTACCCCCGACTGTGTCGGCCATCACGGCACTGCGAATGTCGCGCGGTTTTTGCGGCAGGTGGTCGAATCGCCTGCGGTTCCGCCGCGCACGATGACGGAAGACATCCACAGATTGTTGCACGGACTGTTGGCTTGATCGGACCGGCCGGCGACATCAACAGCTTGTTCGCCGTGGCCGCCACTGCAACCGTCGCGTGAACGGCGCGGGCATGCTCGAAAATATTTCGCTGGCCGAGCGTGAGCAACGGCCAGCGAATGACACAGCGAAATCCCGAGATGGTCCGAGGGCGGCTTACGCCACTGCGCGGATCACCTTGGCGACCTTTTCGACGATCTCGCCCATTTGCTCTTCGGTCATGATCAAAGGCGGGGTCAGCGCCAGCGTGTCGCCGGCGATGCGCAGCATCAGGTCGTTGTCGTGGAAGGCGCTGACCATCGCGTCATAGCCACGCTTGCCCACGGCATCCGGGCGCGGCGCGAGGTCGATGCCGGCGGTGAGACCGACGGTGCGGATGTCGACCACGTTCGGCAGCCCCTTCAGCGACATCACGGCGTCGGCGAATTTCGGCTCCAGCTTGTTGGCGCGCTCGAACAGCTTCTCGTCGCGATAGATGTCGAGCGTGGCAAGGCCGGCAGCGCAGGCGATCGGATGCGCGGAATACGTGTAGCCATGGGTCAGTTCGACCACGTGCTCCGGACCGCTCATGAAAGCGTCGTGGATGGTGTCGCGCACGATCACGCCGCCCATCGGCGCGGCGCCATTGGTGATGCCCTTGGCGAAGGTGATCATGTCGGGCAGCACGCCGTACCGCTCAGCGGCGAAGGCGTGGCCGAGCCGGCCGTAGCCGGTGATGACCTCGTCGAAGATCAACAGGATGCCGTGCTTCTGGGTGATCTCGCGCAGCCGCTTGAGATAGCCCTTCGGCGTCGGCAGCACGCCGGTCGAGCCTGCCATCGGCTCGACGATGACGGCGGCAATGGTGTTGGCGCCGTGCAGGTTGACGAGGTTCTCCAGCTCGTCGGCGAAATGCGCGCCGTACTCCGGCTCACCCTTGGTGAAGGCCTGCTTCTCACGGTCATAGGTCGCGGGCAAATGGTCGACGCCGGCGAGCAGCGTGCCGAACATCTTGCGGTTGTTGACGATGCCGCCGACCGAGGTGCCGCCGAAGCCAACGCCATGGTAGCCGCGGACGCGGCCGATCAGGCGGGTGCGGCTGCCCTGGCCGTTGATCTGGTGATAGGCGAGCGCGATTTTCAGTGCGGTGTCGGCAGCTTCCGAGCCGGAGTTGCAGAAGAAGACGTGATCGAGCCCGTCGGGGGCGAGCTCGGCGATGCGGCTTGCAAGCTCGAAGGCCTGCGGGATGCCGAACTGGAACGGCGGCGCATAGTCGAGCGCGGCTGCCTGCTTGGCGATCGCTTCCGAAATCTGGGTGCGGCCGTGGCCGGCATTGGTGCACCACATGCCGGACGCCGCATCGATGATATTGCGGCCGTCGACGGTGATGTAGTGCATGTCCTTGGCGCCGGCGAGCAGGCGCGGCGCCTTCTTGAAGGCCCGGTTGGCGGTGAACGGCATCCAGTGCGCGGCGAGGTCGTTCGGTACGTTCACGGAGTTGGGGCGGGCGCTCTTATCCAGCATTGGGGACCTCTTCTTCGGCTTCGGCGTGGGTTTTGATTGTATAAATTATCAGCTTCAACAAGCCACGGGAACGTCAATAACCTGCAATATTTCGCCTATTCGCGATTGATTGTTGCGTTGAGCTCAACCCAGATCACCTGCCGCGATGAAAAACACCTCGCCTTCCGAATCCTCGGTGTCGAGCCAGAGCAGCGGTAATTGCGGATAAGCCGCCTCGAGATTGGCGCGGCCACGGCCGATTTCGCAGATCAGACCGCCCTGCGGCGTCAGGAATTGGCCGGCGTCGTCGAGGATGCGCCTGACGATGTCGAGACCATCCATCCCGCCATCAAAGGCGATCTTCGGCTCGGCGCGGCATTCCGGCGGCAGTTCCGCCATGCCATCCGCATCGACATAGGGCGGATTGGTGATGATCAGGTCGTAGAGCGTGTCGCCGAGCGGCGCGAACAGGTCGCCGCGATGCAACCTGATCCGCCCTTCCAGACCATAATCGGCGACATTACGCGCGGCGACAGCGAGTGCATCGCGGGAGATATCCACAGCATCGATCCCGGCATTGGGGAAATGCCGGCTGGCGAGAATGGCCAGGCATCCGGAGCCGGTGCAGAGGTCGAGCACGCTCTCGACGGAACCGGGATCGCCGAGCAGCGCCGGCGCCTCATCGTCCCCACCGGAAAAATGAGAATCGAGCAGTTCGCCGATGAAGGAGCGCGGCACGATGACGCGCTCGTCGACGTAAAAGGGCAGGCCGCGCATGTAGACCTTGTTGACGAGGTAGGCGGCGGGCTTGCGGGTGCTGACGCGGCGCTCGATCAGGTCGAGGATTTTCCTTGCCTCGAACGCGGTCACCCGCGCAGTTGCGAAGGTTTCGAACTGGTCGGGATGCAGGTGCAGCGCTTCGCAGACCAGGAATGCCGCTTCCGCCACCGGCTCGGTGGTGCCATGGGCGAAGGTGAGCTTTGCCTCAAGAAAACGGCTCATCGCATAGCGCACGAAATCGAGCAGCGTCAGCAGCTCGCCGCTTGCGACTTTCGGAAGTTTTGCGGTCGCCGGTTTGCGTTTCGCCGCCTTGACGCGCTTCGCCATCAGGATTTGGTCCAGCGCGCAGCGGCCGCGTCGTCATGGCCCTTGGCCTCGACCCAGCTCGTTCCTTCGGTGCTCTCCTCGCGCTTCCAGAACGGGGCGCTGGTCTTCAGGTAGTCCATCAGGAATTCCGCGGCCTCGAACGCCGCCTGGCGGTGGCTCGAAGCGGTCACGACCAGCACGATGTTTTCGCCTGGCGCGATGCGGCCAACGCGGTGGATTATCGTCAGACCGTTCAGGGGCCAGCGCGACAGCGCTTCCTCGGCATGCCGCGTGATCTCGGCTTCAGCCATGCCGGGATAGTGCTCGAGGGTCAGCGCGGCGATCGCCTGTCCATCGTCATTGCCGCGGCAGATGCCGGAGAATGTCACGACCGCGCCGATATCGGTGCGGCCCTGACACAGCGCCGCAATCTCGTGCGCGACATCGAAGTCGGCTTCCTGGATGCGGATCGTGATGGGAGCGGTCATGGCGGCGGCATACGCCTCGTTAGCCGCCGGTCATCGGCGGAAAGAATGCGATCTCGCGGGCGCCGGCGATCGCGGCGTCGGATCTGACATGCGCATGATCGATCGCGGCCCGGATCACCTTCGGCGTCTCGAAAGCATGGGCATAGGTGTCGCCGCGGCTGGTCAGCCAGGTGATCAATTCCTCGACGGTGCGCACGCTTGGCGGCGGCTCCAGCGTTTCTTCCGCCTTGCCGACCCGTTCGCGCACCCAGGCGAAATATTTCACCTTCATCGCTCGTCCTCCTCGATGAGGTGGCGGATGCCGGCGCGGAAATAATCGTAGCCGGTATAGATCGTGAAGATCGCCGATGCCCATAGCAGCAGCAGGCCGATCTGTGTCACCACAGGGACCACCATGTCGCCGGCCTCGCCGGCGAGCAGGAAGCCGATTGCCACGAGCTGTATCGTGGTCTTCCACTTCGCAAGCTTGGTGACGGGGACGCTGACCCGCAGGCCCGCGAGGTATTCGCGCAGGCCCGAGACGAGGATCTCGCGGCACAGGATGACGATCGCGGCCCACAGCGACCAGCCGTGGATGATGCCGTCGGCAGCCAGCATCAGCAGGCAGGAGGCGACCAGGAGCTTGTCGGCGATCGGGTCGAGCATCCGGCCGAAGGCCGATTGCTGGTTCCAGATTCGCGCGTAATAGCCGTCCAGGTAGTCGGTAACCCCGGCGGCTATGAACACCGCGACCGCCACCCAGCGCAGCCACAGCGGGCCGTCCATGATCGATTGCGCATAGATGCAGCCGACCACCACCGGAATCGCGGCGATTCGCGCATAGGTCAGGATATTCGGGAGCGACAGGGTTTTGGCCTGCCCTCGGGTGGTTGCGATGTTCATCCGCCTTACCAATACCGCTGTAGCGCTGACGTCAACTTATGAAGCGACATGAACCGGTGACAGATGACGCCTGTATTACGGCCCATTCCGTACCACCGGTCCAATTGTAATGTTGGCATGCCGTTTTGGCACCACCCTTGCGAACATTGGAATTGCAGGGCCGCGACAAAAGCGCAACGCGTTTGCGCGGCGATCGTCCCCAACAATAGTCCAAAGCGCGATGACGATTCATCTCAGGGCATCGCGCTTTAGTCAGGCTGGGCGTGGAAAAACTCGAAAATCTTGCGCGCGCTTTCCGCGCTGACGCCCGGAACCTTGCCAAGATCGGCAATCGAGGCGCGCTCGATCTCCTTCAATGTTCCGAAATGATGCAATAGGGCGCGTTTGCGGGATGGGCCGATGCCCGGAATCTCCTGCAGGCCGGCCTCGCGGATGTCCTTCTTGCGCAGCTTGCGGTGCGAGCCGATCACGAAGCGATGCGCCTCGTCGCGTAGCCGCTGGATGAAATAGAGCACGGGGTCGCGCGGCTCGAGCTTGATCGCCTCGCGATCCGGCATGAACAGGGTCTCGCGGCCGGCATCGCGGTCCGGCCCCTTGGCCACCGCGAGCAGCGACAGCTGCGTCAATCCCAGGCCGTTGAAGATCTCGCGCGCCGCGTTGAGCTGGCCGCGACCGCCGTCGATGATGACGAGATCAGGCCATTGCGGCACCGAATCATCGTCGGCCTTTGCCTTGGCCGCATCGGTTTCCGGAGGCGTCAGGAGCCGCTTGAAGCGACGCTGCAGGACCTCGCGCATCATCGCGTAGTCGTCGCCGGGCGTCAGCCCTTCCGAGCGGATATTGAACTTGCGGTACTGGTTTTTGACGAAGCCGTCGCGGCCAGCGACGATCATTGCGCCGACCGCGTTGGTGCCCTGGATGTGGCTGTTGTCGTAGACCTCGATCCGCCGCGGCACGTCGCGCAGTTGCAGCGTCGTCGCCAGGCCCTGCAGCAGCCGGCTCTGGGTTGAGGTATCGGCGAGCTTGCGGCCCAGCGCCTCGCGCGCATTGGTCAGGGCATGCGTGACCAGCTCTTTCTTTTCGCCGCGTTTGGGCACGGAGACTTCCACCTTGTGCCCAGCCTTCACCGACAGCGCGTCGGCGAGCAATTCGCATTCCTCGATGTCATGCGAGAGCAGGATGAGTTTCGGCGGCGGCTTGTCGTCGTAGAATTGCGCCAGGAACGAGGACAGCACTTCCTCTGATGTGAATGACTTCTCGGCGCGCGGGAAATAGGCGCGGTTGCCCCAGTTCTGTCCGGTGCGGAAGAAGAATACCTCGACGCAGGAATAGCCGCCCTCCTGGTGGATGGCGAACACGTCGGCTTCCTCCACCGTACGTGGATTGATGCCCTGCTGCGACTGGATCGCGGACAATGCCGCGAGGCGGTCGCGAAACAGCGCCGCGGTCTCGAATTCCAGTTCGCCGGAGGCCTTCTCCATCTCGCCGGCCAGCTGCTGCTTCACGGCATGGCTGCGGCCAGACAGGAACTCGGTAGCCTCACGCACCAGCTCGGTATAGCCGGGAAAATCGATCTCGCCGGTGCAGGGACCGGCGCAGCGGCGGATCTGGTAGAGCAGGCAGGGCCTGGTGCGGCTTTCGAAGAACGAATCGGTGCAGGAGCGGATCAAAAAGGCACGCTGCAGCGCCGTGATGGTGCGATTGACCGCGCCCGCCGAGGCGAACGGTCCGAAATAGCGTCCCGGACGGCTTTGCGCGCCGCGATGCTTGAGAATCTGCGGTGCCCAGTGGTCGCCGGTGAGCAGGATATAAGGGAACGACTTGTCGTCGCGGAGCTGGACGTTGAACCGCGGCCGGAGCTGCTTGATCAGGTTGGCTTCCAGCAGCAGCGCTTCGGTCTCGGTGGTGGTCGAGATGATCTCGACTGATATCGTGGCCGCGATCATGCGCAGGATGCGCGCCGGCTGCGGCGCATTGACGCGCGCGTAGGACGACAGCCGCTTGCGCACATTCTTGGCCTTGCCGACGTAAAGCACGTCATTGGCGGCATTCAGCATGCGGTAGACGCCCGGCGAGGTCGGCGCGAGCCGAACCGCGTTCTCGATCGCGGCATGACCGACCGCCAGCGGACCTTCCGCGACCGCTTCGGAAGGCTCCTCCGGCAGATCCGGCAGCTTCGCCTCGTCATCCTCTTCACTGGCCGTGGTCGCGGGATCGACGTCGGGGCCGGCAAGTTGTTCCGGCGGCAACTCGCTTGCGAGGCAAGGCTGCGGCTTCTCCGCGCTGGGGGCGGCCGGCTGCTCGTTAGAATCGTGATCCATAACTCGAATCTAAGCGCTGCGGTCACCCGTCGCCAGCGCAGGCGGGGCGTCCAAGGTAACGCTTCCTTAAGAATGATGAGCGGGCGGTAACCGCCCTTAACAAGCCTTTAACTTAAAACTCTCGATAAATCCTCGTGAAAAGAGTTCGAGTTCCGTAACCAATCGGGTCGTGCTGCGCCGGGGAGGGCGCGCTCGACGCGTCTGATTGCGGCAGTTGCGTTGGAGAGTGAGATGCGAGGGTACGTGTTGGGCGCAGCCGCGTTGACGCTTGCTGGCTGGACGGCACCGGCCGGGGCGGCCGACTACTATGCGCCACGCGGCTACACGGTCAACCAGCCGCTCTACAACAGCTACAGCTGGGCGGGGCCTTATCTCGGCGGCAATCTCGGCTATGAGTGGGGCTCGGTCAGTCACAACGCCACCGAGCCGTCCGGCTTCCAGGCCGGCGCGCAGGCCGGCTACAACTGGCAGACCGGGCCGTGGGTGTTCGGCGTCGAAGGTGATATCCAGGTCACCGGCGCCGACGACACCTTCGCGCCGTGGAAATTTTCCAATCCCTGGTTCGGTACTGTGCGCGGACGCGCCGGCTATGCCTTCAACAACATCCTGTTCTTCGGCACCGCCGGCCTCGCATTCGGCGAGCTCCGCGGCGAGACCTTCGGCGGCTTCACGGAATCGCACACCAGTGCGGGATGGACGGCAGGCGTCGGTGCTGAATTCGGCCTTGCATCAAACTGGAGCGCGAAACTCGAATACCTCTACGTCGATCTCGAGAGCAGCAATTTCGTCATCACCGGAACGTCGAACGGCTCGCGCTTCGGCCTGATCCGTGCCGGCGTGAACTATCACTTCTGATCGCAAGCAGGAACGAAAGACAAGAAAGCCGGCAGCAACTCCGGTCACTGTGGCTGCGTCAAGGTTTCATTGGCTTGTTGCGAGCAACAATCAGCCGCTTCGCGATCGCGTGGTCCGCGATCCACTGGCAAGAAGCATCAACCCAACGCGACGCTCACGATTGGATCACGAGGTTGACCGCCTTCGGGCCCTTGCCCTTCTTGTCCGGTTCGACCTCGAAACTGATCCGCTGTCCTTCGGCCAGATCCTTCAACCCCGCCCGCTCGACCGCGGTGATGTGCACGAATACATCGCGACCGCCGTCATCAGGCTTGATGAAGCCGTAGCCGCGTTCTCCGTTGAAGAACTTGACCGTTCCAGTCATGGCCATCGGGAAACTCCTCCCCCGTCTTGCTCCGCCGCCTACGCTCGCCTGCGTATCGGCCCGACCGGACAATCGCTGCCGGAAAGCTTGGCCACCTTGAGCGCACCGATTTGCAAAGCCGGTCGCCTGGATTTTTGTAGGCCTTGATCACTCCGCCGCAACCATTCGCGGAAGCGGAACGTAAAGCCAGTCCCAATAAGACAAGCATAATACGGTTCCCGGTGAATTGACTACGGATTTTCGTGGTCAACCGCGATCAAGCTTTGGATGCCTCCAGCCTGAAGCGGGCGGCGCCGCCCTGGCCGAGCGGCTTCTCCAGTTCGGGCAGGATGCGCTTGAGCTCGCCATGCAGCGTCCATGGCGGGTTAACCACCAGGAGACCTGTCGATGCGAGCGGCTCGTCGGCCGCTTGCGGCGCGACGCTGAACTCCAGCCGTAAAAATTTACCTGCAGGTTTCGCGTGGGCCGCAGCCGCCGCGACCCGCTGCGCCAGGTCGTCAGTACCGCGTCGGCTTTTTGCCGGGTACCAGAGTAGGTAACTACCGGTCGGCCACTTTGCAAAAGCGGCGGCGAAGCCGTCGGCGAGGCGATCGAACTCGTCCTTGGCCTCGAACGGCGGATCGATCAGCACGAGGCCGCGCCGCTCGTTCGGAGGCACGAAGGCCGGTAGCGCGGTCCAGCCATCGAGATCGACGACGCGGGCCTGCGGGTCGCGGCGCAATGCATCGACGAGCTGGCGGTGCGCGCCGGGTTCGACCTCGCAAGCGGTCAGGCGATCCTGCGGCCGCAGTAACGCGCGCGTGATCAGTGGCGAGCCCGGATAGGCGGCAAGCTCGTTGCCTGAATTGAAGGCCCTCACGATGTCGAGATAGGGCTTCAGCAGCGGTGCAGTGTCCTCGGAAAAACGCGCCTGCATGATCCGGGCAATGCCGGTCAGCCACTCTCCGCCGCGGCGTGCTTCTTCGCCGGTGAGATCGTAGAGCCCTGCGCCGGCATGGCTGTCGATGACGCGGAACGCGGCGGGCTTCTCCTGCAGATAGATCAGGATGCGCACCAGCACGATGTGCTTGATGACATCGGCAAAGCCGCCGGCGTGAAAGGCGTGACGATAGTTCATGCGATCAGCATTATGGCATGGCGCGCCTTCGGCAAAGAGCGCGTGTCCCGGACGCGGCGCAGCGTGCCTTCACGATGCGCCGCAGAGCCGGGACCTCGACGAGATCGATGCGGTCGATGGGTGGCGGATCAGCAGTGCACCGCGCCGCCATAAGTGCGTTCACGCGTCTTCGACAGGCGACGCGGCGCGTTGGGCAGCATCCGGGGCACGGAAGAAGCGTCAGCCGCCGCGCATCGGCGGCATCGTCACTTCGTCACGACGGCATGCGCGGTGATCGAGTTCGTCGCAAGCACGGAACTGCAGATCCTTGCTCATGCAGATGCGCACTTCGCTAAGCCGGGTCCGGTTGCAGGTCACCGAGATCGCCGCGGCGGGAAGCCCCGGATTGGCCTTGATGAAGGCATCCTCGATTTCGGCGGGCGCGATGGTCTTCGTATCGGACAATTGCAGATATTCGTCCGGGATCTTCACGGCGGCGCGGGCCTTGCGGATGGTCTCGAAATAGGCGCGCTCGCCCAGCCCCGAGCAGGTGCCGTGCTTATCCCATTCGTTGTAGATCAGGCCCGGCGCCGGCATCAGGTCGAGCATCGAGGTCATGATGTTGCGCGCCAGCCGCGGCGAGGGATGCTGGCAATATTCGGGGAAGCCGTTCTCATATTGCGGCCACAGCCCGTGCACTACGAAGGAAAACGGCCGGCCGCCGCATTGCGCCTGCTGTGAACGCCCGCCACCGCCGCGCTCGGCGGCCTCCTCACAGAAGGAGGGCGACCACGACAGCGACAGCACGTAGAAATCAAATGCGCCGGGCGTGTTCTGGCGGCGGTCCTCAGCCGTGGCCGGGGTCGCGGCAACCGCCATCCACGAAGCAAAAAACAGCGCAATCCGGATCGATCGAAACATCACGATGCCCCTCACTGGGTTCCTCTTGGAACCACCGGCAGCCTAGCAGAGGAAGGGAACATTTCAAGAACAAAAATAAAGGCGCCCGCGGGCGCCTGTTTAATCGTGTCTGATTCGGCGCCAGCCGGGGCCCGATCAGGGCCGCGCCTCGCGGCAGCCCGGGTTATATGTCCAGTTGCGGTCGAGCCCGGTGATGCACCATTCGACCCCCTGGTCATAACCGGCGAAGCCGCCATCCTCGATGATCGAGAAATAGACGGTACGCACCGCTCCATTATTCAGCGTGACCTTGCCGCCGCAATAGCGGCGCGGAATGTTGTCCGACTGCCAGGGCCGGAACGCGAGCTCGTGGATATTGCCATAACCGGTGATGGCCAGCGACGAATTCCAGAAGGTGCTTTCCTTCTCCTGGAACTGGTAGCTGATGGTTGAAAGCGCCGACTCGCAAGGCGCGACGCGCCCTTCATATTTGGGGCCGGAGAGCCAGAAATTCAGCTCCAGCGGATTGGCTGCGTGTGCGGGCTCGCCGAAAGCGAGCAGGCCAAACAGGGCGGCAAGGCCAAGTTGTTTCAAGGGTGATGCAAAGGCGCGCATGATTGGTCCGCGAAAACTGCTGATCTTTGGGCTGACCATGCCGCGCCGGCTCGCGGAGGACAAGTGCAACGCGGCAACACTTGCGCAACACTTCGCGGCAACTTTGCGACCGGGCGCCCGCCGTTCTTTTCACGGTGCCGCCGACACCCTAAAATGAGCAAAGCAAAAGGGAGTCTGCGATGCGAACGATGATGGCGTTGGCCTTGGGCCTGGTGGTGGCGGGCGGATCGCTGGCGAGTGCGCCGGCGCACGCCGATTGGGTGCCGCCTTTCAAGGGCAACGATACCGGCGGCATCATCGCCTATCCGCTGGCCGCTTCGGCAGACGCGCGCCAGCTCGCGGTCGAGCATTGTGCCCAATACGGCAAGGTGGTGAAATTCCTCGCCATGGAGCCGCATTATGGCGGCTATATCTCGTTCTCCTGCCGCTGGGTGCCTTATGGCTCCAATGAGCGGCCGATCGTGACCAAGTACTGACCGCCGAAATCTGGGATGGCGAGAGCGCGCAACATGATGCGACGGCTTTTTTCGCTGGGTCTTGCCGGATGCGCGCTGGCGCTACTGCCGCTGCATGCGGCGGTCGCCGACGACCTGCCCGTGCGCAAGGCGGGGCTGTGGGAGATGAAGATCCTCAAGAGCGGTTCGGCCCAGCCGGAGATGACGATGCAGCATTGCACCGACGAGACCATCGACAAGGACATGAACAACCTGGTCTCGCCGATGGTGAAGCAGATCTGCTCGAAACAGGACCTGCAGAAGACCGCGACCGGCTATATCGCCGATTCCGTCTGCAGCATCGCCGGCACGACGATGGCGACGCATTCGGAGATCACCGGTGACTTCAACTCGGCCTATACGGTGACGAGCAAGTTGCATAGCGATCGCCTCGACACCGTCACCACGATCGAGGCGAAATGGCTCGGCGCCTGCAAGGACAACCAGAAGCCCGGCGATATCGTGATGCCCGGTGGCTACAAGCTTAATGTCAAGGATATGGACAAGCTCAAGGCCCTGCTTCCCTCCAGGAAGAACTAGATACGAAGCCATCGTGGTGCGTGTGTAGGGTGGGCAAAGGCGCGATTGCGCCGTGCCCACCATGCATATCGAAATGCGGCCGGTGGGCACGCTTCCGCCTTCACTCGTCGAGCGACCGCGGGCGTCGTCGCTCTGCCCACCCTACAATCCGCCGAAGTCGAACTAGCGGTCCCAGCTACACCGGCACACGCACGGTGGCGCGCAGGCCGCCCATCGGGCTGTCGCCGAGCATGATGT
>Ga0153954_1001598_pt1 | contig 11559 bp, 10 predicted proteins | sample TSFL038MetaG_FD_102277 | JGI IMG/M metagenome (GOLD analysis project Ga0153954, IMG submission 102277) | Attine ant fungus gardens microbial communities from Florida, USA - TSFL038 MetaG | ecosystem: Host-associated > Fungi > Mycelium > Unclassified | place: USA: Florida, Wekiwa Springs State... | reverse complement strand
GCAAGATTGGGCGGCACGTCGCCCGTCTTCTGCGCCAAGCGGACGATCGCCGCGCCGATCTCGCTCACCCCCTGCCGCAGCGAGGCATTTTCCTCCGCCTCCGAGCCTGGCTGATGTTTCCCGCGCGCCCGGGCCTGCGAAAGCTCTGATTCGAGCGTCTCGCAGCGCCGCCGCGCGGCTTCGAGCGCGCCTTCCTGCGCCGCAAATTCCGAGCGAAGAGCGTCATATTTCTCGCTCAGCGCGCGCTCGGAGGTGCGGATTTTTTCGACCTGCTGGTCGCGCTGCGCCAGGATCTGCGCCTCGCGCTGCTTGGCGTCCTCAAGGCCGGTTTCGAGCACGCCGTTCTTGATATTCAGCGCCCGCAGCTTGCCTTGATCGGCATCGCGTTGCTGGCGCAATTCGTCGAGCTCCTTGGCGAGTTGCGCTACGCGGGTGCTCTCGGCCTCAAACTTCTTCTGCAGCGCCGCGTGATTGCCTTCGAGCACATCGAGATTGCTCTTGGCGACGACAAGCGCATCGTTGAGCCTCGCGGCGTGGGCCGTGCGCTCGGTGAAGCGCTGCTCCGCCTCGACCAGAGTCCGGCTCACGTCGCCAAGCCGCAGCTCGAGGCCGGCGGCCCGCGCATCGGCCGAGGCGTGGCTTGCGAGCCGCTCATCGGCAAGGGCTGAGAGCACCTGATGCGCCTGGCCGAGCTTGGCCAGTTCCTCCTGCTTCGTCTTATAGAGCCCGTCGGCGTTATAAAGCGCCGAGGTGAGGGCGCCGTGTTCGCTGTTGAGGCCGGCGATCTCATGCTCGGCTGTGGACAGAGCCTCGACCGTGACGCGAATCTGCTCGCTCTGGTCGGCAATCTTTTGCTGCACGGCCGAAAACTCGGCGGCGCGGCGGCCAAGCTCGCTGCGGTCGGCGGCATGGGCCTGGACCACCTCGGCAAGGCGCATTTCGAGGCGGCGCTGCTCGACCGCGAACTCGGCCCGCAGATGATCCCGGTCAGCCAGAATTTCTTCAACGGAAAGAGGGACTTGCGTCTCAAGCCGGCGGCGCGTCAGCCGCAGCGCCCGCCGCCAGAAGACCGGCGCGAAGGCAAGCGCAATGAGCCCTGCAACCAGGAACCCAAGCGCAAAAATCATGGCTTGTTCGATCACGCAGCTTCGCCTGCCGGGTTTCGATGAACCGGACTATGACACCTCTATCAGGGGGAATCAAAAACGAACACTTGGGCGCAAGTCAGGCCGTCGCGCAGGCAATGCGAGCCGTTAGAATGGGTTCCACGTCGGATAGGCGGTGAACTTCAGATAACCGAGGTTCAACCCGAGCCGCGCGCCAAGGCCGGTGCGAACCGGAACCACCACGACATTATTGGCCGTCAGCGCCGTCATGCCGAAACCGCCCACGAAATAGGCCGAGCCGTCAACACCGGCAAAGCGCTGAAACACCGCGCGCACCGCCGGCAGGCCATAAACCAGCATCATCGTGCGGTCGCCGTCGGCGCCAGCATCGAAGCCAAGCGACGGCCCCTGCCAGAAGACCTTCAGGTCGCCGGCATTGCGCGTGTACATCAGCCCCTCGCCGTAGCGAAGCCCGCCGATGAAGGCGCCGCCCGCTTCCTGGCCGAGGATATAGCCGTTCGGCCGGCCCCAGCGCCGCGTCGCTTCCTCGACGACTTGCGCCAGGCCGCGCGACAACGTGCCGAAGAAATGATGGCCGGCCTGAAGCAATTCGTCGCCGCTGAATTCGCCCGGCCGGTCGTCTTCGGTCACAGCCAGGGCCGGCTTAGACAAGCCCAAGGTCAAGCCGGAAGCTGCGATCAACGCCAGTTTCGCTGAAAATTCCCGCCGCGAAGTAAAGCGCATAGTCATCTCCCGAATGAGGCCGCGCTGATCCGAAAGGCTACGAATCGCGCCTCGACTCTCGGCGAGCATGGTTAATGAAGGATTACGCCCTTCTTGCGCCGAGCACGTCGGGGATCGCGTCAGGATCCGCCCAGGCGACGAAAGAGCCGTTCATGAATTTGGTCGCGGTCTTACCGTAACGCAGCGGCTGGCCGTCGCGATCGAGCACGATACCGCCCGCGGCGCGCAGGATCGCATCGCCCGCCGCCGTATCCCATTCCATAGTCGCGCCGAAGCGCGGATAAATATCGGCGGAGCCATCCGCCAGTGCACAGAATTTCAGTGATGAGCCGATCATCCGCCGCTCTTTGACAGGCAGAGTTTCGAGAAACGCGGAGGTGCGCGGATCGGTATGCGACCAGCTCGTCAGCGCGACGAGGCCGTCATGCTCCGGCCGGCGAGCCTCGATTCGGGCACGCTCGGCCAACGGCGGCAATTTTGCGCCCGGCGCGACGGGAAAGGTGACGGCATGATCGCCAGCCAGCCACATCTGTTCGAGCGCCGGTGCATAGACCGCGCCGACCTTCGGCTCGCCATGTACGATGAGGCCGATATTGACGGTGAACTCGCCCTTGCCGGCAAGGAATTCGCGCGTGCCATCGACGGGATCAACGAGAATAAAGGCATCGCCGCCAACTGACTTGGCGCCTGCCGAGGCAGCTTCTTCGGAGACGACCGGCAGCTCGGGCAACCGTGCCGCGAGCCCGGCGAGAATCACCGCTTCGCCAGCAAGGTCAGCGTCGCAAACGGGGCTTGTGTCGCCCTTCTCCCGCGCATGGCTGTCGGCGTTGTAGTAGAGCATGACGGCGGCGCCGGCGGCGACCGCAAGCTCGGCGAAATCTTCGGCGATTGCCTGATAATTCAAGCTCAGCGGTCGTGCACTTGTTTGGACAGACATTGGGTCCTGCAAGGTCAGCGGCAGCATCCAACCGCTGACGCTATGAGATATTAGCTTTGCGGCGGCTTATGGAAGACCCAAGGGCGCACGGTTGCAAACATTCTTTCCGGATGTAACAAAAAGCGTCGCGGCGCAAGTCGATTCGCCGCGGATGTCTTGCCGCAGCCTCGGGATTTTATCTTGCACCTGCGAAGAGCTTGCGGCGATATACTGCGCCGCAACAGAATGGATTCGGTCGGTCACTGCCGATAATTGCCCTAGCGGGGATGGCCTTCTGCGACGCTCGCGCCAAGGGCCTTCTTTATATCCAAAGGACGGAACATGACGGAATTCGCGCTCGGCCCTCTCGACCTCGCCGCTCTCATGTGCTCGCGAGTCTGCCACGATGTGATCAGCCCGGTCGGTGCCATCGTCAACGGCCTCGAAATGCTCGACGAGGAGAAGGATCCGGAGATGCGCGGCTTCGCGCTCGATCTCGTCAAGAAGAGCGCACACACCGCCTCGGCGCGCCTGCAGTTCTGCCGGCTGGCTTTCGGCGCGGCTGGCTCTGCCGGCGCGGCGATCGACACGGGCGATGCCGAGAAGGTCACGCGCGGCCTGCTTGAAGATGATCGCACCAAGCTCGCCTGGAACGTGCCGCGCATCCTGATGGCCAAGGACAAGGTCAAACTGATCCTGAACCTTTGCCTCATCGCCGCCGCCGCCATTCCGCGCGGCGGGCTGATCACCGTGAACGTCGACACGACCGAACCCGTGCCGCGCATCGATGTGGAAGCGGTGGGCACCAACGCGCGTCTTGCCAGCCACGTCCCGCATCTGCTCGGCGGCACGCCGGAAAACAACCAGGTCGATGCGCATGGCATCCAGGCCTTCTATACCGGCCTCATCGCGCGGGCGGCGCAGCTGCAATTGACGGTCGCCGCAACGACCGAGAAGGTCCGAATCGAAGCGCTTCCGGCCACAACCGAGGCTTTAGCCGGCGCGTCGGCGTAACCAATCCTGGCAAAGCCCGAGAATAGCACGCGGCGATTGAGGCCGCGTGCAAGATGAGCTTACGCTTCCGGGCAGCAATCCATTGTTCTGTGTGGGCTCCCGCGCCGAGCGGCGCAAACAACGCCAAACTTCATTCTGAATCGCTTTGTTTTTTAGCCATTTCCGGCTCGAAATGGCTGGCTTTTTTCAACGCTCTTTAACCCATTGCACGCGATAATTCTTTGCCGAGCCTATCCTCGGCCGGAGATTTCGCGCTTCTATGGACGACCTGCTCAACGATTTTCTCGTCGAGACGAGCGAGAATATCGACGCCGCCGGCGAACAGCTCGTGCTGTTCGAGCGCGACCCCGCCGATCGCGAAGCCATTGTCCGCATTTTCCGGCTGTTCCACACGATCAAGGGGACCTGCGGCTTTCTTGGCCTCGGCCGACTGGAGCATCTCACCCATGCGACGGAAACGCTGATCAGCAAGTTGCGCGCGGGCGCGCCGGCAACGGCGGAAACCGTCTCGCTGACATTGACGGCCGTCGATCGGGTCAAACTGATTCTCTCCGGCCTCACCGAAACCGGACGCGAGCCCGAGGGCGACGACAATGCGCTGATCGCAGCCTTGCAGGCGGATGCCGGCGGCCCGCAGCCTGAGCTTCAAACAGCCGCGACGCCAGCCGCTGCCGAGTCGAAGCCTGACCCAACCCGCAAGTCCGCAGGCACCGCACCCGCCTCCGGCCGGGCGGAAACCATCCGTGTCTCGGTCGGCGCGCTTGAGCGGATCATGATCCTCGTTTCCGAACTGGTGCTGACACGCAACCAGCTCCTCGAGATCACGCGGCATCAGGAAGATGCCGTCATCAAGACGCCTTTGCAGCGGCTCTCAAGCTTGACGACCGATCTTCAGGACGCGGTGATGCGCGCCCGGATGCAGTCGGTCGGCCGCCTCTTCGCGAGCCTGCCGCGGCTGGTGCGCGAGCTCTCCGTCGATCTCAAGAAGAAGCTGCATCTTATCACCGAGGGCGCCGACACCGAGCTCGACCGCCAGCTCATCGAGCTCATCCGCGATCCGCTGACCCATCTTTTGCGCAATTGCGCCGACCACGGCATCGAGACGCCGGAGGAGCGTCTCGCGCAGGGTAAGCCCGAGGAAGGCACGATCCGCGTCGCCGCCGCGCATGAGGCGGGCTATATCACCATCGATATCTCCGACGACGGCCGCGGCCTCGACCTGCAGAAGATCCGCAACAAAGCGGTGACCAAGGGCCTCGTCTCGGCGAGCGAGGCGAAGGCACTTTCGGATGAAGATGTCGCGCGCTTTATCTTCGCCCCGGATTTCTCGACCGCGGCGGCCGTCACCAGCATTTCCGGCCGCGGTGTCGGCATGGATATCGTCCGCGACAATATCGAAGCGATCGGCGGCGCGATCTCTTTGACGACGCTGCCCGGTAAAGGCACGCGTTTCACACTCAAGATTCCGCTGACGCTGGCAATCACTCCCGCCTTGATCGTCGAGGCCGGCGGACACCGTTTCGCGCTGCCGCAGCATTCGGTCGTCGAAGCGGTGGGGGTCGGCGAAGCCGAGACCCATATGCTCGAAGATCTGCAGGGCAGCCTCGTTCTTCGCCTGCGCCAAGACATTCTGCCGGTCGTGGCGCTGAAATCCATTCTGCAGCTCGAAGCCAACGATTCGAAGCCCGCCGCCGATGATCTCGTCATCGTCATGCGCGTCAACAACCAGGCGTTTGGCGTTCTCGTCGATGCGGTGGCGGACGTCCAGGAAATCGTCGTCAAGCCGCTTGGCAGTTCACTGTCGGATCTCCAGGTTTTCTCCGGCCACACGATCCTCGGCGATGGCTCGGTCGTGCTCATCCTGGACCCCACCGGCATTGCCGGACACATGGGCTTCGAACGCGCCAACGATTATACCGTCGGGCGCGTCGTCGAAAGCTTCGTCCCGCCGGAAGAAACCACGCGCTTCGTGCTGTTCCGCGCCGGCCCCGGCGCGCCCAAGGCACTGCCGCTGTCGCTGATCGTCCGTATCGAATCGATCCCGGCATCCGACATTCATACGTCGGACGGGCGCCTCGTCGTCCAGCACCAATCGCAATTGATGCCGCTCATGCCGCTCTTTGCCGGCGCCGAGGCCCGATTGCAGGAGATCAACCCGGTCCTTGTGCTCGGCATCGGCGGCGAGAGCATGGGTCTCTTGATCGAAGAGATCATCGACGTCGTCGAGGCGCCACTCAACATCGAGATCACCAGCGCTTCGCCAGGCATTATCGGCACCGCCGAAATTCGCGGCGCGATCGCCGAAGTCCTCGATGCAAGTTATTTCCTGCGGCTCGGCCGGCCGACCGCCTATTCGCGCGGCGTGGCGCACCAGTTCCGCGTCCTGCTGGTCGACGACAAGCCCTTCTTCCGCGACATGCTGGCGCCGCTGATCATCGCTGCTGGCTATCGCGTCAACACCGCGGCCTCGGCGGCCGAAGCGCTGACGATGTTCGAAAAAGGTGCGCAATTCGACGCGGTCGTCACCGACACCGACATGCCGCAGATGAGCGGCTATGAATTCGCCCGGCAATTGACGCGCGAGCCGCGCCACGCCGGCCTGCCGATCGTCGCCTTGGCGGCGCATGCCGCCCCGAGTGTCCTCCAGGCCGCGAAGGAAAGCGGCATGCACGGCGCGGTCGGCAAATTCGACCGGGCGGCGCTCATGAAAATGCTCGGCGAGATTCTCGAAGTGCGTCAGCTCAACAAGCTTGATCTCGAACAAACCGTCATCGGATCGGTGGCCGCATGAGAATAGACCCGACGCACCGCCTGGCGCCCGCTGCCGAGAGTGCCAATACCGGCGCCGGCAAGACGCAGGTCCATTGCTTCATTGTCTTCGTCGGCGGCGAGCCGTTCGGCCTGCCGGTTGATTCGGTGCAAACGATTTTCGGTATCGAGGCGGTCACGCCCGTGCCGCTCGGACCGCGCGAGATCATCGGCCTCGTCAACCTGCGCGGCAAGATCGTCACCGCCGTCAGCCTGCGTCGCCGGCTGAATTTGCCGGACCGGGAAGCCGCCCGATCGACGCTCGCGGTCGGCATGGATTATCGCGGCGAAAATTTCGCGCTGGTCGTTGATGAGGTCGGCGACGTTCTGCATCTCGAACCCGAGACGCAGATTTTGTTGCCGCCGCATCTCGGCGAACGCAGGGCAAAGTTTACCAAAGCAGCTTATCGTCTGGAAAATGGGATTCTCTCATTGCTGGACGTCGGCGCGATTTTCGAATTCCCGCGGCACATTTGATGCGAGGGTATCCGGCTATCGACAGCAAGAGATGCAAGGATAGGACGATGAAGCAGATTCTGGTCGTTGACGATTCGACCGTCATCCGAAAGGTCGCACGCCGCATTCTCGAGGGGATGAACTTTCAGACCGTCGAGGCGGAAGACGGCCGCAAGGCACTCAATGCCTGCACCTTTTTCATGCCCGACGCGATCCTGCTCGACTGGAACATGCCGGTCATGGACGGTTTCGAATTCCTGCAGGAACTGCGCAAGATGCCCGACGGCCTGAAGCCGAAGGTCGTGTTCTGCACGACGGAGAATGATGTCGCCCATATCGCGCGGGCGATCCACGCGGGCGCCGACGAATATATCATGAAGCCGTTCGACAAGCAGATCCTGCAGTCCAAGCTGGAAGAAATCGGCTTGCTCGATACAGCGGCCTGACATTCATATGATTTGACTGGCGCCGGCATGAGTCAGCGAGGCGATAACTTCAGTCTTAGCCCGGCTAATGGAGCGTCGGCTTTGGCATCCTTGCGGCCGCCCGCGGAGCTTGAATTGGCGACGCGGCCCGCGGCAATCGTTATCGGCGTTTCGACGGGCGGCCCCCAGGCTCTGCCGATCGTTCTCAATGGCCTTGCGCCGATCATGGCGCAAGTGCCGGTCCTCATCGCGCTGCATATTCCGCCGGAGTTCACTCGCACAGTTGCCGCACGGATCGAGGCCCAGACCGGACAGCCGACACGGCTTGCCGAAGATGGCGAAGAGATTCGGCCTGGCTATGCCTATCTGTCGCCTGGCGACCGCCACATGAGCATCGCGCGCAAGGGCGAGACGGTGATTATCCGGCTGCTCGACACGCCGCCCGAAAATTTTTGCAAGCCGTCGGTCGACGTCCTGTTCCGTTCCGCCGTGGACACGTTCGGCGCCGCGGTAATCGGCGTTGTGCTGACCGGCATGGGCAGCGACGGCCTCGCCGGCACTCGCGCGATTGTCGCGGCGGGCGGCATCGTCGTCGCACAAGACGCCGCCTCTTCCGTCGTCTGGGGCATGCCGCGGCTCGTTGCCAGCGAGGGTTTGGCGCTTGCCGTTCTTCCGCTGAAGGAAATCGGCGCATGGGTCTGCCGCCTTGTCCGACAGTCACAATACCGCGAGAGAAAATCATGAACTCCGATTTCGAGATGCTGCGTCAATTGCTGAACCGGCGATCGGGTCTCTCGCTTGATGCGGAAAAAGCCTATCTGGCCGAAAGCCGCTTGCAGCCGCTCGTGCAGCAGCTCGGCCTCTCAGGCCTCGGCGGCCTCGTCAAATTGCTGCTCTCCGGCGGCCACGAAGACCTCGAACGCGAGGTCGTCGAGGCCATGACGACCAACGAGACCTTCTTCTTCCGCGATCGCGTGCCGTTCGACAATTTCCGCAAGGTCATTATTCCTTATCTGCTGCAGGCGCGTCGCGACAGCCGGCAGATCCGCATCTGGTGCGCGGCCTGCTCGTCCGGCCAAGAGCCCTACTCGCTTGCCATGCTGCTCGACGAGGAGGCGCATCGCCTGGCCGGCTGGAAGATCGAGATTCTCGCCACCGACCTTTCCCGCAGCGTCATCAACGCCGCGCGCAACGGGCTTTATTCGCAATTCGAGATTCAACGCGGCCTGCCGATCACCCAGCTTCTGCGTTATTTCCGCCAGGAGGGTGAGCGCTGGTGCATCAACGAGCATCTTCGCTCGCGCATCCGCTTCGAGGAATTCAACCTGCTGTCGGATTATGCGCTGCTTGGCCGTTTCGATGTGATCTTCTGTCGTAATGTGCTGATTTACTTCGACGTGCCGACCAAGAAGGACGTGCTCGACCGGATGGCCAAGATCCTGGCGCCCGACGGCTTCTTCATCATGGGCGCGGCGGAAACGGTGATCGGCCTGACCGATGCATTGGTGCCGCATCCCGAGCATCGCTCGATCAGCGTCCTGCGGCCCGAGGCGCCGGCGGCGCGGCCTGCCCTGGCGCTGGTTGCGAGCTAAAACAAAAGCCCCGCTGATGCGGGGCTTTTCGTTTCCAGGATATTCCCGGAGATGCGTCGACGTTCAAATTGAATCGCTCGGCGCTTTTAAGTCTTTCTCATCGCATCGGATTTGTCCGAAAACCGCTTCGCACTTTTCGGTCCGATGCTCTAGGCCGAGACGAGCTCGTCGTCTTCCGAAGGCTCGCGCAGCACATAGCCGCGGCCCCAGACCGTCTCGATGTAATTGCGGCCGCGGCTCGCATTGGCGAGCTTCTTGCGCAGCTTACAGATGAAGACGTCGATGATCTTCAGCTCCGGCTCATCCATGCCGCCATAGAGATGATTGAGGAACATCTCCTTGGTGAGCGTCGTCCCTTTGCGCAGGGAGAGCAACTCGAGCATCTGATATTCTTTGCCGGTGAGGTGGACACGATTGCCCGAGACCTCGACGGTCTTCTGATCGAGATTGACGATCAGGTCGCCGGTGGTGATGACCGATTGGGCGTGGCCCTTCGAGCGGCGCACAATGGCGTGGATGCGGGCGACGAGTTCGTCCTTATGGAAGGGCTTCGTCAGATAGTCGTCGGCGCCGAAGCCGAGACCCTTCACCTTGTCCTCGATGCCGGCAAGACCGGAAAGGATCAGGATCGGCGTCTTCACCTTGGCAACGCGCAGCGTGCGCAGGACTTCATATCCCGACATATCGGGAAGATTAATGTCCAGAAGAATGATGTCGTAATCGTAGAGCTTGCCGAGATCGATGCCTTCTTCGCCGAGATCGGTCGTATAGACGTTGAAGTTCTCGGACTTGAGCATCAGCTCGATGCTTTGCGCGGTGGCGCTGTCGTCTTCTATCAGGAGCACGCGCATGTGGAGCCCTCAGCCTTCCCCTCGTCGGTCGGCGCGCGAAGCGAGTATTTCTCCCGACCGCCCGTCGTTAACGGGCATTAGCGAGAAGGACCCTGCCGAACCACTTTTTTAAAGTTAATGGCCATTGGTTAACAAAATCATTCCTGACTCCGCAGAACCCCCGTCCGAATCAGGCACAGACACAAAATATACCCAATGTTCCCCGGACGGCCAGTGGCGCGATGGTCGGAGTAAGAAAGCAGAAACTTTAATGGGTCATATTCAGCGTCGTCTCGAAGAAAAATCGATTAAACATCTCGAGATCGGCTGCGTTTCGGAGTTTCCAAGTTATGAAGTCGCGGGACTCGCTCATCCGTCTCAAGCGTTTCCATGTCGAGGAGCGCCGCCGGCGCCTGGCGCAGATTGAAGCCATGATCGGCGAATTCGCCCGTATGGCATCCGACCTCGACCGGGAGATTGCGCTGGAAGAACAGCGCGCCGGAATTTCCGACACCTCCCATTTTGCCTATCCGACCTATGCCCGGGCCGCCCGGACGCGGCGCGACAACCTGTTGCATTCAAGCGGCGAATTGCGCGATCAGCTCGAAGAAGCCAAAGCGCTGATGGATGAGGCTCTCGCCGACCTCGCCAAGATCACGAGCCTTGAAGGGCGTGAGAAAGCCTCCGAGCGCGGCCACGAAGTGCCCGACCACAGCGCGGTGATCGCTGACTTTGACCTGCGCGCGGCGCGCGCCTAGATATCTCTCCTGAGCTGAGCGGAGCGCAACGGGCGCTCCCCATTCACGTGCGGACGGCCGGACACTTGGCTGGCGTCAAATCGCCCTTATTTGGCGAAATGAGAGCTTGCATTGTGCGGTGCTTTCGGGTCTCCACGGCGGCGCGCTGCCGCCAGCAGACCTCGTATGCGTCACGCGCCGGCAGACCGTCGCCAGACGGCGTTTCAGGAGAGACATGAAGCGGTTGAAGGAATTTGCCTGGCCTGTGATCGGCCTCGTCGCCTTGGCGGTGTCGATCTGGCTGTTGCACCAGCAATTCCGCGGCCAAGCCGTTGGGCCGAAAGTCCTGGCCGATCTCAAAACGCTTTCGTTTCAACAATATGGCCTGGCGATTCTGTCAACGCTCGTGGCCTACGTCGCGCTTGCCTGGTACGACCGCGTCGCGTTGATGCATCTCGGCATCAAACACATTTCTTGGGCGTTCATCGGCCTCTGCTCGTTCACGACCTATGCGCTGGCGCATAACATCGGCGCGTCCGTGGTCTCTGGCGCCATGGTGCGCTATCGCGCCTATTCGACGAAGGGGCTGTCGACGGCGCAGATCGCCCTCCTTGTGGGCATATGCTCATTGACCTTCGGATTGGGCGTGCTGTTCCTCGGCGGCATCGTTCTGGTGGCGGAGCCGGTGCAATTGCGGCGGCTTGGCCGATTTCTGCCACATGTCTTGACCGAGCCGGCGATGGCGCAGCTGATCGGCTTTGCCTGTCTCGGGCTCTTCGCCGCCTATGTGATCGGGTCGGCCTTTCGCTTCAAACCCTTGACCATCGGCCGCGTGCGCCTCGAATACCCGCATCTCAACATCGCCCTGCGGCAACTCGCGGCGTCCTCGGCGGAATTAATGGGCGCGGCCGGCATCATCTATTTCGCCCTG
>Ga0153954_1001597_pt1 | contig 11560 bp, 10 predicted proteins | sample TSFL038MetaG_FD_102277 | JGI IMG/M metagenome (GOLD analysis project Ga0153954, IMG submission 102277) | Attine ant fungus gardens microbial communities from Florida, USA - TSFL038 MetaG | ecosystem: Host-associated > Fungi > Mycelium > Unclassified | place: USA: Florida, Wekiwa Springs State... | reverse complement strand
GGCCGGTGGTCAGGGACGGGGAGATCACGACGGCCCACCTCCTGGGCGTCACCCTGGCCTGCGACCACCGCATCCTCTACGGCGCCCCCGCGGCCGAGTTCCTGGCGCGGGTCCGGGCCCTCCTGGAGGAGCCGCTCTCGCTGGCGCTCTGAGCGGCGTTCGTCGCTTGACGGTCCATGTCGGCCAAGCGACGAACGCGGTCGGCGGGGCCGGGGTCAGCAGGTCTTCCTCGCGCCGGTCATCGCGTTCCAGGCGCGGCCGAGGGAGAAGTCGGCGTCGACGCTGAAGATGCCGGGGTGGGCGACGCGGGCGATCGTCCAGTTGCCGTCGCGCAGGAGGCAGCCGGCGCCGCGGCCGATCGACCAGTAGGGGGTGAAGTTGACGCGGACGCGGAATTCGCCCGGCTTGGTGACGCGGAGGGCGAAGCCTTCGGGGCCGACCGAGACGGCGCCGGCGCGGCCGGGGCCGATCGGGGCGACGAGGGGCTGTGGGTCGACGACTTCGTAGATGCGCCAGTGGTGGTCGTGGAAACGTTCGCGCAGGTAAGGCGGGTCGGCGAGGATGAGGCGACGCTCGGCCATCGAGGAATAATCGAGCGGCGCGTTCGGCAGGGCGACGTAGGAGATCGCGCTGCTGCGGAGCCAGCGCTCGTAGCTCGCCTCGGTGAGCGCGCCTTCGGCGTAGAAGATGTCGTCGCGGGCGGTGTCGAGCTGGCGCAGCCAGCCGCGGGCGAGCTCGAACTTCGGCGCCAGGTAGGCCGACTCCCAATGGTTGGCGGTCGGCGGCACCTCGATCCGGGTGCCGCGCCCGCCGTGCGCCATCAGCCAGCGCGAGGCGGGCTGGAAGAAGGACTCTTTGGTCGAGGGGTCGCCGACCGAGCGGGCGATCTGGGCGACGCTGGCGGTCAGCTGCCAGTAGAGGCTGCCGGCGAGGGTGAGGACGAGGACCGTCGTGTAGAGCCAAGCGGGGACGCGGCGGTGCGGGAGGAGCTCGGCTCCGTGGGCGGGTGCCGTGAGCGCGCCGCGGGTGGCGACCGGCAAGGGACGACGCGAGAGCAGGACCGCGGCGAGGATCGGGCCGCCGAAGAGGGCGCCGAGGCGGACCGCGTTGCCGCCGAGCGCGTTCGGGGTGAGGAAGATCGCGGTCGCGGCGACGGCATAGCCGAGGATCACGCGCCGCAGCCGTCCCTCCCCCTCGGCCCGCCAGGTGAGAAAGAGCGCGCCCGCGCACCAGAGCGGGATCGCGACGAAGGAGGAGAAGACGAAGGGGAAGCGGCCCGGTTCGGGGAAGGCGAGGTTCGGCGCGACGGTGAGGACGAGCGCGACCGCGGCGGCGGCGAGGGCGGCGCGCCCCGTTCGCTCCCCGCGTTCCCACGCCCCGGCGGCGAGGACGCCCGCGAGGAAGGCGCCCGCGACCGGGCTCGCCAGCGGGCACGCGGCGGCGGCGAGGACGGCGAGCGCCGGCCGTCCCACCTGCAGGGAGCGCAGCGCGGCCAGCCCGAACGCGACGCCGAAGGCGAAGGTCAGCTGCCCGTCGGCGAGCAGGGTGACGACGCCCGCCGCGAACCAGAGCGTCGCCCAGCGCGCCTCCGTCCCCCAGTGGTCGCGGACCAGGCGGTCGAAGAGGTAGGACGAGGCGACCACCGACAGCATCCCGACCACCTGCGGCCCGACCAGCGCCGCCGCGGGCGGGAACAGGAGGCTGTAGTTGAGCGTGTAGTGGCCCGCGTACCAGGAGCTGTTCCAGATCGCCAGGCCGGCGCGCTGGAAGAGCTCGGTGTGGAAGACCTGCGCGGCGAGATCGCCGACCTGCGGGTCCCAGATCAGCATCAGGGCCGCCAGCGCCGCGCTCAGCGCAACCGCGGGCAGCCATTCGGGGCGGTTCGCCTTCGACTGGAGCATGCGGACTCTCAGCATATGGGCGCGACTTGAGACAATTCTTTAGGTGAACGTGGAGCTGCTCCTCATCGACTGCGGCACGGTCCCCTACCGCGAGGCCTGGGACCTGCAGCTGGCGCTGGCGGAGTGGCGCGGCGCGGGCGCGATCCCCGACGCCCTGCTGCTGCTGGAGCACCCGCCGGTCTACTCGCGCGGGCGGCGCACCCAGGCGGCGGAACTGCCGATGGGGGACGAGTGGTACGAGGCACGGGGGATCGAAGTCCTCGACACCGACCGCGGTGGGCTCGTCACCTACCACGGGCCGGGGCAGCTGGTCGCCTACCCGATCGTCGACCTGGCGCCGCTGGGCGGCGACGTGCACTCCTACGTGCGGCGGCTGGAGCGGGTGATGATCGGGGCGCTGGCCGAGCACGGCGTCGGCGCGCAGACGATCGCCGGGCTGACCGGGGTGTGGACCGAGGGGCCGGCGCCGGTGCCGGGCCTGGCGGGCGCGGCGAGGAAGATCGGCTCGATCGGCGTCCACGTCAGCAAGGGCATCACCACGCACGGGCTGGCGGTGAACGTCGACAACGACCTGGAGCCGTTCGAGTGGGTCGTGCCGTGCGGGATCGAGGGGGTGTCGATGACCTCGATCGCCCGCGAGGGCGGGCGCGAGGCGAGCGTCGCGGCGTTCGGGGCGACGGTGGCGCGGCACTTCGGCGAGGTCTTCGGTCGGTCCCCACAAGTCGCGAGCGTCTCCGACCTCGGCCTGGACCTCGCGCCCGCTACGCTCACGGGCGAACGATGAGCGACACCGTGGCCCCGAACCAGTCCCCCGACGCGCCGAGCGAGCGCGTCCACGTCACCCGCTCCCGGGCCAAGCCGGGCGGCACCGCGCAGACCGACGGGCAGGTCCCCTTCAAGCGGGCGCGCAAGCCGCCGTGGCTGAAAGTGCCGGCGCCGGGCGGGCCGAACTACCGGCGGCTGAAGGAGACGATCGACGGCGACAACCTCCACACCGTCTGCGAGGAGGCCAACTGCCCCAACGTCGGCGAGTGCTGGGAGCGCGGCACCGCCACCTTCATGATCCTCGGCGACGTCTGCACGCGGCGCTGCGGCTTCTGCAACGTGCAGACCGGGAAGCCGAGCTGGAACGACCCGCTGGAGCCGCTGCGCGTCGCCAACCAGGTGAAGGCCATGGGCCTGCGCCACGCCGTCGTCACCTCGGTCGACCGCGATGACCTGCCCGACTACGGGGCGAGCGCCTTCGTCGGCGTCGTCCGCTCGATCCGGATGCTGGCGCCGGGCTGCAAGGTCGAGATCCTCACCCCGGACTTCCGCGGCCAGGAGATGCCGCTCGCCAAGGTCATCCACGAGAAGCCCGACGTCTTCAACCACAACGTCGAGACCGTGCCGCGCCTCTACCCGATCGCCCGCCGCGGCTCGCGCTTCGAGCGCTCCGCCCGCGTCCTCAAGATGGCCAAGGAGATGGGCGGCGACGACGTCGTCACCAAGTCGGGCCTGATGGTCGGCCTCGGCGAGTCCTTCGAGGAGATGGTCGAGACCTTCGGCCTCCTGCGCGAGCACCGCGTCCAGGTCCTCACCGTCGGCCAGTACCTGCGGCCGACCGAGAACCACCTCCCCGTCGTGCGCTACTGGCACCCCGACGAGTTCGACGCCCTGGAGAAGGCGGCCTACGACCTCGGCTTCGAGTCCGTGGCGGCGGGCCCCCTGGTGCGCTCGAGCTACCACGCCGACCAGAACCTCCCGGAGGGCAAGCGGGCGGAGAGCCTGCTGGCCTGAGGGGAAGGGACGGGGCCCCTCAAGCTGGCGCCCCGGCGGGCCGCGGTCGTCCTTTGGCCCGGTAGACGGGCCAAAGGACGACCGCGCCCGAGGCCAAGGGACGGGCCGTCCCGTCCACGACCCTGGCAGGCTGTGGCCGTGGCCGGGACGGCCGGGTATGTGGGGAGCGTGGAGGGATCGTCGCGGGAGGGTCACGAATCGCCCACGGGGGTGCCACGGATCCGTCACGGATGTCGGGCACGTCACGGAGATGCAGAGGACGTCACCCTTCCGCGCGTCTTCCTCAGGCGTCGGGATCGCGCTGCGTGGATTCACCCTGCCATGGCAGGGTGAATCCACGCAGCGCGGTTTCGACCCCTCGATCCCGGGGTCTCGGAGGCCGGGAAGTGTGACGCCGCCCCAGCTGTTCCTTATATCCACCATTCCGGCATAAGGAACAGCCGACCGGGATCGGCGGGGCGCCGGGTGGCTCCTACGCACGGGACCGTGACGGAACCCCCGGAGTTCGTCACGGACCCTCGGCCTCTTCCCTGCGAAACCCTCACGTCCCGGGCGTCTCGTGGCGGCCACAGCCTGCCAGGGCCGCCACGAGACGCCCGGGACTCATCTCGGACGGGCGCCACGGCCCGGACCCCGCCGTCCTTCGCCGGCCCCCATCCCGCCGGCGCTAGGCGACTTGGAAGGTCCCGGTGCGCAGGTAGGCGAGCAGGAGCTCGACCGCGCGGGCGGTCGAGTCCTCGAATGGCTGGGGCAGGTCGGTCGGGTCGGCGAAGCGCAGGTCGGTCGTCTCCTCGCCGTCCGGGGCGAGCTCGCCCTCCCACCGCCGCACCAGGAAGCACATCGAGAAGTAGTGGGCGACGTCGCCGTTCGGGTAGTGGAGCGTGTGGCGCTCGGCCTCCGAGAAGCAGGCGACCGGGATCAGGTCGGCGGGGTCGGCGACGAGGCCCGTCTCCTCGCGCAGCTCGTCGACCGCGGTGCGGGCAAAGCTGCCGCCGACCTCCGCCGCCCCGCCCGGCAGGCACCAGGTCCCGTCGTCCCCGCGCCGAGCGAAGAGCACCCGCCCGTCCTCCCGCTGCGCCGCCACCGCCGCCCCCGGCGTGAGGACGAGGTCGGACCCGATCTTCTGTCGGAGGTGCCAGAGGTATGAGCCCTCAAAGGACAAGAGGCAGGGAAAGTTAGAGGGAAGCCCCCTACAATCGGCGAGACGGGGCCATAGCTCAGCTGGCAGAGCGCGGCGTTTGCAACGCCGAGGTCGCCGGTTCGATCCCGGCTGGCTCCATTGAAGGATCGGCGCTGAAGTCGGGGCCTGAGGTAGTCCTCGGCCCGGCGGATACCTAGCGACTGCCCGTTCCTGGTGGGGACAAGCCGAAGGTGCAATCCGCTGCGCCCATCGTTGCGCGCACCCTTTCGGCGGCGCGCGTGTGGTGCGCCTAAGTGTGCCGCTTTGAAAATTCTCTGGCGAGGATCAGCGGACGACGGCGCGTTTGTATTTCGCCACGGCGAGGACGGCGAAGACGACGGCGATGCCGACCGACCAGGCGGTGGCGCCCCAGACGGAGTTGCCGGCAGGGTCGCCGATGAAGAGGGCGCGGATCGCGTTGACGGTGGTCGAAAAGGGGTTGACTTCGGCGAACCACTGGAGGGCGGCGGGCATCGTTTCCGGCGGGACGAAGGCGGAGGAGACGAAGGTGAGCGGGAAGATGATGATGAAGCCGAGGCTCTGGGCCGCCTCCGGCGACGAGGAGGTGAGGCCGATGAAGGCGAACACCCAGGAGAAGGCATAACCGAAGAGGAGCAGGAGGAGGATGCCGGCGAGGACTTCGAGGAAGGAGGTCGAGAAGCCGAAGCCGATGATCAGGCCGACCACGATCATCACGGTGATCGAGATCGCGTTGGTGGCGATGTCGGCGAGGGTGCGGCCGGCGAGGACGGCGGAACGCGACATCGGCAGCGAGCGGAAGCGGTCGATCAGGCCTTTACGGAGGTCCTCGGCGATTCCCATCGCGGTGACGAAGCCGCCGAAGGACATCGTCTGGACGAGGATGCCCGGGATCAGGAAGTCGACGTAGCTCTGGCCGGGGGTCGTGATCGCGCCGCCGAAGACGTAGGCGAAGAGCAGCACGAACATGATCGGCTGCACGGTGAAGGCGAGCATCAGGTCCGGCGCACGAGGGATGCGCAGGAAGTTACGTTTGGCGAGCACGAGGGTGTCGGAGATCGCCATCCGCAGGCCGCTCACTTCTCCTCCTCCCCGTCCGCCGCGGCGGCGTGGCCGGTCAGGGTGAGGAAGACGTCGTCGAGGGTCGGGCGGCGCATCGAGATGTCGTCGATGCCGACGCCCGCCGCGTTCAGTCGCTCCACGGCGACGGCGATCGTCCCCTTGCGCTCCGCCACCGGGACGCGCAGGACGGCGCCGCCTCGCTCCGGCGGCGCCGAGCAGACGTCGGCGAGCGCCGCGATCGCCGCCTCCGCGTCGGCCGCCGACTCGAGCGTCACTTCGAGCGCCTCGCCGCCGACCTGGTCCTTCAGCTCGTCGGAGGAGCCCTCGGCGATCACCCGCCCGTGGTCGATCACGGAGATGCGGTCGGCGAGCCGGTCGGCCTCGTCCAGGTACTGGGTGGTGAGCAGCACCGTCGTCCCCTCGGCGACCCGGCCTTCGATCGTCTCCCAGAGGCCGATGCGGCTGCGCGGGTCGAGCCCCGTCGTCGGCTCGTCGAGGAAGAGCACCGGCGGGCGCGCCACCAGGGCCGCGGCGAGGTCCAGGCGCCGGCGCATCCCGCCCGAGTAGGTGCGGACCAGCCGCCCGCCCGCGTCGGCGAGGTCGAAGCGCTCCAGCAGCTCCGCCGCGCGCGCCTTCGGCTCGCCCTTCGGCAGGTGGTAGAGCTGGCCAACCATCTGCAGGTTCTCGAAGCCGGTGAGGTTTTCGTCGACCGCCGCGTACTGGCCGGCGAGGCCGATCCGCCGGCGCAGCAGCGGCGCTTCGGTGGCGACGTCGATGCCGGCGACCCTTGCCCGGCCGCCGTCGGCGGGGAGCAGCGTGGTGAGGATGCGGACCGCGGTCGTCTTCCCCGCCCCGTTCGGGCCGAGCAGCCCGAGCACGGTGCCTGGCGGCGCGGTCAGGTCGACGCCGTCGAGCGCCCGCACGTCGCCGTAGGACTTGGCCAAGCCCTCGGCCTCGATCGCGGCCTCAGTCGAGATCGAAATCCTTCGGTGGCTTCTGCTCGAACCAAAGGTCGTCGTCCTCCGCGTCCTCGAGGAAGCGCGGGGTGTCTTCGAGCACGTCCTCGTGGCCCGTTTCCGGGTCGTAGTCGGTCTCGCCCTCGTCGTCCTCGGCCTCCTCGTCCTCGCCGGCCGGCTCCTCCGCCGCGGGCTCCCCCCGGGACTCGAAGTCGAAGATCGCGCCCTGCTCGGGGGCGGGCGCGTCCTCGTACCGCGGCATCGCCAGATGCTCGTCGGTCGGCGGCAGCGGCGCCTCGAGCGCCTGGTCGAGCTCGTCGGAGAGCCGCTGTTCGTTGAAGAAGTCGAATTCGCCGGAGCCCTCCTCCGGCTCGGCCTCGGCAGGCGGGTGGCCGGCGACCTCGGCGTCGGGGCCGCGGGTGTCGAGCGGCTGCTGCTCGTAGGGCGCAGTGTCCTCGGGCGCGGGATGCACGGCGTCCTCCGGCGTGGGAGGCGCCTCGGCGTCCATCTCCGCCTGCACGTCGAACATCTGCGTCGGCTGGTCGGCGATCGCGTGCCGTTCGTCGGTGTCGGGACCGAAGTCGGCGACGACCTCGTGCTCGGCGGCGGGATGCTCCTCCTCCGCGGGCAGCTCGGGGCCCTCGTCGGCGGGCGCAGCGGCAGGCGGCGCGGCGGCAGTGCCCTCGTCGGCGGGTGCCGCAGGCGGCGGCGCGTCGGCGGGGGCCTCGGGGGAGGGCGGCGGCGCGGCGGGGGCCTCGTCGACCGGTGGCGCCAGGTCGGCGGGGGCTTCGTCGGTCGGCGGCGGCAGGTCGGCGGGCGCCTCGTCGGCGGGCGGGGGCGGCGCCTCCGCCTCGGCGTCAAAGAACGACGGGCTGGCCGCGGCGTCCTCGAACGACGGGGCCTCCTGCAGATCGGCGACGTCGGGGCGACGGCCGCTGCGCTCGTGCTCGTCGCCGATCGCCGGCGCGTCCGCGGCGGTCTCCCCCGGGGAGGTCAGGAACTCGGTCGGCGCCTCGGCGAACGGGTCGACCTCGTCCGGCCGCTGGGGCGGCCCGAACGCCTCGTCCTCGAGCCGTTTCAGCTCTCCCTCGTCGGCGCCATGGGCGCGTTTCAGTTCAAGGTGCTCGCGGATTGCGTCGTCAAGAATGCTCATCGGGCCTCCCTTGCTGGGAAGGTTCCAAAGACTAAGGACTATTCCTTGCCCTTGCGGCCCGCTGGGCGGGACTTCCCAGGAAGACACACGAACGCGGAGGAAGGGTCACGGAAGGGAGGAGAAGTGATCCTTCCTTGCACCTTCCCCCCGGAACCGACCGGCCCCGTGGCGGCGCCTGAGCCTCAGGCCGACCAGGTCGAGAGGCGCGGGGCGGGGCGGTAGGCCTCGCCGTAGAGGTCGCGCATCGCGGTCAGGCGCTCCCGCACGCGGGGGAAGCCGAGGCGGCGGCCGAGCTCCAGGGGGCCGAGGGGCCAGCGGTAGCCGAGCTTCATCGCCAGGTCGACATCGGGCTCGGCGGCGATCCCCTCTTCGAGGGCGAAGGCGGCCTCGTTGACGAGGCAGGGGACGATCCAGTCGAGGATCTGGACCGCCTCGGGGCCGGCGAGCGATTCGAGGGCGGCGGGGTCGGTGAGCAGGTGCGGGCCGCCGCCGGGAGGATCGGGGTCGCGCCGGCGGGAGCCGTCGTAGCGGTAGAAGCCGGCGCCGGTCTTGCGGCCGAGGCGCCCGCTCGCGACCATCTGGACGAGCGTGCGGTGCGGGCGCCAGCGGGGCTCGCCGAACGACTGGTGGAAGAAGGATTCGGCGACCCCGAGGCTGATGTCGGCGCCGACCAGGTCGATCAGCTGGAAGGGGCCCATCGGGAAGCCGGCGAGGCGGCAGGCGAGGTCGACCCCGGCCGGCTCCAGGCCGAGCGCCGCCGCGCACCGCAGGCCCTCGGTGGTGAACGGGCGGGCGCAGCGGTTGGCGAGGAAGCCGATCCCGTCGGCCACCCGGATCGGCGTCTTGCCGAGCGCCCGCACGAAGCCCTCGGCGCGGGCGATCAGCGCGGCGTCGGTGCGGGCACCGACCACCACCTCGACCAGCTCCATCACCGGCGCCGGATTGAAGAAGTGGAGGCCGAGCAGGCGCGACGGGTCGTCCAGCGTGCTCGCCAGCGCCTCGACCGAGAGCGAGGAGGTGTTGGTCGCGAGCACGGCGTCGCCGCGGGCGACCGCGACGAGCTCGGCGAAGATCCCCCGCTTCAGCTCGAGGTCCTCGGGCGCGGCCTCGACGATCAGCCCGCAGCCGGCGAGGTCTGCGACCGTGGCGGTGACCTCCACCCCGGCGCCCTCGGCCGGCTTCGCCGCCGCCCGCTCGCGCGCCGCGGCGCTCGGCTCGAGGACGACGACCTCGAAGCCCGCCGCGGCAGCCGCTGTGGCGATCCCGAGGCCCATCGTCCCGGCACCGACCACGCCGGCCGGCCGCGCCTCCCCGGCCGGATCGACCGCAGGCGGCAGCTCGGCGACCGGCGCCGGCTCAGTCACGGGCGGCGAGCTTCGCCTCGAGTTCGGCGACGCGGGCGGCCAGCAGCTCCTTCGCCTCCTCGGTGTTGTGGCTCAGCTGGTGGGCGAGGAAGTGATAGGCGGAGGCATCGTCACGGCCACGGCGCCGCTCGATGAAGTCGAAGCTCATCTTCGAGAGGGCGAGCGCCTCGCGCGGCACGCGGACCAGCTCGGCGACGACCTCCTCGACCTTGGCGTCGAGCTCCCCCGGCGCGACCATCCAGTTGACCAGCCCGACCGCTTGCGCCTGCGCCGCGCTCAGGCCCTCGCTCAGCCACAGCAGCTGCTTCGCCTGGCGGACGCCGAGGTCCCAGGCGAGGGTCGGCAGCTCGACGTCGTCGGCGCCCTGGTCGCGGGTGACCCGCGAGGCGAACTGCGCGTCCTCGGCGGCGACCACCAGATCGCACGCCGACACCAACATCAGCGCCGCCGCCACGCAATGGCCTTGCACCCGGCACACGGTCGGCATCGGCAGCTCGCGCAGCAGGTTCACCGGCCGCACGAAGACCTCGGCCTCCTGCCACATCCGCGTCTCCACCGTCTCCAGGTTGCGCCGGTAGGCCTCGTCCTGGACCGCCGCGTTGAGGTCGTGGCCGGCGCTGAAGGACGGCCCGGCGCCCGCCAGGACGACGACGCGGACGTCACGGCGATCGCGCGTCTCCAGCAGCACCCGCTCCAGCTCGCGCAGCAGCCCCGGGCTCTGCGCGTTGCGCTTGCGCGGCCGGTTCAGCGTGATCCAGCGCGCCTCGCCCCGGTCCTCGACCAGGACCGTCGACTCCTCATCCATCGTGCCCCCGTTCATCTGCCCTCCGTTCCAGGTATGCGGCGCCGACCGCCTCGGCGCTCCGGCCCTCGCCGCCGAGCAGATACTGGTCGGCGAGGATGCGGCGATAGAAGAGGTGCAGGCCGAGCTCCCAGGAGAAGCCGATGCCGCCGTGGACCTGGATCGAGACCTCGCAGGCCTCGCGGGCGGCGGGCGGCAGGGCGTGCCGGAGCACGCCCAGGTGCTCGTCGAGCGCCGCGGCGCCGACGTCGCCCTCGGCGACGAGGTCGACGTAACGGCCGATCCCGGCGCGGCTGATCTCGACCCCGAGCTTGGCGCCGGCGAGCTGGTGGGAGACGGCCTGGAAGGCGGCGATCTCGCGCCCGAACTGCTTCCGCTGGCCGGCGTACTCGACCGCCATCTCGAGACAACGCTCGCCCGCCCCGAACGCCTCGCAGACCAGCATCAGCTCGTACTCGCGCCGGACCGCGGCGGCTGCGGGCCCGCCGACCGAGGCGAACGGCGCGGCGCCGGCGAGGTCGATGCGCGCGAGGCCCTGCCCGGCGTCGAGCGCGGCGAACGGCTCCGCCGCGACCGCGGAGCCCTCGCCCAGCGCGAAGAGCGAGACCTCCGCCGGGGCGAGGACGGCGAGCACCTCGGCCCCCTCCGGCACGGCGGCGGAGAGCGTCGCGCCGGCGCCGGCGAGGGCCACCGCGCCGGCGAGCTCGCCCGCCGCGGCCGACCCGAGCAGGCTCGCGGCCCGCTCGTCGCCCGCCGCCACCGCGACCAGCGCCGGCGCCAGCCCGAAGGCGCCATCGCGGATCGCGGCCGGGACCAGGTGCCGGCCGCAGACCGCCGCGAGCTGGGTCCGCTCGCCGACGCCGATGCCGAGGCCGCCCGCCGCTTCGGGCAGGGCGACCAGGTCGACGCCGAGCTCGCGGATCGTCGCCCGGACCTCCGCGTCGAGCGGGCGGTCCGCGCCGGTCGCCGCCAGCAGCGACTCGGTCGCGAGGATCTTCCCCAGCGACTCCTCCAGCGAGCGGGCGAGCTCCGCCCCGGCGCCGGCCTCCGTCGGGGCGCTCACCGCGCCGCCCCCAGGCCGAGCAGCTGGCGGGAGATGATGTTGAGCTGGATCTCGGTGCTGCCGCCGTAGATGCTGACCGAGCGCCCCTCCAGCAGGTCGTGGGTCCAGTGGTTCATCGCCAGCGCCACGTCGGGGCCGAGCAGCTCCAGCGCGGTGGCGAAGAGGCGCTGCTCGACCCGCGAGAGGAAGAGCTTGTCGATCGAGGTCGAGCCGGGGACCGCGGTGCCCGCCGCCTGCGCGGCGAGGGTCCGGTAGCCCTGCGCCTTCAGCAGCTCGAGGTCGGCGTGGAGGCGGCCCAGCTGCCGCCGCGCTTCGCGCTCG
>Ga0153954_1001596_pt1 | contig 11562 bp, 11 predicted proteins | sample TSFL038MetaG_FD_102277 | JGI IMG/M metagenome (GOLD analysis project Ga0153954, IMG submission 102277) | Attine ant fungus gardens microbial communities from Florida, USA - TSFL038 MetaG | ecosystem: Host-associated > Fungi > Mycelium > Unclassified | place: USA: Florida, Wekiwa Springs State... | reverse complement strand
GTGGTCTATGCCGTCTTGACCGGCGCCTGGCTCTTGTTGTCCTGTGCGATCCTCTACCCCATTTTCCAGACCATGCTGCTGCGCTGGTGGGTCAGCGGGTTGCGCTTCGGCGAGATGACCGTGACATCACATCTGCGTACCGCTCAAGTGTTCGGGGTCTACGGCCGCTTCGTCTGGTACGCCTTGCTGTTCACGCTGGTCGCGGGGGCGATCATCGCCGCCGGGGCGCTGCTGCTTCCGCGCGTGGTCGCCAGCCTGGAAGGGACGGCCCAGGAGATCGCCACGACCGTCGCCCTTGTCGCCGCCTACGTCGCGGTCGCGCTCGGCTATTCGGCGATCTACCAGGCGACCGTCAAGCTCGGCCTGTGGCGTTGCGTGGTGGACAGCCTCGAGGTCTCTCATCCCTCGGCGCTGGAGACGGTCGCAGCCGCGGGCGATGCAGCCTCGCCGGTCGGCGAAGGCCTGGCCGATGCCCTGAGCGTGGGCGGAATATGAGCGCGCAGGATCAGCAGACGCCGCCCGCCGCGGCAGCCGCTCCGACGGTGGGCGACGCGGCGTTTTTCGACGGCGCCACCACCGCGCGCCACGCGGTCAGGGTCGAGCTTGCGCCCGAGGCGGTGGTGGTGCGCGGGGCCGATGGGACCGTGCTGGCGCAATGGCGCTACGACGAGCTCGAGACCATGTCGACGCCGGACGACGTGCTCCGTCTCGGCCGTGCCGGCGACAGCTCGCTGGCGCGGCTGGAGGTGCGCGACCCGCAACTGGCCGCGGCAATCGACGACCGCTCGCTGCCGGTCGACCGCAGCGGCCGCAGCGAGCGCCGCATGCGCGCGAAGGTGATTCTCTGGAGCCTCGCCGCCACCGCCTCGTTGCTCGCCGTTGCCATCTTCGGCCTGCCGCGCATCGCCGGCGGCCTCACGCCGCTGGTCCCGTATTCGGTCGAACGCCGGCTCGGCGCCGCCATCAGCACGCAGGCGCGCGCCGACCTCGATACCGGACACGCCGGTGCGGCTTTCGAATGCGGCAATGCTCCCAAGGAGCAGCCGGGACGGGCGGCCTTCGACAAGCTCATGGGCGAGCTGACGCTCGCGGCCGGCCTGCCGATCCCGCTCATCGTGGCGGTGGTGCGCAAGCCCGACAGCAACGCCATCACTCTGCCGGGCGGGCACATCTACGTGTTCCAGGGGCTGATCGACGCCGCGCGCACGCCCGACGAGCTCGCGGGCGTCATCGCCCACGAGCTCGGCCATGTGGCGCATCGCGACGGCACCCGCACGGTGCTGCAGGGCGCTGGCCTGTCCCTGATGTTCGGAATGCTGCTGGGCGACTTCGTCGGAGGCGGCGCGGTCGTATTCGCTGGCAAGACCGTCCTGCAGACGAGCTACAGCCGGGACGTGGAGGCGGCCGCCGACGGCTACGGCGTCGCGCTGATGCGCAAGCTGGGGGGCGATCCGCGGGCGCTCGCCACCATCCTGGCGCGGATCGCGGGTACGACACATCCGGGCCCCCGCATTCTGCTTGACCATCCCGAGACCGCCGAACGGGTCGCGGCCATCGAGGCGATCGTTGAGGCGGCGCCCCCGGTAGGACCGCCGCGCGCTCTGCTGACCAAGGCAGAATGGGCGGCACTCAAGACCATCTGCTCAGGCAATTGAGGGAACTCGATGGTAGCGCGTCGCTACATCCACTCGGAGCCGACCTCGCGGCTCGCCATCTGGGCGCGTCGCACGGCTTTCTTTGCCGCGGCCGCCACCATCCTCGCCATCATCATCGTGCGCTCGAACCTGCTCGAGATCTGGCCTGCGCTCGCGACCTTCGGCGGCGCGCTCGTCATCGCCGTGTTTGCGCTGCTGCTCGCGCTCGCGGCCTTCGTCGTCATCTGGATGGAGGGATTAGCCGGCATCGGCGCGGCGTTAGGGGCAATGGCGATCTCGCTCGCGCTGCTCGCCTATCCCGCTTACCTCGGCCTCCGGGCCCATCGGCTGCCGTGGATCTACGACATCACCACCGACCCGATCGACCCGCCGCGCTACGAGGCGCTGGCGCGACTGCGACCGCGCGACGCCAATCCGGTGGCCTATGCCGGGCTTGCGACCGCCGAGCAGCAGCGCATGGCCTATCCCGATATCGGGCCGCTCGGTACCAACGCGACCGCGCAGTCCGCTTACGATGCAGCGCTCGCCGTGGTCAACAAGCGCCGCTGGCGTGTGGTCGAGGCGCGCGCGCCGCAGGCCGGGCGGCGCGACGGCCGCATCGAGGCGGTGGCGCGCACGCCGATCATGGGCTTCCGCGACGACGTGGTGGTGCGCATCCGGGAGGAGCCGGACGGCGCGCGCATCGATGCGCGTTCCTCCTCGCGTTACGGCTGGTTCGATTTCGGCGCCAACGCTTCGCGCATCCGCAGCCTGATCAACGATATCGAGGACGCCATCAAGACGCAGAAACCGGAGCGCCCGCCGCCCACGCGGCTGCCGGCCCCGAAGTCCACGACAGCGGGGAAGAAGGATCAGCCGAAGCGGTAGCGCGTAGGATGGGTTGAGCGCAGCGAAACCCATCAGCGATGGTGCAGCGGGCAATGCAATTGATGGGTTTCGCCATAGCGCGTTGAAGACGCGCGTGAACGCGCTGACGGCTCAACCCATCCTACAAACTAAGCCAGCCGATACTTTCCGTCGATCGAGGGTTGGCCGTCGGTTTTGACTCGACCGCGTGTCGCCAGGTCCTCGAGATGGGCGAGCACTGAGAGGCCCGCCGCCTTGGTCAGGCGCGGATCGAGCCCGATATAGATCGCACGCACGATCGTGGGGATGTCGGCTTCGCCCTTGGCCAGGCGATGCAGGATCGAGGCCTCGCGGCCTTCGCGGTGCTTGATGTACTTCTGCACGAAGGCCGGCGCCGCGCGCACCAGCCCGCCGTGGCCCGGCAGATAGATCGCCTCCGAGCGCCGCGCGAGCTTCCGGAGCGAATCCATGTAATCGCTCATCGCACCGTCGGGCGGCGCGACCACCGGCGTCGACCAGGCCATCACGTGATCGCCCGAGAACAACAGCTCGGCCTCCTTGAAGGCGAATGCCATGTGATTGGCCGTGTGGCCCGGCGTCGCCACCGCTTCGATGGTGAAGCCGTTGCAGGCGACCACCTCGCCATCGGCGAGCGCCCGGTCGGGACGGAAATCGGTGTCGTTGCTAGCGTCGAGCCGCGGGGCTTCGCCCACGTTGAGCGCCCGCGCCGGGCGGTGCGGGCCTTCCGCCAGCACCAGCGCGCCGGTCGCCGCCTTGATCGCGGGCACAGCCGGGGAATGGTCGCGGTGGGTATGGGTCACGAAAATATGCGTCACCGTCTCGCCGCGCACGGCGTCGAGCAACGCCGCGATATGCGCCTCGTCGAGCGGACCGGGATCGATGATGGCGACCTGCCCCTTGCCCACGATGTAGGAGACGGTGCCCTTGAACGTGAACGGGCTCGGATTGTTGGCGAGCACCCGCCGCACGCCCGGCAGCACCTCCTCGACCGTGTCGGGCGCAAGCTCGAAGCGCTTGTCGAACGGAATGTCGTCGCTCATGCCAACCCCTACCCCATCACGCAACCATGGAACGCCATAGATAGCGTCCGGAAGGCCACCTTGGAAGGCAGGGTGAGCAGGAAGGTGGAGGGAACAAAACAACAGCAAAATCGCCGTAATCTCGGGCATTCCGAATGCTCAAATAGCCCCGAGTTCATTGGTGCAATGTAAACTCATTCGGGCAATTCCGTTTGAAAGACTTTGGCCGTTTGTCCAACCATGCACTGCCGTCCCAGGTGGGAACGGCTCGCGATTTGGTTCGCCGATTTCAGAAGGATGCGATGGAGGACACGATGTCGACGGGTGCCTATGGCATACTCGCCGGTACTGCGGCGCTGACGCTTGCGGCCTTGGCTTTCGCCACGCCCGCGCACGCTCTCAGCATGCATGAATGCAGCGTGAAATATAAAGCGGCGCAATCGTCCGGAACGCTGCAAGGGATGAACTGGCGGGAGTTCCGCAAGGCCGAGTGCGGTCCGGGCGCGACCGCGGCGGTGACCCCACCCGCGAAGCCTGCCACCACCGGCGCCGCCGCTCCGGCCTCCACGACCCCGGCCCCTGCTCCCGCCCGGTCGCCGTCGGCCGCGCTCGGCAACGCCGTCTTCCCTTCGGCGATCTCGTCGAAATACGCCAATGAGCACGCCGGCCGGGCGCGCATGCACACCTGCCTCGACCAGTACGAGGCCAACAAGGCCAGCAACGGCAACGGCGGCCTTCGCTGGATCCAGAAGGGCGGCGGCTACTACAGCCAATGCAACAGGAAGCTGAAGCTCGGCCAACAATAAGCTCCGCAACAACAAGCACCACAACGGGCACGCTCGCGGTGGGTTTCATTTAGCAACAGAGAGGTTCTCATGGGACTGTTTGACAACGCCACCCCGGACGGCAACATCGCCAAGCCGATCATGATCGCCTTGGGTACGCTGCTGGTCGGCAAGATGCTGAGCGGCGGCTTCGGCACGCAGCAGATGGGCGGCGCCCAGCAGCCATCATCCGGACAAGCCAACCAGTCGATGCCCGGCACCACCACGGCAGGCGCGCCGGACGGCGGCGTGCTGGGCGGTCTCGGCGGCCTCCTCGATAAGCTGCAGAACGCGGGCCATGGCGAAACCGCCAAGTCCTGGGTCGGCACCGGCGCGAATAAACCGATCGAGCCCGGACATCTCGGCTCGGCGCTCGGTCAGACGACAGTGAGCGATCTCGCCAAGCAGGCCGGCGTGAGCGAGCAGGAATTGCTGGCGCAGCTGTCGAAGGCGCTCCCGGGCGTGGTCGACAAGCTTACGCCCAACGGCCAGCTCCCGAGCCTGCAGGATCTGGCGAAAGCGTTCCTACCGCAGCGCTAGCGCAGCGATCCGCCGGAGCGAGGCCGCGCAGGCTTCGCTCCCGGCACACACGTTCAAAGGCGAACGTGTCTAAAACAGGCGTATCTGAACAAGCGTATCTGGAAGGAGTATCGGCTATGTCGATCATCGGATGGATCTTGCTGGGCCTGATCGCGGGCTTCATCGCCAGCAAGATCGTGAACAGGGGCGGCGAAGGCATGGTGCTCGACATCGTGCTCGGAATCGTCGGCGCCATCGTCGGCGGCTTCCTGTTCAGCCTCGTCGGTTCAACCGGCATTACCGGCTTCAACATCTGGAGCCTGATCGTCGCCATCCTCGGATCGGTCGTGGTGCTGTGGGTGTACCACGCGATGACGGGACGGCGCACAATCTAGCGCCGGTCTGCAGCGGTTATCGATTCCGGGCTCGCGCCTTTGGCGCGCCCCGGAATGACATGCGGACAGACTAACCGAGCTTGCGCGCCCTAACCGAGCTTGCGCCCGATGACGTCCTCGCAGCGGGCGCCCGTCTCGCCGAGATAGGCCGCGCCCGACATGGCGGCGCGCACGCGGTTCGACGGCGCGCCGGCGGTGCCCCAGCGGTCGGGCCCCGGCATCAGTTTCTGCCAATAGGCCGCATCCTGCGGCACATGCGTGGCGTCATCGAGCTGATCGAGCTCGGTGGTGTATTCCGCCACGAAGCCGTCGGGCTCGATGAAGTACGAGAACACGTTATTGCCGGGGCCATGGCGCCCCACGCCCCACTCGATGTCGAACCCGTTCTGCTTGAGACGGCCGGCGCCGCGCATCAAGCCGTCCATGTTCGGCACCTCGTAGGCCACGTGGTTGAGCGACGGGCCATTGTTGCGGAAGATCGCGATGCTGTGATGGTCCGCGCTGCAGCGCAGGAACTCCATCATGTGCGTGCTGTCGGAAAGCTTGAAGCCGAGCACGTCGATGAAGAACGGCACCTGGTCTTCGGTGCGCGCGCTGTTGAGCACGACGTGGCTGAGCTTGCTCGGCCGCGAGCGGTCGAGCACCGTGTTCGGATGCTGCAGGGTGTCGGACGCGATGCTCATGGGCAGCCCGTCCGGCGTCACGAAGCGGAAGCCGTAGCCGCCGCCCGCCGCGCCCGAGAGCGGCGCCGGCGCCCCCTCGACCGCGACGCCGTAGCCCTTGGCCTTGGCGCAGAGCGCGTCGACCGCGGCGCGGTCGACGGCGGCGAAGTGTACGCCCAGCAGCGCCGATTTCGGCCGCTCGCGAATGGTGAGCACGTGATGCTCGCCGCCGGTCGCACGGAAGTGGATGCTGTCGCCCTCGGACGACACCTCCTCGAGCGCCCATATCTTGCTGTAGAACTCCGCCGATTTTTGAAGATCGCGCACGCCGAGCTCGATGCTGCGCACGCCGGTGACCCTGCTGTTGGCCATGGCCTCTACCTCTGTCGTCGCTTCGACAAATCTTCGCACAAACGCGCAAAAAGTGCCAGCGGGTGGCGCACAAGTGCCCGCCGCACCGATCATATTTGAACAGCACAGTTCGTCGACCGTAGGTTGGGTCGAGTTCTTCACGAGACCCAACATCGTGCCGCGCGCCGAGATGTTGGGTCTCGCAAGCGCTCGACCCAACCTACGCAACTACAAAGTACTCAGCTTCGGCATCACCTCGCCCGCGAACAGTTGGAGCGAGCGCAATGCCTCCGGCAGCGACATTGCGCCTAGGAAGAGATAGGTGAGCAGATAATTGATGCCGAGCTCGGATGCCTGCCGCTCGATCTCCTCCTGCACCCGCGCCGGCGTGCCGTAGATCACCGAGCCGTCGGCCACGCAGTCCTCGAAGGTGGCGCCGCGCGGCACGTTGAATCGCGACACCGGGCCGGTCACCCCGTGGCGGTCGCGCAGCCAGTTCAGCGCCGCGAGGTGGCGCTCCATCGCCGGCTTGCCGAAGCGCTTCGCCTCGGCCTCGGTGTCGGCCACGAAGATGTGGCGCTGCACCCCGATGGCGGCGCCGCCCGAAAACTCGGCCTTGGGCTGCGCCGGTCCGCCGCGCTTCGCCAACGCTTCCTTGAAGGCGTCGATGTTGGTCTTGGCGAAGGACGTAGGCCCGAGGCTGACGAAATGCATGCCGTGCTCGCCCGCCCAGGTCGCACCCGTGGTGTTGGAGGAGCCGTACCAGAACGCCGGATGCGGCTGCTGCAGCGGCCGCAAGGCGATCGGCACATTGTCGTATTTGTAGTGCGGGCCGGAATAGCTGAGCGTGTCGGTGGCGAGGCCCGCGCTCACGCAGTTGAACGCATCGATGAAGATCGCGCGCGAATCCTCGTGCTCGACCTTGTGATACTTGAGCTCGAACGGCGACACCCCGCGACCGACGCCGACCTCGAGCCGCCCGTGGCTCAGGTGATCGAGCATCGCGATCTCCTCGATCAGCCGCAGCGGCGAGTAGAGCGGCAGCAGATAGACCAGGGGGCCTAGCCGCATCCGCTTCGTCGCGCGCGCCACCGCGCCGAGGTAGACGCCCGGCACCGGCACCATGTTGAGGGGCGTGGCGTGGTGCTCGGCCACGTGCAGGCAATAGATGCCGGCCTCGTCCGCCGCTTGGACAAAGGTGAGTCGCTCGTCGAAGAGCGTCGCGAGCGGGCGATCCGCCGCCTCGACGTGGTCGAACAGTCCGATCTTCATTGGCTATCCAGTCTCCCGATCTTCTTGACTGCCGGAATGAGCCGCCCGGCATCGGCTTCGATGAAACGTACGAAATCCGGTTGATCGCGATAAGCGGGCGGGCTGCCCGTCCTTGGCTCGGCTCCTGCCGCTCCGGCCGATTTTTCCTTATCGGCTCATTGTCTTCCTTCAGTGAATCTCAGGCTCGGCGATCTGACCTTTGCCGGCAAGGAAATCGAAGTCGCAGCCTTCGTCGGCCTGGCCGATATGGGTCGAGAACATCGCCCCGTATCCGCGTGGATAACGCGGCGCCGGCGGCTTCCAGGCGGCGCGGCGGCGGGCGAGCTCCTCCTCGCTCACATGCAGATGGATGCGGCGCGCGGCCACGTCGATCTCGATCTCGTCGCCGGTCTCGACGAAGGCAAGCGGCCCACCCACGTAGCTTTCCGGCGCCACGTGCAGAATGCAGGCGCCATAGCTGGTTCCGCTCATGCGCCCGTCCGAGATCCGCACCATGTCGCGCACGCCCGCTTGCACCAGCTTCTTGGGGATCGGCAGCATCCCCCATTCCGGCATGCCCGGCCCACCCTTGGGACCGGCGTTCTTGAGCACGATCACGTGGTCGGGCGTCACGGCGAGATCCTCGCGGTCGATCTCGCGCGCCATGTGATTGTAATCCTCGAAAGCGAGTGCCGGCCCGCGATGTTTGAGGAAGCGTTGATCGGCGGCCGCCGGCTTCATCACGCAGCCGCGCGGCGCGAGATTGCCGGTGAGCACCGCGGTGGCGCCCTCCGCATAGATCGGGTCCGCCGGCGTACGGATCACGTCGGGCAGGTGAATGCCGGCGTCGGCGATATTCTCGCCGAGCGGCTTCCCGGTCACCGTCATGCAAGAGAGATCGAGCTTATCGGCGAGCGCGTGCATCAGCGCGCGCAGGCCGCCGGCATAGAAGAAATCCTCCATCAGGTATTTCCCCGAGGGCCGGACATTCGCGAGCACCGGCACCTCGCGCGAGATCGCGTCGAAGCGCTGCATGTCGAGCGCAACGCCGGCACGGCGCGCCATCGCGATGACGTGGATGATGGCGTTGGTCGAGCCGCCCATCGCCATGTGCACCTTGATCGCGTTGTCGAAGGCGGCAGGCGTCAGGATCCGGTCGGGGGTCAGGTCCTCCCACACCATATCGACGATACGACGCCCGGCGACGCCGCACATGCGCGGATGAGCCGAATCCGCGGCCGGGATCGAGGAGGCGCCGGGCAAGGTGAGGCCGAGCGCTTCGGCGATCGCCATCATGGTCGCCGCCGTCCCCATCACCATGCAGGTGCCGAACGAGCGCGCGATGCCGCCTTCGATCTCGTCCCACTGCTCGTCGGAAATGAGGCCCGCGCGCTTCTCGGTCCAGTACTTCCACGCATCGGAGCCGGAGCCGAGATATTCTCCGCGCCAATTGCCGCGCAGCATGGGGCCGGCCGGCACATAGATCGCCGGGATGCCCATGCTTATCGCGCCCATGACCAACCCTGGCGTGGTCTTGTCGCAGCCGCCCATGAGCACCGCGCCGTCGATCGGGTGGCTGCGCAGGAGCTCCTCCGCCTCCATCGCCAGGAAGTTGCGATAGAGCATGGTCGAGGGCTTGACGAAGGGCTCGGCCAGCGACATCGCGGGCAGCTCGACCGGAAAGCCGCCGGCTTGCAAGACGCCGCGCTTGATGTTCTCGGCGCGCGCGCGCAGATGCGCGTGGCAGGCGTTGATCTCGCTCCAGGTGTTGATGATGCCGATCACCGGCCGGCCGGCCCAGTCCTCGGCGTCATAGCCGAACTGGCGCAGCCGCGAGCGATGACCGAACGAGCGCAGGTCGTTCACGCCCAGCCAGCGGTGGCTGCGCAGCTCTTCCGGACGTTTGCGTGGGGACATCTTATCTCGCGTTCCAATCCACACTCTAATCCACGCTGGCCCCGGCGAACTCGACCACCTTCCGCCACTTCTCGGTCTCGTCGACGATGATCTTGCCGAAGTCCGCGGGCGTGCCGGACATCGGCACCCCGCCGAGATCGGCAAGCCGCGCCTGCATGGTGGGATCGGCGAGCGCCTCGTTGATCGCCTTGTTGAGCACGGCGATCACCTCGGGCGGCGTTCCCTTGGGCGCCCCCATGCCGAACCACGCGCTCGCCTCGTAGCCGGGCACGGTCTCTGCGACCGTCGGCACGTCCGGCAGCGCGGGCGAGCGTTTGTCGGTCGTGACCGCGAGCGCCCGCAGCTTGCCGCCTCTGATCTGCTCGATCGAGGACGGCAGATTGTCGAACAGCACCTGCACCTGTCCCGCGATCATGTCGGTGATCGCCGGCGCGGCGCCGCGATAGGGCACATGAGTCATCTTGATCCCGGTCATCGCCATGAACAGCTCGCCCGAGAGATGCACCGATGTCCCGTTCCCGGACGAGGCCATGTTGACCTTGCCGGGATTGGCCTTGGTGTAGGCGATGAACTCGGCCACGGTCTTGGCCGGAACGGCGACATTGACCTCCATCACGTTCGGCACCCGCGTGATGCCGCCGACCGGCGCGATGTCGCGCGGGAAGTTGAACGAGAGCTTCTTGTAGAGCGAGGTGTTGATGCCGTTGGCCGGATTGACCAGCAGGACCGTGTAGCCGTCGGGCGGCGCGTGCACCACCGCCTCGGTGCCGAGGTTGTTGCCCGCGCCGGGCCGATTGTCGATGATGAACTGCTGGCCGAGCTTGTCGGACAGGTATTGCCCGATCAGGCGCGCCAGGATGTCGGTGGTGCCGCCGGGCGGATAAGAAACGACCCAGCGCACCGGGCGGCTGGGATAATCGACAGCGAGGGCTTGGCCGACGCCAAACCCGAGGGCAACGAGCAGAGCAAGCACCGCAAGTGCCAGTGCCGGCACACGCCACGCGCGCATCCGCGCGCCCTTCACTTCACGCATCATCGGTGTTCCTCCGCTGCCGGAACCGGGCCGGCGGTGCTTTTTTGTGACGCTGCCGGTGGTTCGCACCCACGGCTTGCGGGCAAGGTACGCGGGCGCGCGGGTCCGGCACAAGAGCATCAAAGTGGGCGGGGCAGCGAAGCGCCGGGCTTCGCGCGCCACCCCGCGCAGGGGTGTTCAAAACGGCACAAGACGGGCGGTCTGCCCCGCCGGCCCGGCGACCGCACTCTTGACAGTGGGGCGCCTGCGGTGCCGGATACCTGAATCATTGTCGGCGAGAAGGCATGCGAATGAAGTGCATGGCGTGCGGAGCGTAGATGCAGCTGGTGCAGACGGTGCCGGACGAGACCCTGGTGGTCGTCGGCTTCGAGCACCGCATCCTGCAGTGCCCGGCTTGCGACGAGACCGAGCGCCGTCTGGTGTTCAACCCCGAGCGGGCGGCGGCCGCCGCCGCCGACACTGCATCCATCGCCGAGGCACCGCCGGTCTCTCCTGGCACGGCGACGCCCGACTCGACCGCGACCGAGCACACGGCCGAAGTGGCCGCCGCGCCCACGGCACCTGATACGCCAATCGCCGAAGCATCGGCAGGCGACGCATCAACAGGCGATACATCGGCGGCCGATATATCGACAGACGACATATCGACAGACGACATATCGGTAGACGATGTCTCGGCAGCCGATACATCAGCGGACGATGCGTCGGCGGGCGATACATCAGTGAGCGAGGTGCCGGTGAGCGAGGCGCCGATCAACGGCGCAACGTCCGCTGGCGGCGAGGCACCCGCGGTCACGCGCGAGCGGCCGCCGGCGCAAAGTGCCTGGCAGCGCGCGATGGCGAGACTGCGTGGGCGTCCGATCGGGTAGCGCTCCCTTCCACCGGCTGACGCGGTTGAATGGTCGGCGCAACGTCACATCACCGCCATACGCCGAAAACATTCTTGCTGTAGCCTCGCTCGAATGCATCGGCATCGTCGCCTCCTGGACGCGACCGCCCGGATGCGTGATGTCGTAGGCCGTCGGTGAGTGGGCGTGATGCGGTGCATATCGTGCGGCGCTGAGATGCG
>Ga0153954_1001595_pt1 | contig 11568 bp, 7 predicted proteins | sample TSFL038MetaG_FD_102277 | JGI IMG/M metagenome (GOLD analysis project Ga0153954, IMG submission 102277) | Attine ant fungus gardens microbial communities from Florida, USA - TSFL038 MetaG | ecosystem: Host-associated > Fungi > Mycelium > Unclassified | place: USA: Florida, Wekiwa Springs State... | reverse complement strand
GGGCGCGCCGGCCGAGAATTTCCTGATCCGTGGCACGCCCTACAACCGCGGCACGATCCTGAAGCTGCTGCTCGGCAAGGGCGTGCAGGACATCGGCGATCCCACCCAGTGCCATGCGGTTGCGATCGACGCGCGCGCCCCGAAATTCGACGGCGGCATCATCACGCGGCATGACTCGGTGGTGTTCGGCATTGTCGTCAACAAGCACGCCCAGCGCTTCTACGACGAAGGCGAGGACATCTGGCCGAAGCGCTATGCGATCTGGGGCCGGCTGGTCGCCGCCCAGCCCGACCAGATCGCCTATATCATCTTCGACTCCAGCGTGGTGACGAGCTTCATGCCGACGCTGTTTCCGCCGATCGCGGGCGGCACGGTGGCGGAACTCGCGGCCAAGCTCGAGCTCGATCCGGCGGCGCTGGAAACGACGGTGACGGAATTCAATGCCGCGGTACGGCCCGGCACCTTCGACCACACCATCCTCGACGATTGCCGCACCGAGGGACTGACCCCGCCGAAGACGCATTGGGCGCGCAAGATCGAGACGCCGCCCTACCTTGCCTATCCGGTGCGGCCCGGCATCACCTTCACCTATCTCGGCACGCGCGTGAACAAACAGTCACGCATGCTGATGAAGAATGGCAAGCCTTCGGCCAACATGTTCGCCGCCGGCGAGATCATGGCCGGCAACGTGCTCGGCAAGGGCTATGCCGCCGGCATCGGCATGACCATCGGCAGCGTGTTCGGGCGCATCGCGGGACGGGAAGCGGCGAAAAATGCACGGAACTAGCATCCTCACCGAAACCGACCGCCTGATGACGGTCTGCAATTCATGCCGCTATTGCGAGGGGCTGTGCGCAGTGTTTCCCGCGATGGAGATGCGCCGCGCGTTTTCCGACGGCGATCTGAACTATCTCGCCAATCTCTGCCATGGCTGCGGCGCCTGCTACACCGATTGCCAGTTCTCACCGCCGCATGAATTCAACGTCAATGTGCCGCAGACGCTGGCGATCGCGCGCGCCGAATCCTACGCCGCCTATGTCTGGCCGCGCGCTTTTGCCGGCCTGTTCGCGCGCAACGGTCTTGTCATCAGCGTGATCGCGGCGCTCAGCGTCGCGCTCTTCATCTTCGGCTTTGCAGCGGCCAATGATCGCGCGGTGCTCTATGGCGTGCATACCGGGCCCGGCGCGTTCTATGCGCTGATGCCGCACAATGCGATGGCGGCATTGTTCGGCGCTGCATTCCTGTATGCGATCCTGGCGCTGGTCATGAGCGTTCGCGCGTTCTGGCGCGATATCGGCGAACCCATTGGCATGAAGACCGACGCGAAAGCGTTGTTCCAGGCGGTCCGGGACGCCGGCGAACTGCGCTATCTCGATGGCGGCGGGGTGGGCTGCTTCAACGAAGGCGACAAGCCGACCGATCGCCGCCGGATTTTCCACCATCTGACGTTCTACGGCTTCGCGCTCTGCTTCGCCGCGACCTGCGTTGGCACGCTCTATCACTATCTGCTTTCGCGCGAGGCGCCCTATCCGTGGTGGGATCTGCCGGTCCTGCTCGGCACGCTCGGCGGCGTCGGGCTCGTGATCGGACCGATCGGCCTGCTGGCCGCCAAGTCGCAACGCGATCCGGTGCTATCCGATCAGGCACGCATGGGCATGGATGTCGCGTTCATCGTCATGCTGCTCCTGACGAGCGTCACGGGGCTGTTGCTGTTGCTCCTGCGCGAGACGGCGGCCATGGGCCCACTGCTTGCGATCCATATCGGCGTGGTGTTCGCCCTGTTCATCACCATGCCCTATGGCAAGTTCGTGCACGGCATCTACCGCTTCGTCGCGCTGGTGCGTTACGCCAGGGAGCGGCAGATCATGGCGCACGGGACGGGCGAATAGCGCCAATCGCTCCGTTGTCATTCCGGGATGGTCCGAAGGACCAGACCCGGAATCTCGAGATTCCGGGCTCACGCTTCGCGTGCCCCGGAATGACGAGGCAATTCCGATTCAATTTTCAAACAGCCGAGAGGACGCGACACCGCATTCCCGCGGCACGAAATGCCCGAGTGATACTTCGATCTTGCCCCTCCTGAGAATCGAGGGCGCAGGGAATGCCGGATGCGTTGCGCACCCGCAGCCTCGTGTGCAGCAAAAAAGCACACGAGTTAGAAACTACAGGTACGCCGCAACAGCCGGCACTCCCTGCGCAATGGTTTTCGGCTTATACGCGCTCTCCTCGGTGTGCCGGGCTTGGTAGCCACCGTCCCCCCGGGGTTCTTAACCCGGGGGTTGACACCAGCGTCGGGGTGTCAGGACCACACGACTTCGCCGTCCGCATCGGCCGCGTTCGTCAACTGCGCCAATGCGTCCATCGCATCCCGCGCCCAACACTCGTGACGATCGCGTAGCGCCCCTCTTACCGGCCACGGGATACGCCAATACAATCACATATTTCGGAAAAACGGAAGTGAAATTTTCGCCGCGAGCCGGCCGGATGATGCAAAGCGCCTGAATCGTCTCGCGAAATCAATTTTTACGTGCATGCGAATCGCCGGGCAGCGGATCGTCGCCGGGCACCTCGTTCGCTATACAGGCCGAACAGGATGCAAGGGTGAGTCGCGACGCCGCCTCTAGACACACACCTCCAGCAAAGTCCAAACTCGCAAAAAAGAGGAGCGCCGCTGATGGCCATTATCGATTCCCAGGTCCATGCCTATGAGGCGAATACGCCGAAGCGACCCTGGGCCACCGTGCCGAATTGGCCCGCCCACGTCACCGGTGACGAGATGGTGGCGGCGATGGACAAGGTCGGCGTCGACGGGGCGATCTTCATCTCCGCCTTTTCCATGTACCGTTACGATGCCAGCTATGCCGTCGAGGTGCAGCGGGCCCACCCCGGCCGGTTCGGCATCGTCAAGCCGGTCGATCCGGACGATCCCGGTGTCGCCGATGTCGTCGCCGACTGGAAGAAGACGCCGGGCACGGTCGGAATCCGCATCATGTTGTGGAAGGAGGCCAAGCTCGACCCGACCCACCCGGGTATCGATCGGATCGCGCGCGCGGCCGTCAAGCATGATTTTCCGGTCAACATCCTGTGCTGGGGCAATCTGGAAGCCGGCACCTCGATCATCGATCGCCATCCCGACACGCGCTTCATCCTCGACCATCTCGGCATCCTGCAACCACACGCGCCGCCTGCACCGCTGCAGCCCTGGGCCGACCTTCCGAAAGTGCTGGAGCTCGCCAAACGCAAGAACGTGGTGATCAAGGTCTCCGGCGCCTGCACGCTGTCGCGCGAGCCCTATCCTTTTCCAGACATCTGGGATCCGCTGGCACGGGTGTTCGATGCCTGGGGACTGGATCGCTGCCTATGGGGCACGGACTGGACACGCGCCTTCGCCGTCGTCAATTACGAGCAGGCCGTCGAGCCCTTCCGCATGACAGATCGCCTGAGCGACAGCGATCGCGCCATGCTGATGGGCGGCGCCTGCGCCAAAGCCTATGGCTGGTCGCCGAAGGCAAGGGATAAATAAGACCAAGAAATAAAGCCAAGAGATAGACAAGGGATAGAGAGGGGGGCACTGCCCGATGAACGAGAGAAGTCATATGACCACCACACCGTCACGTCGCCGGTTGGCGTTTTGCAATTGCGGCGTTTCGCATGGGCCAGGCCTCAATCGCCGTCAGCTTTTGATCGGCGGCGCCGCCACGCTGGCACTTGGCGCGACAGCCGGCTCTGGTTTCAGAGCGGAAGCGGCGGCGCCGGCGGGACCGGGACGCATCGATGTGCACCACCACATCTCGCCGCCGGCCTGGCTCGATGCACTCAAGAGCATGAAGAAGGACAGCCCGCCGGTCACAAACTGGTCGGTCCAGAAAACCATAGAGGACATGGACGCCGGCGGCGTGGCGGTTGCAATCACTTCGCCGACGACACCCCAGCTTCAGGGTCTGGATGCCCCGACTGCGGCCCGTGTCGCCAAGGAGTCCAACGAATACGCCAAGAAGCTCGAAAGCGATCATCCGGGGCGATTTGGGACCTGGGCGATGCTGCCACTCCCGTACGTCGACGAGAGTCTCAAGGCGATCGAATATGCCTTCGACACGCTGAAGGTAGACGGCGTCGGCATCATGACGAGCTACGGTGACAAATGGCTCGGCTACCAGGAATTCGAGCCGGTCTGGCAGGAGCTGAACAGGCGCAAGGCCGTTGTTTACACTCACCCCACCGGAGCCAATTGCTGCGTCAATCTGGTTCGCAACGTGGATGACGCCTTTATCGAATTCGGCACTGACACGACGCGCTCCATCTTCACCATCATCTTCTCCGGCTTCGCCGAAAAATATCCCGATATCAACTGGATCTGGTCGCATGGAGGCGGGTCGATAACGGCACTCTACGAACGATTTACGGTGCAGGCGCTGATGCGACCGCCCTACAAGGGAAAATTCACGCGCGATCAAGTCGAGAAGCAGATCCGACGGTTTTATTACGACACGGCCGCCATTCCCAATGACGTCACGCTATCGGGCCTCGCAAAGATGGTGCCGGTGTCGCAAATCGTCTACGGCACCGACTTCCCGTATCGGCGGGCGGCGGAATACACCAAGCCGCTGGCCGAGTTTTTCAAGCCGGCGGATCTAGAGGCGGTTGACCGCGAAAACGCATTGCGTCTGGTTCCGCGGCTGAAGGCAGCCTAACCCTTTCGATATTCCAGAGCGCGACGGCGATTGATCCTGATCCCGTCGCGCTCTGTTCCACCATCCGAGCGACGACTTCGAATGGCGGATGCGGCGCGATGCCAGCCCCTGCCGACCCACACACCAAGCCGCTCGCGTCTTGCACGCACACCCGACGCGGCTTCGACTATCGTCGTAGCGCCGGCACTTGAGGAACAGGCATTCACTTTGTAACTTGTGCAACGCGCAAGCTCGCCGTGATCGCGGCGGGGAACACTTTACCTGGTTTCATCCGTGGCCCGCCCGGTCGGATTCTTCCCGCGCGGACGCCGCTGGAAAATACGACTTTTATGGCCGAGCCGGACAAGCGCAGCCGAGCTCGTGTCAGAGTGGGCCAAGTCATTTGAGCCGCTCAAGCTGGTCGTGGAGAGGCAATGAATCGGAATTCGCTGGCCGACTTGAGCCGGATCGTGGAAAGGGAGTCGCACGAGGGCGCCCTGCTGCTGCAAAACCCCTACGAAAATCCGATCTGCACGCTTGGTTATGACCAAGAGGTCAAGTGCATCGAGGTGGTCTGGCGCAAATACGCGACCAGCGCGCAGTTGCGCTTTATCCACGAAATCATCCTCTCCATGCTCGTGCACCACAAGGCCGAGAAAATACTCGGAGACGATACCGACCTGCCGATCGTGCACGCGGAAGATCAGCAATGGATCGTTGATGAGTGGCTGCCTCGTGCGCGAGCAGCGGGTTTCAAGGCCGCGGCAACCAAGGTTTCGATGACGTTCTTTGGTAGAGTGGCGATCGGCACTATTCAGTCCAGGCTCGGCCGCGAAGTGCGGATCAGAAACTTTCGAAATATCCATTCGGCCCGTTCCTGGCTGAAGAGCCTCTCGCCCAGGATCAGCCCGCAGGAATGCTGAGGAAACGGTCCGACGCGGATCCGGGCCACACTGACGAGCGCTTCTATTCTCTTCACCGTCGACCAGATTCGATCACTGAGCAATGCGCGCGGCTCTTCGCCTTTGGCTCCAGTGCCTGGCGCGGTCGAGATAGAGATAGACGACGGGGGTGGTGTAGAGCGTCAGGATCTGACTCAGGATCAGGCCACCGAAGATGGCGATGCCCAGCGGCTGGCGGAACTCGCTGCCCTCGCCCATGCCGACCATCAGCGGCACCGCGCCGAACAGGGCGGCCATCGTCGTCATCATGATCGGCCGGAAGCGCATCAAGCAGGCCTCGAAGATGGCTTCCTGCGACGACAGCCCGCGCTGACGCTCGGCGTCGAGCGCGAAGTCGATCATCATGATCGCGTTTTTCTTCACGATGCCGATCAGAAGAATCACGCCTATCATCGCGATGATGTCGAATTCGGTATGAAACAGCATCAGCGCCAGCACGGCGCCAACACCGGCCGACGGCAGCGTGGACAGGATCGTGAGCGGGTGAATGTAGCTCTCGTAGAGCATGCCTAACGAAATATAGATGGTCGCGAACGCCGCGATGATGAGAAACGGCTCGCTCGCCAGCGATTGCTGGAAGATCTTGGCGGCCCCTGCAAAGGAGCCGTGAATGCCGGCCGGCATGCCGATCCGGCTCATGGTCGCTTCGATGGCCGCCGTTGCCGCGCTCAACGAGACGCCCGGCGGCAGATTGAAGGAGACGGTGCTGGAGACCAGAAGATCCTGATGGTTGACGACCAGCGGTGTCTCGCCTTGAGCAAACCGCGCGACGCTCGACAGGGGAATCATCGTCTCCGGGCTCGTGCTCACGGCCGTTCCGGTCGACGAGCCTCCCCTGCCCGTGGCGCCGATCGAGTTGGTCGCGAGATTTCGCACCGCATTGGCCGCGACGGCGCTGACCGAGGTCTTCTGCGAGGGCGAGACGACCGTGCCGGCCACCGCGTTGGTGGTTTGCGAACCGCTCGCGGATCCGCCCGAGGTCGAGACATAGACCTCCTTCAGAACTTCCGGATTCTGCCAGTACGGAGGCGCGACCTCCATGATCACATGATACTGGTTGCGCGCGACATAGATCGTCGAAACCTGTCGCTGCCCGAAGGCGTCATAGAGCGTGTTGTCGATCTGGCTGACCGTAATTCCGAGGCGGGAGGCGGCATCGCGATCGATGATCAGATTGGATTGCAGGGCCTTGTTCTGCTGGTCGCTGCTGACATCGGCAAGAACCGGCTCGGCTTGAAGCGCGGCGACGAGCTTTGGCGTCCATTCATTGAGTTCCTCGAACGTCGAGGCTTTCAGCGTGTATTGATACGCCGCATTGCCCGAACGGCCTCCGGCGCCGAGATCCCCGATCGACTGCAGGAACAGCGTAGCGCCCGCCACGGCCGCCAGCTGATCCCGCAACCGGCCGATCACCTGATCGGCCGGCAATTTGCGTTCGCCGATCGGTTTCAGCGATGCGAACACCGTGCCGGTGTTGGTCGAACCGCCCGGCCCCGGTCCGCTGCCGCCGGTGAAGCCGACGACGGTGTCGACCGCCGGATCGCTTTTGACGATACTGATGAACTGCGTGAGCTTCTGCTTCATCAGCTGGAACGAGATATGCTGATCGGCCTGGATTGATCCGATCAACAGTCCGGTATCCTGCTGCGGGACGAAGCCCTTCGGAACGACACTGTAGAGGTGAAAGTTCAGGCCGAGGGTCGCGACCAGGATCAGCATCACCAGCCGCGGGTGACGCAGTGCGATGGCAAGCGTCCACCGATAGAAGTTCAACATGAGCTCAAAGATGCGCTCGCTGATCCGATAGATCCGTCCGTGCGGCTCGCCGCGATCTCCGCGCAGCAGCACGGCGCACATCATCGGCGTCGTCGTCAGCGAGACCACGAGCGAGATCACGATGGCGATCGTGATGGTCATGGCGAATTCCCGGAACAGGCGACCGACCAGGCCGCCCATCAGCAGGATCGGGACAAAGACCGCGATCAGCGACACGCTCATCGACAGGACCGTGAAGCCGACCTCGCGGGCGCCCAGCAGCGTGGCATCGAGCCGCGACATCCCGGCGTCCATGTGGCGGGTGATGTTTTCCAGTACGACGATGGCGTCGTCGACCACGAATCCGGTCGCCACCGTCAGCGCCATCAGGGAGAAGATGTCGAGGCTGTATCCGAGGAGATACATGACGGCGAATGTCGCGACCAGCGACACCGATACCGCCACGACGGGAACCAGCGTCGCACGCGCGTTGCGCAGGAATGCGAACACCACGAGAATCACCAGCGCAACGGCGATCACAAGCGTGATCTCGACGTCCCGCAGCGACGCCCGGATCGTCTTCGAACGATCGACCGCGAGATTGATGTCGATGGCGGGCGAGACCGACGCCCGCAACTGCGGCATCAGCGACTTCACGCGGTCGACCATCTGGATGATGTTCGAGCCCGGTTGCCGGTACACGATCATCATGATCGCCGGCTTGCCGTTGGAAAGACCCAGCGTGCGCACGTTTTCCACGGAATCGATGACGTCGCCGACGTCGGCAAGACGCACCGCCGCGCCGTTGCGATAGGCGACGATCAGCGACTTGTAGTCCTCCGCCTTCTTGGCCTGATCGTTGGCATAGATCTGGTAGCGCTGGTTCGCGACGTCGATCCCGCCTTTCGGGCTATGCGCGTTGGCGCCGCCGAGCGCGGCGCGAACATCCTCCAGCCCAATGCCGTATTTGTAGAGCGCGGGAGGAATCAGCTCGACGCGCACAGCCGGCAGCGACCCGCCGCTGACCGCGACTTCGCCGACCCCCTCGACCTGGGACATCTTCTGGGCAAGCACGGTCGAGGCGGCGTCATAGAGTTCGGCCGGCGTCAGCGTATCCGATGTCAAGGTGTAGATCAGGATCGGCGCCGAGGCGGGATTGAACTTGCGGTAGGTGGGGTTGCTCCGCAAATTGGTCGGCAGGTCGGCGCGCGCCGCATTGATGGCCGCCTGCACGTCACGCGCGGCGCCGTTGATGTCGCGATCGATACCGAACTGCAGGGTGATACGGGCGGAACCCAACGAGCTTGCCGACGTCATTTCGGTGACGTCGGCGATCTGGCCAAGACGACGCTCGAGCGGGCTTGCGACCGTGGCAGCCACGTCGGCAGGACTGGCGCCGGGCAGCGTCGCTTGCACCGAAATGGTCGGAATGTCCACGTCGGGCAGTGGAGAGACCGGCAGCTTGAAAAATGCCACGACGCCGGCCACCACAAGCCCGAGCGACAGCAGCGTGGTGGCGACCGGACGGCGGATAAAAGGGGTGGACAGACTCATAACATACGCGGTCGAAGTCGTTGCGGATCAGCTTCTATCCGGCGGCGCCCCGATGCAAAAGCCCCACAATGTCACAAAGCGCCACACGGCCGCCGTTATTTGCGCGGTTCCGACGGACGGGTGCGCCCCGGAGCGAAAAAGGCTTGTGCGTGATGAAATCAGGTTGATGAGTTTCCTAGCCCGGATGAGCCTACGGGTCCGCGCCGAAAGCGCGTTTACGCGCGTCTTCGACGCGCTATGGCACGGCCCGATGATAAACTCAGCGACACCCGGGAAAGTCCCGCATATCGCTTGCGCTCATGCGGGCCACGATGGCCATGACCCTCAGAGATCCACCACCACGTAATCGCTCTCGACCGCGACCTTGATGGTCTCGGCGATGTAGGGTCCCTTCACCACCGATGTGCCCGGCTCGACATTGACGGGATAGGCCTTGACGCGGAAGCGGCGCGGATCGCAGTAGGACTGGCCGGTGCGGACGTCGAACTCCCAGCCGTGCCAGGGACAGCGCAGGATCTCGCCGAGCTTGGTGTATTCGATCTCGCCGGGATCGGATGACCGCGCGAGGCCGATCAGCGGGCCCTCGCACAACGCCGCGCCCTGGTGCGGGCAGCGATTGAGCAGGCCGAAGAACTCGCCCTTGATGTTGAAGATCGCGATCGGCCTGTCGTCGATGGTGACGAATTTGCGCGACCCCGGCGGCAACTCACCGACGGGGGCAATGACGTGCTTCGCCATCAAGAGATTCCATAGAGCTTCTTCGCGTTGCCGAGATAGAACGCCTCGCGGTTGGCGTCAGAGACGCCGGGCGGCAGCACGCGCGAAGGCTCGTCATAATCCCAATGCGGGTAGTCGGTTGCGAACAACAGCTTGTCCCAGCCGATCCAGTCGATGACGTCAAACAGATGGTCGCGCCGTTCAGGGTCTTCCATCGGCTGCGTGGTCCACCAGATGTGCTCGCGGATATATTCCGACGGTGGCCGCTTCACATGCGGCACCTCGCTTCGGAGCCGCTGCCAGTTGCGGTCGAGCCGCCAGGCCAGCGACGGCGCCCAGCCGAAGCCGGCCTCGACCATCACCATATTCAATTTCGGATAGCGCTCGAACACGCCTTCGAGCACGAGGCTCGCCAGCGCGGTCTGCTGGCATTGCGAATGCCCGACCATCTCCTCGATGTAATAGCTCGGCCAGCCCGAGGCCGTGATCGGATTGCCGCCGAAGCCGAAGGCGTGCACGCCGATCGGAAGGCCGGCCTCTTCCGCCGCCTCATAGATCGGCCAATAGCGGCGCTGGCCGAGCGGCTCGACATTGCGGGAGAGCAGCAGCACCTGGACGTAATTCTTGTCTCCGGCGCGCTTCCTGATTTCCTTCGCCGCGGTGACGCCGTCCTCGTTGGCGACCACGATGGAACCCTTCAGCCGGGAATCCTTCGAGGTCCATTTCTCGATCTGCCAGTCGTTGATCGCCGAGCAGATCGCCGTCGCGAGATCATGATTGCGGATGCCCTGCCCGGTGTTGAGCGGATTGAGCACGCCGAGCACGACGTTATTGGGATCAAGGTGCTGCGCCTGCATGAAGGACAGCGAGGAGCCCTGCGGGCCGCCCTCCGGCGGATAGGCGTCGCGGCGCGACGCGTTCGGCTGCGCCTTGGGATAGGGCGGGCCTTCCATCATCCCCTGATAGGGATGTTTCTGATAGGTCTCGAGATGCTCGTGCCAGCGCTTCGCCAGGAACGGATAGAGCTCCGTCTTGGTGGCGCGCGCAGGATGGATGTCGCAATCGGCAATCGCGGTCTTGGCTGGGGTCTTGGCCGGGGTCTCGGCGGCGACGGACGCCGCGCCCTCGGGGCGTTCACGGAGCTGGATGTTCATGAAGTGGTCTCCTTCACCGTCAGCCGGCCGTAGGTGGCAAGAGGATTATCGATCATGATCTTGCGCACGAGATCTGGAGATAACCCTGCCGGCAGCGCTTCGTTGCCCTCGAATTGCCAATGCGGATAGTCGGTCGAGAATAGGATCAATTCGTCCAACTGCATATGGTCGAACAGGCGATTTAATAGGGCTGCATCGGGCGGAGCGTCGACCGGCTGCAGTGAAAAGCGGATGTTGCTCCGCACAATTTCCATCGGAGCGCGGTCGACCCAGGGCGTTTCCATGCGGATCCCACGCCAGAACTTGTGCAGCCGCCAGACGAATGGCGCGAGCCAGGTGAAGCCGCTTTCCAGCATCACCATTTTCAGCTTCGGATGGCGCGCGAACACGCCCTCGACGATCAGGCTGGTGAGCTGGGTCTGGAACGCCTGCGCCTGCGCGACGTAGTCCTCGATGTGGTAGGAGCCCCAGCCGACCGAGGTGGGCGGGTTGTGATAGGCCGAACCGGCGTGGATGCCGACCGGCAACCCCAGCCGTTCGGCCGCGGCATAGATCGGCCAGAGCGCGCGCTTGCCGAGCGGCACGTCGCCCATGACCAGCATCAAGACCTGCACGAAGCGCGTGTCCGCGGCGCAGCGCTCGATCTCGGCGACCGCCTTCTCGATGCTCTGCACGGGGATCACGATCGAGCCGCGCAGCCGATCGTCCTGGTCGAGCCACTCTTTGGCGAGCCAGTCGTTCAATGCACGGCAGAAG
>Ga0153954_1001594_pt1 | contig 11570 bp, 13 predicted proteins | sample TSFL038MetaG_FD_102277 | JGI IMG/M metagenome (GOLD analysis project Ga0153954, IMG submission 102277) | Attine ant fungus gardens microbial communities from Florida, USA - TSFL038 MetaG | ecosystem: Host-associated > Fungi > Mycelium > Unclassified | place: USA: Florida, Wekiwa Springs State... | reverse complement strand
GGGTCTCACGGCCGAAGATCGAGACCAGGACTTTGAGTTTCGCGCCGTCCTCGTTGATCTCGGCGATCTCGCCGGAGAAGTCGGAGAGCGGGCCGGAGATGACTTTCACCGATTCGCCGATCGAGAACTGCGCCTGCGTGCGCGGCCGCTCGGCGGTCTCGCGGTGGAGCAGGCGGTCGACCTCGGGTTTCGAGAGCGGCACCGGCTTGTTCCGTTCGGCGCCGACGAAGCCGGTGACCCCGGGCGTGTTTTTGACCAGGCTCCAGGCGTCGTCGGTCATCTCCATGTTGACCAGGACGTAGCCGGGCATCGTCCGTTTCTCCTGGGTCACTTTCTGCCCGTCTTTGACCTCGGAGACCTGCTCGGTGGGGACAACGACCTGCCGCACGTTGCGGTTCTGGCTCATCGTCTGCACGCGGTGCTCAAGGTTGTGCTTGACCTTGTTCTCGTGCCCGGAATAGGTGTTGATCACGTACCAGCGAAACATCAGATAGGAAGCCTTCTTGGTTGGTTAGAGGATCTGCTTGACGAGCCAGCTGAAGAGCGCGTCGAGGGCGCCGAGGTAGGCCGCGGCGACGGCGACGAAGATGATCGTCACGGCGGTTGCCTGGACCAGCGTGTCGCGATCGGGCCACTGGACTTTCTTCAGCTCGGCCCAGCAGGAAAGCAGGAAGCCGATGACGCCGCCGTGCGCCCCGCTCTGCCGTTCGGCGGTGGCTTTTTTCTGCTGGCGGGAGAGCTGCTCGCGCTCCCGCCGTTTCTGGTCGTCACGTTGTTTGCGTTCCGCCTGCTTGGCGGCTTTCGCCTCGGCGCGCCGCGCCGAGCGCGATGGCTCGTGCGGAGCGTCGGGGGTCTCCAGGTCGGCCTCCGGGGCGCCTGCCGCGAGCCCGGCCTCGAAGGCCTCGATCTCGGCGACGTCCCCGGAGACGGGTACCTGGGTGTCGTGCTGCGCCCGCGACTCAGCGCGGCGCTCGCCGTCGGAGCGTTTCTGCTCCTCGGCTTCGCGAGCCCGACGCTCGGCCTTGCGCTGTGCGCGGGTTTTCGCCATTGACCTCTACCGGGTCTCTTTGTGCGGGGTGTGCTTCCCGCACCAGCGACAGAACTTGCGCAGCTCGACACGGTCGGGCGTATTGCGCCGCGACTTGTTGGTCTGATAATTCCGCCGCTTGCAGTCTTCGCAAGCCAGCGTCACCGCGATGCGGACATCTCCGCGAGCCATCTGTCCCCTCAAGATTCCGTGCCCGAAGGCACTCGTTACAAAGGAAAACCCCGGGCCGAGGCGCGAGGCTCCGACAAGGATAGCGGGCGCGGCGAGGTCCGGTGGGGAGGTGTTGAGCGGCGGGTGCCGGGCGGGGCGGCGTCAGCTCTGGACGCGGGTCTGCGAGCGGACCTGGATCGCGTTGACGCTCGCGAAGGTCAGTTCGGCGGCTCCCCCGGTCGCGCTGCACGTCACGGCGGTCGAGCCGGCGCCGCCGAGGCTGCGGTTGGTGGCCAGCGAGAGGGTCTCCAAACCACCCGGAGGCACGGTCGCGCTCGCTTCGCCGCCGCCGGTGAGGACACAGGTGACGGTGGCGCCGCCCGCCGACTGGACGACGACCTGGGCGGAGGTGGCGTAGGCGCCGGCGGCGAGCGGCTCGGCGACGACCTGGATCGCGCCGGTGAAGGCGGTTGGCGTGGCCGGTTTCGAGACCGCTTCGAAGGCGGGGCCCTCGCCGGATTCGCCCCTCGGACCCTGTGCTCCCTGCGCGCCTTTGGCGCCGGCCGCGCCTTTCGCGCCGGCTTTGCCCTGCGGGCCCTGGGGGCCGGCCGGGCCGCGGTCGCCGCGCAGTTGGCTGCGCGTCTTCTTGGCGATCTTGCCCGCCGTCACCGCTTCCTTTCTCAGCTGCGCGGTGCCGACCGAGTTGCGCGGCAGCTGGGTGGCCGCGTAGGCGGCGCCGCCGAGCGCCAGGAACAGGGCCAGCGTGGCGGCGACGTTGGCGTACGTGAGGTGACGGCGCAGAAGCTCCATGCCGCCACCTTAACGCTCGCCAAGGTCACCGCCGGAGCGGCGCCGCTCAGCCGATCTCGCCGCGGGTGAGTCGCCACATGCCGATCGTCAGCGGCACCCCCATCCACAGCGCCAGCGCCACCAGCCCCTGGGCCCATTCGTGGCCGCCCATCACCGTCGTGGTCAGCGGTTCGAGCGCTTCGGCGGTGTTGATCCATTCGACGATCCCGTGGAGCGCGTGGATCGAGCCGAGCGCGGCGAAGGCGACCGGCAGCGCGAAGTAGAGGACGATCGCGGGCGCCGAGGATTGCAGGGCGAGGCCGAAGCCGATCCCGATCACCATCGCGGTCACCACGTAGACGACGTCCTGGCCGAGCAGCCCGATCGGCAGCGCCCACACGTCCGGCGCGCTGCTGGAGGCGAGCGCGGTCCCGAGCGCCGCGAGCGCCAGCGCCACCACCGTCGCCGCGAGCGCGAGGACGATGCCGGCGAGCAGCTTCGCGACGATCAGCCGCGGGCGCTGCGGGACCAGCGCGAAGCTGACCAGCGCCGTCCGCTGCGACCACTCCGAGCTGACCAACAGGATGCCGACGACCGGCAGCAGGATGCCGGCGGGTTGCAGCGCGTTGGAGAGGACGTGACGAAACGTTTTGTCTTCACTGTGACCAGCCAGCACGGTGATGACGACGGCGAGGACGGTCAGCCCGAGCACCGCCAATTGCAGCCAGAAGCCGCTGCGGGTGTCGACCATCTTGCGCAGCTCCACCTTGGTGAGGCGGGCCGGCCCCGGTCGCCGTTCGCGCCCCCCGGGCGCCGCGTCCATCTCTTCGCGGTCGATCGCGTGGGCACTCATCACTTCCCCTCCTCGCCGTCGTCGGTGGTCAGGTCGAAGAACAGCTGCTCGAGGCCGGCGTCCCCGGCGGGTGCCAGGTGGACCAGGGCGACCCCTCCCCCCTGCGCCGCGGCGCCGACCGCGCGCGGCTCGGCTTCGACCAGGAAGCCGCCGCCATCGGCCTCGCGCGCCGGGAGCCCCGCGGCGGCGAGGGCGCGGCCGAGCGCCGGCGCGTCGTCGGCGCGGACCAGCGTGCCGGCGCCGGAGAGCAGCTCTTCTTTGCTGCCCTCGGCGACGATCTTGCCGCTGCCGATGATCACCAGGCGGTCGGCGATCGCGTCGACCTCATGCAGGAGGTGCGAGGAGAGGAGCACGGTGCCGCCGCGCTCGGCGAAGTCGCGCAGCAGGCCGCGCATCCAGCGCATCCCCTCCGGGTCGAGGCCGTTCGCCGGCTCGTCGAGGATCAGCACCTCGGGTTCGCCGATCAGGGCGTTGGCGATCCCCAGCCGTTGGCGCATCCCGAGCGAGTACTGGCGCACCCGTTTGCGCGCCGCCGACTTGTCGAGCCCGACCAGCCCGAGCAGGTCGTCGACCCGCCCCTCCTCGACGCCCATCGTCTGCGCCGAGATCGCCAGGGCCTCGCGCCCGCGGCGGCCGCCGTGCTGGGCCGAGGCGTCGAGCAGCACGCCGACCCGCCGACCAGGGTTCGACAGCGCGCGATAGGCGCCGCCGAGCACCCCGGCGCGGCCGGAGTCCGGCGTCGAGAACCCGCAGATCATCCGCATCGTCGTCGTCTTCCCCGCCCCGTTGGGGCCGAGGAAGCCGGTGACGGTGCCCGGCTCGCAGCGGAAGGTCACGTCGTCGACGACCGCCCTCCCGCCAAATCTCTTGGTCAACTTCTCGGCTTCGATCATGCCCGCCAGCCTTCCCCCTGCGCGTGGCGTTCGCATCGTCCGCAGGTCGCCTTCTCGCCCCGACGTAAGTGTCGGCTTGTCCCCTACTTTGGTCGCAACGCCGGACTCCACGGCCGCCCTACGCTGTGGAGGGCGTCTCGCCCGGTTGCCGGCTGAAGGGCCGGGGGGCGGGTGTCCCGGGCGCCTCATGGGGCCCCTGGCGGGCTGTGACCCCCATGAGGCGCCCGGGACGCGGGGCTTTCCCGGGGAAGACGTCGCAGGCCGTGACGAAGATGCCGGGAACGTCACGCCTCCATGCCATCCGGGGGCCCGGGTCGGGGCCCCCGTGCGGTGAGTTCGCAGAGATGACCGCATAGCGATCAAAAGTGCGAACTCACCCCCGCGACCGGGCATCGGAGGCGGGTCCGCGGGACTCCCGTGAGAGATGCGAGGCACTCCCGTGACCCTCCCGCGGCGATCCCTCCACGCCCCCCGCATACCCGGCCGTCCCGGCCACGGCCACGGCCTGCCAGGGCCGTGGGCGGGACGGCCCTTCCCTTGCCCGTCCCCTTCCCGGGCCATGGCCGCAGGGGTTTCGTCCCTTCCGGGCTCCGGCCTCCGACTCGTGGACCTGCTCGCCTACGGCGTCGTTGGCTGGAGGCCGATCACCGTGTAGTAGCCGACCAGGATCAGGCGTTTGCCGTCGGAGATCACCGGGGTGTAGCCGGACTCTTCGATCTCGAGGTTCTTCTTGTGGGTGCGGACGTCGATGCCGATCGTCTTCTTCGTGACGAAGCTGGAGACGTAGACGGTGTGGCCGATCACGGTCGCCGTCCCCGGGACCGGGCCGCCGACGTCGAAGCTCCAGCGGAGCTTGCCGGTGCGGGCGTCGAGGGCGAAGAGGCGGCCGTTTTCGGAGCCGATGTAGACGGTCGGCGGCGTGCCCGGCACCCGGGCGACGGCGGGCGAGCCGTAGACCGCGCCGCCGGTTTCGAAACTCCACCTCACCTTGCCGGTGGCCTCGTCGAAGGCGTAGACGATGCCGTCGTCGCGGGCCGCGTAGACGTCGCCGAAGGCGATCGCGGGCGAAGAGAAGAAGCCGCCCTGGCCGTAGGGCGCCACCCGGCTGGTGTTGGTGCGCCAGGCCGGCCTGCCGGTGTTCTCGTCCAGGGCGAACATCGAGCTCTGGTAGTCGCCGACGAAGATCTTCCCGGCGTCGTAGCTGGGGCTGGCTTTGACCGCGCCGGGGGTCTGGAAGCGCCAGACGGTGTGGCCGTCGCCGGCGGCGAGGGCGACGACTTCGGCGCCGTCGGTACCGAGGTAGAGCTTGCCGTCGACCGGCAGCGGCGAGGATTCGAGGTGGGAGTGCAGGTGGCGCTTCCACACCACCTTGCCGGTCTTGCCGTCGCCCGCCGCGACCGTGCCGTCGAGGAAGGCGCCGTAGAGGTCACCCCGGTAGAAGGCCGGGCCGGTGACGATCTCCTGGTGCCCCTTGTTCTGCGGGTCGAGGTTCAGTTCGCCGACCACCTTGCGGTCACTGAGGCGCACCGCTTTGCCGTTGCCGTACTTGTTGATCGCGTAGGCGACGCCGCCGCCGATCGCGGGCGGGAACTCGAGCAGCCCGTGGGTGTTGACCGACCACGCCTGCCTCAGCGGCGGATCGAGCGGCCGGTCGACCGAGCCCGTGGCGGGCAGGTAGTGGGTGCGCTGAGGGACGCGGCCGAAGAAGGGCCAGGCGACGTACCGAGGCGTGAGCCCCATCGCCGGGACCGTCGCCGGCCCGCCGGCCGCGGCGCCGCCGTTTCCGGCCGGGCCGGGGTCCGAGGAGCCACCGGCCGAGGAGCTCGCCGACCCGCCACCGCAGCCGGCGAGCAAGGCGCAGACGACGGCCAGCGCGAGAACGAGCGCGTATCTGTGCTGCGAGGTCTTGGCCATGGCCGCTGATATATCGGCCGCAGGGCGACGGCAGATGAGAATCGTCGAGATGCCCGACCCGCCGCACGCGGGGACATCGACCCTTCGTCCAGTTTTCCCAAATATTGGGGAGGCGGGCGGCAGGCTTGGTTAAGTGTCGTGATGCACCAGACGCGGCTCGCGCCGGAACCGAAGCTTGTCGAGACCAGCATCGGGCGCGAGCGGATGGTTGACGCGCTGCGTCGGCTCTACGCAGTGGTCGACATTCCCGATCCGCCGCGGATCGAGGACTACTGGATCGTCATCCCCGCCGATCCGGCGCTGGTCTACCCCGGGTTGCAGCGGGCGGCGCCGGACTGGTTCGAACTCTTCGTGGTGCCGCGGGAGGGCCGGGGCCGCGGACAACCCTGGGTCAGCTGAACTTCGCCGCGTTGAGCATGCAGTAGTTGAAGCTGAAGGGCAGCACCTGCAGGTTGGCTTTGTTGACGTTCTGCGCGAGTTTGGTGATGACGTGCTCGGCGCCCACCTTGTCGCCCGCCTTCAGCTTCTTGCCCGCCGTGGCGAACAGTTCCGCCTCGATCTTCAGGTAGGAGAACCACTTGGACAGCCGCGCCTGGTCGGCGGCGGGCTGGGGCAGGGCTTCGAGTTCACGGAGGGCGCCCGCCTGCTCCTTCGAGGCCTTGGCGAACTTCGCCGCCGCGGTCTTCAGCTTCCCCTGCTTCACTTCCTTGCGCACCCCGCCGAGGATCCGTTCGTTTGCCTTCGCGCTCGTCCTGCAGATCGGTTCCGCCGCTTCCTTGTATTCGTCACGGCTGACTTCGGCGGCAAAGGCCGCCCCGCAGATCATCAACGCCAGTGCGGCCACCGCGGCGACACCGATCAGCACCCGTCTCGACATCCCACTCCCCCTCCCGACGACGATTGACCCCGCAATTCAATCACCTGCCGGCCCGACGGCCAGGCTTGGGGTGACGACGGGGCCCTCCGGCTCAGAGTCCGAGGCCGCGCACGCCGTCCTCGTCCCAGCCGAGGTGGTGGGCGACCTCGTGGCGGACGGTCCGCGCCACCTCGGCGCGCAGCAGCTCCGGGTCATGGCCGAAGTCCCGTTCCAGCGTGTCCTGGTAGATGACGATCCGGTCGTGGACGTAGTCGCGGGCGACGGTGTCGCCGATGTAGTGGCCGTAGGCGCGGTACTCGTGGCCGCGGGCCGAGACGACGATCGGCACCTCCTCGAGCACGCCTCGCAGGTCCTCCGGCAGGCCGTCGATCGCGGCGCCCACGTATTCGTCGAATTCGCTCGCCTCGCGCTCGGCGCCCGGCATCGCGGCCAGCGCCTCGCTGCGCTCGGCCGTCCGCCGGAACTCCTCCTCCGGCATGTCGTTGCCGCCGAGCCGGACGACGGCCCAGGCGGCAAGCAACACGACCGCGACGATCGCGAGGAGCAGCACGGCGAGGTCCCAGAGCTCCATCGCCCCAGGGTAGCCCGCGCCGTGCCGGCCCTTCCTCGGGCCCCGTTCAGCGGGAGTAACAAAATCGCAACAACTACCGTGCGTTTGGATCGTCTCATTCATTCCCCCATAGGCTTTGCCTATCCAACCGCCAAGGAACACTTGTCGACCTCCATCCCCGCCTCAGTCGAGAAGGCAAAATCAGCACCCGATCGGAGCCCCGGGCGAGGCTCAGATCTCGTAACCCGGACCCGGCTCCAGCAGCGGCTCGCCGAGGATCCCGAGCGCGTAATCGTCATCTGCGCGCCGTCCGGCTACGGCAAGTCGGTGCTGCTCCGCCAGTGGGTCGCGGAAGACCCGCGACCCGCCTTCACGATCCTGCTCGGTCCCCAGCACAACGACCCGACCGTCCTGGTCGAGGAGATCGTCGAGCGGCTGGGTCGGCTCGAGCCCTTCCCCGCCAACGTCGGCGAGGCGCTGCTGGCGCCGAGCCCGGACATCGAGAACGTCGTCGCCCCGCGCCTCGCGGCGGCGCTGGCGGAGCGCACACGGCCTTTCGTCCTGGTGCTGGACGAAGCGGAGCGGGTCAAGGCGCCGGACGCGGTGAAGATCCTCGCCGCGCTGTGCCGGGGAATCTCGGCGGGGTCCCAACTGGCCCTGGCCGGCCGCACGGAACCGCCGGTCGGCCTCGGGCGCCTGCGCGCCGACCGGAGGCTCACCGAGCTCGGGCGCAAGGACCTGACGATGACCAAAGGCGAGTGCGCCGCGCTGCTGGCGACGCTCGGGCTCGAGCTCTCCCCCGGCCAGCTCGACGTGATCGCGCGGCGGACCGAAGGCTGGCCCGCCGCGCTCTACCTCGCCGGCCTGGCGCTCGGCGAGTCCGCCGACCCGGGACGGGCGCTGGCGCGGTTCACCGGCGACCACCGGGTCGTCGTCGATTACCTGCGCGAGGAGTTCCTGCTTCCGACCTCGCGCGGCCGCGCCACCTTCCTGCGCCAGGCGGCGGCCCTCGAGCGGTTGAGCGGCCCGCTCTGCGATTTCGCACTCGACCGCAAGGGCTCCGCCGCGGTCCTCGACGAGCTGAGCCGGTCGAACATGCTCTTGGTCCCGCTGGACCGCAAGGGCGAGTGGTACCGGCTCCACCCGCTGCTGCAGGAGATGCTGCGCACGGAGCTGCTGCGCACCGAAGCGGAGGCGGCGCCAGGAATCCACCGGCGTGCCTCCGAGTGGTGGTCCGCCGCCGAAGACGCCGACCAGGCGATCCATCACGCGCTGGCCGCCGGCGCCGGGGACCTGGCGGGCGACCTGCTCCTCGCCGCGGTGCCCGAGTACACCAGCCGCGGTCGCAACGCGACGATGATCCACTGGCTGGAGCAACTCGGGGCGCGCGGCGTGGCCGCCAGCCCCGCCGCCAGCCTGACCGCCACCTGGACGGAGCTGACGCTCGGCCGGGGACCGCAGGCCGAACACTGGATGGCGATCACCCGGCGGTTGCTGGCTGGACAACGGGGCGAGGACACCGCCGCGATCGAGATCCGGCTTGCCCTCGCCGAGGCCAGCCTCGCCCGCAGCGGCCTCACCGCGATGCGGGAGACGGCCGCCGCGGTCGAGCCGCTGCTCGCCGAGGACGATCCTTGGCGTTCGCTCACCGCCCTGCTCGACGGGGTCGGCCTGCACCTGCTCGGCGAGCGCGAGGCGGCGCGGACGCGGCTGAAGGAGGGCGTGCGGCGCGGCGCGGTGGGGGCGCCCGACCTTCAGGTGATCGCGCTCTCGCAGCTCGCGCAGATCGCGATCGAGCGGGGCGACTGGCGGCTCGCCGAAGAGAAGATGACCCGCGCGCGGGCGCAGATCAAGCGCACCGGGCTCGCCGGGGACCCGGTGATGGCGATCGCCGCCGCCACCTCGGCGCTGGTCCGGGCCCAGCGGGGCGCCACCGCCGAGGCGGGCGCGGACCTGACGACCGCGAAGCGCCTGCTCGCCAGGCTCGAGCACTACACCCCCTGGTACGAAATCGAGACCAAACTGACGCTCGCCCGTTGCTCAGCGCGGCTCGGGCAGCGCGCCGAGGCGGCCGAGCTGCTGGGCTCGGCGACGGCGCAGCTCGCCGAGATCCCGGAGGACTCGATCCTGAGCGGCTGGATCGACGAGGCGCGGGAGACGATCGGCGCGGGGGCGCCGACGAGGAGTGCGCAGCTCACCGCGGCCGAGCTGCGGGTCCTACAGTTCCTGCCACGGCATCTCTCCTTCCCGCAGATCGCCGCGAGCATCCAGGTCTCGCCCAACACGGTGAAGACGCACGCCGCCGGCATCTACCGGAAGCTGGGGTGCTCCTCGCGCGACGAGGCGGTCCGGCGGGCGCGGGAGCTCGGCTTGCTGGACGCGGGCTGAATCACCCGGACAGGGCGAGGCGGACCCATCGGCCCGCCCCTAGGTTTGGCCGGGGAGATGCCCGAGCTCGTTGCGATCGCATATGAGGATGAGACCGTCGCCGACCGCGCCGTCGAGGAAGTCCACCGCTGCAGCGAGGACATCCTGGTCGACCCGGACGCCTCCTCGGTGCTCGTCTGCGAGCGCGACGGGGCCTGCCGCCGGACGATCAGCGGACGGGCGGGCGCCACCACCCGCCGGCCCGAGTTCTGGGGAGCGCTCCTGGAGATCCTGCTGAGCGACGACGCCCCGATCGCGATCGAAACGCCCTTCCAGCGACGGCTGCTCCTCCTGTTGCGTCCGGGCACCTCGATCCTGCTGATGGCGGTGCCCTGCGAGAGCAAGGAGCTGGCCCTCGATGCCCTCAGTCATTTCGACGGCCAGGCCCTCAGCCAACGCCTCGCCGACGACCTCCCCGGACGGTGGACCATGCGGGACCTGGGGTTCGCCGGGTAGGGGTGTTGCTCAGCCGAGGTCGTTGCTGCCGATCCAGCGGGCGCCGGCGGCGAAGACCGCCAGCACGGCGATGATCACGGCGAAGATGATCGGGATGAAGGAGAGGTCTGAATCGGGCTTCATGCCGCGCAGTGTTCCCGCCGGACGCGGATCCGCATCACCCGATGAGGGTGAACCCGATCACCCGGATCGGATGACGCGGGCGGGTCGCCGGACGGGGACGATTCGCCGATGCTGCAGCTGCGGGCGTTCGGCGACGAGACTCGATTGCGGATGCTCGGCAGCGAGCTCGAGCGCGACGGCCTGCTGCACGACGCCATCCTCGCCCCCGCCTTGAGCGGCGGCCGGGCGCGGCTGGAGGGCGTGGTCGACCCCGACGCCGCCGACCGCGCCCTGACGCTGGCCCGGGCGGCGGGGCTGGCCGAGAACGACGTCTCGCTCGCGCGGCTGGAGACCATCGGCGGGTCGTCGCAGCCACCCGCGGTGAGCCTGATCTGGAGCGACATGCTGGGCCAGGCCGCGATCAACTCGCGGCTGCTGCCCCGCTACCTCGCCTTCATGGCCGTCGCCGGCGTGATCGCCGGCTTCGGGGTCATCTACAACAACGGCATCCTGATCGTCGGCGCGATGGCGATCAGCCCCGACATGCTGCCGATCGCCGCGATCTGCGTCGGCGCCGTGTCCCGCGACGCCGGGCTGGCCGCGCGGGCCGCCGCCACCCTCCTGATCGGCTTCCTGGCCACCTGCCTGAGCGGCGCCGCCCTGACCGCGATCCTCGACCCGCTCGGCGTCCTGCCCGCGAACTTCGAAGTCGGCGCCTCCTCCCTCTCGGGGCTCACCTCGATCAACGCCGCGACCATCGCCGTGGCCCTGGCGGCGGGCGTCGCCGCGATGCTGGCGCTGGAGACGCGGGCGAGCTCGAGCGTCGGCGTGGCGATCTCGGTGACGACGATCCCGGCCGCCGCCTACCTCGGGGTGGCAACGGGGGTCGGCGACGCGGACAAGGTGCTCGGCGCCGCCGCCGTGCTCGGCACCAACGTCGTCCTGCTGGTCGCCGCCGGCACCGCCACCCTGCTGACCCAGCGCCGGCTCAGCGCCAGGCGCTCAAGTTCACCCCGATCGGACGAGGCCGCGTCCGGATCACGGACCTAGCATCGGCCTGCCGGCCTCCCTTCGTCGCCAGAAGGGGGGAAACTTCAATCGAGCTGGGGGCTGACGATGGGCGCGGAATACGACGTGATCGTGATCGGATCGGGCTTCGGCGGCAGCGTCGCGGCGATGCGGGCCGTCGAGAAGGGCTATAGCGTCGGCGTGCTCGAGGCCGGCAAGCGCTGGGCGGACGAGGACCTGCCGAGCTCCAGCTGGGACCTGCCCGGCTTCGTCTGGCAGCCGGAGATCGAGCTGTTCGGGATCCAGCGGGTCCGTTACCTGAACGACGTGATCGTTCTCTCCGGCGCCGGGGTCGGCGGCGGCTCGCTGGTCTACGCCAACACGCTCTACGTGCCGGCGCAGAAGTTCTTCGACTACCCGGCCTGGTCCCACATCACCGACTGGGCCGACGAGATGGCGCCCTACTACGACCTCTGCAACCGGATCTTCGGCGTCGCCCCCTC
>Ga0153954_1001593_pt1 | contig 11573 bp, 13 predicted proteins | sample TSFL038MetaG_FD_102277 | JGI IMG/M metagenome (GOLD analysis project Ga0153954, IMG submission 102277) | Attine ant fungus gardens microbial communities from Florida, USA - TSFL038 MetaG | ecosystem: Host-associated > Fungi > Mycelium > Unclassified | place: USA: Florida, Wekiwa Springs State... | reverse complement strand
CGGCGTCAATCACAAAAAAGTGATCATGCCACTTCTCTTTGGCGCCCTGATGGGCAAGCACAACGGCCCCCCGCTCTTTGATTCAGCAGGACTGTTAGGGAAGGATCGGGTGCGTGCGCGCCTCTTACGCGCCATGGAATACCTGGGAGGCATCTCCAACAAGAAAATGGATCTACTTAAGAAAGGTTGGGAGAAAAAAGACTGCAAAGAATTCTTTGCGCCGCAACAATCCCAATCCCAACCGCAACTTGCCGAAAAGGGTGGAAAAGCTTAGCAAAATTGATTAGAACTTGAACATAATAATAAAAAACAAAAAACCAAAAGGAGAGGTAAATGAATAGCTTTTTTACGGATATGAAAGATCTATTTCTTGCTGTCCTGGATGGGGCATTTGGCTGGGGCACCGAGGCTCTCACCCTTTTGGGGGTCGTCTTTATCTTTAACTATGCAGCCAAATGGATTTTGCTCAGACTGCACGCCCGCTTTTCGGCGCAAGATCTGCTCTGGCACGATAGCTTTGTAAGGGCTTTGTATAAACCCTTAAGCTATTTTGTGTGGTTCTTTGCCGGGGTGCAGTTTTTAGAGCTGATCGACAAGTACACTTTAAGCGAAATTTCAGTTTCCAATGTTCACTTGACTCTGGGGATTGGCGCAATTGTGGCCCTGACGTGGTTCTTGCTGCGCTGGAAGACCAATATCGTCGAATACATGACGATCCGGAGCAAGCAACACCAACTTGATCTCGACACAACCAAAATCGATGTGTTGGACAAAGTCTTTACACTCACCATCATGTTCATTACAGCACTCTTACTTTTGGAGGTAACGGGCAGTAGTTTGAATACCCTGATCGCTTTTGGAGGGATTGGTGGTTTGGCTATAGCCTTTGCCTCACAAGAAATGGTCTCAAACTTCTTTGCCGGCTTGATGATCTATGTCACTCAACCTTTCTCGAAAGGAGATCAAGTGCTTCTCCCCGAAAGAAAGGTAGAAGGGCAAGTGGAGGAGATCGGTTGGTACATGACGCAGTTGCGCAGCCCCGATAAAAAACCGATTTATTTGCCCAATTCGATCTTTTCTAAAGCGGTCCTGATCAACCCTTCCCGCATCAATTGCCGCCAGTTTAAAGAAGTGATCAGCGTGCGCTATAGCGATAAAGCTAAGCTGCCTGAGTTGATGGAATGCCTCACCAAAATGTTAAAGGAACACCCCTCCATCTCACATCAAAACACCATCTTGGTTAACTTGCATGCCTTTGGGAACTATTCATTGGATATCCAAGTCTCCGCCTATTCCTATGTACTTGACAATGACGCGTTTGCCACTGTGAGGAGCGACTTGCTGTTTAAGATTGCCACAATTATTGAAGAGGTGGGTGCCGACTTTGCCACACAGACCCAGATCGTAACGCTCCAAAACTCTAGGATGCTTGAGAATGGACACCTTGCTGGGTGAGATTTGCGCCCGCGCCGACATTGCCCACTGGATTTTTTTCGGGATGCTGCTCTTGGCTGGTTTGAATGTGCCTTTGAGCGAAGATATCATTTTGTTAATGGGGGGCGCGATCACGAGCACTTGCATTCCCGATCATGCCCCGCGGATGTGGATCTTTCTTTACTTAGGTTGTTGGTTTTCAGCATGGGAAGCCTATACCATCGGCCGTTTTTTGGGCCCCAAGCTCTATGATATCCGCTGGTTTAAGCATGTCATTAACCCAGAAAGGATTAATCGCCTCCACCATTACTATGAAAAATTTGGGATCCTAACTTTTATTGCCGGACGCTTTATTCCAGGAGGGGTGCGCAACGCTCTTTTTATGAGCTGCGGCCTGGGTAAAATGCCTTTTTTGCGCTTCATCGCCCGCGATGGGTTTGCCTGCCTAATTTCAACTTCGACCCTCTTCTACATTGGCTATATTGCAGGGGAAAATGCGCAATTGCTCATCTCTGCTTTTAAGAAATATGAGCTCTTTATTATTTTAACGATGGTAGTAGCAGTTAGTTCTCTTCTGATTTGGCTCCGTTACAGACGCGCCAATGAGGGAATATAGCCCCCCCTACTCTTGAGTTTAAACTCCTATCCTGCTATCGTAGTTTCATGAATTTACCCAATTGCCTTTCCCTGCTCCGTTTTCCTTTAGCACTCGCCTTTCTGCAGGGCAATCCCTTGATCCGGGCACTAGCTATCCTTTTAGCCCTGGTAAGCGATGGACTGGATGGCTACATCGCGCGCCGCACCCGGCAAATCAGTCGGATCGGAACGGTACTCGATCCTCTAGCGGATAAATTCTTTGTCCTCTTTGCCTTGTATACTTTTATTAGCGAAGGCAGGCTCAGTTGGCCCGATGCGGCCCTCTTTATTTCCCGCGATTTTTCGGTGGTGATTTATGGACTCTATTTAGCGATGCGGCGCCGCCTTGTCGATTATAAGTTTCGCGCCATTTGGTGCGGCAAGATCACAACGGTCTTACAAATGTCGATTTTGTTGAGTTTATCGGCAGGATTGCCGGTGCCCGATCCCGTCTACACCTTGTTTGCTGTCTTGGGGATCGCTGCCCTAATCGAATTATATTTCACCGACCGTAGCCGTCGCAAAGCGGCTATTTAAAGATACCCCGGCAAAACACAAACCCTTCAATCTTTTGAGGAAAGCCAGCCCAAAGCGCCTCTGCACAAGCTTGTAAAGTTCCCCCCGTCGTATACACATCGTCGATCACCATCAACCGCTTTCCCCGAAGGTGGGCCCCCTTTTTCAGCACCACATCCCCCACTTGCTCCAGGCGTTGTTTGCGGTTCATGGCTACCTGACGAAATGGGTTGCTTTCCCGCTGCAGACAATCGAGATAGGGTCTTTGGATCATCTCGGCAAAGCTCTTTCCTATTAGAGCGCTTTGGTTGAACCCCCGGTCGAGGCGGCGGATCAAAGGCATCGGTACTGGGATCACCACGTCGGGTAAATCGATCTGCAGACGGACCAGCTGCGCTACCATAAAAGCGGCGATCCCCTTAGCCAAATGGACCTGTCCGCTGTATTTTAGTTGTTTGACTAGCGTTGCCACAGGACCATAAAAATCAAACACCCCCATGCATCGATCAAGCAGCGCTCCCTCTTTGCGGCATTCCAGACAAATCCCTTTTTTCCGCTCAAGATCAGCCCCAAAACAAAAAAGGCAACGCCCCTGTGGATCAATAAAATCAAGCTGCGCTAGACAAGTTTGGCATAAAAAGCCTTCAAGAGCAGTTTGTTGGCAGTGAAGGCATAGGGGTGGATAAAGGAGCGCTGTGCAGCTGGAAATGAAGGAATTGAACATTTAACTCCTTTAGGGACAAGTCTTCCATTTTCCAACGCAGAGACGCAGAAGAGACAGGGAGGCGCAGAGGGAAAACTATTATGCCTGTTCTCTCCGTCTTTGCGCCTCTGCGTCTCTGCGTTTGAATTATAAAATGTCTAATGTCGTCGTTTGCGAGGCGGCGGGACACTGTCGGCAAAGGCGAAGCCGCGATCGAAAATCTTGATCAGCCGCCGCTCCATCCCTTCCTCGATCGCTTTGGCATATTGAGGATAGGTTTCGCGCGTCCAAGTTGCAAATTTCCAAGCGATGATCTCCAGATCGCGTTGCCAGAACTGAGGATCCTTGAGGGCCTCTTCTTGAGTCATTTTGCCAATGTCGAGGTGCACGGGACGCTCTCCAACAAACCCTGTGTTGTGCATCACGCCGTGATCCTTGTCATAGATCCCTTTGCGGTACTCCTCGAGGTAGAGATTGAAAATTCTTCCGATAAGGCTATTAGCCCTCTCAGTGTCTCCTGCGCCCAAAGCTTCGTTGACCAACGCGCGGGTGGTGCGCACCTTTTCCTGGATAACAAAGGGGACTGAATTTAAGTCTACACGGCGCTTCAGCCCGATTTTGTCGATTAGAGTCGCTTCTAAATTTAACAAGTTGCCTTCAGGTTTATCAGAAGAGGCGGGATTGAGCTGGATGAATAAGAGGCCGCTGCCCTCTTTATGCATCGCGTAGGCCACTCGATATCCTTCAAACACGCCGTAGAGCTTGCGGTTTTTGCGAACGACCAGATTTTCTTTGTACGCTTTAAAAGGTGGGATTGAGGGAAGCCAGTTGGAAAAGGAATTGGGACGAAGATGTTTAAACTTGAAAAACTTTAAGACATACTGCCCATCTTCACTTCCAAAAGCATAGGCTTGCGCGCCTTTGCCGATGTAAGTGAATTTTTGCTTTAAAATCGAGGCGATTTTTTCCCTTTGAGCAGCATCTAGAGACGCTTCCCAATCGGGTTGGTAGGGCATTGGATGGGAAATGTTGCTCAAACGGAAGTCATCGGTGGCCCGGAAATAGACACGCGTGACACCAACAAGGATAACTAAACTAACCAGAATATAAAAAAGTCTTTTAGCAAACATGATCGACCACTATACCAAAACAACTTTCGTCCGTCACCATTTTTCTTGCAGTGAAAATTAAAGTGGACTAGTATCATCGATTACAATTAACAAAGGTTTTTATATATGATGAATTATTTAACTCCCACACGGCTACCCAATGAAAGATGTAATGAAGTTGCCGTCGCTCAAGACCAGCACGATAAACAAATAAAATCTAGAAACAATTTTGCTAAATTATCCTTTGGTGTAATGGCTGCATTTACTTTACATGCTGCTTACAACTACCTAGCCCATAAGAAAGAATTTGGCGCAACGTTAGTGGTCGCTACAGCTGTGGTAGCCACGATTAACGCTTTGGTTTATTACATTGTAAACCGCAACTCACCCGCCGCTCGCGGATACACTGGGCCAAGACTCGCCTGGGTGGAAGTCGTTTTGGGGATTCAAGGCCGTCTAGCAGTCCCTAAAAAACCGGACGCTCCCCCTGCACCCGGCACACAAGAAGGTGCTAATCTACAAGGAGCCAATTCCCCTCTTCCAACACCCGCTAAGCCTGCAGCACCTCAAGCTACCTCTGAAGAACCCAAAGGTGATACCTTAAGTTCTGCTTCAGAATCTAAACCGGATGTAAGTACCCCACCAACAGGAACCACTCCACCACTGCCTCAACCAGCTGCAAGTACCACGCCAACGGGACCAACTCCAGAGCTGCCTAACTCAGCTGCAACTATCCCACCAGTGATACCTACACCCCAGCAAAATGCTTCCAAAGATGCTAAAGAGGAGTCTGCTGTTAAACAACAACCCGACCAACCTGATCTATCAGCAGATCCACAGCCCCAGACGCCAGCTGGTGCTGCTCCGGGCACACCCACCTCTTCCGCAAAGTCTGATGATTTGATTGATTGGAATCCAACTGACAGCGGTGCAAAGGCATTAGCTCTAGGCGCCTCAGCACCAGGTACCCCCATTAAATCTAGTGAAAGCTCAGCTGCAAGTTCTGCACCGGCCACACCTTCAACCACCGATAGTGCTGCAAGTTCTGCAGTCTCTACACCAAATAGCGCCTTAGCAAGCCCTGCTGCACCAGTTCTCAAAGCTGCAGCTAACACAGCAAGCAATGAAGCTCCAAACTCATTTTGGGGTTTTTTGGCTAAATAGCAATGCTCTTAAAAGCGCCGCCTAGCGGCGCGTTTTTACTCTTGATTATTAATAGAATTGCGGGTATTCTTTGAAGTTTTCCAGAATAAAATTACTTATCCGTGGGGTTACATGACAAAAGTCGTCATCAATGAGAATGATAAGGCCGTCTTAAAGCAGTTCCTTGAAGAAAACAGCCCCGCCGAATTGGTCAACACTTATCTATGCTATGTGGAAAACAAGTTTAATTTAAGCCCCGTCCTGTTCCCCAAAGATAAAAAGATCTACCAAAGCGCCGAAGATGCGGTCAAAATTTTGGAGCAGCAAGGCGCTCTGTGGCATGAAACTGAAATTAAAATTGGTTTTAGCAACTTAGCAGTCAATGAACAAACCCGCAAAATCTATATCTGCCCTTTCAGCGGTAAAGTATTTGGCGACAATACCCATCCCAATCCCCAAGATGCGATCTACGATTGGGTTTCAAAATGCCCTGAGAATACAGAGCGGCAAGGGGGCCTTCGCGTAAAACGCTTCTTTATTTCGGACGATCCTGAAGTGATCCAAAGTTACATCGCTAAAACAAAGCCGAAAGAGCCAATCAGAAAAGTCGTTTTCTCCTCTGTTTTAAGCGGCAAATTGTTTAATTCCAAGCAATCGGTGATCGAGGACTTTAAAAAGAATTACCTCAAGAGCCTTTCGCTCGTGGAAGTGCAAAATCAAAACAAGTTTGAAATTGAAGATCAATTTTTGGCCTTTATCCAAAAACAATTGGTAGAAGATAAAATCGCCGCCTTTGTGGAAGCATTAGCCGAACACAAGGAATTTGTCCCTTACGTTGAGCGGTGGATCGAGTAGCTTTTGGAATGGCACAGCGGATCACCCAGTGACACCTTAAAGATTGGCCAAATGCTAGGGCAAAAACTTATCCCCGGAGATGTTGTGTGCCTCTTTGGTGATCTGGGAGCAGGTAAAACCACTTTGGTTAAAGGAATTCTCGACGGAGCGCAAGGCAAGGAACACCCTCACACCCTTACTAGCCCTACTTTTACCTATTTGAACATTTATCCCGGGACTCCCACCTTTTACCACTTCGACCTCTACCGCTTGCGTGATGCGGACGAATTCTTAAGCATGGGTTTCGAAGAGTTTTTAGCGGCCAACGGGATTTGCTGCTTAGAGTGGTCGGAAAAGATCCAACCTCTCATCCCAGAAGAGGCTGTACGGGTGACCATTCAGCACGCAGGAGGGGATCAGCGTACCATTTATGTCCTTTAAAAATGTAAAATTTGCAACTTCTGCTGCAAACCCTAAAGGGTACCCGAAATTGGTCGATAAAAAGGGGCATTTGCTTCCTGAAATTGCCGTTGCGGGGCGTTCCAATGTAGGAAAATCAAGCCTACTTAACCACCTCTTTCAAGCAAAAAATTTAGTCAAAACCTCCGCCACCCCCGGAAAAACGCAGCTGCTCAATTTTTTCAACGCGAATGAACAGCTTTGCTTTGTCGACTTACCTGGCTATGGATATGCAGCCGTTCCCCTAGCCCTGAAAAAAAAATGGGGCCCCCTAATTCAAAACTATTTAAGTGAACGTGCCCAGCTGAAATTGATCCTTTTTCTCTTCGATATCCGCAGGATGCCCAATGACGACGACTTGCAACTGCTCGATTGGATCATCCATGCCCAAAAAGCGGTGATCTTGGTCTTTACCAAAATCGATAAAGTCACCCGCAACGAAAAAGTGGCCAATACCAAAAAGATCTTGGAAGCTTTTGGGGTGGAGATGCAATATGTATACACCTCCGCATTAAAAAATGCGGGCCGAGGAGAACTCACCAGCATGATTAAGGAAGCGCTACAAGAGGAAATGGATTCAAAATGGGACGAATAGATCAAGAAACTTTTGTCTGCGTCGATTGCGAGATGACCGGTCTCGATCCTCAAGAAGATCGGATCATCGAGGTAGGGCTAATGAAATTTCGGCTCGACGAAGTCTTAGATCAATATGAGAGCTTAATCAACCCCGAGCGTTCCATTCCTGAAGTCTCGATCGAATACCACCACATCACCGATGACATGGTGGTGGGCAAACCTACGATGGCGCAGGTGATCCCCCACTTGATCGACAAGATTGGCAACCACATCGTTGTAGGGCACGGAGTCGGTTTTGACATTGAACTGATTGCCCTAGCAGCCGATCGCGCTGGAATTCCCCACCGCCTCCGCTCGCTCCGCATCCTCGATACACTGCGTATGGCACGTTTGTATGGGGAAAGCCCTACCAACTCCTTGGAACAGCTGCGCAAACACTTCAACATCCCTTTTGAAGGTGCTCACCGTGCCCTGAATGATGTGATTGTCAACAAAGAGGTGTTTCGCTATTTGGCGATGAAATTCAAAACGACAGAGCAGCTCTTTGATGCCCTTTCCAAGCCCATTTTGATGAAGATCATGCCCCTTGGCAAGTACAAGGGGCGTCTTCTCAAAGAGATCCCTCTCGATTATCTTAAATATGTGGCCCACAAAGAGTTTGACCAAGATCTCATCTTTTCCATCCGTTCTGAAATCAAAAAAAGAAAAAAAGGACCCGTTTTTGGCGATGCGGGGAATCCCTTCTCAGCCCTGTAAACAAATTAAAAGAAAAGGGATCGGAAAAGGGGCCGGGCCTGCATTCTTGCATTTCTTTTGAAAACTCTAAAATTTGAATTAGGAGAAAAAGAAAAGGGGCCGGGCCTGCGTTCTTGCATTTCTTTTGAAAACTCTAAAATTTGAATTAGGAGAAATGCAAGAATGCAGGCCCGGCCCCTTTTCTTTAGGGGAAATGCAAGAATGCAGGCCCGGCCCCTTTTTAAGCTGGCCCCTTTTCCAGCCTTGTAAAATATTTAAAATCGATCGATAATAATGGCATAATCAGGAGTTTTTCATGTCCATGCGCAAATCCCCCCCTTATCTCACTGAAAAAGGTTCTTTCGAAGTGAAGGTGGGTCTGGCTGAAATGCTTAAAGGGGGCGTGATTATGGATGTGGTATCCCCCACGCAAGCCAAGATCGCCGAGGATGCGGGCGCAGTAGCCGTAATGTCCCTTGAGCGCATACCTGCTGACATTCGGCGCCACGGAGGGGTTGCCCGGATGGCCGATCCTGAATTGATCCAAAGTATCCAAGAAGCGGTATCCATCCCCGTCATGGCCAAATGCCGCATTGGCCACTTTGTTGAAGCACAAATCTTAGAAGCCCTATTTGTCGATTTTATCGATGAAAGCGAAGTGCTAACCCCAGCCGATGAGGAAAACCACATCGATAAAAATCAGTTCCGCATCCCCTTCGTATGTGGCTGCCGCGACTTAGGGGAAGCTTTACGCAGGATTGGGGAAGGGGCCGCAATGATCCGTACCAAAGGGGAAGCGGGTACAGGCAATATTGTCGAAGCGGTACGCCACATGCGCACCATCAATAAAGAGATCCGCCGGATCCAGTCGCTCGATAGCAGCGAGTTGATGGCGGAAGCCAAAAGAATGGGCGCACCTTATGAACTGTTACAACAGGTTGCTAAAAAGGGAAAATTGCCCGTGCCCAATTTTGCCGCCGGCGGGATTGCCACTCCTGCAGATGCAGCCCTCATGATGCAACTAGGAGCTGAAAGCGTCTTTGTCGGCTCCGGCATTTTCAAATCGGCCGATCCGGTCCCCCGCGCCAAGGCGATCGTGGCAGCGGTCACCCACTTTAAAGATCCGGAAATCTTATCGAAGGTATCTAAAGGATTGATGGAAGGGATGGAAGGGCTCGATATCCAGCAAATCAAAAAAGAAGACCTGATGGCCCCCCGCGGATGGTAAATTACTGACTTCACGAAAAGGTTAACGCAGAGACGCAGAGATACTAAAATTTTTCTGCAATTTCGAGAAATATAACTTTTCACTATTTCCCTGCATCTTTGCGACTCCTGCGTCTCTGCGTTGAAAAATGGAAGGTTTAAGAGGACTTTTGAAACGAAAGGGAAACTCATGGCAAAAGTGATTGGAGTGCTTGCCTTGCAGGGGGCGTTTGCCAAACATGTCGCCGCTATCGAAAAATTAGGTGCCGAAGCGCGCGAAGTGCGAACACCCCGAGAGCTTTACGAATGCGACGCGCTGATCATTCCGGGTGGAGAATCCACCGTCATTTTCCGACAACTCGACTTTATTGAATTGCGCAAGTCCGTGCAAGAATTTGGCTCTACTAAACCTCTTTTTGGCACTTGTGCAGGCTTAATTTTGATGTCCAAAAAAGTGCTCAATGATCCTCTTGTCCCGTTTGGGATACTCGATGTAGAAGTTGAGCGAAACGCGTTTGGACGGCAAGCGGATTCATTCAAAACCCAAGTTGAGCTAGTTGGCAAGCCCGTCAAGGCCATACCAGCGATTTTTATCCGTGCGCCCCGCATCCGCGCCGTAGGCGACGAAGTCAAAGTGTTAGCGACTTACGAAGGAGAAGCTGTTTTAGTACAGCAGGGGCTCCACATGGGCGCCACATTTCATCCCGAACTCACCGAAGATTTGACGGTGCATCGTCTATTCCTAGCTTGCGTCTAAGGGCAGGCAACCACCGCAAAATCGTTTCATCCTTTACTTGGCGCAGTTGAGAAAAGAGATGAGCGGCCTGTTCACGCGTCTTTAAATGCCCTTCCACCTGCTCGCGGCGGGCATTTTTCTTGGCAAAATAATACCCTTTAGTACGGGTGTAGTAATGGTTGACATGCATCGGTTCTAAGAGGACCGGTTTATCGGCTCCCCGCGTGCGATCGAGATAGTGATCGTTGAAGGGCTTAATATAATACGCTCCATGCACATGGAAATCGCGGACCCGTTCGGGGCGCACAATCGATTTGCAATTGCGGTTGGGGCCATATTGCCAGTGTGCCTTCCACACGAGCGATTCGATCATCGTCTTGCCGGGAGGAATTTCCCAAAGGCCCGCTGTCCCAAACATTTGCCAGAAGAGGAGCACCCCTCCATACTTTTCGTAATCTTTTAAAACGGCTGGGATCCTGCGCCCGTCAGTCACGACGATAAATTCATCGAGATCGATGATCGCCAACCATTTTGTCTTGCCCTTGACGCGTGCAATGCAGTGATTGTAAGCTCTTTTTTGATAGGGACCCCAAAATTCTCCTGGAGGGGAAGGCCACTCAATCAGCTCCACAATCCCTTTTTGTTGATAGGGCGCTAATATTTCGGCATATTCGTCGGTGGAGTTGTTGTTGTAGAGATAAAACTTTTGCACCCCTAATAAAAGATGATATTCGATCCATTCGCGCATCCATGGCCCTTCATCTTTGAAGATAGCGCAAATGGCCAAGTTTTCCTCATAACTGGCTTCTCCGGAAGTCTGAAAGGCGGAAAATAGAAATAGAAAATAGAAAGCTAAGGGGAAGAAATTGCGGAACTCGCTCTTTTTCATGGGGAGATCCTTTTAATAACCCATTGCTCGTGGTGAAGAAAATAGCGAAACCGATCGTGGAGACGATCTTCTCGCCCTTGCCAAAATTCAAATGCAGTAGGGATTAACCGGTATCCAATCCAATAAGGGGGGCATGGCACGGTTTTATTGCTGTATTCTTTATCCCACTTTGCGAAAGCCGCTTCCAATTCCTCCCGATTTTGGAGAGGCTGCCCCTGATGAGATGCCCACGTGCCCAGTTGGCTGCCGCGTGGCCGCTTGGAGAAGAATTTTTCAACCAGAGCTTGATCCACTTCTTCAACCCAGCCTTCAACTAAAATCTGCCGTTCGAGCTCTTTCCACCAAAACACCCCCGCTGCATGGGGATTGACGCTCAATTCCTGAGCTTTGCGGCTATCTTTATTGGTAAAAAACAGGAGGCCTTCTTGATTGAACTCCTTCATCAAGACATTGCGGCATGACGGGATCCCTTTAGCCGTCGCCGTGGCTAATGAAAAAGCCGTGGGTTCTAAAACTTGCCCTTTACGCGCCTCATCAAACCACGCTTGAAATTGATCAAAAGGGGAACTTGCCAAATCTTTGAGATCTAAGCGGTGT
>Ga0153954_1001592_pt1 | contig 11578 bp, 8 predicted proteins | sample TSFL038MetaG_FD_102277 | JGI IMG/M metagenome (GOLD analysis project Ga0153954, IMG submission 102277) | Attine ant fungus gardens microbial communities from Florida, USA - TSFL038 MetaG | ecosystem: Host-associated > Fungi > Mycelium > Unclassified | place: USA: Florida, Wekiwa Springs State... | reverse complement strand
GGCGGCACTGAGACCGATGACCTGGCCTGCGCTCATATATCGTTGGAGCAAGGCAACACGGTTATCCCACACAGCTTCTGGCTGCCCTTGGATCGCTAACACATTGCCGGCGGTGGTAGTTGCCATGACGCCGAAACCCCCACCAGCGGCGAGAAGCACCTGAAGCGGACCTGTTACGCTGCTAAAGAACAGGAGCAGCAACCCTGACAAGGCAGCTCCCCAGATGAGCAAATCGCGATGTCGTCCCGTCCGGTCGGCCCAACTGCCGAGGAAAGGTGCGCAAACGCCAAGCAGTGAAAATGCCGCATAAGTCAGACCGGCTGCCGCGCCTTGCCCGGCGAGCGGCATCAGGATCGGTATGAGACCATTCTGTGCCAAGCCAAGCAGCGCGTAGGACAAAAACCAAAGATTTCGAGGCAATGACGAAGTCCCCTAATCTCACGGTTGTTTGGCATTACCCGTCAGCGACCGCAATCGATACCCGTTCGTGGCTGCCCTGCCCGCAAGAACCAGCAGCGAGCTACACTCTTCCACTTTATGCCCGCACTTTCGGCGTGAGTGATGCGATTTCGCGCACAGGTCCGGGCTGCCGGCAAGCAGCGGAATCGCGGTCATTCTTGCAAGCGTGCCGTCGCTGCCATGTCCCTACCACCGTGTGGCGGTCGCTTCGGGTCTGTGCGTCGCAGGCGCGCGACGATTACGCAGATTGCGACCGACGCGACTGTGCGGAATTAGAGGCCGAGGTCGGAAAGACCAGGATGATCGTCTGGCCGCGGTCCCGAGCGGTCCCAGTGATACTTTCGTTCGGATTTGCGGATGGGAAGATCGTTGATACAGGCGTAGCGCCGCTTGTTCTGGCCGTTTGCAGCAAATTCCCAGTTCTCGTTTCCGTACGAACGGAACCAGTTTCCTGAATCGTCATGCCATTCATATGCAAACCGCACCGCGATGCGATTCTCGCCATATGCCCAGAGCTCCTTGATCAACCTGTATTCCAGCTCTTTGTCCCACTTGCGGGTAAGAAATGCGACAATTGCGTCTCGGCCCGTGATGAACTCGGCACGATTGCGCCAGTAGCTGTGGACTGTGTAACCAAGGCAAACGTGACTCGGATTACACGTGTTCCAAGCATTTTCGGCGCCGCGCACTTTTCGCGTAGCGGCTTCGAACGTGAATGGCGGCAGTGGCGGAGCGCTTTCCGGCATCAAGAAACTCCAATGGTTTGAAACACGCCTCATATCGAACGCGAAGCGACATGTTAGGCGCGACCGGTGGTCCTGGCTTGCGAAAGCCACCCGTCATTGTCGAGAACGCACGGTCTTCAGGAGGTTGGATCAATGGGTGACTGGCGACGTCTGGGACAGCAACCGGCGGCCTCAATCCTTGGACACATCACTCGGATGAACGACGATAACCCTCTGGCCGTCCAGCAAGCCAAGAGAAGGATTCGCAACGATCCTGTCGCTGGCCGTTAAGCCTGATACAACCTGAGTGTCGAGCCCAAGGTTATCACCGACAGAGACGTCCTGCAGATGGATCCGATTGTCTTCCTTGAGAACTGCGACCTGCATGCCCTGCGCTCGAAAAAGCAATGCTTGGGACGGCACAATGAGGATGTTTGGCGCTCCTGGGAAAGTGAGATGCACGTCAACATAGGTTCCCGGGAAGAGCTGTCTCTGTCCCTCATCAACGACGAGTTCAGTGACGATGGTTCGCGTCGAGGGAGCAATCGCACCTGCCATTGCGAGAAACCTGGCTTTGATGGGCTTCTCTGGCGCATTGGGCAGAGTAAGCGTCGCAGTCAGGTCCGGCGTAAGCCCGACGCCAAGGTACTGCGGAACGGCCACATAGACCCGCAGCCTTGAAACGTCGGCCACGCTGAAGAGCGGCCTGACGGCTCCCTGTAAGGCGGCGTCGCCGCCCGCGGAGTTTACATAGTCGCCAATGTTGACGCGCCGCGCGACAACCACCCCGTCGAAGGGAGCCACAACCTTCTCGAAGCCGATCAGGGCATAGTCGTGTGCCACTCTTTCTTCTGCCGCACGCATCTCACTCTTTGCCGCCGCTGCGGCCGCAACGAAATTGTCGATTTGCTGTTGAGACACACCAGGCGAGTTTCGGATGTCCGTGTAGCGCTTGGCGGTGACCTCGGCGAGGTTGTAATTTGTGATTGCAGTCTCGAGCTGGGCTCTACTGGCCTGATAAGAAGCGTCGACGCCCGGTGCTTCGATCTCTGCCAGGAGCTCACCTTTCTTCACCGGCGCGCCATAATCTTTGTACCATGCCGTGACGTAACCGCTGACTTGCGCAAAGATCGGCGCCTCGTTCCACGCTGCCACATTTCCTGGCAGCATCAATGTACGCCGGGTCGGCCCAGGCTTCGGAGTAATCACCTGGACACGGGGAATCACGGATTCATCCGTCTGTCGCTGCAAATCCGTCAGGGCAACTTGCCGGCTCCAGATGCCATAGCCGGCGAGGACAATAGCTGCCGCTGCGAGGGCTACGACTGCTAAAATCCCACGGCGTGAACGCGATCGTTGCTCGCTCATGCCGGACGTTCCTGTGGCTGCAACGGGTGTCGCGTCCGGCCGCTGTGAATAAGGGCGAACAGGCACGGCACGAACAGCAGGGTCGTGACAGTTGCGACAATCAAACCACCGATCACAGCACGAGCGAGCGGGGCATTCGTTGTATTGCTGAATGACATCGGGAAGAGGCCGACGACCATGGCGAGGGCCGTCATCAGGACCGGCCGGATGCGCGCATGACCTGCTTCGATCGCCGCGGCGACCGCGTCGCCGTGCAAAGCAAGCTGCGCACGTGCAAAATCAACGACGAGAACAGTGTTTGCTGTCGCCGTGCCCATGCACATAATCGCCCCGGTGAGCGCTGGAACAGAAAGCGTCGTCCCGGTGAGAAACAGACTCCATGTTGCACCAGCCAACGCCGCGGGGAGTGCGAGAACGACAATCAGCGGATCGAGCCATGATTGGAAGTTCACGACGATAACCAGAAACACTAGAACGATGGAAAGGGCCAGTCCTTCCAACAGCTGAACGTACGCCGACTGCATGGTGGCAACCTGGCCGGCCAGGGTGACCGTAGCGCCCGCAGGGATCTGGGAATTCATACCGGTGATTACCGACTGTATCTCCCGGGCGACAGCGCCCAGGTCGCGACCTTGGACATTCGCGTAGATGTCAATGACCGGCATGATCTCGCTGTGAGATACGACGCCAGGCGCTCCGGTCATGCTGACTGTCGCAAGGCCTCCGACGACTTGCGGCTGTGCCGTTGGTTCGTTCCCGACGGTATCGCTGACAGGAATTCGATTGAGCGCTGCGACGCTTTCGACCTGGTTCTGTGGCGTCTGGATGTTGACGAGGTGGGTTACGCCCGTCGCCTGGTCCAGCCAGTAAGTCGGCGCGGTCTGGCCACTCCCGGAAAGCGTGGCGAGCACATTATCGGCGATCAGCGCTTCGTTGATGCCAATGCCGAGCGCGAGCCCGCGATCGGTGTCCAATCGCAAGGTGGGTTGATCCATGATCTGCTGGATCCGCACATCGACCGCGCCTGCCACTGTCTTGAGTTTGGATGCCAACTGTGTGGCAAAGGCGTAGTTCGCGTTGAGATTGCGACCGCTGATCCGGACGTCGATCGGTGAAGGAAGGCCAAAATTGAGGATTTGTGCCGTAATGTCGCCCGGCAGGAAGCTGAACTGGGTACCCGGAAAGCGTTGCGCGAGGCCGGCGCGCAGGATCTTCTGATATTCGGCGACAGGCGAAGCCTGGTTATCGAGCGCCACCGACAGGTCGCAATCCTGAGAGCCTACAGTGCCGCTGGTACTATAGGCCTGGTTGATCCCGGTCGTTGGCAGACCGCAATTGAGGAGGCTGGTGACAACGTGGCCAGGCAGAAGCGCATGTACGTGCTGGTCGACCAATACTGCGAGCTTCGCGGTTTCCTCTATTCTTGTGCCGGACGGAAAGCGCATGTGCATCTGAATTGTGCCTGATTTCACGCTCGGGAAGAAGTCCTGGCCCACGAAGGCTAGCAGCGCAAGGGAGGCAAGCGCACTCAGGAAATAGACCGCGCAGAATGCGCGCCGCCGAGGCGCAAGACGCTCGAGCATACCGCGATAGCCGTCACGGAAGTGCTCGAAGCGCGCTTCGAAGCCGGCTTGGAAGCGTCCGAATAGGTTGGGTGAGACACCCGCCTTCTTGTTTTGGAACGCCTTTACCTGACCTGCGAGAAGATAGCTCGCCATTGTCGGTGTCAGCGTTCTCGAGAGAATGAACGAGGCAATCATTGCAAAGATGACCGCTTCGGCGAGTGGTAGAAACAGGTAACCGGCGACACCCCCCAGTTGCAGTAGTGGCAGCCACACGATGCAGATACAGGTTGTCGATACGAAGGTCGGCACCACAATCTGATTCGATGCCTCAATGATCACCTCCTGCAGATCGACTTCTCTGCCGGCCTTCTCTGCCATCTCAAGGTGACTATTGATGTTCTCGATCATGACGGTGGCGTCATCGACCAAGATACCCACGGCGAGGGCCAAACCGCCGAGGGTCATGACATTGATATCTTGCCCGACGACGGACAGCCCGATGATGGACGACAGGATCGAGAGTGGGATCGACGCCGCCACAATCAATGTCGAGCGCCAGCTGCCAACAAAGATCAACACTGCAAGCCCTGCCAGCACCGCCGCCGTCAGCATTTCCTGCACGACATCTTCGACCGAGGCTCTGACGAAACGCGATGCATCATTCAGCGGCGTGACCGTCACGCCGGCCGGCAGCGTCTTGAGGAGCGCCGGCAGCTTTGCTCTAACCCCTGCCACCACTGCCAAAGTGGATGCATCCCCAGTCTTCAGAATCTGAAGCAGGATTGCCTGTTGTCCCTTGACCATGACGATATTCTGCTGGGGCGGACCACCTTGATGCACGAAGGCGACGTCGCGCAGATAGACTGTCGCGTTGCCGACCTGCTTGATCGGGAGGTTGTTGAATTCGTCAATTTTCAGCGGAGTGGCGTTGGTGACCACCATGAAGTCAATGGGCCCAATCTTCTGATCACCTGCCGGCAGGACTACATTCTGAAGTGCCAGCGCCGCCCCGACATCCTTGGCGGTCAGCCCATGGGCGAGCAACTGCGATTGGTTGAGGTCGACCTGCACATTGGAGGTGCTGCCGCCATATGGCGCCGGGATCGCTACGCCTGGAACGGAGATCAGTGCCGGGCGGATGAGGTTTGTGGCAACATCGTTGATCTGCGACGGCGTCATGTTGTCGGCTGCGACTTGAAGGTCGAGGACAGGAACTGATGAGGCATCGAAGACCAGGATGTTAGGTGGCGTTGTGCCCAGCGGCATCTGCTTGAGGACGGTTTGCGACGATGCCGCAACCTGGGCCTGCGCCGCGGATACGTCGGTGCCTGGCTGAAAGTATATTTTGACGACGCCGCTGCCGTAGTAGGACTGACTCTCGATCTGCGAGATGCCGCTGACAGTGGTGGTTAGGGTGCGTTCGTAGAAATAGATGATCCGCCCGGACATGTCCGATGGGGAAAGGCCATTGTAGGTCCAAACGACAGCGATTACCGGGATTTTGATCGGGGGGAAAATATCGGTGGCGGTCCGCATGACCGAGATCGTGCCGAAGAGCAGAATGAGAATCGCCAGGACCACGAAAGTGTAGGGGCGCCGTAAGGCAATCAGGACGAGCGTCTTCATTCGGTAATTCGCTCCATCAATGATGCCAGAGGGTTCACGACAGTTTCAATCGACCACAATACCCGACCCTGTCTTCCGGAACACTCCGGTTCGTATCGGATTCGCATGATGGTATGACAATAGAACGACCACGTTCCTGATGAACTCCATACACCCGATCGGTCAGAGCTTCCGCTAGTATCAGAGCAAGCTGCCCAGCGAGGGCTATTCCTGCCGACATTTCCTGGCTCGCGCCAAACCATTGTACGTTCGGAACCAAACTCCTCGTCCGCTAATGTTTGTGCCGCTGCACATGACCTTAACAAACGATGATTGATGAGGAAGCCATGATCAACATTCGTGGCAACTGCCTGAGCATTTCACCTGATCATACGTCTGCGGTGCAATCCGCTACTCGGTGGCGTCGGAGCAGACGATCCAGATGGTGTGCTACTGTGATCAGTGCCGTTTGCAATCGGGAAGTCCATTCTCAACTATCGTCATAGTGCCTCGGACTGCCGTCGCCATTGCTGGAGATTTCGTCACGTTCGATGACATTGGCACAAGCGCCAAGCTTGTAACATGCGGCTTCTGTCCCAGGTGCGGCGCCCCCCTGATCACCGACTGCGAAGCCCTGCCAGATAACATGATCATCAAGGCGGGCACGATCCGCGACAACGACTGGTTCAGTCCTCCCATTGAGATCCTCGTCCGCTGTCGTCTGCCCTGGATTGAGGCTGTACCGGAGGCAGTCCAATTCGACGGAAATCCACCTCTTGCGACTACACCAGCTGCTTCTTTGCTGGCTGTCAGAATCGGCAATCTGCGTGCTGACTTGGAAATGCAACGATGGAACTCGAGCAAACCCAAACGTGCTACGCCCACCGCAGTCCCGGTGAGGCCATTGGATGCATGCGCTGATCCAATCTGGGCGATTTGTCAGATTCCGATATCGTATCAGGCTTGAGGCGACGGCCTTGGCCGGCCAGGGTCAACCGTTGAGCTTGTTGTAGTCCGGCGCAATGAGGCACATGGAGAAACCCGTGCCAGAGCGTGACTCGATCGCGGTGACCCCTGACGCTGAAGGCGACCGCATGGCGCCGACGTCAGCGGCCAAGGCAGGGTGAGTCCGACGCAAGACTTCCGGCCGGCCCCGGCGAGCAGCGGCGGCGGGACTATAAACGCTCAACCGCGGCATTTTGCCGTGCGGCGGCACGCCTTTCGGCATTCGCACCCTGTCGGCTTTTCCTGCCTCAAGTGTCCGATCGATCACGGAATGGGATCCCCTGAGCTCTGCGTCGGCGGCAGCCTTTTCCATCGCCGGTAACGGCTGACGCGCAAAGATCACTTCGTAGTGCCCAGCATCGTAGTCACAGGTAACTGCACCGTCGGCGTGAAGCGTTCCGCCAAGCATCGCCTTGGCCAACTTCGTTTCCACCTGCCGCCGGATCTGCCGCCGAGGCTCACGCGCACCGTATTCGGGCTTATAGCCAACTTGTGCGAGACGATCGACCAGCCCGTCACTGAAGGGCGATTCGATGTCTTGGCCATGCGCCGAACGGCGAACCTGATCGAGCTGCAGCCCCACGATGGCGTTGATCTGCGGCAGACTCAGCTGCTCGAAGAAGATAAACTCATCGAGGAGGTTGATGATTTCCGGGCGGAAGTGCCGGCGCTGAAAATTCGCACCGACCAACGCGACGGCGGGAGCGACAGATGCAGCGGTTCAGGTCATCCGACCAGGGACAGGACTTCCTGTCAGCGCACGCCATCATTTTACGGACACTTCCAGCCGCGGCGTCATCGGCTCGGCGCTCGTTGCTGTCGGCGTGGGCGGTACGGTGGACACCATGCCAGAAGCGATAAAGGCCGCCTTGCGGCAGCCCTCTCATAACGCTCTGCTCTCCTTGGAGAAAATCTGGAGCGGGCGAAGGGATTCGAACCCTCGACCCCAACCTTGGCAAGGTTGTGCTCTACCCCTGAGCTACGCCCGCCCACAGAGAGCGGCCTTCTATGGCGTTCCCGGACGGAATGCAAGCCCCTACCGCGACTGCAGCGCTTCTGAATCCGGTTCGCGCTACCGATAAGCGCGAATGCGCCGCACCTCCCGCGATTTGGGGTCTTCTTCCCCTGGAACGGACACTGTCGCCCGGCCCTGAGCCTGCACGACGTGCCTCCCAACCGTCGCTCCGGGTCGACACATCCGCGCTCGGGGCAACCGCTTCCGTCGCAGACCCGGATCGACGTGCGTTGCATCGTCGACAGGCAATTCAGGATCGTGGCGGCAGCATGGCTCGGATTGCCGACGCGCTGATGTCAGTCTGCCACCGGGGGCAGGCCTCCGAGCCGCTCCGCGTAACCCAGTGCCGCACCCAACCATGGCGATCGCCCTCAGCAAACCTGACAGCATCAATGTCACGGGCCGTATGAAACAATCGCTGAACAACCAATTGGCGGTATCGATCGCCTCGTTCAGCGGCGATCGCGCCGAGCCGCCCAACTTCTGGTCCTGTCGTGTGGTATCAGACGCCAGCTCTACCGCCCGGCACGCCATCCCTAACTCATGCGGCACAGCCCCGTGACACGGCACCGCCGTCGCGCTAGAGCAATATCAACCTGACTGGAATCGCGAAACTAATCAGGCTGATGGAATTGCTCGTGGACCAAAAGCGAGAGCGTTTCCAGTCACGCTGGAAACGCTCTGGATCAGCCCACCAAAGGTTGCGGACCCGCCATGCCTCGCCACAGGTATTCCATCGTCGCCTGCGCCCGATGGGAAGAGACACAAATCCAGGAATGGATCGAATACCATCGCTCGATCGGATTCGATCATATTTACCTGTATTCGAACGATGACGATCCCGCAGCGATGTTGCAGGCGGTCTCAGCCTATCTTTACGGCCTCGATCCGTTCGTAACAATCCGACACTGGCCGATCACCGGTCAGCAGACCGAAATGTATTTCCATTTCCTCGAGACGTTCAAGCACGAGACGGAATGGTTTTCGTTCCTGGACATCGACGAGTTCTTCGTGCTCCGCAAAGTCGATGACATCGCCAGGTTCATGGTCGATTATACATCGAAGGTCGACTGCCTGTACTTCCAATGGATGATCTACGGCAACGCCGACAGGCTGCAGCGCGAGGACGGATCAACCCTCACATCCTATCCCCGCCGCTCGGCCAACCCGGATATGCACACCAAAATGCTGTGCCGTTCAGCCGCTGTCGACGCCTCGCTGGTCCGACGTGGCTATGCCCATGGCCGGGGGGCATTCTGGCATTTTCTCGACAAGTATCAGTTGCCCGGCGTGCGCTGCCGCGATGTGCTGGATACACCGATGGATGGTTACAGCTACGACTTTCCGGCCTCGGTCACGCCGTTCATGAACCGGCCCGGCCTGACGGAGGCACTGCTCGAATGCGCGTATATTGCGCATTTTCAGTTCAAGTCCGAGGCGGATTTCCTCCGCCGGTGGCATCGAGGCGGATTTGCCAATGGAGAGTTTTGGCGCGGTGCCTATGAGGCCGGGTTGCACAGGGAAATCCTGGCGAAGGCGAACGAGGTCTACGACCCGGACCTTGCCGAATATTGGTATCGTTATACGGCAAATGGGCTGCGCCTCAGCGTGCGCCCGCCTGATCGGCCGGTACCGCACGACAACGTGGCTTTGAACAAGCCCTCCTGGCAGAGTTCGGTCCTAGCCGCGAGCGGGTCCGAACCATTGGGCAGCCGGCAATCGGGCGGCGGCAACAACGGCGTGCGCTCCGGCAGCTACGGGTTCCATACCAACATCGAGGTTCGGCCGTGGTGGATCGTCGATCTGCTGGCGGTGTATCGCCTGGCCGAAGTGCGGCTTTATTTCGGTACCGGGTCGGCCCAGCCGGTGGGACCGGTCGACCTGTGCGGCAGCGACGACGGCGCCGACTGGATCGTGCTGAACCCCGACCTCGTGCCCCCAGACGCACCGGATGGAGCGCTGGTGCTGCGGCCGCCATCGGAGAACGCCTGCCGCTTCGTGATGCTGAGATTGCGCGGGACCGGCTGTCTGAGTCTGGATGAAATCGAAATCTACGGCAGCCTGTCGGACCAACAGACGCCGCTGATCGGCTCAGCGCTGTCGGCTGCCGGCTTACGCTGACCGAGGCTCTGCCTCCACCCACAGCCGGTCAGACCAGTTTTTTTCGACGACCTCGGCCGAGAGGATCGCGAAGCCGTTATCGCTCCGTTCACGCAAGATCTCGCCTGGATGATTGTAAATGAAGTGCCCGGTCACGCTGTTGCGCTGGTTGGCGAATTTCTCCAGGCAGAGCAGGTTTGAGAACGTCGAGTAGGAGAGCCCGATAAAGCGGGGCGAATAGCGTGCGATTTCGAAATCAATGAGTGACAGATCCAGCGCACTGAACTCCTCCAGCTTGATCAGGTCGCTCTTCCAGATCAGGCGAATGCCGAAACGGTCCAGCGCGTACGCCCTGATCTCCTCCTTCGGCACCGGCATCGAGAATTCGTCGGCTGTGACGTAGGCCAGCCGCAAGTCGGGGAACGTATTTGCCGTGCGGCGCAGGATTTCGTCGAACCCGATGGCAATGTCGTCCTTGCCCGCCGTCTTGGGCAACAGCCCCTGGGCATGCGGGCCCCAGTCACGTTCGATACGCATCTGCAGCGTCGTCTGCACGCCCAGTGAAGCAAACACGAAGTTCTTCAGAGCGTTGAACTTCGGATCCGAAACAATCTTCGGGCGAATTGCGATCAGAGCCATGAGCAGCAACTGCACAGCAACAGGTTGATCAGAGCGTTTCAGGTTCTCACCGAACGTAAAGAAAAACGGCCAGCCACCACGCTCACCGCTGGGCACCATGCCGATCTGGGGAATACCAAATTGGCGCGAGAATGAAATGATTGGCTCTATCTCGAACACGTCGTCGAAACGGGCCAGCCACTCCGCTTCGATGCGCTGATCCTTGATATGGATATAGGGCAGATTGATCGCGGTGCGCTTGGCGACCCCGGCTAGCAACAGGCCGCTCAACGCCATCTTCTGGTTGCTCAAGCCGCCGTTGTTGTAAAAATAGCCGAGTACATCCGGCTGCTCTGGCTGGCGTGCCGCCTGGCCCGGTAGAAACGTTGCATATGCCATCGCTCATTGCCTGGCGGGCTGTCGTGGCAGGCCGCCGCACGGCGGGTCGTCTGGCCTCGGTCTCATCGGGTCGTCCATATCTCCGCCAAACGACGGTAACGGGCTTCGCCTTCGCCGGAAAGCATCTCGCACGGGCTTGCCTTTCGAGCGCCCGTGGCCCGACAACAGCTGCATGGAACACGAGGACGACGAGGGGCCGCCGCGCTTGCCAGGCGGCAAATTCTACATGACGCCCGAGGGCCAGCAGCGCCTGCGGACGGAACTGGCTGACCAGCGCGCGGAGCGGCATCGCGTGGTGGAGATTGTCGCCTGGGCAGCGGGCAACGGCGACCGGAGTGAGAATGCAGACTACAAGGAGGGCAAGCGCCGACTCCGCGAGATCGATCGGCGCCTGCGCTTCCTGACTAATCGCCTGGCGCATGCCGAGGTGGTGAACCCGGCCGATCAGCCCCAGCGGGATCGCATCTTCTTTGGCGCGACCGTCACCTACTACACCACCGAACGCGATGCCGAGGTCACCGTCACCATCGTCGGCGTCGACGAGGCGAACATGGAGTCGGGAAAGATCAGCATCGGTTCGCCGGTCGCACTGGCCTTGCTGAAGGCGCGTCAGGGCGATGAGGTGCGGGTTCGCACGCCGCGCGGCTTCGATGTGCTGGAGGTCCTGGCGATCCGCTACCCGGATCCTGTCGGGTAGCGCGCCGCTTCCGGCCGTCAGT
>Ga0153954_1001591_pt1 | contig 11589 bp, 7 predicted proteins | sample TSFL038MetaG_FD_102277 | JGI IMG/M metagenome (GOLD analysis project Ga0153954, IMG submission 102277) | Attine ant fungus gardens microbial communities from Florida, USA - TSFL038 MetaG | ecosystem: Host-associated > Fungi > Mycelium > Unclassified | place: USA: Florida, Wekiwa Springs State... | reverse complement strand
GCAGGCGATCCTCGCGCAGGGTGCCGAAGTAGACCGAGCACTGACTCGCGGCGACGTGCGGTTGACGATGGGCGGCGAGCCGACCTTCATTGCTGCCAACGACATGGACGCGCCGGAGTGGAACACCGATGCCCTCGGCCCGACCAAGCGCGCCTACGCGCATCGCTTGCTGCGCCGGCTGAAGGATCGCTGGACCTCCGGCGCCGTGCTCAACCTCAGCATGGGCAAGCAGTATCCGGGTGAGCAGTTGCCCCGCTGGGCGCTGCACTGCCATTGGCGGGCAGACGGAGAGCCGATCTGGAACAATCCGGCCCTGCTCGCCTCGGATGACGACCACGACACCGCGACCGCGAAGGAGGCATCGAGCTTTGCCGCCATGTTGGCGGAGCGGCTGCAGGTCGATCCAGGCCTGGTCATCCCGGCGTATGAGGACATCCACTACTACCTGTGGAAGGAGCACCGGCTGCCGGCCAACGTGCTGGCCGAGGACGCCAAATTGCGCGATCCGCTGGAGCGCGAACGTCTCGCCCGCGTGTTTGGCCAGGGCCTGAATTCGGTGGTCGGCAGTGTGCTGCCGCTGCGCCGGGTGATCGACGGTGGCGCACGCCGCTGGCAATCCGGCAAATGGTTCTTCAAGGCCGGCGAAATGTTCCTGATCCCTGGCGACAGTCCGCTCGGCCTGCGCCTGCCGCTCGACTCACTGCCCTGGGTCGACCCCGAAGAGGCCGAGTTCGACGTCCCACCCGATCCGTTCGCACCGAAGGACCCGCTGCCGTCGCGCCAGGCGATGCAGACGCGCAGCGCGCTGCGCGAGGGTCCCGGCGTCAGCATCGAGGCGTTCCGGCCGGTGCCGCAGGATCTGCCGGTCATCGGCCAGAGCGATCCAGGCGTCGTCCGCACGGCACTGGCCGTGGAATCACGCGGCGGCATGCTGCATGTCTTCTTCCCGCCACTCTTCGCCGTCGAGGACTGGCTGGCTCTGACTGCCGCGGTTGAGGATACCGCCGCTGAAATCGGCCGCCAGGTCGTGCTGGAGGGCTACCTGCCGCCCGAGGACGAGCGCATCCTGCATTTCTCGGTTACCCCCGACCCCGGCGTGATCGAGGTCAACGTCCATCCGACCTCGACCTGGGCGGACCAGGTGCGCATCACCGAGGAGCTGTACGAAGAAGCCCGCCAGGTCGGGCTTGCGACGGAAAAATTCAACCTCGACGGCCGCCACGTCGGAACCGGCGGCGGCAACCACGTCGTCATGGGTGCTGCCGAGGCGACCGACTCGCCGTTCCTCCGCCGCCCTGACCTGCTGAAGTCGCTGCTCGGCTTCTGGCACAATCACCCTGGCCTGTCCTTCCTGTTCAGCGGTCAGTTCATCGGCCCGACCAGCCAGCACCCGCGCGTCGACGAAGCACGTCAGGACAGTCTGGCGGAGCTCGAAATCGCCTTCAGCCACATCAAGGCCAAGGAACCGGTGGCCCCCTGGGTCGTCGACCGCTTGTTCCGCAACATCCTGGCCGACATGACCGGCAACACCCACCGTACCGAGTTCTGCATCGACAAGATGTACACGCCCGACAGCGCCTCAGGCCGCCGCGGGTTGGTAGAATTCCGCGCGCTCGAAATGCCGCCGCATGCACGGATGTCGGCCGCCCAGATGTTGCTGATGCGCTCCGCCCTGGCGGCGTTCTGGGAGCGTCCGTATGAGCGCTCGCTCGTCCATTGGGGCACCCGCGTCCACGACGACTTCATGCTGCCGCACTATGCCGAGGCCGACCTCAACCAGGCACTGGAAGAACTGTCGCTGCTCGGCTTCGGCCTGGATCCCGCCTGGTTTGAGGCGCACACCGCGTTCCGCTTCCCGCATATCGGCACCATCGCCGTGAAGGGCGTCGAGCTGGAGCTGCGCAACGCGCTCGAACCCTGGCACGTGCTGGGTGAGGAGCAGGCCGGCAGCGGCACTGTCCGCTACGTCGACAGCTCGATCGAGAGGGTGCAAGCGCGGGTCACCGGCTGGGTGAAGGAACGATATGTGCTCGCCTGCAACGGTGCCGCGCTGCCGCTGAATCCCACCGATCGCGAGGGCGAGTTTGTCGCCGGCGTCCGCTTCAAGGCATGGAACCCGCCGAGTTCGCTGCACCCCATGATCGCGCCGCAGGTGCCGCTGATCTTTGATATCTACGACACCTGGAGCGGACGTAGCGTCGGCGGCATGACTTACAACGTTGCGCATCCAGGCGGGCGCTCCTACGACACCTTCCCGGTCAACGCCAATGAGGCCGAGGCTCGGCGGCGGGCAAGGTTCTTCCCGTTTGGCCACACCCCCGGTCCGATGGCGGAACCGATCGTGCACCGTTCTCGCGAGCATCCGCGCACGCTCGATCTGCGCCGCGCCTACTGAGCCACCGGCGCCGATGCCTGGATAAGACAAGCCGGCGTCGGCTGAGCGGCTCCTCCAGTCCCACCGCTGGACAGCGCCCCGTGCCTGCCGTCCAATCCGGGCGGTGGAGGGAGGCAAGATCACATGGCCATACAGGTGCGGGAAATCGGCAGCTTTCATATCGGCGGCGGACAGGTGACGCTATCCGGCCTGCCGCGTCGCAGCCTGGTGCTGACGCGAGGCATGCCGGCACGCGACTTCTCCGGCGACGGCGATTTCGAGTCAGGACAGATGTACGCGCAGTACGTCCGGCTTGAGGTGCCCCGCGCGAAATATCCGCTGCTGATGTGGCACGGCGGCGGCATGACCGGCGCGACGTGGGAGACGAAACCCGACGGTGCGCCGGGCTGGCAGTCCTGGTTCCTAAACGCCGGTCACGACGTGTTCGTGTCTGATGCGGTGGAGCGCGGACGCGCCGGCTGGTCGCGCTTTCCCGAGATCTACCCTGGCGAGCCACATTTTCGTTCCAAGATCGAATCGTGGGGTTTGTTCCGCTTTGGCCCGCCAGGATCGTATGAGACCCGCACCGGCCACCCCGACGGATTGTTCCCGCTGGAGCACTTCGATCAGTTTTCGAAGCAAGTCGTGCCGCGTTGGGCGTGCAACGATGCACTCACCCAGGCTGCCTACGATGCCTACGTCCAGAAGGTTGGTCCCTGCGTGGTGATGACGCACAGCCAGAGCGGCCAGTTCGGCTTCAACGCCGCACTGCGCGCGCCGGACCTCGTGCGCGCCGTAGTGACACTCGAGCCATCCGGCGCGCCGGACCCGCGGACCGCCGATGTCGTGGCGCTGCGATCCGTCCCGCACCTGGCGGTGCTCGGCGACCACATCGACTCGTTTTGGCAGGATATCATCGCCAGGCTCCGTCATTACTTTGAGGCGATCAGGACCGCCGGCGGCGTGGCTGATGTGATCGACCTGCCGGCGCTTGGGATCCGTGGCAATTCGCATTTTCCGATGATGGACCGGAACTCCGATCAGGTGGCAGCGCTGGTGCAGGACTGGATGGCTCGGCAGGGGCTGATGCGCTAGACCATTCTGAATAAGAAACGACATTGGCTTTGGCCCACAAGCAGTTCCATCAGCGTGTTACGCTTTGCAATACCAGTCTGACCGATCAGATTCTCAACCGTCATCGGGCATTTTCGATCCCGCGCGCGGCGCGATACGAAGAGAATCTCGTCGAGCTGTGTGCACAAGGTAACTCATTACGCGTGGTGTGAGTTGGACGGGAAGCATCGCGGCTCGTCGGTGTCCTCAAGCCGGCCATGGCGCTTCATGGGTGCCGACGTGTGGAATTTGCCACATATCGGCAGATGATCTCGCGCTGGCCACGATCAAATTCCACGTCACGATCCACTTTTCTGGCCAATCCCGGCGGAGCAGACGCAAATTAATATGTCGACGGACAAACCACGTCCCCACCAAATAGAATCTGCATAAACGTATCAAAATATTTAGTCCGTCCGGGAATTTATCAATACTCCGACTGCGTAATGATATTGCGCGCCCGAGATTCGCCGGTTACGAGGATAAAGACTTTAGGATGTGAGACGATGAAGCCTGCTGCTCCCGGAACGACAAAGCTCATTGATCAGCACGGGGTGAAAAGCCGGATCATCGCCGAGGCGTATCGATTGAGGCGGCCGACAATCCTGTCGGTGTGGCTCGTCGCCATCTTCGCCGTCCTCGCCGGACATGCTGTCGCTGAGCCGTCCATTTGGAACCAATATCAGGGTGCCGGTGCCCAGGTTCAGCTCGGCTTTGCCAATGGCGGAGGCGGCGGTGTGAACTTTATCGTGGCGGGTCTCGCGATACCTGGTTCTTCCACAGGTCTGTCAAGCAGAGTTACACCTAACAGCAACAATGAATGGACGTTGGACACCGGCTCGACCGGTGTGGTGATCACTGCGGACTACCTATACAAGAGTTTCGGCATTTCAGCCAGCCAACTTACGAGCATTGGCAAAGGCTTCATAAAGTATACCAGCTCTGACCTCAAATATTCCGGTTTTTACGCCAATCTCAATGTCGGCCTCTATAACGCATCGGGTTCAACCAATGGCGCGCCATTGGCCGCGACGTCGCAGGTGCCAGTGCTGGTAGCCACCAGCCTCTATGACGGAAAGACGAATACCACCACCCACTTCTGCCCGACGCCGAGCGACTGTACCGTCACCGCGAGCTCACTGGAGCAGTTCGGCGTTGGTTTCGGTCGTCCCCATGGCCCCGGCTCGGCGGCGAATTCGACGAATCCGCTGCTCAACCTGATCTCGGTGCAGGGCAGTGACGGCCAGACCGGCGATTTGAAGACGATGGCTCCAGGCTATGTCGTCACGCAGAACGGAGTCCTGCTCGGTCTGAATTCGAAACAGATGTCGAACGTCGCGCTGGTGCAGCTGCAGCCGACATCGACCGTTCCCACAAGCCTCACGAATGCTTACGCGACCGCGGCGACCAAGTCCGATTGGAGCACGCCGCCGATGCTGCTGACGATCACGAACAACAAGTCGCCATATGCGTCGATGGTCAATGGCAGTTACTACGGCACGATGCTGGTCGATACCGGTGTCAATGACGCCATTTTGTCAAATGGGCTGACCACCGGGAGCAATGGAAATCCTGGTATCAACCAGGCGCTCATTACGTCGTCTGGATCGGTGACTAGCATGATGCTGAGCCTGCCAGGCATGACAACCACGAGCGGCGCGCAGCCGGGCCAATTCACCTACGTCTATCAAGGCACCTGCCAGACCGCGTCGACCTTCGGCTGCGGCCCGTACGGCCAGAACTACAATGGCGGCAACGCCAGCCAGATGGTGCCGATCTACCCGACCAGCTCGAAAGATAGCTTGAACAATGGCTACATGCACAACAATACCGGCTTTGCCGATACGTCCGGCGCAACGGCGTTTCTGAATACAGGCGTCGACTTCCTTAACTACTTCAATATCGTCTACGACCCGGTGAGCGGGTTCATCGGCTATCAGCGGAATGACAACTCGTTCCCGGAAGGCACAAATTCGCCGGCGGTATACTTGGCGCTCGCGCTGCAGGCACAGGAGACGATCCCGGATGGCACCAATATTGGCCTGCCAGTGCTGCTTTATACCGACATCGGCAATCAGGCGACGCCATCGCTCGTGCCGGTCGACGTCGGGCTGTCTGCTGCAACGGCTTCCGGTGTCGTGACGTTCGAGCAGCCGATTGCCTCGGACAGCATCATCGGCTGCACCGCCTCGAACTGTACCACCGGTGTGGTGATCAATCGTGGCACCTTCGTCTTCGACGCCGCCAATACCTATGCCGGCCAGACGACAATCAATCCCGGCGCGACGCTCGTCTTGGGCTCCGGCGGCAGTGTCGCTGCCTCGTCGGGCCTGTCCGCTAACGGCACGTTCGACATCTCCGGTACCTCGGGTGGCGCAACGATCGCAGCGCTGGCCGGCTCCGGCGCCGTCGCGCTTGGCAGCCAGACCCTCACCATCGCAAACGCCAATGGAAGCTTCACCGGCGTGATCGCGGACGGCGGTTTGAGCGGGGGAACCAAGGGCAACCTCACGATTGCCGGGGGCAGCGAAACGCTCGGCGGCGTGAACACCTACACCGGCGCAACGACCGTCAATACAGGTGCCGCCCTGCTGCTGACCGGCGCCGGCAGTATTGCATCATCATCCGGCGTCACCACCAACGGCACTTTCGACATTTCGCGAACCACCGCCGGCGCGACGATCGCCTCGCTCAACGGAGGTGGCACGGTCAACCTTGGCAGCCAGACGCTGCAACTCAACCGCGCCGCCGGTACATTTTCGGGAACCATCGGCGGTACCGGCGGTCTGTCAGTCACCGGTGGCACCCAGAGTCTGACCGGCATCAACACCTATACCGGAGGTACCGAGGTGAGCGGGGGCGCGACTCTCGCCGTCAACTCCGATAAAGCTCTCGGGGCTACGTCCGGGACGCTCAGCTTCAATAACGGCACGCTGCAGGCACTCAGCAGTTTCTCCAGCAACCGATCGATCATCGTCGGCAGTGGCGGCGGCCTCGTCGACGCCGGCACCTCGTCTGTCACGCTGGCCGGGCCGGTGTCTGGCGCCGGACAACTTGCGACGGAGGGTGAGGTCACTCTGGGCGGGCGGATTGAACTGAGCGGCGTGCACCTGGTGAGTGACGGAAAGACCTCCGTCAACGGAGATCTGAAAGCCTTCGCACTGCTGGTGGCGCGCAGCGGCATCCTGCGCGGCACCGGCACAGTCGAGGCGCCACTGCTGGTCGATGGACGGCTGGCACCAGGCAATAGTCCGGGAACCCTCACCGTTGCCGCGCCGGTCAGCCTGACCAGCGGTTCGACATCGGAGTTCGACATCGACGGCACTGGAACAGGAACCGGGGCGGGCAACTACAGCCGTCTGGTGGTCATCGGGGCTGGTAACACGATCACCGTCAACGGAGCCCTTGCCCCTCTGCTGCGCGGCATCACCGGCGATGCAACGAACACCTACACGCCGCCTCTCGGCCAGCAATTCCAGATCATTACCGCGACAGGGGGCGTGCTCGGCAGCTACGGGGGCCTCTCCCAGCCTGCCGGGCTCGCCGCCGGTACACGCTTCGACGCGGTGTATGGCGCCAACGCCATCACACTGGTCGTCACGCCAACGGCGTATGGCAACCTTGGCTTGGCTGGCTTGCCGGAAACGTCCAACCAGGCCGCTGTCGGGCTCGCGCTCGACAGCGCGCGCCCGAACGCTGGCGTCGCGATGACGACCTCGCAGGCAAGCCTCTATGCGCCGCTCTACGCCTTGCCAGGTTCCGCGATTCCTGGCGAGCTCGAGCAGCTCGCGCCAACGATCTATGGCGACGCCCTGATGGCCCGGCGTGACTCCTGGTATCTGGTCTCCGGCGCAATCAATGAACAGCTCGACATGCGGCGCGGCCTTCATGGCGGCGACACGGCGCAGTCGATCACCGATCCGGGCGGTCGGACGGTCTGGGTTGCCGGATTGGGTCAGTTCAGCAATGTCTCGTCGACAACAACCGCCGGCTACAGCAGCTCGATCGGCGGCACGGCCGCCGGCGTGGACGTCACGCTCGCACCTGCCCTGACGGCTGGGGTCGCCTTCGGATTTGCCAACCAAAGCATATCGGCGAAGAACGCTGCTTCATTCAGGGGCGATACATTCCAGTTCGAGGTCTATGGCACGTATCGCCAAGGTATCGCATTCGTCGACTTGCAGGCGGGCGGTGGCTTTTCTGAAGGTACGGCCACCCGGCCGCAATCGCTGTATGGCGTGCAGGCAACCGGGAACACCAACGGCGGTGCCGGCGGCGGGTCGCTGCGCGGCGGCGTACAGCTGGACGCTGGTTCGTGGCGCGTCGAGCCGAGCGTAACCCTTGCCGGCGTCGCGCTTCAGCAAGGTGCGCTGAGTGAGACCCTGGCCGGCCCAGTCGGAATGGCGGTGAACAGTAGTGCAATCGGCAGCTTGCAGAGTCTCTTCGGCGTACGGGCCGAGCGACGCATTACCATCAGCGATACGATGGCAGTCGTTCCTTCAGCGCAATTAGGGTGGCTGCACGAGTATCTCGACACTGCCGGCACAACGACAGCCTCCTTTATCGGAACGCCGGGACTGCCGTTCACGGCCCAAAGTGCGCCGATTAGCCGGAATGCCGCGGTGGTTGGCGTTCGCGCCGTGCTGGAAACCAAGGGCCCGCTGGCGCTCTACGCCAGCTACACCGGGGCAATCCGCGGCACTGGTAGCGCCCAGACGGTTTCTGCTGGGTTTCGCTTCATCTGGTAAAGCGTCGCCCCACGGATGTCTGGCGCCGGACCGATCGGCCTGCCGCTTCGGCCGGCTACGGCTCGCCCTTTAGTGCGCGGACATCGGCCTGCAGCCGCTGGATCTGGCGTGACATGGCGGTCACCACGTCGCCAAGGCTGCGCAGTTCGGCGCGGGTATTGTCATTTGTCTCCACGGCATGCGCCGTCGCACCCATGTTGACGCCGATATCGTCGCGCATACTGGTGATACTGTCCTGCAGGCGGTCCATGCGCCCCATCAGGTCGGTGCGCAGGTTGATCATCCTGTCGCCGAGCAGTTTCAGTTCCTCGCGCTGACCCTTCAGTTCCTCGCGGTGGCCCTTCAGTTCTTCGCGCTGCCACTGCAGTTCCTGACGCTGACCCTTCAGTTCCTCGCCATGATTTCCGAGTTCAGCCTGCATCTGGCGCAGCGTATCGCGAACGGAACGCTGTTCGTCGGCGAGAGCGAATATCTGATCACCCTGCGCCCGCACGCTTTCGTCGAGCCGCATGACGAGATGAAGAAGGCGGCTCAAGTCCTCGCTCATGGGTCCTCCAACGACCAACCCTGGATCGCTGAAACCGTATCACTCCGGTCGAGTGGAGCGTATCATTTTTGATGCACACAACCGCATGCGGTCAGACCGCCTCGTCCAGGTCCTCGCCCCACATTTTCTCCAGCGCGTACAGCGTGCGCGCCTCGGGCTTGAACAGATGCACCACGCTATTGCCGGCATCGATCAGCCCCAATCGGAGCCGCCGGCACCTTCGACCTGTACGCGGCCGAAGCCGGCGTCCTTCAGTTTCTCGCTCAGATGCTGCGCCATGAGGCTGATCTGACGGTCCGCCAGGCCGGTGGCGATCACCATCCGGTCGCCGAACATCGCCTTCCCAGCGCGGTCGAACGCAACGATGCATGAAGGTTGATCCACGAGCGCGGGCGCAGCGTTCGCCCGCCAGGCGTTACAGCAGCCGCTTCATCCGGAGAAGCAACAGCGTCACCCCAACCGCGCCCAGGCACAGCAAGGCGGCGAACAGCGTACCGTGGTCGGCACCTTCACCCGACCACAGCAGGCCACCGGTGTTCATTCCGAAGAAGCCGGTGACGAAGGTTGCCGGCATGACCAGCGTCGTTACGACAGAAACGATATAGAGCCGCCGATTGGTCTCTTCGGCCAACCGAGTGGTTAGCTCATCCTGCAACGACCGGGCGCGGTCGTTCAGCGCAGCAATATCGTCCAGCGCACTGCGCGCTAATCGTAGACTATGATCGTGTTCCGCCAACGCCGACCACTCCTGCAGATCCTCATCCTCATCATCCAGCGCGCGGACCAGCGGAACCAGCACCCGCTTGAGCAGCGCCGCCTCGCGCCGAACCGAACCAAGCTTGCCGCCGATATCGGCGTAGCGGCTCGCATCACGAGGCTCGAACAGCAGATCCTCGATGGGATCCAGCGTCGCGGACAAGCCTGCGAGATGAGCGCGGGCCTCCCGCGCAAACTCGACGATGCATCGTTCGACCAGATCGGCCGGCCCGGCCGGAGCGACGCCGCGCTGCAAGGCCTCCCATTGGCGCACCAGCCCACGGCAGGCACTGCGTCGCCCTGTCACCAGGTGCCGACGATCGAGCGCGAAATGCCAGGCGACCAGCCGAAACTCTTCGGCGTCGCCGGTGCGGGCGTAGCCAGGCATCACCCCAGCGACAATGCCCTCGTCCTCGATGATCCGGGGCATCTCGTCAGCGCTCAACAGGATCGCGCGGGCGAATTCCGGTAGGAAACGGTCATTCCCGATCGCGCGCTGCGCCGCCGGGTTGACCAGATCGTAGTGTTGCCACGTCCAGCCCTGATGCTCGCCCGCATCCGGGATGGTTTCCACCCACGCCAACCCGTCGGCGCCTGGTCGGGACCTGGCGAGGTCGAAGGCGACAGCGAGGCGGTCAGGCGTGGCCACGGCCCACGCCGTGTCACGGGTTGTTACGGCAAAACAAGGGACAATTCTGTGACAGCACTGCGGCCGCCCGCCCGATGCAGTCAGACCGCCTCGTCCAGATCCTCGCCCCACATCTTCTCCAGCGCGTACAGCGTGCGCGCCTCGGGCTTGAACAGATGCACCACGATATCGCCGGCATCGATCAGCACCCAGTCCGAACTGCCCGCACCTTCAATTTGCACGCGGCCGAAGCCGGCATCCTTCAGTTTCTCGCTCAGATGCTGCGCCATGGCGCTGATCTGACGGTCGGCGAGGCCGGTGGCGATCACCATCCGATCGCAGAACATCGCCTTCCCGGCGAGGTCGAGCGCCACGACGTTCTCCGCCTTGTCGTCCTCCAGGCTGGCGACGATGATCGATTGCAGCCGGTCGAGCTCTGACGGTGTGGCCTCCACGCGCTTGCCGCGCGCGGCCTTGGGCCCCGCGACGATCGCCTTCTTGCGCGGCGTCGTGGCTGTCACGGTGCCGGCCAGCGCTGGCTTGACGGCTTTCTTGCGCGGCGCCGGCAGATGACGTGCGGGCGAGGCGGCAAGTTTTGGCGGCTTGGTTATGATACGGTCCTTTCGGCGGCGCGACGGATTTCGGTCGCGGACAGATTGATCTCGCGGGCTGGCAGGAAAGCCCAGCCCGGCGCGCAACCAGGCAGCAGCGCGGCCTCGCGCATCGGCCGCCGGCTCGCCCGTAGCCGATGCGCGGCCTGTCCTGCAAGCGCCGGATAGGAGTAGCTGGGGCGCGGCAGCACGATGAACGCCAGCCGGCGGGTGATATCGGTCCAGCGGCGCCAGTGCGGCAGTTGCGTCAGCAGGTCGGCGCCCATGATCCAGACGAAGCGCACGCGCGGAAACCGGCGTTGCAGCAGCCGCATCGTATCGACGGTATAGCGGGTGCCGAACGCAGCTTCGATGCCGCTGACCACCAGACGCCGCGTGCCCGCGAACCGCCGCCGCGCCGCCGCCAGACGCTCGTCCAGCGGCGCCATGCCTGCGCGGGGTTTCAGCGGGTTGCCAGGGGAGACCAGCAGCCAGACCTGGTCGAGCCGCAGCCGCCGCCGCGCGATCCCGGCGACGTGGAGGTGCCCGGCATGCGCCGGATTGAACGACCCACCGAGCAGACCAACGCGTGCGCGGCGGCGGTCGCCGAAGCGCGGCAACGGATCGATCTGCCCCTTTGACGGCGCGTTCAGGGGCGGACCTGGCCCGAGCCAAAGACCAGCGTGCGGTAGCTGGTCAGTTGCTCCAGCCCGACCGGGCCGCGGGCGTGAATGCGGCCGGTGGCGATGCCGATTTCGGCGCCGAAGCCGAACTCCCCGCCGTCGCAGAACTGCGTCGAGGCGTTCCACAGCGCCACGGCGCTGTCCACCCCG
>Ga0153954_1001590_pt1 | contig 11592 bp, 13 predicted proteins | sample TSFL038MetaG_FD_102277 | JGI IMG/M metagenome (GOLD analysis project Ga0153954, IMG submission 102277) | Attine ant fungus gardens microbial communities from Florida, USA - TSFL038 MetaG | ecosystem: Host-associated > Fungi > Mycelium > Unclassified | place: USA: Florida, Wekiwa Springs State... | reverse complement strand
GCCGGAGCCGCACAGCCGGTTCAACGTCAGCGCCGGCGCGTCCTGCGTCACGCCGCCGTTCAGCGCGGCGACGCGGCCGAGGTACATGTCCTTTGACTCAGTGTGGATGACGTTGCCGAACACCACATGCTGCACCTCGGCGCCGTCGACGCCAGCGCGCGACAGCGCTTCCCGCACTACCTGACCACCGAGTTCGGTGGGCGGCACGTCTTTCAGACTGCCGCCGAAATCGCCAATGGCGGTGCGGACACCGGAGACGATGTAGACCTCACGTTGCATGGGCGTGCCCTCTTTAATGAGTGTTCAACGCGGGCAATCGCATGGTGCTCCGGCCGACGCAAGCTCCGCCGGGAGCGGCATCCTGGGATGTGTGCGATACCAACCTTGCCGCACAACACGAACCGGTCGTTAATGCTACCTATCAGTAAGACACGGGGAGCAAACGTCATGAACGAAGTGCCGATCAACCCGCCGAATCTTTGGCGGTTGGAAACGCCAGGCCACTCCGGCTGGGTGCACACCGCCCGCGCCGGCGACCCGAAGAAATACTTCATGGTCTCCACCGACAGCCACGCGAACGAACCGCCCGATTTGTGGGAAAAGCGGATCGACGCGAAGTACCGGGACCGCGTGCCGCGTATCATCACCGACGAACAGGGCGTGCAGTGGCGCTACTGCGAGGGCTACCGTCCCGACCGGGTCCGCGTCATGAGCTTTGAGGGCGAGGACTGGGTCCGCTCCAAGGCCGGCGCCGACGTGCAGGATCGCATTAAGGACAATCGCGGCGACGGCATCGACGTCGAGATCATCTTTCCCAACAAGGGCCTGGCGATGTGGGCGACGCCAGACCCGGTATTTGCCAACGCGCAGTGCCGCGTGTGGAACGACTGGGCGTGGGAGCAGTTCGGCCCCTACCCCGATGCCATGCTGCCGGTCGCCTCGATCGCCACCGGTGACCTGGAAGGCGCGATGGCCGAGATCGAGCGTGTGGCGAAGATGGGCTTCCGCGCGTTGTCGCTGCCGTGCAAGCCGATCTGGGGCGCGCATGACGTCGACCACGTCAACTACAACCTGCCGCATTTCGACCCGATGTGGCGGCTGATCGAGGAAGCCGACCTGCCGATCACCTTCCACGTCTCCACCGGCCGCGACCCACGGGCGTCGCGCGGCAATGGCGGCGCGGTGATCAACTACGTGACCCATTCGCTCTCGCCGACCATCGAGCCGGTGGCCAATCTGTGCGCTTCAGGCGTGCTGGAGCGCTTCAAGGGCCTGCGCTTCGCCTCGATCGAAGCCGGCATCGGCTGGGTGGCGTGGCTGCTGGAGGCGATGGATGAGGCCTATCGCAAGCACCACATGTGGGTGCGGCCGAAGCTGCAGGGCCTGCCGAGCGACTACTACAAGGCGCACGGGCTCTCGACGTTCCAGGAGGACCCGGTCGGCCTCTACGTGGCGGAAAAATTCGGGCTGATGGACAACTTCGCCTGGGCCAACGACTACCCGCACCATGAGGGCACGTGGCCGCACTCGGCCGAGGCGATCGAGCGCATCATGCCGGACCTGTCCGACGTGAACCGCGCCAAGATCCTCGGCCTCAACGCCGCGCGGTTCTTCAAGCTGAAGGTGCCCGAGCACCAGCAGATCGCCGCCTGACACGACGATCCAGCCGCGCCGCTACCAGCAGGGCTTCGCCCAGTCGGCGGCGCGGCGCCAATTCTGAAAACAGGCACTGTCCTGCGGGAGCCTCTGTTCAGGCGCGGTCTGGCACGACGAGCCGACCGTCTACCTGAACTTACGATGCATTCCGACGACCACGCCGCGACGGACGTGGAGGCGCGCTCAGTCGCAGGCGGGCAGCGACTGACCCTGGCCGTAGCCAGGCCAGTTGGTGCGAGCAGGGCAGACGACCCGGATCGTCACCGCCAGGCCGGGCGGACTGGCGGGCGGGGCGGCGCCTTCCACCGTCTCCAGCGTCGGGCCCAACCGGTATTCTGTCATATAGTTGGTGAAGCTGTTCACGCGGTTCATCCGATCCAGATCGGTGCCGGCGCCCGTATCGGCCACCGATACCCGCATCAGGGTGGGATCCAACATTCCCATGATGATACTGGCGCGCGGGTCACGAGTGCGGTTGTCCAGCGCCCCGACGTCATCCGGCAGCTTCGACGTGTCGAGCAGAGTGACCTGTGCTCCGTCGGGCAACGGTTGCAAACTGGCCCGATTTTCCGAAATCTCCGGACCCAGCGTCGTGCTCAGTCGCCGGTTCAGCAAATCCACCGTCTTCGCCGGATTGGACGAGGAGCAACCGGCCACCAGAGCGGGTATGCCCAGCAGCGCCGTGGCAAGGAGTGCGAAACGTTGCATCACCCGAGATACTCCGGTCGTGGCCGCCTCTTGGTCAGGCCGCGCACTGGTTTAGACTGATAACACAGGACTTTAAGCAGGAATCGAAGCATGAGCAACACGATCGACCGCGACTTCTATCGTTATATTCCTGGCCCTTTCCAATACTCGGCGGGCGTTGCAGCATTGCCAGGGTTCGCGATCGAACGCGTGCGCTTTGCCAACCCGGTCCCGCTGGAAGAGGGGTTCCGCCGGATCGAATCGTTCCTGCGTGCCGAGGGTGTACACCTCACCGCCTTCTGCGCCTGCGAATTGCGGTCACCCGGCCAATTCACCGATGCCGGCTTCATCGCGTTCAACCGGCTGTATGTCGGCACCCTGGCGCGCTGGGGCCTGTTCGAGAACGATCGCAATCCGGTCGCGCGGAGCAATGTCTGCCCCGAGATCGGTGCGCCGACCGAACCCGGGTTTCATGCCTTCAGTTTCGTCCGGCCGGCAAGCGGCGCGCCGCACTCCTTCGTCTGCGCCGGTAGCGGCGAGTCGCAGGAGGGCGACGGCCCATACAGCGAAAAGACCATCCGTTACGGCGAGACATCCCCGGACGCCGTCGCTGAGAAGGCACGCTACGTGCTTGACGTGATGGAGAAGCGCATGGCGGCTTTGGACGGCTCCTGGGCGTCTTCAACCGGCGTGCAGGTATACACGGTGCACGACATCCATCCCTTCCTCGGCACCGAGATCGTCGCCCGCGGGGCGGCGCGCCATGGCATCACCTGGCATTATTGCCGCCCGCCCGTGGTCGGCCTGGAATATGAGATGGACTGCCGCGCGGTGCTGACCGAACGCGTGCTGGCCTGACGACACGCCACCGCTGGCGGGAAACACCTCGGCGGAGGCCGATTCTGCCACTTCGGACCTGGCTCGGCACCACCACAGCCGCCGATGGCGGGGAAACGAATTTTGCCTCCGGACACTAGCCGAGGCTCGGAAATCTATGTATCTGCCTCGGGCATATAGTCTTGCGGACCGGAGTTTGCGCGGCATGGATTCGATGGAAGTCAACAAGACGGTCGCGGCGGTCCTGATCGCCGGCATCGTCTTTTTTCTCAGCGGTTTCATTGGCGTGAACCTGGTCAACGAGCGCGTGCCGGAAGAGGTGGCCTTCAAGATCGACGTGCCCACGGCAGCTCCGGCCGGCGGCGCGCCTGCGCCGGCCGCGCTGCCGCCGGTTGCGGTCCTCCTGGCGAAGGCCGATCCGGCCCGCGGCGAGGCGGGGGTCAAGAAAGAGGGCTGCGTGGCGTGCCACACCTTCAACGAAGGCGGTAAAAACGGTATCGGCCCGAACCTGTATGGCATCGTCGGCGAGCCGATCGGCCAGGGCAAGGACTTCACCTTCTCGGCTGCCCTGTCCGGCAAAAAGGGGAACTGGACGTACAACGATCTGAACGAGTGGCTCGCCAAGCCCTCTGCGTTCGCGCCGGGCACAAAGATGACGTTTGTCGGCGTCAAGGATAACCAGCTGCGCGCGGACATCATCGATTACCTGCACACGCTGTCGCACAACCCCGAGCCGCTGCCGACTCCCACGGCGGCTGAGCTGAATCCGCCGGCAGCAGCCCCGGCCCCGGCCGCTGGTGGTCCGCAGGGCGCTGCCGCGGCACCGCCGCCGTCGGTCGAAACGCTGCTCGCCTCGGCTGATCCGGCAGCCGGCGAGGCCGCCACCAAGAAGCAGGGCTGCGTCGCCTGCCACACCTTCAACCAGGGCGGCCGCAACGGCATCGGCCCGAACCTGTACGGCATCGTCGGCGCGCCGATCGCCGAGGTCGAGGGCTTCACGTTCTCGAATGCCCTGAAAGAGCATCACGGCAAATGGACCTACGCTGATCTGGACAAATGGCTGACCAAGCCGGCCGCCTTTGCGCCGGGCACGCGGATGACATTCGTCGGTGTGGCTGATCCGAAGCAGCGCGCGGACATCATCGACTACCTGCGCACCCTGTCGCCGAACCCGCAGCCGCTGCCGGCCAAGTAATCCGGCACGCTGCATCGGCAGTCACCGCTTGGACCCGGCTTCGGCCGGGTCTTTGCATTTCTGGACGTGGCGAAGAGGCACCGACGTCCGATTTGGCCGCGAGCGGGCCGGATGATCAGGAGGTCAGCTGATAGCGGATCGGAATCTGGATCGTCGCCTCGGGCTGCGGCATCGAGGCCGGGAATGGCGGCAGCTCCGCGTGGCTCAGCAGCGCTTCCACGGCTGCATCGAGCCGCGGCGAGCCGGTCCCCTGCATCAACGTGAAGGTCCGCACCCGCCCGTCGCGCGCCACCGTCAGGCGCACCACCGCCGCCCCCTGTTCGCCGCGCCTTTGCGCCTCGGGCGGATAGGTCCGGTGCGCTTGCAGCCACATGACCACGCCCCTCGCCCAGTCACCATCCGCCGCCGCGGTCGCCGCACTCCCAGCGGAAGCGGCGGTAGCCGTGGCCGGTGCATCGGCTGTCGTGCGGGAGGCTAGGGCCGAGGGCGACGGAGCAGCGGGCCGGGCGGCCTGCTGGCTGCGCAATGGCGTCGGAGCCGACTTTGGCCTCGGTATAGCGGCCGAGGCGATACGGGGCGGCGGCGGTGGCGGCAGCGGCAATGGTTCATCCGCCGGCTCCGCCGCAGCGGGAGCGGTCGTGGCCGTGGTCGTCGGTGACTCGGAAGCCTGAGGGGTGTCGGCCGGCGCGGCCGGGGGTTGGCTGTCAGCGTCAGGCGTCGCACCCGGCTCAGGCCTGGAGGCAATCTGCTCAGTGGGCAGTACTGCCTCGTCCGGCGTCGGATCTTCCGTCGGTTGCTGCGGCTGGCCGTCAGGGTACGCCTGCCCTTGCCCGGCGGGTACAAACGCGACCGTCACCACCGCGCTATCCTCACCAGGCGGTGCGAGCGCCCTGTGACCAAGGAAGACCACTCCCCCAACGAGGGCGAGATGCAGCAGAGTTGCCGGTAGCGTCCATTTCCCTGGGGGCGTTGGCGGCTGCGGCACGACGGGTCGAACCGGGGCCGGCGCAGGCGTCGCCAACCGGACGATCTCCGGCACGACGGCGGCAGGCCTGACGGTGCGGCGCGGCACTGGCGCGATCCTCCCTGGCTGTCCGAGGTGACGCCGGTTGCCCCGTCGGTCCCCGGCTTCGTGCCACCACACTAGAGCGTTTCCAGCATGAGTGGAAACGCCGTGGGCTTTGGCCAGGAGCGATTCCGTCAACCGGGATTGCTTCGCAATTTCTGTCAGGCTGATTGCGCTGGACAGGTCTCCCGACGATGGGCAGGCGGAAACGACAGCCACACCTTGCGGTGGGTGGCGATCGGTCGCCTTACCTTAGCCGGGTTTCCTGATATCAGGCCGAAACGCGCACCGGCTCCGGCGTCGCACGCATATGCAGCGCAACGTCCAGGGTCACCATGATCGGACGATGGTCCGAGGCCTCCCGCAGCAGCGCCTTCGCACCGAGGCAGCCGACCCCACGCACCAGGCATCGGTCGATGCGCAGCGGCACCATGTCGCCGGCGATATGCGTCGGCTCACGCGGCCCGACGTCGTGGAAGCCAGGCAGCAGCGTCGGGCCCACTAGGTTGTAGTCGCCGACGATGGCGGCGCGATGCGGCAACTCCTTGGCGATACAGCGCAACTGGCGGCGATTCAGCAGCTGCCCGTGCGAGAGGTGCACATTGGCGATCGCGATCGGGCCAAGGTCGAGAACCAGGCCGATTCGGTCGAACATTGCGCCCGACGGCAGCGGCACGATCTTCGGCGGCTGCGGGAACGGCTTCGGCGTCCAGACGGCCAGGCCATGAATGCGATTTGGCAGCAGCCGACGCCAATACTCGCCACCAACCCGAGCGGTCAGCCCATCCATCGCCTTGGTGGCTTCCTGCATCAGCAGGATGTCAGGTCGTTCGCGCTCGATCAGCCGAACAACGTCACTCAGCGACGCTCCGGTCAGGCGCAGCAGATTCCAACTGATGAGCTTCATCATGACCAATCAGAGATGGGCGCGCCGGCCCGCCAAACACATCCGCTCATCTGCATGGCAGACTCGCCCGAACGCCGGTTCCACCGCGCGCGACGTCGCTATCCCATGCAATCCGGGCAGCAAGCAACAGGATTCGTGGGCCCGCATTGCCATACGGGCGAGATTACTGATTTGCAACGACGCCCTGAATGCGCCGGTATTGATTTGTCACCCGTGCGCCGAATCGATCAGCCCTGCTTCGGCGCGAAGGCGAGACACCAGCCTTGCGGCGAAATCGTGCCGGACACGATCTTGCACGCATTCGGCGCCACCCAATTCACGCATTGGTCGCACTGGTGCCCGTCCTTCGGCGTGGTCTGATACTGGACCTGCGCCGGCGCAATCTTGTCCTGCGCCAACCGCATGGCGCCAGCCGCCCGGGCAGCGCTCGCGCCAGCGATTCCACCGACGGCAGCCAGTCCAGCCTGCAAAATGCCACGCCGGGTCGTATCGTCCTGTGGTGCTGACATGGTCGGGGAGCTCCTTGTCCAAGTCCTCAGCTTCTGCACCGCGCAGCCTGCGCGTCAACCCAATGTTTCCCTGGCATACTGACGCCGACACGCAATTATTCCCGTCTGCGGAAAGCCGCGCTCAGGCCATGCGCTGCCAGGCGAGCACCAGCAGCAGGGCCGCGTTGAGCGCCATCACCGCTGGAGCGGCCGCGGTGATGGCACGGTTCCAGCGCCGCCCAGCCGCCTGCCCGGCGATCCCGACCACCATCAGGCTCGGCGCGGTTCCCAATCCAAAGGCGAGCATGGAGGCGGCGCCGAGCAAGGGGCGGCCGCTGGCTGCCGCGGCGGCGATCGCGGCATAGAGGAAGCCGCACGGCAGGAAGCCCAAGGCGACGCCCAGTAGGAATTCGCCGCCGGCACCGCCGCGCCGGATTCCACGACTGGCCCGCCCGAGCGTGCGACTCCACCAGACGGGTGCCCGATCCGACCAGGCGGCGCCGAACAACCGCCCGGCGGCGTGGGCGGCGAACAGCCCTGCGGCGAGTAGCAGCAACACCGCCGAGATCGGCCTCGCCCAACCGGCAGTCGCGAAGAATGCAGCCGATGCCGCTCCCGTGGCACCAAGAGCGGCATACGTCGTCAGCCGGCCGAGGTGATAGGGCAGCAGCAGGCCCGCCCGAACCCGGCTCGCCTCGCACAGCGCATGCGGCGGCAACCGAGCCATCCGGTCGGCCACCTGGCCCAGGACGAACACGCCGCACATCGGCGCGCAATGCATCACGCTGCCGGCCGCGCCCGCAACGAACAGGCCGACCAGCAGGGCACCCTGCAGCACGGTGTCCGGAGCGCAGAACGCAAGCAATCCCGGCAGGTGTTCCATCGCTGCCATCCTCGCTGAGATCGGCCAGATACCGCGTTGATCTGCATCAATGTGAACATTCGGTCATCCCCGTAGACCCGCCGCAGGAGCGAGAGAGGGATCCATGGAGACCGAGATGGGAGACTGGATAATCGGTGTGATGATGGCCGTTTTTGGCCTGATCGGACTGTTCCTGTTTGGCCGCGCCGCTGACGGAGAAATGGCCGTGTTCGGCGCGTCGCTGGCAGCGTTTTCACTGATATTCGTGTTCGGCCTGATCAAGCAGAATTACGATCGTCAAGACGTGGCTCGCGCGCAGGCAAAGGACTCGTCACATGGCTGAGGCTAGCGTGGCGGGGGCTGTCCGGCCGATCGTCTATAACGATGCGATCGTGAAAAAATTCATTATCGCAGCGATGTTCTGGGCCATCGTCGCGTTCCTGGTTGGCGTCTATATCGCCACCGAACTGACGTGGCCTTCCTTCAACCTGGGCCTGTCGTTTCTGAACTTCGGACGGTTGCGGCCGGTGCACACCTCGGCCGCGATCTTCGCGTTCGGCGGTTCGGCCCTGATCGGCACCTCGTTCTACGTGGTGCAGCGGACCTGCCGTGCCTCGTTGTTCGGCGGTAAGGCGCTCGCTGACTTCGTATTCTGGGGCTACCAGTTCTTCATCGTGATGGCTGCCCTCAGCTACGTGATGGGCTACAGCCAGAGCAAGGAATACGCCGAACCCGAATGGCACATCGACCTGTGGCTGACTATCGTTTGGGTCGCCTATCTGCTGGTGTTCCTCGGCACGATCTTGAAACGCGAAGAGCCGCACATCTACGTGGCGAACTGGTTCTATCTCGCCTTTATCGTCACCGTGGCGATGTTGCATATCGTCAACAATCTCGCGGTCCCGGTCAGCCTGACGACGGCCAAGAGCTACTCGGTCTATGCCGGCGTACAGGATGCGCTGGTGCAGTGGTGGTATGGCCACAACGCGGTGGGCTTCTTCCTGACCGCCGGCTTCCTCGGCATGATGTATTACTTCATCCCGAAGGCAGCCAACCGGCCGGTCTACTCCTACCGGCTTTCCGTAGTGCACTTCTGGACGCTGATCTTCCTGTATATCTGGGCCGGTCCGCACCACCTGCACTGGACCGCGCTGCCGGACTGGACACAGACCCTCGGCATGGCGTTCTCGATCATGCTGTGGATGCCCTCCTGGGGCGGCATGATCAACGGCATCATGACGCTGTCAGGCGCGTGGGATAAGCTGCGCACCGATCCAGGCCTGCGCTTCTCGGTTACCGCCGTCGGCTTCTACGGCATGTCGACGTTCGAGGGGCCGGTGATGTCGGTCCGCCAGGTCAATGCTTTGTCGCACTACACCGACTGGACCATCGGCCACGTGCACTCGGGTGCGCTGGGCTGGGTCGCATTCATCGTGTTCGGTGCGGTCTACTACCTGGTGCCGGTGCTGTGGCAACGCAAGGCGCTGTATTCCACGCGACTGGCATCGTGGCACTACTGGATCGCCACAATGGGCATCGTCCTCTACATCGTTTCGATGTGGGTCGCGGGTATCACCGAGGGCCTGATGTGGCGCGCCTACGATCAGTATGGCTTCCTGCAATATTCCTTCGTCGAATCGGTGGTGGCGATCCACCCCTACTTCGTCGTCCGGTTGCTGGGCGGGCTGTTCTTCCTGATCGGCGCACTGATCATGGTCTACAACCTCATACAAACGATCATCAGCCCAACGACCGAGGCACCGCGCGAAAGCGCCGGCTATCCGATCGGCGCTGTGCCAGCGGCTGGGGAGTAAGCGAAGATGAGACTGAGCAACGAGTTCTTCGAAAAGAACGCCATCTTCCTGCTGGTTGGCACGCTGCTGACTGTGGCGATCGGCGGCATCATCGAGATCGTGCCATTGTTCACCATCGAAACGACGGTGGAGCATGTACAGGGTATGCGGCCCTATTCCCCTCTGGAATCACGTGGCCGGGACATCTACGTGCGGGAAGGCTGCTACCTCTGCCACAGCCAGCAGGTCCGCGCGCTACGGGATGAGGTGGAACGCTACGGCCATTACTCGATCGCCGCGGAGAGCATGTATGACCATCCGTTCCAGTGGGGCTCCAAGCGCATCGGACCCGACCTGGCGCGTGTCGGCGGCAAATACTCCAGCGACTGGCAATATGCCCACCTGAAGAACCCGCAGGAGCTGGTGCCGGAATCGCTGATGCCGCACTACGCGTTCCTGGCCGACACGCCGCTCGAGACGTTCGATATCGCGGACCGCCTGAAGGCCCAGCGCGAGGTGGGCGTGCCCTACACCGATGAGGACATCGCCAATGCCGCAGCCGACCTGCGGGCACAGGCCGATCCGTCGGCCGATAGCAGCAAGCTGTTGGCCCGCTATCCGAAAGCTGTCGTGGTGCCGGGCAACCGCGAACCGACCGAAATGGACGCTCTCGTTGCCTATCTGCAGATGCTCGGCACGTTGGTGAACTTCGCCGACACCAACACCGAAAGGCTGCAGCAATGAGCGACTACCTGCCGCTGATCCACTGGCTGGATCACTACATTATCGTATTGATGATGCTGGTGTTCCTGGCAATCGTCGCATTCTCCTTCTGGCCGAGCCGCCGCAAAATCATGGAGCAGCAGGGCCAGATTCCTTTCAAGGATGACGTGTAGTGCCCACGAAAATCGAAAAGGATGCGATTTCCGGCCGTGAAACCACCGGTCATGAATGGGACGGCCTGAAGGAGCTCAACACACCGCTGCCGAAATGGTGGCTGTATGTATTCTTCGCCTGCATCGCCTTCTCTATTGGGCAGTTCCTGCTCTACCCGTCGATCCCGCTGGGAACGACTTACTTCCACGGCCTGCTGGGCTATTCCCAGCGCGCCTCGGTGGACGCCGACGTGGCCAAGGTGGTGGCGCAGCGCAAGACGGTGATGGATCAGATCGGCGCGCTGTCCTTTGCCCAGATCAAGGCCAATCCGCAGCTTCTCGAGGTTGCGCTGATCGATGGCCACCAGGTGTTTGCGACAAACTGCCAGCCCTGCCATGGCGCCGGCGGTGGCGGTCGGCCCGGCTACCCGGCACTGGCGGCAGGTGCCTGGATCTGGGGCGGGTCGCTCGACGCGATTCAGCAGACTGTGACCCACGGCATCCGCTCCGGCGATGCCGACGCCCGTGACAGCGCGATGCCTCGTTTCGGTGCCGACGGCATCCTGACGCCGGCCCAGGTGCAGCAGGTCGCCGATTACGTTTGGGCCGAGTTCTACGGTCACAAGGCTGACGCGAAAGACACCACGGCCGGTGCCAAGATCTTCGCCGAGAACTGCGCCGTCTGCCACGGCGACAACGGTCAGGGCAACCGCGACGTCGGCGCGCCGCGTCTCGCCAGTCAGGTGCACCTCTACGGCAACACGCGTGATGCGATCGTGGCGCAGGTCACCTCGCCGCGGATGGGCGTGATGCCAAACTGGAACACCCGCCTCGATCCGGCAACGATCAAGGCCGTTACGCTCTACGTGCATTCCCTCGGCGGCGGCGAATAGCAGGCGAGCGTGCGACGGCGCCCGCCGGGCGCCAAACCGCCTGGTGAGCATGGCCGGGGCAAGTCCGTCCCGGCCATTGCCACCTCGGCGACAGAGGAGATCAGGGGACCGTGTCACGCATCAGCAAATCGGAACGGAAGGTGCAGGTCGAAGGGGCTGGCCAGAGCCTCTACGCCAAGCACGTTCGCATCTATCCGAAGACGGTGCACGGCCCGATCCGCCGGATCAAATGGGCGATCCTCATTGCCTGCCTGACGCTGTACTACGTGCTGCCATGGATCCGCTGGTATCGCGGACCAGGCCAACCGACCCAGGCCGTGCTGCTCGATGTCT
>Ga0153954_1001589_pt1 | contig 11597 bp, 10 predicted proteins | sample TSFL038MetaG_FD_102277 | JGI IMG/M metagenome (GOLD analysis project Ga0153954, IMG submission 102277) | Attine ant fungus gardens microbial communities from Florida, USA - TSFL038 MetaG | ecosystem: Host-associated > Fungi > Mycelium > Unclassified | place: USA: Florida, Wekiwa Springs State... | reverse complement strand
GGCGTCGCCGCCTCGCAGTCTGAGGGCGGCGTCAGGCATCTGGTCGTCACTTACAAAGGTGGCCGGCAGGACGTGCTGGTGCCACCGACGGCGCCGATCGTCACCTTTCGGCTTGGCACCGAGGCGCTGGTGGCCAAGGGGGGCGACGTCTTCGTCAAGGCAACCAAGACCGACTCGGGCCTCGTGGCGAACGCAGTGGCCGTCGGCGTCGGGGGGATTAAGCCACCGATGTGATGGGCTGCCTCCGCGCCTTCGGCGCGGGGGCTTTGCACTGCAATCAGGATCACCGATATGAACCGACATAAGACCGGCCGACCGGCTCACCCGGTCGCGATCCGCATCATGCACTGGATTGGCGTATATGCCATGGGCTGCATGATCTTCAGTGGCTGGGAAATCTACAACGCCTCGCCCAGCCTTCCCTTCCTGTTCCCCCGCTGGACCGGGCTGGGCGGCTGGTTGGGCGGAGCGCTGGCGTGGCATCTGAGCGCCATGTGGCTGCTCTTCGCTGACGGGATCGCCTACCTGATCTACGGTTTCTCCAGCGGCCATTTCCGCCGCGACCTGAAGCCGCCGCGTCCCGCAGAGGTAGGACACGACCTAGGCGCCGCGCTGCGCTTCCGCCTTAAGCATCGTATGGGGCACTACAACGCTGTGCAGCGTGTGCTTTACGCTGGCGTCATCTTCGCCATCATTCTGCAGGTGATGACCGGTTTGGCCATCTGGAAGCCCGTGCAACTCGGCTGGCTGGCCGGACTGTTCGGCGGCTACCCGATCGCCCGTGGCATCCATCTCACCATCATGTTCGGCATCGTCGCCTTTGTCCTTGTCCATGTCGCGCTGGTGGCGATCCATCCGCGCACCCTGAAGTCGATGATCGTCACCGTTCCCACAGAGACCGAGGAAAGCCCATGAACGGCCAGCGCAACAAGCCGGCCGTCAGCATGGCCGAGATCAAACCCGAGTTGGAAAGGCTGAGCCGGCGGGGCTTCCTGCGGAGCGCGCTCTCGCTCGGCAGTCTGACGATGCTGACCGGTTGCGACCTCTCGACCCATTCCGGCGCCGATGCCGCGCTTGAGTCGATCCTTCGCTTCGACGACCGGGTCCAGGCGGCGCTGTTCAGCCGCCAGCACCTGGCGGAGACCTATCCGGCCAGCGCCATCACCCGCCCGTTCCGCTTCAATGCCTATTACGCGGAGTGGCAGGTGCGCTCGGTACCGGATAACTGGGTGCTCAGCGTCGGCGGCCTCGTCGCCGACCGGCGGCCTTGGACGTTGCAGGCGCTGATGGCGCTGCCGCAGCAGGGGCAGATCACCCGGCATATCTGCATCGAGGGCTGGAGCCAGATCGGCCAGTGGAGCGGCGTGCCGCTGGGCGTGTTCTTGCGCCGCGTCGGCGCCGACCTCTCGGCCCGCTACGTCTATTTCAAATGCTTCGATGGCTATTCGACTAGTATCGACATGGCCAGCGCGCTGCACCCGCAGACCATTTTGGCGCTCGATTTCGAGGAAAAGCCACTCGCGCCACAATGGGGCGCACCGCTGCGGCTTCGCATCCCCACCAAGCTCGGCTTCAAGAGCGCCAAGAACCTGGAGGCGATCGAGGTCACCAACAAGTATCCCGGCGGCTACTGGGAGAACCAGGGCTATGACTGGTTCGCTGGCGTCTGAGAGCACCATCGGCACCCCGCCAAGTACCTAGCATACGTTTCTACAGTGAGATCCGCAATGTTTCGAGCGGTGCCCAATAGACCGAAATCGTTCATCGACATTCTCGCCGATCTCATCGAAGAAGATGGGCCCGGACCGAAGGACAACGCGCGTCGAGCGCGAGATCCGTCCGGATATGGAATGGCTGTTCATCTCAACGCGGCGGCCTCCCAGGACACACGCGACGGGGAAGTTACGGGAATCCGCAGCGTAGCTTACCGCGAGGATTTGCGCGAGCTTCGCGCGCTCGCCGACGACGAAGAGAGCATTGCCACGGAGCTCAACTTAGCGCGGGTACATAGTCTTTCGGAACTCAAGCAGATCCGCCGCGCCTTTGCCTGGCGCAACCACCCCGACCGGCTGCATCCGACGGTATATGGTCACGCGACGCAGCGGATGAAGATCGCCAATATGCTGATCGACCGGCGCGGCAAGGAGCTCGCACGCACTGGTCGTCTTCCGCGGCCGAAGCGGCCTTAATGACGTCTCGCCGGGACGGTGATCGCAATTATCCAATAGCCCCGGAGCAGAGGCGGAGAGGCCCGCCTCTTTGAGGCTCTATGCTCGTTGTCAGCATCGCCCCGATCCGGGCGGCGCTCGACTCAGCAACATCCACAAATCGCGCCCGCCGGGGTCTTGCTTCGCTCATTGAAGCCTTTGCTCCACCAGATTCACCTTTCGTTCGGATAGTCCCTTGCAACTTTACGCAAAGACCGGGCCCGGCGATAACAGCCAGTGCTCCTGGAGCAAGGTCGGTCAATCTGTTTGGCAATTAATTGCGAAGCGCGGCCTGAGCCCGCTGGCGCGCAACGGTTCGGAAACCGTCTGCAATTTGCCCGCGGACCGTAGCGGCAAGCTCGTGACCGATTGGCGCCCAATCCGGTCACGGTCACGGAGCTGAGCCACTTCAAACAGAAGACATCGTGAGTCCGCGATAGACGACTATTACTCAGGCATTGAGGCGATGTTTAACGCGGGCTGCACGCTGAGCCGAGGGGATCGTCCCTGATTTGAATGTCGGCACGAGAACGGTTGAAGTGCATCGCGCCAATGTCATGGCCAAAACGGGAGCGCGCAGTCTCCCAGACCGCATTCGCAGGGCGCCCTGGTCCAGCACGAGTCTGGCATAGTTGAGGGACTTTATTCGACGTTTCTCGACCCTCGTGGATCATCACAGCAAAGAGTCGATGGTCCATCGATTGGAACCGGCAAGACCCAGAAACAGTGCACAGCACATGGCGGAGAATACAGAGTAATCGAATGGCGACTTGACTCCAAACGAGATCGCCATGGCTGAACCGAATATAAAGAGCAGGGCCGCGCTGCCGAAAGCTGCCCACCGTAGTGCGAGTCCGAGTACCAACGTAACGCCAAATAGGAGCTCCAGCACTGTCGCGGTCGTGCCCAGAAAGGGTATCATCCATGCTGGTGCGAACGCATTTACCTTGGCCGCGTAGGCCAAAAAACGCTCGAATGTTCCCCAAGAAACACCGCGTTCGCCTGGGCTCCCGTAAAACCCGAGCCGGTCGCTGACAGACAACAAGAATGAGGCCCCGAGCGCCGCGCGGCTTCCCAGCGAGAGAAAATCGAGCGTAAGAAGATTTCGTTGCTCCGCGGATTGGAGCTTGAGGATGGGTTTGCCACGCGAAGTGCACAGGATGTTTCGAAGCGTTTCGGTTGGTGCCATCATTGTGCAATCCTCCGCGTGGTTAGGCAGGAACCTTCGAGATCAACTCGTCACGCCGGCTCGAAGTACGTCTCCACCACCGGCACCTCGTCGATACGCATAGGCAGATAGCTGTCGAAATTGCTCTGCTTGATGCGCCCATCCTTGAACGTGATCGAGCCATGGAGCGCGGCGGTCAGCCCGAAAAGCGTTCCACCCTGAACCTGGGCTGCGGCCCTTCTGCAATCATCGCCATGAGGAGCGCGAGACCGATTGGTGCACTCATTCAGGGGCAGCAAAAAGAACCAGGAATGCGTATTTTCGCTGTACCATTAAGCGCGGCGGGAATGGGTGACTCGCGGCCACGCAGGCAGCTTCGCGCGCCCACGGGATTGAGCTGAAGCCGTAGTTCGATGACGTCGATCACACCCGCTGATGATACGAGATCCTTGACATCGGTCACCCGGACGTTGGGCTTCAGCGCCAGGTGATGGTGGCGCGGCCTCATGCAACGTCCGGGCTTATTTGCACCTTGGCGGGCATTTTGTCGGCGTTCGCTTGCGCAGACACCGGGTGCAATGTGACCTAGAAGTTGACGACCCGAATGTCCGCTTCGAGAAACAGCAAAATTGATCTTGATGACCAACGCTGGGGTTAACGCAGGCATGAGGTTGCACTCGCAACATTCGCGGCAGGTGAATCGTGTCTGGACGTTCGCTATTAGCTTTTCTCAAGTACGGGAGGCGACATGTTCACTTTTGCCCACTTGTCGCAGCGCCTTTTTTCGCTCCGTCTCGTCGGCGCAATAGATCGTGAGATCCGGTAATAGCACGTCGGAGGACTTGGTTCGACGGCTAACGAACACGCGTACGGCGGTATAAAACGTCGGTGTGAACAACAAGCCGAAGCAAGTTACGCCCAACATCCCGAAGAACAGGGCTGTTCCGAGGGATTGGCGCATCTCCGCCCCAGCGCCCACTGCGATGGCCAAGGGTACCACGCCGAGGATGAAAGCCACCGATGTCATTAGGATGGGCCTCAGCCGGGTGCAGGCGGCATGCACGGCGGCCGCGGCGGGAACAGCTCCGCTTTCCTCGGACTGACGGGCGAACTCTACGATCAGGATCGCATTCTTTGCCGCCAATCCAACGAGCACAACGAAGCCGATTTGCGCAAGAATATCGACCGACATTCCTCGGAACAAGATGCCCGAGACAGCGGCCAGTAGGCACATCGGAACAATCAAGATCACCGCAAACGGAAGACTCCAGCTCTCATACTGAGCGGCCAGAACTAGAAACACGAACAGAGCCGCCGCCCCGAAGACGAGGATCGTCGGTGTGCCAGGTTGCTGCTCTTGAAAGGCGAGATCCGTCCATTCGAAGCTCACGCCGGCCGGCAAAACCTGTTTGGCGAGTGCCGCCATGCGGCCGAGTGCTCTACTGGAGGCAACGCCCGGTGCGGCAGCACCCATAATCTCAGCAGCGGGATAGACATTATAGTGCGGGACGCGATAAGCCGTTGTCACCTCTGAGAAGTGCGCAACCGATCCAATAGGAACCATTAGATCCTGGGCATTTCTCGCCCTTAACCTGGCGATGTCGGGAATAGAGCTCCGAAAAGGCGCTTCGGCCTGCGCGATGACCTCGTAGGTCCTTCCCAGGTAGTTGAAGTCATTTACGTAGGTCGAGCCGAGATAGACCTGCATCGCGTCGAATATGTCGCTGGGTGTTAGACCCAGTTTTTCTGCGCGAACGCGATCAATGTCCGCGTAGACGGACGGCGTTCGAGTGCTAAAGAGGGTGAACACTCCGGCAAGGCTGGGATCGTGGTTTGCCGCGGCTACCAGCTTTTGAACCGAATTCGCGAGGACCTCTGGACCGACGTCCGCACGGTCCTCGACCATCATTTTAAAGCCGCCGGCGCTGCCGATCCCTTGTACGGGAGGCGGTGCGATGGCTAAAACAAGGGCGCCTCGGACTGCCGCGAGCCTTTGGCGGAGATCCGCAAGGATCTTTGGGGCGCTCAAACCCTTCTTATCCCGTTCATCGAATGGAGCCAGCTTCGCGAAAACCGTGGCGTCGTTGGAGGCTTGCGTCGACGTTGTGGCGTCAAGACCCGCAAAGCCCACGGCATGGGTTATGCCAGGCGTATGAATGAGGATATCAGATACCTGCTTGACGACGTCTTCAGTGCGATTGAGAGCAGCGCCTGGAGGAAGCTGCTCGATCGTGATAAGGTAGCTTTGATCCTGCTCCGGGATGAAGCCTGACGGTGCTCGCGCGAACTGCGCTCCTGCGAGACCGATCAAGCCCACATAAACGATCAGCATCACGGCGATTTTTCGCACCAGCACCGCGGTGGCTCGTGCATATCCATGTGATAAGTGCTCAAATCCGACGTTGAATGACCCGAATAATGTGTGGAGTATTCGAAGCGGCCGAAAAGGCGAAGGGCGCCCCTCCTCTTGTGCATGGGGCTTGAATAAAACTGCGCAGAGTGCGGGACTCAACGTCAAGGATACGAAACAGGAGATGAGCGTCGACGCCGCGATGGTGACCGCAAATTGCCGAAAGAACTGACCGGCGATGCCCGAGAGAAAGGTGGAAGGAAGGAAAACGGCGCACAAAGTAAAAGCGATCGCGATGACCGCGAAGCCGACTTCATCCATCGTGCGGTGGGCCGCCTCTTTGGGACTGAATCCAAGCCGGAGATTTCGCTCTACATTTTCGACAACGACAATTGCGTCATCGACTACGATACCGACTGCTAAGACAATTCCGAAGAGCGATAGATTGTTGAGCGAAAACCCGAGCATCGCGAGGACGGCGAAAGTTCCGATAAGAGAAACCGGAATCGCCGCGATCGGGATGAGAGATGCACGCCAAGTTTGAAGGAATAAAAGGACGACGACCACCACTAACGCAATGGCGATGCCGATTGTCTTCGCCACCTCCTTCACCGATTCCGAAATAAATTCGGTCGGATCGTAGACGACTGTGTAGGCGACATCCGGTGGAAATTGCTTCGAAAGCTCTTTCATTGTCGAGAGCGTTTCTTGCTCAACAGCAAGCGAATTCGCTCCGGGAAGCGCATAAATGAGCAGTGGAAGGCCTGGCCGCCCATCCAGGGATGACGCGCCGCCATAGTCCGCGGCACCTACCTCTATCCGAGCCACATCCTTTACGCGGGTGACGTGTCCTTCTCTATCCGATTTGAGGAGTATCTCTCCAAATTGCTCGGGACTCATAAGCCGGCCCAGCGTTTCAACGTTAAGTTGAAAGGCCGACTTCTGCGATGTTGGTGGCTGGTTGAGGACTCCCGCGGACACTTGAACATTTTGGGAACGAAGTGCGGAGATAACTTCGTCGGCGGTCATCCCATACGCGGCGATTTTGTCTGGATCCAACCAGATACGCATCGCGTAATCCCTGGCGCTCTGAATCTGAACATCACCCATGCCTGGCAGGCGTGCCAGGACGTCTCGTACATGCAGCAACGCGTAATTCGAGAGGTAGTTTTGATCTTTTGAACTATTCGGCGAAATGAGATGAACTACTAAAAGGATGTTCGGCGTTGCTTTCCGAACATCGACGCCTTGCCGCTGGACATCGACAGGGAGTCTCGGCAATGCGTCCGTGACACGGTTTTGCGTTAGAACCTGCGCGACATTCAGATCAGTGCCCAGCCGAAATGTAACGGTGATCGTGAGCTTACCGTCGCCAGTCGATTGACTGGTCATGTACAGCATGTTTTCCACCCCGTTGATGCTCTGCTCAAGGGGTGTCGCAACGGTTTTTGCAACAACGTCCGCTGAGGCCCCGGGGTAGACTGTTTTGATCTGCACCGTCGGAGGCACGATTTCGGGGAATTGCGCTACGGGCAATGTCGCCAACGCGCCTAGTCCAATAAGAACAATAAACACGCTAACTACAACCGCAAAAATGGGACGGTCGATGAAAAGGTGGGAGAAGCGCACGGTTCCGGTCTCCCTCAGTCAGGCGATTTTGTCGACGCGGCAGAAACGGCAGCGACTTGAGGGCGGACCTTCGCGCCGGGCACCGCATAAGGGAAACCGTTCAATACGACGCGGTCTTCGGCAGATAGGCCAGTTCGGACGATCCGAAGCCCCTCAAAGGTGCCACCCAAAGTCACCTTTTTTGGAACCACGCTGCCGTCCCGCCCGACCGTCATTACGAAATGTTCGGATTGGTCCGGAGTTATCGCGGAGTCGGGGATCAGCAGAGCTGGATAAGGAGCGCGCGTCGTCACCTCAAGATACGCGAATTCTCCCGGAACATATTCAAGCGAAGGATTTTGAACCGTCGCGCGGACGTGGATCGTACCCGATGATTTGTTGATCGAGTTGTCTATGAAGTCCAAAGTGGCCGTATGGCTGTAGCTTGTCTCGTTAGTCAAGCGAAAGGACACGTGCTGTAGCGACGATGATGAAGCTCGCGCACGCAGAAAGCTGAGGTACTCGCTCTCGCTCATATCAAAATCCAAATAAATTGGGTCGAGAGAGACGATCGTCGTGAGCAGTGTAGTTGGAGATGTACCGGCGCGGCTGCCGCTCACGAGATTACCGACAGAGACCTGATGGTTGCTTATTTTGCCTGTGAAAGGCGCTGTCACGTGGCAGTAAGTGAGGTTCAACTCGGCATCGGCGACCGTTTGCCGCGCAGTCTCCAAAGTCGCTTCGGCAGCCTCTTGATCGGCTTCGCGCTGGTCGACTGTTTCGGCGCTTCCAAAATCCGATTTCTTCAATTGCTGGGCGCGCCATAGTTCAACTTTACTGAGTTTAAGATGAGCTTCGGCGGCCTTAACCGATGCCGCAGCCTCGTTTAGAGCTATCTCATAAGGTTGCGGATCAATGACGAAGAGCAAGTCCCTTTGATGGACAATTTGGCCGTCCTTGAAGTGGATCTCCGAAAGGGTTCCTCCAACCTGCGCGCGGATTTCGACTCTGTCGACGGCAGAGAATTGGCCCCAGAATTTCGTTTGATCAGCGATGTTGCGTGTTAGCGGCGTTGCAACAGTGACTGCGGGCACTTGAGGGGCATGGCCATTTTGAGGCGGCTGCTGATGATGGGACCAAAAATAGGAGGCGCCCCCACCTGCTAAGAGCAGGATTAGGCCGAATGAGATTGTGCGTCCGCGGCCGTGTCTCCGGCCCTTCTCCTCACTTCTTTCGTGAGTTGTTCTCTCGACGACTTGTTCAGAGGCCACATCAGTCTCCGTACTCATGGTTCCTCACATCACTTATAACTCATGGCTCCTCACATCACTTAAGCACCTCATCTTAAGCCGTTTGGCCGCATCGCAATTCCCAAAAGTGTGTCCAACAGTCCCTTCGCAACGCATCCAAGTCTCCCAAGTTAGGCTTCGGTAGCGAATGTTGTCGATGAATCCGTCAATTTTCTCCAGCTCAGGTCGCGGCATTTCCGCCTTGCAAGATAGTCCTCCCAATGATCCCGTTGAGGTCCCACTTCAAAGATGACAGAGAACATAATTCAATTTTCGCAATGACCGGGCCATGCCGGCACGTAGGAATTCGCGCCCGCGCTTTCTCAATCGGGTAAGAGATATCTGCTGAGAAACTCGTGGATCGCCGGGGCCATCAAATCGAACCGATCCTCAAGCGCACAGTGGCCTGAGGGTATGAATTTGATTTCAGCGTCTGGGAGGTCTTGCCGATAAGCCTCGGCGCCGGCTTTATCAAAGATTGGATCGTTCTCACCCCACAGAATCAAAGCTGGAGGACGCGAGGAGCGGAAGAACTTATGAATTGCTGGAAAGATCTCAGTGTTGGTTCGATTGTCGTAAAACAGATCGAGTTGAATTTCATCATTTCCCGGTCGGTCAAGAAAATACTGATCCGTTAGATATGCCGAAGGATCGATCCGGGTTTTGTCTTCAACGCCCGCGGTATAAAGATTCTTCGTGCGCTCGAGGGTGAGAAGCTGTTTCATTTGATCGCGCTTCGTCCGCGATCGATGATCTTCCCAAAACTCTCTCACGGGGCCCCAGAATGCACCGAATGCTTCAGAGTAAGGAGACCCATTTTGGGCCACAATCGCTGTCAGTCGACGCGGATGCTTTAGAGCTAGGCGAAGGCCGACAGGAACGCCGTAGTCCATCATGTAAAGCGCAAAGCTCTTCACATGCAGCATTTCCAGCAGCCCATCTACTAATTCAGCAAAATGAGCAAAGGTGTACCGGAACCTATTTCGCGCAGGCATTGAAGAGAGACCGAAGCCGGGGTAATCGGGCGCGATAACTCGAAACCTGGTTGCAAGAAAAGGGATCAGATTGCGATATTGATAGGACGAACTCGGAAAGCCGTGGAGCAGGACGATAACCGGCGCAGAATCGGGTCCAGCGTATCTATAGAACATTTCGGCATCGTCGATGGACACAGTTTTATAGTGCACGGCGGGCGGCGCAATTCGCATCGGTTAGCTCCCCTGTTCGGAGACTGTCCATCTAACTGAGTAAGCGCAGACGCCGCCACGCGGACAAACGACTAACGGACTTTAAGAGACAACTTCGGGACCGTTGGCTCCCTTTGCGGGGCTAAAGGAGGCATTGGTGTTAGGCAATCTCCTTTCAACATTGCGCGGCACCGAAGCTGAAATGCCGAATCCGGAGGTTTTTATGAAGACCCTCATCATAGCGTCAGCAGTGTCTTTAGCCGTTGGAGGGTTGATCGCGGGAGTGAGCCGCGCGGCCCCGAGCAGTCATTCTTCCGCCACCGATTCTGCTGGCAACTTGCATGTTCCTGATGACTACCAAAAGCTCTATCAGTTCCTCGGTGCATGGGCAGTCGCCTCCGACGGAGTTCCCGGTTCCAAGCAGATGCATTATGTCTACGCATCGCCAGGCGCAGTCGAAGCGTACAAAAGGAATGGGCATTTCCCTGACGGTACTGTCCTGGTGAAAGAGGTCTATGGGACTGACACGGCGCCAATGACCACGGGTACGGTCAGTCATGCACAAACGCTTAAAGGCTGGTTCGTCATGGTTCGGGACACACACCAGAGCCATCTCAAGAGCAAGCTATGGGGAGACGGATGGGGCTGGTCTTGGTTCGACGCAGGCAACCGCTCTAAAACCACATCCGTCGATTATAAAGCGAATTGCTTGGGCTGCCATACTCCTGCGAAGGCGACAGACTGGGTCTACACTCAGGGCTATCCTTCGTTGGCGGCCGAACGCCGCTAAGAGCCAAGCACGCAGGTTCTGACTCAAGCGCATTCCTCAGATCTGCCGGGCTCGGGCATGATTTTTTTGCTTGCGTCAAGCCCGTCCCAACGAGCGGTGAGCGCAACGCCCTCGCTCGAGGCTGAACCGCTCGTCGCGCGGACGGCGATGCTACAAAAATGCGGGCTCAATTGCGTAAGCAAGTCGCGTGAGCTCATGCACAACCCGATCCAACGGAGGTCTTTCGCGTGTTTAGCCAGATTCGCGCACGCCTGGTGCGCTGATCCTCGGCGTCTGTCAGCCTAGATTCCTGAATACGTGTCCGCTCGTCCAGAGACACCTGACGCCGGTTTAATGGCGCCCACACCAGTGGTAGCGTTGTTTTACGATAGGCTCCGCATCGATGACATCGATTCAATAACTGAAGATCATTGGATGCATCGAGTTTGGCCTTCCTATTTTTGCTCGTCTGAAAAGAGCTTCAGAAGATGACGAGTTGCAACCCAAAGCAGGTGGACGATGAAAGCAATCGTTGTGACAGACCAGGCCGCGGGAACGGCCGGAATGAAGCTCGCGGAGCGGCCGGAGCCGCGGGCATCGATAAACGATGTCGTCGTTCAAGTTCTTGCGTCGAGATTCGTCCCGACTGAGTTGACATGGCCCTCGACCTGGACCGATCGCCTCGACCGTGACCGAACACCGTCGATCCCCGGCCACGAGCTGGCCGGAGTGGTGACCACTCTCGGCTATGGCACGACTGGATTGTCGATAGGACAGCGCGTGTTCGGGCTCGCCGACTGGTATCGCGACGGAACTCTGGCGGAGTATTTAGCCATCGAGGCACGCAACCTCGCGCCGCTGCCGGGCGACGTCGACTTCGCGGTGGGCGCGAGCCTGCCAATCTCCGGCCTTGCAGCGTGGCAAGGCCTGTTCCAGCACGGCCACCTTCGGGCGGGACAGAGCGTCCTCGCGCACGGCGCGGCCGGCGCGGTCGGTTCGATGGTGACGCAACTCGCGCG
>Ga0153954_1001588_pt1 | contig 11597 bp, 10 predicted proteins | sample TSFL038MetaG_FD_102277 | JGI IMG/M metagenome (GOLD analysis project Ga0153954, IMG submission 102277) | Attine ant fungus gardens microbial communities from Florida, USA - TSFL038 MetaG | ecosystem: Host-associated > Fungi > Mycelium > Unclassified | place: USA: Florida, Wekiwa Springs State... | reverse complement strand
TTTCGCGATGATCCGGACGCTTGGTGCCCTCATCGGCTGTGCTCAAAAAGCCGACGAGCTTGCGACTGCATTCGAACAACGCATCGAGGCAGTACGGTCTGAATCGCCACAACGGCAATATCGGCCCCGCGTCTATTTCGAGGAATGGGACGACCCTCTCATCACCGGACTCGGCTGGGTGTCGGAGCTCATCGAGATAGCTGGGGGCGAAGACATCTTTCCTGAAAAGCGCGGTCAGGCGGCCGCCAAAGATCGCATTGTGACAGCTGCGGATGTCCGCGACCGTCGGCCAGACGTCATCCTCGCATCATGGTGCGGAAAGAAGGTGCAGATCGAAAAGATCCGCGTACGAGACGGCTGGGATGCGGTTCCTGCCGTCGCCAAAAATCTGATCTTCGAGATCAAATCGCCGATCATTCTGCAGCCGGGTCCTGCAGCTCTGACAGACGGTCTTGATGCAATCCGACAGGCATTGGCGCGCGCGGCGGAACAATATTAGTCACAATCAACGATAACTGAGCGCATTTCCCTAAGATGATTTTTATCAGCACCGAGGAACGACCGGATGAGCCCGGCGTAATCTGCTAGGTTGGTGTGTGGGGGCACCTGGGTCCAATTCTCGTGACTGGTGCCATGACTGACCGATTATACGCTTCTCTATTTTATATCACTTTTGTCGTTGGTAGTTCGTGGATCGCCATTTCCGCTGGAGAGACCCTCGCACGCGCCACGTTAACCAAACTGGCCTTGCTCCCTTCACCGGAAAACAAACCGTCACGCGTGGATACGTTTTTAGCCGCGCAGGAACGCGCGCTCCAATCCACGACGACGGCAAAGGAACCTCTGATCCCCTCCGCTCCCTCGGAGTCGGTCGGAGCATTGGCGAAAGGCATGGACGAAGCGGAACACGCCCGCCCGGATCCAGCGGTCGATGAAAATGCTGCCAACGATGCGAAACATGACACTGCGATTCCAGAATCGCCAAAGCCGCGTGTAGCAGGTTGGTCAAAACGCCTTCCGAAACGCGCGCTTTCTCCGCACGGGGAAACCTCGAACCACATCATCATGCGCTCGTTGCGAGCCGAGATGTAACGTTTCGATATGTGAGAAGATGGTGGGCACCCGGCGGGGGATGAGGGGGGGATGGCCGAGTGCCCACGCTTGAGCCTCATTCCGGGGGGAGGACATGAGGTATACGGACTATATCAGAGAAACAAGAGCAAGGGGTTAACGGGCAGCGACTAGCTCGGAAACAGCGTTTAAATTACGCCAAAAATTGGAATTTTTTGGCAAATGATATTGTACGAAAGAACAAGCTAACCTCAGCTAATCGCGGCGAAATCACCCAATCTTATTTGATAACCCCGTTCGCTGCGCGCTTCTTCAGGGTCCGCGTTTACGCAAAACTTATTTTCCCGGTCGGAAATCCGATCCGCGCCGCTCCATGTTCATAAAGTGCCGCGAATTGGAGGGGCCTGGCCGCGCACTTCGTGCGTGCTGCGGTCGCGTCGATAAGGCCCGCGCCCATGCACGCGCCAGCGCATAGACGAGCGCCGCCCCGAAGCAATAAAGGCTCAGGACGAAAAAGATGACGGCAATGGCGTCTTCGCTTGGCATCGGCGGTCTCAATCTCCGTGCTCGCCTAAAGGTGGAGATTGGGAAAGGGATGGGCAAGATGCCGATTGGGCCGAGCAGACATTCCGAACCCATCGAAGCAAACAACTTCAAACGTACGGAATGGCGGTCAGACCAAATTGAACAGCCTTTGACGTCCAGCCACATCAGCTAGCAAGCAGTCGTCGAGACGCCGCGAGTGCTCGCCATCGGCATCGGGCCACCTGCGCCTTCGGAGCCCATACGGCTTTAGCAATTCTTGCCGCCGATTTAGGCAGCAAGCCCAACCATATTGTCTAAAGACCTGTCAGATAAATCGCACGCCATTGATGTAGAATAGGATGTGTGCTCACTGATTCGCGTTCCCAAGGGACGACCGACGTGACACTGGTCATCGTATCTATCGCCTCCATCTGCGATTATTACTTCGGTGCCGTCGGCGCTGTCCTGAGCGCTTTGGTTGTCGTCGCATCCCTTTCGAAATCCAAAGCCGATATCCTCTTTCCCTCGCTTCTGCTCATCGGAATATCCTGGGCCGCGGGTGCCTTGCTGGCTGACGGAACGGGAGCGCTCGTTGGCGTGATCCTGGCGACCGCACTGGCACTCTGGCTTGAATCGGGAGCGAAATTCATCGTTCCTGGCGTTCGGCGTCCGCAAATGTCTTCTCGAGATAATGTCGGGTCATGACGCGCAATTCTGCGAGCGCACCAGGACGCACGCCGTTCCCCATTTCCTTCGCCAACGCTCCCATCGATTTCATTGCCTGCAGAACAACTGCCGCGACGTTCTCCGCATGCGATTTCCCAAGCTTGGGACAGTAATTGACGAGCGTGGACGCGATCCTCTTGCGCAGCTGACGGCGAAATTCGAGCCGCCGCGTCGACAGTTCCAAGGTCCCCTCAAGCAACGCCACGATCGCCTGGGTTTCACCGCGAAGACCTCCGAGCACATCGAGCAAGGCATCTGCGAGCGCGGGAACCGATAGCGCTCCCGCTTGTTCGTCGATGGCATCGAACACCTCGCCGACGCGCGTGTGAAAACGCTCGATAAGGGCACTCGCGAGCACGTCCTTGTTGGGAAAAAATCGATAAAGCGAACCGATCTGCGCTCCGGCCCGCGCCGCGACTTCAGCCATCGTCGTCGCGTCGTAGCCTTTTTCTGCGATGACGGCCGCCGCCGCCTCGAGGAGCTGAGCCACACGCTCCTGTCCCGGGCGGCGCTGCGGATTTAAAGCGGTGCGCTCTTGCGCCCCGGTTGACTTATTTGAGGACATCCTCAACTATCCAAGAAACTTGAGCATGCCCTCAAGTATCATGAATTCGTCATTCAGCCAACGTCGATAGTCCCCATACGGAAGGCGGCCGGATATGATTGAACTCGATCCCAAAACCACAGCACTCGTCCTGATCGATCTGCAAAAAGGCATCGTTTCCCGCTCTATGGAGCCGCGGCCGGGAACAGAGGTCGTCGCTCGATCCATCGAGCTTGCGAAACGCTTCAGAGCGGTGGGCGCGCCGGTTGTCCTCGTCAACGTCGCTTTCGCCAAAGACTTTGCCGATCATATTCGCGTGCCCGTTGATAGTCCCATGCAGGCGCCTCCCGGTGGCATCCCTGAAAACTTTTCCGAACTCGTCGACGGCCTAGCGGCTCCGACCGATATCCGCGTGACGAAACGGAATTGGGGTGCGTTCTACGGCACCGATCTCGACGACCAACTCCGCCGGCGCGACATAAAGACGTTTGTCCTCGGCGGCATCGCAACCAACATCGGCGTCGAATCTACGGCGCGCCAGGGCTGGGAACGCAACTATGCGATCGTCATCGCCGAAGATATCACGGCGACCATGTCGGCGGAGATGCAGGCATTCGCTGTTAAGACGATCTTCCCTCGCATCAGCCGCGTGTCGAAAGTCGCGGACATCAAACTGAGCGGCGAATAAATTGTCGGAAGACCAAATACAAACGGGCAAACGGCCACTGCTATCCGGAGTATCCCTGCCGGTGCAGTGGATCGCCCTGCTCGCGCTCTCTTTCGCTCTGACCGCGCTCATCGCATTGACCGGACTGCCCGCAGCAATCCTTCTGGGTCCGATGATCGCCGCGATCATCGTCGAAACGAATGGTGGGTCCATTCGCCTGCCATCTTACATTCGTTTGATTGCGCAAGCTTTGGTGGGCTGCATGCTCGCGAGCGCCGTCTCGCCCGAAATCGTCCGAACGTTCCTCAAGGAATGGCCCTTGCTGGTGTCGATCGTCGTGTTGGTCATTTTTGCTGCGAGTTTCGTTGGTTGGATTCTCGGCAAATCACAGGTCATGCCGGGCACGACGGCGGTTTGGGGTCTTTCGCCAGGTGCCGCCACCGCTTCAATCCTCATGGCTGGCGCTTATGGCGCCGACGTTCGCCTCGTCGCGTTCACGCAATATCTGCGTGTCGTTATGGTCGTAGCGACGGCATCGATAGTTGCGCGCCTTTGGGTCCATGTCTCACCGGCATCACATCCCGTTGTTTGGTTTCCGCCAATCGATGCAGCGGCATTCGTCGAAACGCTCGCATTAGCGGCGGTGGGCGGATCTGTCGGCTACCTTCTGCGTTTTCCCGCTGCCGTATTGTTGATGCCGATGGCACTCGGCGCTGCCTTGCAAGCCGAAGGCTTGATGCACATCGAGCTGCCGCACTGGCTCCTCGCGATTGCCTACGCTCTTGTCGGCTGGATGATCGGACAGACGTTTTCGCGCGACATTCTCATTCACGCGTTTCGGACGCTTCCCCAAACCATTCTCGCCATTCTGGCTTTGATTGCATTCTGCGGCGGCCTCTCAGTCGTGCTCGCAAAGACTCTCGGCATCGACCCTTTGACTGCGTATCTCGCCACAAGTCCGGGCGGCTTGGATTCCGTCGCGGTTATCGCAGCGTCGGCAAAAGTCGATTTATCCTTTGTCTTGGCGTTGCAAACGGTGCGCCTTTTGATCGTTCTCGCCATTGGCCCATCGATCTCGCGTTTCGTTGCAAACCGGTTGCAGCAGACGCTCGATATTGACGCTTCTCATTAAGCGCCCACGGGCGTAATGGGCGCCGGACCGCCTCGCCAGCCCCATCCCACATCAATCGAGAGGAACTTCATGGAATACGTCAAGCTCGGACACACCGGACTGGAAGTCTCGAAATTCTGCCTCGGTTGCATGAGCTATGGGCAGTCGAACTCTGGCGTAATGAAATGGCCGTGGACACTGAGCGAAGAAGATAGCCGTCCATTCATCAAGTCGGCACTGGAGGCAGGAGTCAATTTCTTTGACACGGCGAATGTCTACTCTCACGGCGAAAGCGAGCGCGTGCTCGGCCGCGCCATCCGCGACTTCACCAAACGCGACGAGGTCGTTATCGCAACCAAAGTCTGTATGCCGATGCGCGAGGGACCAAATGGAAAAGGGCTTTCACGCAAGGCTATCTTTTCCGAGATAGACAACAGTTTGGAGCGGCTAGGGACGGATTACGTCGATCTCTACATCATTCATCGCTTCGACTACGAGACCCCGCTCGAAGAAACGCTTGAGGCGCTGAATGAAGTCGTTCGCGCCGGCAAAGCCCGCTATCTCGGCGCATCCTCCATGTTCGCCTGGCAGTTCATGAAAGCGCTCGGCCTCCAGCGCGCGACAGGCTGGGCGCCATTCGTATCCATGCAAAATTATTACAACCTGCTTTACCGCGAAGAAGAACGCGAAATGCTGCGCCTTTGCCTGTCGGAAGAAATAGCGGTCACGCCGTGGTCGCCGCTTGCACGTGGGAGGCTCGCAAGACCCTGGCAGGATGAGCCTGAGACAGAGCGCGCCAAGTCGGACGCCTTCGCACAACGCCTTTATCCAAAGAGCGCGCATCTCGATAAACCGGTCGTGGACCGCCTGATCGAAGTCGCAAAAGCACGCGGCGACTCCCCCGCGCAGGTCGCTCTTGCCTGGATGCTGCATAAGCCTGGGATTACCTCGCCGGTCGTCGGTGCGACGAAGTCGAAGCATTTGGAGGATGCCATCCGGTCGCTTTCGATCAACCTGTCAGATGAAGAAATCGCGCGGCTGGAAGAGCCCTATCGGCCCCATGAAGCGCCGGAAGGTTTCTCATGACCTGGAATGAGCGCATCTTTTTCGGTTCCATGAGGCGTAAGCGTCCAATGAACTCTCGGTATGGACGGAATTACCAGCAATTAGAGTTGCGCAAATACGGCAGCGCAGACTTGATGACATCGGCGCATAACCCGCCGTCAAGCAAACTCGAAGTTTTGAGCTGCATTCGAGAACCAAAATGCGAAGGTAGGCGTTATGAAAACGGTTCAATCCGAACCGGCCACGCCTCAGAATTTTGATTTTCAGAAATAAGGCAAATGTCAAAAGGCAAATTCGCATTGGCTCTTGGGGGTGGCGCCGCGCGCGGATGGGCGCATATCGGCGTACTTCGCGCCTTGGAGGATGCCGGGTTACCGCCTGACATCGTCGTCGGCACATCCATAGGTGCCATCGTTGGCGGTCATTTCGCTGGCGGCCGCTTGGATAAGCTCGAGGAGTTTGCCTGTGAGCTGACCCGCCGGCGCGTTTTCGGCTATTTGGATCTTAGCGTATCCGGCTCTGGCTTAATCGCAGGCCAACGCCTTTTCGATCGCTTTGACGATCACCTAAGTGGCCTTAAAGTCGAAAACTTACCGACGCGCTTCGCAGCGATCGCAACCGATCTATCGACCGGCCACGAGATCTGGCTTCGGCGTGGATGCGTCAACGATGCGGTGCGTGCGTCGTCCGCTATTCCGGGCATCGTGCGTCCCGTGCGTTTGAACGGCCGTTGGTTGATCGACGGGTGTCTCGTTAATCCGATTCCTGTTTCAGTTTGCCGCGCGCTCGGAGCGCGAACGGTCGTGGCCGTCAATCTTACAAGCGAATTTGGACGCGGCGGTATTCTAGTGGATGATGCGATCGAAGACATCGCTGGTGAGCCGGTTGTCGAGGAGGCGGCGCCCATAACCCGGTGGAATGGGCGCGGAGCGCTACAATTGCTCCATCGTCAGCTGTTCGGCCATCAAAAGGAAACGGCGCCGGGCATCACATCGGTGATCCTGAATTCATTCAGTATATTCCATGATCGCATCGCACGCGCGCGGCTGATGGGTGATCCGCCGGACCTTTTGTTGTCGCCGGATTTGGCTCACATCGGCGTCCTCGACTTTCATCGCGCCGAAGAGATGATTGCCGCCGGTCGCGCAGCTGTCGAGCCGCACATTCCAATTATCGAGCGCTATTTGGCCGAGCCAGGGCCGACGCCTATGCAGTCTCGTTTGTTTTCAGCGTAAATGCGGGCAGCGTGATCGCTTAGCCGTATGCCGGCCAATACCCGACAATGACGCCGAGGCAGATTGCGCGAACGTAAAGCGCCGTCATCCATTTGGGATCGAGATGCTGTATTTCGAGAACGTATTCTCGTCGCATAATCTCTCGCGCAACGAGTTCGTCAGCGATTTGCTGTGTGCTTCTGAAGAGAAATGCGGATAGCGGAGGCCTTGGCGTGAGGCCCGGTAAATGTTCGAAACTCTCTTGGAAGTATGTACTCATCACGGTGCCCCCGGGAATTCAACGGATGCCCCCGCCTCCTGTTGACCAGCGCAATATAGCGCGGCGTTTTCCCCAGGCAATCCACAAGTCAATCGAAACGCTAAGGCGCGTTCGGCGCGCATTATTCGGCCCGGAAATATTCAGTTTGCGAGAACAAGCTCGCGACAGAGAGAGATGAACTTATGGCTTCTCGCGTTATGCTCCATCCGTGCTTTGGGCAGCCGCATTTTCCGCATGGCTTATTGAGCGCGCCGGTTCGTTCAAGACCATCAGAAGCGGAGTGAGACCCTCCGTATTAACCAGCTTGAAAATCTCGATATCGTTACGCGCAGGCTCGCTCCAGCCGGCAATCTGTAAGGCACGCTCGGCTTTCGAGAAGAGGCCATGATTTCGAACGGCGCGCTTTTCGACATACCTCTTGAGTTCGTCTCCGGTCATGCCTTGTTCTTCTGCCCATTTCTTCCGAATCTCGGTGAGATCGGTATCGCTCGCAAGAGATTCTTCCTTTTTCAGCTCCTTCAGTTCGTTGTTCTGGAATAGCCACCATCGACCGCCCTTGGGCCAGCGCACGAGTTCCAGATCGCTCAACACGCCCGCGAGCTGGTTCACGGCCATGCCCTTTGCGGCTTCATCTTTGTTTTCCGGATCGCAACTGTAGAGGTTCGGAATGACGAGGTACGATGCTTTGTTATGATGGACGAAATGTCGGCGCACCCATTCGAGATCGGCGCCTGGAGCGCGGTTGATTGCCGTATCGATGGCCTCACGGATTTGCCGGGTCAGCGCGCCTGATGGGCGAACAGAGGGCGGCTCGCGCGGCGGATTGATGAGCGCCATCGCCAGCAGACCCATGTCGATGCCGATCGTTGCGAGAAGCGCGATGACGTCGCGTCCGGTAATCGGCTCGCCTTCCTCGGTATGGCCAGCGGTTACGACCTTGCCGCCCGAGACGACATATCGAAATGCGCTCGATGTGTAGGCACCGATATTGCTCCAGAGATTTTTGACAGCGTTGGCGACGCCTGCGGGGCCTTCATTGAAGACCGCTTCGCGCAATTTCAATTCTGCGGGTTGATCGGCTTGATCGGCAGCAGCGCGCAATCGTTCGGCAAGCGTCGGATCGTAGCATGACGACTGGGATTTTCCGGGGCTCACGGATACGGAATCTGCGAGAGCCCGCATCTCTGCCGCCGTGGACCGCCCGAGCTGATTGCTCCGCGCTGCGATGTTTCTTGCAAGCCCACGAATTTCCGATGCTTTGTGCTCGAAATTACGTTGCCGTTCCTCGATAGTCGCTCCACCGAGTCCCTCGGCCGCTTGTCGAAGCGATTGAACGTCCGCTTGAACAGGTTCGAGCCATGATTTCGTCATGCTGTCGCGAAGTGCTGTCACTGCGTCACGCACGCTGCGGCGCGCATTATAAAGCGGACCTTTGCCCGCGCCGGAAGGAACGCCGCAGCTGCCGCCGCTCGTCTCTTCGCGGGTCATTTGGCTATCGGACCAGGTGACGACGCTATCGAGCTGGCCGCGGACAGCATCGAGGCGTGCTGCGACCGCCGCGCTCGCATCACGCGCATCCTCTTGCAGCCCAGCAAGTCCGGTTCGCGTAGCCTCTTCGCCTGAGATCAGACTCCACCAGAAGCCGTAACCAAAGCCGATCGACCAGATGGCGAGGAAGACATAGAGCGGAAAGGTGACGAGGCGCTCACGTAAGCGGCGTTTGGCGCCGAATGTCTCACGAAGTGTCAGCCACATGAGGAACGTGAGGGCGATGACCACGACGACGACGAGAACATCATTTGGTACGGATATACCGGCCGCTGCAGATGCGGTGGGCGTCGCCGACACGCCGACGATAAAATCCCGCATGCCGTGCCATGTGGCATAGCCCGATATAATCAGCAGCATAAAAGATGCGATGCCGATCAACGTATTGCGGCCGAATATGTAATCGATCACCTTGCCGATTTTGCTCGGCTGTTCTCCGTCCGCCATGCTGATGCTCCACACGCGACCTCTGAAAGAGATAGCCGAATTAACCGTGCAAAGGCGTGACAGCAGCGCAACAGTCGGAGGAGGGCATGCGAGCGCGGCTTCGCCCTCCGCAAGTACGCTTTGTGCCGACTTCGTTCCCTCGATGCCAAGAGAGATGTCTTCCGCCAGCCTAATGTCCGAGGCCTATGGAGGTGAAAAATGCTCAAATCGGCAAACCGAGCCAAAAAATTGGCCACGCAAGGCGCAGCGCTCATATCGCTTGCTTTGATGAGCAGCGCGGCTGCGGCACAACAATATTCCGACTTGAAGAGCTACGGTCCCCTCACGCTCAATGCGCAGGGCAGTTTCTTCATCGGCGGAAGCACGCAGGCCATCGACCCGAAATATATTTCGCCGTCGACGTTTTCGGCGGACTCCGGGAACTCGATGATCAATCAGATGTACGTTCAGTACCAGATCCCGAAGAACACGATCGATGAGTATCCGATTGTCTTCGTACATGGCTGCTGTTTGACCTCGAAGACCTGGGAGACGACGCCAGACGGTCGCATGGGTTGGTACGAATATTTCACGCGCAAGGGCTTCAAGACCTACATGGGCGAGCAGGTCGGCCGCGGCCGATCAGGTTTCGATGCGCTCACGTATCAGAAAGTTCTGGTGGGCGACTTGCCCGGCAGCAAGAACCCGGCAATTCTGATCGCGACCGATAAGTTCGCTTGGAATGTGTTCCGCTGGGGCGACTACGACACGAAGACGCCGTTCAAGGACGAGCGGTTCCCGATGCAGACGGTCGGTATAGGCAAGAATGCGACGCTCGATTTCTACAAGCAAGTTATACCCGACCTCAACTCGACATTGAGCGAAGCCGCATCGCCGACCTGCGCCGATGGAAACTGCACGCCGTCGGATCCGAACGCACCTTTCAACTCACCCGACAACATGGCCACGCTTGCGAACCAATTGGGCGGCGCTATTCTGGTCGGTCACTCACAATCGAGCGGCTTTCCAACGATGGCCGCGCTTCGACCGGGCTCGATGGGCGTCCGCGGCATCATTCAGCTCGAGACCGGGTGCTTCGCCAATCTCACGGCAGCTAACCTCAAGGTTCTCAAAAACATCCCGATCCTGATCATGGTGGGCGATCACTTCACGACACCGCAACCACCCGCCTCGTGTGTGACGATGCAAAAGCAGATCAAAGACGCGGGCGGAGATATGACGTTCGTTGCCCTGCCCGACATTGGCATCCACGGCAATAGCCACATGTTCATGCAGGACAACAACAACCTGCAGGTTGCCGACATCATTATCAGTTGGATCAAGAAGCACGTGAAATACAAGAGCCACGGACACGGGAACGATAACGGTCCCGGCCATGGTCACAACGATGGTGGGCCTGGCAACCACCACTGATGTGCAAAAGCAAACTCCTCGATAGGAGTGCGCGAGAACTACAGCTCCGCCGGCCTCTGTCCGGCGGAGTTATTTGAAAAGCGGATTTTCTAGTCATTCTATTTCGCGTCGCACCTGACACAGCAACCATAAACACAGTCCTGAAAAGCGTGCGACTTCTAGCGACGACGAATGCCGGGACAAGACGACCGGTGAAGAGCTTCGGCGACGGGGAAGGTTGTTCTAGTGATACTTCAAAGGAGTTTGCGTGATGTTGAACCAGAAAGCACTCATCGTGACATTGACATTTGTTACTGCGGCGCCCGGTCTGGCTTTGGCGAACGACCCTTCATTTGATCAGCGTCACGCCTGCGCAGGATTGCCGAACGCATCTGTCTTGCGATCGAAGCTCATTTCGGCGGCGACCAGCCCAAAAGCTCTGAATGGATTGCAGCTCCTCAATTGGGCGACTGTTGTCAATCGTGACGGCATCGTCTGCGCGGTTGCGTTTCAAGGAGACAATCGTGGCGCGCAATGGCCGGGTAGTCGCGTTATTTCCGCCCAAAAAGCCAACACGGCGAATGCGTTTAGCTTGACCAATCTGGCGCTCTCAACCGCCAATCTTTTCTCTGCTGTGCAGCCAGGCGGCAGCCTTTTCGGTTTGCAAGAAAGCAACCCAGTCAACACCGACGTCGCCTATCGCGGCGATTCCCATTTGATAGGCACGTCAAATGATCCAATGGTTGGAGGTAAAATCGGCGGCGTCAACGTGTTCGGAGGTGGTCTCGCATTATATAACAGCAGCGGCGCCATCATCGGTGGATTGGGAGTAAGCGGAGACACATCGTGTCGCGATCACTTCGTCGCCTGGGAGCTGAGACACGGGCTCACGCTAGACTACGTTCCATCCGGTGTCTCAGGCGATTCAAATCGCCCGGACAACATCATCTTCGATATACCGTCATCGCAGGTAGCGGCGCCTTCGCCGGTTCCTGGACCGAGCACAA
>Ga0153954_1001587_pt1 | contig 11633 bp, 8 predicted proteins | sample TSFL038MetaG_FD_102277 | JGI IMG/M metagenome (GOLD analysis project Ga0153954, IMG submission 102277) | Attine ant fungus gardens microbial communities from Florida, USA - TSFL038 MetaG | ecosystem: Host-associated > Fungi > Mycelium > Unclassified | place: USA: Florida, Wekiwa Springs State... | reverse complement strand
GCTCAATTTCGGCTACGGACAAGGCACCGCGCCGCAGCTCGTGGGCGAATGGCTGAAGGCCGAGAACAAGCTGCCGATCGGCAGCGTGCCCTACCGCGGCGGCGCGCAGGCGATCACCGACATGCTGGGGGGAACCATCCACCTCAACATCGGCACGACCGCCACACTCGCGCCGCTCATCAAGGAAGGCAGGCTGCGCGCCATCTCCGTCTGGAGTCCGCGACGCCTTCCGGAGCTGCCCGACATACCGACCATGATCGAGAGCGGCTTCCCCGGCCTTTCGCTGTTCTCCTGGTCGGGCCTGTGGGCGCCGGCCGGCACCCCGGCCGCGATCGTCGACCGCCTCAATGCCGAGACCAATGCAGCGCTGCGCTCGGCCGAGATGAAGGCGAGCATGGACAAGCTCGGCATCGAGCCGATGAGCGGCTCGCCGCTGGATTTCGCCGCCTTCGTCGCGGACGAGGCGCCGAAATGGGCGCGCATCGTGGCGGTCGCGGGCGTGACGATCGATTGATGCCCCGGCCAGCGGTGTTCCCAATCAGCACCGCCTCACGATGCCGCGGACACCCGTTTAACGACGGGCACTCAAGCACCCGCTCGCCTGAACAGAGCGCCAGCCCTCCCAAGGCAGAGCGTACGTTCGAAATCGTACCGGTGCAGAATTCAACTTCCACACCCCGCCTAACCTTCTTTGACGCTCTGTCCCTCTAGCTGGTCGCGACCTCAGGATGCCTGATCAATGGACTTAAGTTGCAATTTCGGTCCCAATGCCAATTCCAATCAGGTTCGCAATCTCGGTGTAGAGCTCAACTTCTATCTCTTCAGCAGTGATCGATACTACCAAGGCATAGCGTGCGCGCGAGTTGCAGCGATTGAGGTGCGTTCGATAACGCCACCAACCACTAACGGGATAAATGGCTACTAGACCACGTGCGGCCAGTTCGGCCGCCGGACCAACCCAAACATCGCAATGGAGGGATCCCGCCGCGATACTTTGAGCGCCAAAGGTCCAACGGGGGTCCGCGGCGGCGCGTGGGAGTTCTTCATCACCGCGCTCCAGTCGGTTGACCCGCTGCCGGAAGACCTCTGTCGTCTCGGTTGCCCGCTTCAGCTCATAACGAAGTCCATAGGACTGATAGCGCGCCGGAGCAACTGGTGCGGTCTCGCCAGGACTCGGCTCGACGAAATACGATAACGTGATCTTTAGCCGCACATACTTTTCACCGAGTTGTTCGAGCACCTGACGGGGCCAAGGCAGTTCGTAATAGTGGACTTCATTGAATGTCGGTGGCCCTAGCACCAGACGGCCCTTCTCGTTGGGCTCGCGGATCCGTTTGAAGGGCTGAATGTGGGTTTGGGAAACAAGGGCCAAGTCGTGCTCCGCTGATGCAAGAGCGCGATCCAGACGGGGCACGCCATAGCCGAAGTGCCGGGCAAGGGCGATGCGATTGCCAGCCTCGAAGACGATCTCGGGCTTAATGGGTGTTCTAGAATGGTCCCAATCGGTAGAGATGCGGCTATAGGGGCTACGATCTCCAACATCGGCAACGGCCTTCCAACCTTCGAGGTTGTCCGCTTCCGCGATGTCGACCTTGTCGGTGAAGCCCCCCACCGAAATCGCATTCCAAGCTTGCGCTGGATCTTCGATCGGAAACTCGTCCGGATCGGAGCCCTGGTCTGGATCAGAGGTGTCTGGTACGTTTCCGACCGATACAAAGACGAGACGACGCGGCGGCTCGTCACGCTCATCGGTCTCGTCACCAGGCATTGCTCCGGCACACGCTTGGTCGAGCGCGGCGCTCCAGCTCGTTGGCCGCTCGCCGGAAACATCGCAGTTCGTTACCGCCATGCAGAAAAGCCGCGGCTGCTCGGGCTTGTTGATCTCGGATACCGCGATGGCCGCTTGGGTGATGGCCCCATAGTTGAGAGGATCAGTCGATTCAAAGCCCTCTGGCGCCAGGAACTTCACTGATTCCAGCTTGAACCTAAGAGCCAATCTTCGCTGATCCGCCAAGGGGTAGATCAGGTCGCCATAAAGCACCGCGCCAGCCATATTGGTACCATGCCCGCCGGGATCATGGTCATCCACTCCCCAGATTGAGTCGACGCTCAGGCAATCATCTTTGTCGAGTGCTGGAGCGATTAATGGGTGGGCTCGTGCAACACCATTGTCGAGGATGCAAACTGCGGGGGCGTCGGCCGGCGGCGCATCGATACGGTCGAGTAGATCACTTGTCCAAGGCGCCTGCTCGCGTCGAATCGTCGTCGTAAAGAATGTCGGTGTGTCGCTGGCTCTACGGAGTTCCTCGATCGCATCGCTGTTCAGGAGAACACGGTAAATCTCGTCCACATTCGCATAGACTGGGACCACCTCGAACTCGGGGAAATACAGTCGTCGCTCGTTGACACGAAGGCGCAGTCTCTCCGCCACGTGCACAAGATTCGCAACTCGATCTCGCCAACACCAACACTCCCACCAAATTCGTTCCGCCCGATCACTGGGGAATGGCCGCTGATCGGTCCAGAGACTCTCCACTGTCGCGGCCCGGACGGTTTCAACCGGAGCAAATCTGTCCTCGTGCTTTGGTTTCTGCTTCGCGGTGCTCTCGCGAGCATACTCTTGGACCTTGGTGGCGAGGAAATTTTCGGCAGTGACGGGCACGAATAGAGTTCCGACCTCCGCACCCGTATCCGTGACGCGCACTGCGCCGAAGCGAATGTCCTGCGATGGCCAGTTCAGATCAGGCAGTTTCGTGTCGACCGCGCTCTCGACTTCGAGGTAGACACCTGTGGTTCCAGACTGCACCTCTGGGTCGCGAACTGCTAGCTCATGCGCCTTCAGGAGGGCGTCAGCCAGATCTCGTTCGAGCTTCGGCCCATGGATGTCGCGATTTTGCCCAGAGCTGATTCCGCTCATGTCCCGACGGGGTGGGCTGAACATCGTCTCGGAACGGAAACGTTCCACTCGAATGTGTTGGTGGCGATATGGTGATGCCGCGTCGCCCGTGTTCTCAGCCATTCACCAACCTCAGTGACCAGCTCGGGTTATCGTTGACCGGCAGAAACTCCTGCCGCTAATTGTTGATAATGCCCGAGACGGTCTCCCGCAGTTCACGACGCTCCCGCAGGGCCAACAACAGCTCATCCGTCGAGATTGTTTTCGTTCCGCGCAAAATTGCAAACTTAATAACCTCGTCCGCGGCGCGAGCAAGATCGGCTTGGCTTAAGCCCAGCGCTGCCTCCGCAATCTTTGACCATGTGATGCGGTCCGGATGAAAAGCGGTTAGACGCGCGGCCAATACACGCTGAATCGCATCGCTGTCCGGCAATGCGTATTCAAGGATCTCATCGAACCGACGGAACAATGCGCGATCGAGCAGTTCTGGGTGATTCGTTGCCGCCACAACCACGCTATCGGTGCTGTTTGGCTCCTCTAGAAATTGCAGGAATGAGTTCAGCACCCGGCGCATTTCACCCACATCGTTATCCGCTGTGCGTCGGCCACCAATAGCGTCGAATTCGTCGAACAAATAAACGCCCCGCACCGAGGCAATCTGATCGAAAATCAGCCTTAGCTTAGCCGCTGTCTCGCCCATAAAGCGAGTTATGACAGAATCAAGTCGGATCGTGAACAGAGGCAGGTGCAACTCGCCTGCCAGTGCCAAGGAGGTCAGAGTCTTGCCTGACCCCGGAGGACCAACGAGCAGTAGCCGCGAATTCGGAGCTTGTGCGAACTCACGAAGACGGTCCCGCTGTCGCTGCTGTTCCAAGAGACGATCGAGACGGGCCCGCGTATCAGGCCGAAGGACGACGTCATCGATCCGAGTCTTGGGATAAGTGACCCCGAGCAGGTTCTGCAGCTCGCCGCGCGGACGAGAGATTGGGATTGCGATATCGCCCATCCTAGCGTTCGGATGAACCGCCCTTGGCGACTTATTCTGACGCGCGGCATCGACGAGCCGCCTCAATTCGTCGGCGACCTCGCGGCGGCCCCGGCGCGCTTCATCGGCGGCCACTTGCAAAGCAATCGAGAGAAACTGCTCTTCGTCACCCTGATTATGGCTTGTCAGCAGTGCAATTATCTGCCGGGCAGTTGCCATCGAATATCCTTCCCAGCGGCCTTACGCCGGCCGCTCATCTTACAAGCGCGACCTTACCTGTTCGTAACACTTGAGAGGAGAGCCTTGTTGCCATATCCACACGACCAGCGTAGATCGCGGTCGACCACCTGCACCCTTCAAATTCGGCCGCGTGCCCGACTAGCCGTTTCGGACTCCACTTCCTCGCGGGGAAGGAGCGGCGCTGGCAAGGTGGGGCCAGCCATGGCAGTTCTCCCGTCCATGCGTCTCACCCCGGCTGCAACGTCAGCGGCAACGACGCTAGGCCGCGCAGGGTGTTGTTCACCTTCCAGACCGGGTCGCCGGTGACTGCGATCCGGGCGATGCGTTTCGCAAGCGTGGCGAGGAAGACCTCGGCCTCCAGGCGCGAGATCATCTGTCCGACGCAGCCGTGGATGCCGGCGCCGAATGCCATGTGGCCGGCCACCCTGCGATCGATATCGAAACGGGTCGGGTCGTCCCATTTGGCCGGATCGCGGTTGGCCGATCCGATCGAGACCATGATCTTCTGGTTCTTCGCGATCGCCTGTCCGGCAAGCGTCACGTCGCGGGTCGTGGTGCGGAAGAAGGTCTGGAACGGCGATTCGTACCGCAGGACCTCCTCGAGCGCGGAGCGTGCCCGGGACGGGTTCCGACGCAGCTTCTCCCATTCCGCAGGATGCCTGGCGAAGCAGAGCAGGATGCTGCCGATCGCGTCCACGGTGGTATCAACCCCCGCGGACAGGAGCGAGCGCACGAGCAAGGCCGCTTCGTCGGCGGAGATCTCGCCGGCGTCGACGCCGTCATAGACTTCGCGGCCGAGGCCGTCCGGGCGGAGCGCATTGCGCTCGCAGCGTTGCATGATCCAGTCGCGCACCGCGTCCGCCTGCCGGGTCGCTGCCAAAAAGATCTCGTTGCGCGGCCCGAAGCCGTTGAACACCATATTGCCGTAGGCCAGCAGGTTCTCGCGCCCGCCGGGCGCAAGCCCGACGGCATCGGGGAAGACCTCGAGCACGTAGGGTTGCGCAATGTCGACGACCCCGTCCACGGTCCCGCACCCGGCAGTGCGATCAATCAAGGCGTTCGCGGCGCGCTCGAACCCCTCTCTCAGCCGCCGCAGGTTGGACACCGAGAGGATGCGGCCCATCACCGCGCGGCGCCGTGTGTGCTCGGGCGGGTCTGCTTCCAGCAGCAGGCTCGGCGGACGCCACGGCTGCTCGGAGTTGAAATTGATGATGCCGACCCCGGCGCTCGAGCAGAATGTCTGAGGATCGCGCAATACGGCAGCGACTTCCTCGTAACGCGCGACCGCCCAGCTGTTCCATCGCGAAAGCCACACCACCGCACCGGCTTCCCGCAGGCGCGCGTGGAAGGGATAAGGCTCGCGGATGTAGTCCAACGAGAATGGGTCGATATCCGAGACCGGATAGCCGGCCTCGGCGACCGCGGGAGAGACCATGGGCTCCTCGCGCTTTTCTTGTTGTCAGAGGAGAAACGGTAGGTCTCGCCCATGGAGGTGTCAACGCGGCCCGCCTGCCGCCCCGCAGGGTGCGCAAAGGCGCGGGCCCCCCGGTGGCGTACGTGACCGCTCGTAGCCCGGATGGAGGCACCGGGTCCGCGCGAAGGGCGGCCCGATGACAGGCTCCGCGCAATCCGGGGTTTGTCGCATGCGGCGAGGCCGTCCCGCATTACGCGCTGGCGCGCTCCATGCGGGCTACAAGCTCTTGTGACGCAGTGGCGTTAGCCCACTCTGCACGAGCGCGGCCGTGCCTAGAGCGGCATGATCTCGGGCTTGTTGTTCGGGAAGCGCGCGACCACGGCAGGGTCGATGTTGAGATGCTGGGCCACCAGCGCGTGGGGCGTGTGCGTCAGCCAGTCCGACAGCGAGACGTCCTCGAAGCGATCGCTCCTGAACACCTCCAGGAACACGAGGTCGGTGTTGCCGGTGTTGCGGATGAAGTGGCCGAGCGATTTCTTCACGTAACCGATGTCGCCGGGCTTGAAGTCCTGGGTCACGACCTTCGGACCGGTGTTGAACACCGTCATGGAGCCCTGCCCGGCGATGTAGTACTGCCATTCATCGGCGTTGGGATGCCAATGCATTTCGCGCAAGGCGCCGGGATGCAGCGTCACCAGCGCGGCGGCGATGGTCTGCGACGCCTTGAAATTGCGGCTGTCGGCGATGCGCGCCTCGCCGCCCGCAGTCTTGCGGGTCGGCGCCATGCCGCCGAGCTGGAACGTCGACGGGCTCGGCATCTTGCCGGCGGCGCCCGCCGCCTGCGCCTGGTCGGCCGCCAGCGGCCCGGGCATCTGCCCCTGGAAGATGTAGAGGTCGTGCAACGGGATGTTCTTGAACGTCTCCGCCGGCACGCCGAAGTTCAACGCCAGGATATCGGGCGGCGTGTGCGCGAACCATTGGTTGAGCAGGAGCGTGTTGTATTCGGACGCACGGCCGTTGTCGAAGCAGAGGATGAACTCGGCGCCATCTTCCCCGATGCCTTGCAGCGAATGCGGCAGCCCGGCCGGAAAATACCAGAGCCCGCCTTCGCCGACGTCCTCGACATTGGCGCGGCCCTCGGTGTCGATCGTGGTGACGCGCACCGCGCCCTTGCTGACATAGGCCCATTCCGCCGCCTGATGCCAGTGCAGCTCGCGGACGCCGCCGCGGGTCAGCCGCATGTCGACGCCGGAAATCTCCTCGGCGATCTGGAAATCGGCTTGCGTGACCTGCCGCGCCCAGCCGCCGTTCTGGATGCGCCGCGGCGCATTGTTGAAGGACGCCCAGAACATCGGCATGTCGCCCACGTCGGTCGGGGGCGGCGAGAACGCATCGGGAAACTGCGAGGCGAGCGCAGGATTCTGCGGCCCGGGATCAGTGGCGCTCGACGGATTATTGGTGGTGTTGACCGCGCCTTGCGGCGGCATGTCCGGGTTGCCGTAAGTCTGGGCGGTCGCCGCCCGCGACGCAGTTGCGACCGTGCCGGCGGCTGCGGCCGCGAGCACATAGCGTCGAGACACCGGTTGCACGAGAGCCCTCCTTGGAGCGCGCTGGGAGCGCACGACATCTAACGACAGTCTTCTACCGGACCGTTTCGAATACTCCAAAAAGTCTATGTGATTCGCGCGGGGGCGGACAGAAGGGCCCATCCGGATCGTTTGATCGTTGCCTACGCAGGCGCGGGAGAGGAGCCGATCCTGGCGGGATCGTAGGGCGTCGTCTGGTAGATCTGGTTGATCCAGTTCGCGAAGAACAGGTGCGCATGGCTCCGCCATCGGTTCAACGGGCGCCGTCGCGGGTCATTCTCCGGAAAATAGTCGACGGGAAGGGCCGGGTTTTCGGCTCTCTCCAGGTCGCGAAGATACTCCGCCTGCAGCGTGTCGGCGTCATATTCGACGTGGTTGAACATGTAGAGCGAGCGGTGTCGCGCATCTTCGAGCATGCCGAGCCCGGTCTCCACCGAATCCATCAGGACATGAATGCCGCTGGCCGGTGGCAGGTCCTCGCGCCGCACTTCCGTCCAGCGCGAGACCGGAATCGCAAAGTCGTCGGAGAAGCCGCGGAGGTAGGGAGAGCTCGGCGCGAGATTGCGGTGGCGGTAGACACCGAATGCCTTGGTGGCAAGACTACGCTTTGGCACGCGATGGAAATGATAGAGGGCCGCCTGGGCTGCCCAGCATATGTTGAGGCACGCGTGCACGTGGCCCTGCGTCCAGTCGAAGATGGCGCGCAGCTCATCCCAATAGCTCACCTCGTCGAACGGCAGCTTCTCTACTGGCGCCCCTGTAATGAGGAAACCATCGAACCTCTCGCGGCGGACATCCGCCCAGGGGCGATAGAAGGAGCTGAGATGATCGGCCGAGGTGTTGCGGGGAACATGATCGGTGATGCGGATCAGGGAAAGCTCGACCTGCAAGGGTGTGGCCGCGAGGAGGCGTGCAATCTGCGTTTCTGTGCGGATCTTATCGGGCATCAGATTGAGCAGGCCGATCCGCATGGGCCTGATGTCCTGGCGAATCGCGTCGGTCTCCCGCATGATCATCACGCCTTCCGCTTGCAGCGCAGCGACGGCGGGGAGGTCATCGGGAATCTTGATCGGCATGTGATGTCGTCCTCGGTTGTCCCACACCGAGCCGAGCAGAGGTGATGGCTGATCCCGTTTGGTTGCCGGTTCGGCCACATCCCCCTGGCGGGGCGCCACCTTGCTCGGGAAGCAGGTTGGCGTTGAGCGTCGCTCAACTCTCGATGTCCGGATGTTTCTAGTGTGCGAGGGGCCCGCTGGCAACGGCGAAGCAGGGAGCTCTTCAGTCTCCGGTCGGGCCGTGTCAGCCCCGCCTTACCAAAGCGCAAGACTTTCGCAGCACGATTTCATTGGCTACTTCAATGCGCACCGGTTTGGACGGAATTGAGCCGGCAAGCCGGTTTATCAGGATTTTCGCTGCCTCACGGCCGACCGCGCTCAGATCCCACCGGATTGCGGTCACCGACGGCGTCGCCAGCTCCGCGAGCTCCGTGTCGCCGCTGCAGACAATTGAAAGATCGTCTGGGATCTTGACGTTCATCATCTGCGTAGCCCTCAGAACGCCGGCCAGCATCAGGTTTCCGCCGGCGATTATTGCGGTCGGCGAGACGGTCATGCCGAGCAGCGCCTGGGTTTCGCTGAACGCATAGTCAGACGACAGGCTCTCGAGCCTGAGCATATCCGGCAACGGCGTCTTGCCCGCCTGCTCATAAGCGTCGAGATAGCCGCCGACGCGTTCGCGGCCCGCCCTCGTGCGCCGACCGCCCGTGATCAATGCGATTCTCTCGTGACCGAGAGAAAACAGATATTCGACGGCGCGCCGCATGCCGCCGCGGTGGTCGGTCCCTACCGAATCGGCCTCAATCGGCAGATCGCGCTCGACCAGCACGGTGGGAAGGTTGGAAGCCCGGAGCGCCGCCGCGATAGCCGCATCGTCTTCGTCGGCGTTCGACAATATCAGGCCATCGGCACGTCTGCTGGCGAACAATTGGATCAGCTTGGCTTCACGGCTTGAGTCACCGCCGCTGCTCGACACCATAAGCGTATAGCCGTTCTCGGCGAAGGCCTGCTCGGCCCCCTGAATGATGTTGGCGTAGAGCGGATTTCGGACGTCGGAAAAAATGCACCCGATCGTCCGGGTGCTCGCTGTGCGCATGCTTCGTGCGACCGCGTTCGGCTGCCAACCAAGAGCGTCGATCGCGTCCAGTACCTTCTGCCGGACATCCTTCGCGACAGCCGGATGCGCATTGATGACGCGCGATACCGTCCCGGTCGACACGCCCGCCGCCTTCGCGACGTCGTGGGCGGTCACCGTCGAAGGTCTCGCGCGGAGCTTCTTCAAGAGGTTCAGGCCTTGGGGACAGCGGCCAACGCGTGTTTCACGAACGGATCATCACCGACGAAAACCGGGCTGAGACGATGGACCTTGTAGAGCCAGCGCCCATCGTCCGCGCGTACGTATTCATTCGCGAGATCGGCCATCAGCACTGCCGGCTTGGACGGCAGCGGCGGCTCCGCATCTCCAGCATACAGGCTGACGGTGCCGGTCGCCTGCACGACCCCGTCGCTATTCCCCCGAAGCATCCGAAAGTTTGTCAATACATGACGTGCGGTTCTTACGCCTCGCTTCGCTCGCGCTTGGTAGAATTCGCGGATCTCGCCCGGCCCGCGACGCTCCTGCGGGCCGACGGCAAACAAGCCATCCTCGGCGTACAGCTCATGGACCGTGCGGCCGGCGTTGAGATTTACGTCATGCCAATGCCGCACCTCCATGTCGTGCAGCATATACCAGAGATCGAATTCGCTTTCCGGCATCGGTCTTCGTCTCTCTCGGACTCAGAAGTAGCGGCTACGATAAGAGATTCCGTCGAGGCCTTGCCCGATGAACCAATCGGCAATCTCTGCGGGAGTGGTGAACCATACATCTTCGAATTGCGATATGTACTCAAGCAATTTGCGGAATTGAGCGAATATCAACGGGCGTCCGCCCCATTGGCAATGCAGGATGATGTTCAGAACGGACATCGGTTCGTGACTGTACAGGTAATCGAAGGTGTCCTTCTGGATATCGAAGAAGTCATTGGGCGTGCCGCGCAAAAGCCGATTATCGGTGAATTCGGATACCGGCACGGCGACAAGATCGCCTCGACTGGTGTGCACCATTTTCGGCAGGTCGATATCCTTCAGATCGCCCCACCAGCGCACCCCTTCCTGCGCCAGAAACTCCGGCGTCTCCTGGTTGAAGGCGAGCACCTGGCTCATCCAGCCGGCCGGCCTTCTGCCTGTCGCCTTCTCGAACATGTCGAGGGTCCTCTTGATCGTGCGCTGCTGCTCGTCCGAGCTCATGGTGTTGATCTGTTCATCCTGCCAGACACCGTGCGCCGCGATTTCATGGCCGCCCTTGACGATTTCCGCGATCGCATCCGGATAGGCTTCCGTGATCATGCCGTTGGCCGCGAAAGTGCCCTTGATTCCGAATTCGTTCAGCGCCCGCAGAATGCGGAACACGCCGATTTTTCCGCCATAAGTCGACCACACGATGCCGCCGTGATCCTTGGCGCCATGCAGCGAAGTCGTCTGAACCGTATATTCCGGGCCCTTGCCCGGCGACCACACTTCCAGCATTCCCGTTACGTAAACGGCGATGCGCTTTCCGTTCGGCCAAAGCAGGCCGATGTTGTTCGTCCCGCGCGCGATCTTGTTCTGCGGCATTGGTTCCCTCCGTGAATTGCTTTACGACGTGGCAGAAACGCGTCGGATCACCGGACGCGGTCCGTCTTCCACGGCGTAGTCGTTCATGATCATTTCGAGCACCTTGGGGCGCTGCACCTTGCCTTGCGCGTTGCGCGGCAGTTGCGGCACCGCGATATAGGCGCGCGGCCGCTTGTAGCGCGACAGGGTTTCGACCGTCGCCGCGGCCTGCTGTTCCCAGCCGGCGACCGGCTGCTCGGCGACCAGCACGACAATCTGGCCCCAATAGGCAGAGGGGACCCCGATGGCGACGACCTCGCCGGCGATTCCGCCGGCCACCAAAGGCGCTTCAACCTCTTGCGGGAAAAGTTTGTACCCGCCAGTCTTGATCACGTCTTTCTCGCGTCCGGCGAGCTGCAACTCGCCGCGCGGCGACAGCAGGCCGACATCGCCGCTCTCATGCCAGTCCTGCGGATCGACATTGTGCAAGCCGGCATCGTCGATGTAGGCGCTCATCATGTGCGGCGCGCGCAGGAAGATGCGACCGGCAGTGCCGACGGGACAGGCCTTGTCGTCTTCATCGCGGATGCTGATTTCGACACCCGCCACCGGCCAGCCGAGATTGGCGCTCCCCTGCCCGTTCACCGCAGTATAGGCCGCGTCGGTATCGGCCGGTTCGAGAACGGTGATCGGATTGAAGATCTCGGTCTTGCCGTAGGTGACGCGAACGATGGGCCCGAAGATCTCTTTCGTGCGCCGATAAAGCGCGACCGAGAGTGTCGAGGTGCCGGTGAAGATCACTCGCAGCGCGGAGGTGTGAAAATCG
>Ga0153954_1001586_pt1 | contig 11651 bp, 10 predicted proteins | sample TSFL038MetaG_FD_102277 | JGI IMG/M metagenome (GOLD analysis project Ga0153954, IMG submission 102277) | Attine ant fungus gardens microbial communities from Florida, USA - TSFL038 MetaG | ecosystem: Host-associated > Fungi > Mycelium > Unclassified | place: USA: Florida, Wekiwa Springs State... | reverse complement strand
TTTACGCGACGCCTGACGAATTTGCCTGGCTCGACATCGGATACACCGTTCCGAAGCTTATCGGATTCATGATCGCTCCTTGGCTCATGACCCGTTTCAATCACCGCAATCTGATCATCGGGCCAACGCTTGTCATGGGCGCAGCATGTGGCGTCGCCGCCATCACAGCCCGGTTGGACCTGTTGGTCGCGCTCCGGACGATACAAGGCTTCTCCGGCGGCACTTTGCTTGTCGCCGGCCAAGCAGCCATCTTTCTCAGCTATCCGCGATCCCACCAACCGATCCTTCAAGCTCTGTTTGCGATGGGATCGGTCGTCGCGCCCGTGACCATCGCCCCAGCTCTGCAGGGATGGTTGATCGACACCCAGGACTGGACGTGGATTTTCTTCAGCGTTGTTCCGGTCGCCTTAGCGGCAACAGGACTCCTGTTGATCGCGGATGGCCCGAGATCCATCTCGACCGCGCACCGTCCGTTTGATTGGATCGGCCTCTCGCTGATCTCCGTCACGTTCTTTTGCTTCACCTATATCCTCAGTGAGGGCAATCGATGGCGCTGGTTCGAAGAACTTCACGTCCTGCGGCTCACGGTGCTCGGCGCCGCTGCCCTGCTCGCACTCCTCGGCCAACAAGTGCTGGCCAAAGGCCAAGGCCTTCTCGACTTCACCTTGTTCAACTCGGAAGACTTTGCCTTTGCCTTCATTGTCAGCTTTGTCGCCGGCGCCGCGTTGCTCGGCAGCGCGTACCTGATCCCGTCGTTTGCAATGTCTGCTCTTGCGTTCAGACCGACTGACGCCGGCCTGCTTCTGTTGCCGAGCGGTGCGGTCTTTATCTGCACACTACTCATCGCCGCCTACCTCATCCAGGTCCGCCACGTTCCTCCCGTCGCCACGGTGCCCTTCGGTATCCTGATTTTCATGGTCGCGATGTGGATGTTGTCAGGCTCAACCAACGAAAGCGGATCGCCAGACATGATGGCGGCCATCCTGCTACGCGGCTTCGGCCTTGGCTTTCTGTTTCTGTCGATCAACTTGATCGCTTTCGGCGATCTGAACAAACGCAGCCTCGCCTATGGTATAGGGCTTTTCAGTGCAGGCCGTCAGCTTGGCGGCCTCATCGGAATCGGCGGACTTCAGACCTTGATCGACCACAACGTCACCAACAATCTCGCGGTGCTCGGGGCCAGCGTCCGCACAGGTGTTCCTGCGGTCGGCGATCGCCTGGCGACGATGACAGCCATGATCGCGGCAAAAGGAATGGACGCGGTGGCCGCCGGCCGCGCCGCCACGAGTCTGCTCGACAAGGCTGTCAACGGTCAGTGCACCGTGATCGCCTTCGACACGGCGTTCAATGCCGTCGCGTTGCTCTTTTTGATCGCCGCGCCGGTGCTGGTCACGATCAGGATCGGACTCTCCCGCTACGCGCACGCCCATGCGGCCCGATCGAAGTCGGGCTCATCAAGCGTCCCCAATGACGCGACGTGATGCGACCCGGCGCCTGCCCGTCAGCGCTTGGGTCAGCAACCACGGCCAGCCCTTCCCGCGGGGCCGGCCGTCATTCAGTGAGAGTGAAGAGCGTGCGGAGTGATGCGATTCAACGTCAGCGTTACGCTTTCATCACGTCAGGGCAATGCCGCCGTTGACGGGAATGTTGGCATCTGTGACGAAGCTGTGCTGGCATCCGACGCCAAGAATAGCGCGGCATGGGCCATTCTTCGGGACGGCCGACCGAAATGACATCGATCGCCCGGTGCGCAGTTGCCTTTACCTCAGCACGTACTTTCTTTCGGCTCCAACGCTTTCTCCAACACGACGAAATGGAGATCGTCGCGCAACGGCGTGCCGAACCGATTGTCGCCATAGGGGAATGGTTCTGACTCGCTGGTCAGGCGATAGCCGCGTCGAACATACCAGGCGATAAGGGTATCGCGGACATTCACGACCGTGATTTGAACACGCTTTCCACCTCGTTTTCCTATCCATTGTTCGGCGGCGGACAGAAGAGTTTTGCCTAAGCCGGCATTCTGTTGTTCGGGCTCGGTCGCGAGCGATCCAAGATACCATGTGCCTTGATCGATCTCCTCCAGCCACACGCAGCCGGAGAGCTGGCCGCTGAGAGGATCGGCCCATTTGAGGAACGACCCGTTCGGCTTGGAAAGCAAGTCTGCTCGGACAAGATCCTCGCTGGCGCGATCGCCGGCGATAATCGTGGCTTCGGAGGTCCAACCTGCCGACGAACCGGATCCTCGATAAGCGCGGTTCATCAGGGAAACGATGTTCGGCACGTCATTATCGGTAATGGGTTCAAACATACTCAGTCCTGTTATGTCAGCAGAAGATTGCCTTTGGGGCACTGGTGTGTGCTGGTCCGCTGCCCGCGCCGTGCGCCAGGAAACGGACCTTTATGCCCTTCAGCCCGGAAGGACCACGCTCTTGCCTCCATCGGCCATCGCGATCGATCCGACCATGAAGCTGGCCTGATCGGACGCGAGGAAGGCGATCACTTCGCGATCTCCTCGGCCTGAGCCGCGCGGCCGATCGGGGCGTGCTTGCCATAGTTCGCAAGCGCCGAGGGGCCGTCGGCATGGATATGATTGAGGATATTGGTCACGGTGTCTCCCGAGCCCACGGCGTTCACGCGAATGCCGTGATCAATCGCTTCAACCGCCAGCGTCCGGGTGAACTGGGCCAATGCACCCTTCGATGCGGCGTAGGCTGCGATCGAAGGAAATGTCTGGAAGCAGGCATAGGAGCCGACGTTGACGATCGCTCCGCTCCTGGCCTGCATCATCGCCCGCATCGCTTCGCGCGAATGCAGGAACACCCCGCGAATGTTCACGGCAAAGATGCGGTCCCAATCTTCAAGGGTCATGTCCACCACCAGCTTGTTGATGATGATGCCGGCGTTGTTGACCAGGACATCCAGCCGGCCGAACTGGCCGATGGCCGTCACCACCGCTTTCCGGGCGGCGCTCTCTTCCGTTACGTCGGCGATCAACGGGACGATCCCCGGCCGGGCGAGCGTCTCGACATGCGGATCGCGATCTTCCGCGATAATCGATGCGCCGCGCGCGTGCAGCAATTCCACCGTGGCGCGGCCGATCCCGCTGGCCGCGCCGGTGACGATCGCGACCTTACCCGCGAAATCCTTATCCATGACTGCCTCCTGTGATGTGCAGCCTGGTATTTGGGCCTTACGGATCGTTCGCTGAATACCCCGTATTCCGCATGGGTTGTTCGTCGTTCAGGGTATAATCATTCAAGTCCTTGCCGCTTCGCGCACCGCGGAAATGAATGCCGCGACCGCAGCCGATCGCTGACGGTGGTGAGGGTAATAGAGCGCAAAGCCGGGGAAGGCTGCGGAATAGTCCGTCAGAAGCGGCACGAGCCTGCCGTCGTCGACATAGGGCTGAACCTCGCTCTCGACCCAGAACGCGATGCCCGCGCCCGCAATGGCGGCATCCAGCGCGGCCCGCTGATCGTTGAAGGTCAAGGGGCCGGACACCGGGACCGAGAACCATGTGCCGCTTTCGCAAAACTCCCAATTGTACAGGGCATCGTGACCCGGCCAACGGAAACAGATGCAGAGATGATCGCGAAGCGCCTGCGGATGGTGCGGTACGCCATGCCTATCGAGATAGGAGGGAGCGGCGACGGCGATCTGCCGCAGAGCGGGCTGAAGCGGGAAGGCGATCACGTCCTGGTCCAGCAGCTCGCCCAAGCGTATCGCGACATCGAAGCGGTTCGAGACGATGTCGATGCCGGCATCGTCGATCTGGACCTCCACGCTGACGCGGGGGAAGCGGCGGACGAATTCGGGCAGGAGCGGCCGCAGGAAGAGTTCGTAGCCCAGACGCTGGGCGTGAACGCGCACCGGCCCCACAACTTCCGCACCCATGGCGCTGGCTTCGCTGAGGGCGGCCTCGATTTCCTCAAACGCCATCCCAAATCTTGCAGCCAGACGCTCGCCCGCGGGCGTCGGGCTGACGCTGCGCGTCGTCCGGTTCAGAAGTTGAACGCCGATCTCCCGTTCCAGTCGGCGGATCGTCTCGCTCAATGCGGAGCGAGACACCCGGAGTTCTCTGGCTGCCGCAACAAAGCTGCCATGGTCGATGATGCAACGAAGGGCAAGAAGGTCGGAGTAATTGCCGCTGGTCATGCGGCGGCCGAGGCCGGCGCCCCCGTAAACCGGCCGATGTTGGCGTCGCCCCAGTTCTTCAGCGCCATCAGCACCGGCGTCATGCTCCTGCCCAGCTCCGACAAGTCGTATTCGACCTTGGGTGGCACCTGGGCATAAACGGTACGCTCGATCAGCCCGTCCGCTTCCAGCTCGCGCAATTGATTGGTCAACGTCCGCTGGGTCGCTGCGGGAATCTTCCGGCGCAGTTCGTTGAAGCGCGCCGTGCCATCCAGCAGGTGGAAGAGGATGACGCACTTCCATTTGCCGTCGATCAAGCTGATCGCCGCCTCCACCGAGCAGCCCGGAGCACAATCGAAACGAGAATGGCGGGGCTTCACCACGATGGTATCCTTTTTGACACTATGGTAGATTTTTGTGCGTATCACAGAAGATGACTATATGAACTAAATCGGTCTCTAGCAACCTGGAGACACAAAATGAAAGCCATTGGTTACAAGACGCCCGGGCCGATCGGCACCGATGCGTCGCTTGTCGACATCACGATCCCCGAACCGACGCCGACCGGACGCGACATCCTCGTCGAGGTGAAGGCGGTCTCGGTGAATCCGGTCGACTACAAGGTCCGCCGCAGCACCGCCCCCCAAGAGGGGGAGTGGAAAGTGCTGGGTTGGGATGCGGCGGGTATCGTACGTGCCGTCGGCCCCGAGGTGATCTCCTTCCAACCGGGTGACGAGGTCTTCTATGCCGGCTCGATCACGCGGCCGGGCAGCAACATGGAGTTCCACCTCGTCGATGAGCGGATCGTCGGCCGCAAGCCGTCATCGCTGGACTGGGCCGAAACCGCGGCGCTGCCGCTGACCGCGCTCACCGCATGGGAGATGCTGTTCGACCGGCTTGATGTGACCAAGCCGGTCGCGGGCGGAGCGAAGGCGATCCTGATCATCGGCGGCGCCGGCGGCGTGGGATCGATCGCCGTCCAGATCGCGCGACAACTGACCGATCTCACCGTGATCGCCACGGCGTCGCGGCAGGAGACGCAGCAATGGGTCACGGCGCTCGGCGCCCATCACGTCATCGACCATGCGAAGCCGCTTGCCGCGCAGGTGGCGGCCCTCGGAATCGATGCACCGGCCTTCGTCTTCTCGACCACGCATACAGAGTCGCATGTTCCCGCGATCGCCGAACTGATCGCGCCGCAAGGGCGCTTCGGCTTGATCGACGATCCGAAGGGGTTCGACATCATGCTGTTCAAGCGCAAGGCGGTTTCGATCCACCACGAGCTGATGTTCACCCGGCCGATCTACGGCACGCCGGACATGGCCGAGCAAGGCGAGATTCTGAACCGGGTCAGCCGTCTCGTCGATGAGGGCAGGCTCCGCACCACGCTCACCGAGCGCCTCTCGCCGATCAACGCGGCCAATCTGAAGCAGGCCCACGCGCTGCTGGAAAGCGGCAAAGCCCGAGGCAAGGTCGTCCTCGAGAGCTTCTGAACCTCCATCGCCGCCATGCACATCACGACCGGATCACCATCGAGGCAATCGGTTTTGGCGAACGAATGGCGGCGCACATGGAGCAATGATCTCCCAGCTATCATAGAAAGGAACATCGTGATGAACGTTCTTCGCCATGCCTTCAAGGCTACATCGATCGCAATACTGCTCACCGCCGGTCTCGTCGGCGCCACTTCAGCCGCAACGCCCGAGGTCGCCACGGCCAAAAGCGTCGTGCTCGTCCATGGGGCCTATGCCGATGGATCGAGCTGGGCAAAGGTCATCCCTATCCTGCAAAAGGCGGGACTGCACGTGACGTCCGTTCAGAACCCGTTGACATCGTTCCAGGACGACGTCGACGCCACAAAGCGGATCCTCGCGCTCCAGGACGGCCCTACGGTTCTTGTCGCCCACTCCTACGGCGGGATGGTCATCAGCCAGGCTGGCGTTGATCCGAAGGTGTCGTCGCTCGTCTATATTGCGGCTCGCGCTCCGGATGCAGGTGAGGACTACACGGCGCTGGCCGCGAAGTACCCCACGCCGCCAGCCAGCAAAGGTCTGGTCCACTCGGGCGGCTTTGCGCAATTGAGTGAAGAAGCCTTCCTGAACGATTTTGCCCAGGATGTGCCAAGAGCAGAAGCAGAAGAGCTTTATGCGGTGCAGGGCCGGATTTCCGACACGCTTTTCGCTTCGAGAACGACGGAAGCCGCATGGCGCGCCAAGCCGAGTTATTATGCCGTGTCCAGGAACGACCGTACGATCGATCCCGATCTCCAACGCTTCATGGCTCAGCGGATGAAGGCACATACGGTCGAGCTCAATGCCAGCCATGTGTCCCTCGTTTCGCGCCCCAGGGAGGTCGCGAATCTGATCCTTGAGGCGGCCGGGATGAAGCCTGTAAAGTGAAGCAGCGACAGGTGAGCGATCGGCGAAGATCACTCGGCAGCCCGTTTGAGGATGGCGTTGCGATCGGACCGTTGGTCAGCCCCGCCCCGTCGATGGGGGCAAGCTGCGCACCACGCTCACCGAGCGCCTCTCGCCGATCAAAGCGGCCAATCTGAAGCAGGCGAAAGGCTACCCTTTCAAGATCGCTTGTGCCGCTCGCGGTGCTACGCAAGCGGTTTGGGCGAACGCCAAGCGATCGGCTGAGCCGCACCAGTCCGACCCAGGACCAGTCGGCGGTGACATCAAATGCAGTTGGCGCTCGCGTTATTCCGCACTAGCCGTGAGGCATACCGCATTGTCCTTGCACCTGCATTGCAGCCCACAACGCCGACAAGTTCACCCGCGCGATGATACTCTGCAACGAAGGCTCGCTTGCCGTGGTCTTCGTGCACGATCCGAACATCGGATGCGCTATCTGCCGAACCCAGCATCTGCAGCCGCACTCCGTACAGATCGGACCAGAAGTAAGGGACAAAATCACGCCAGACGCTCGTCACATCGCCCGCGATGGTCTGAGCGACGATGCGGGCTTGTTCCCTCGCAGCCGTCCAATGCTCGTGCCTGTGATGAAACCCGGTTAACGGATCCAACCACGCAGCGACATCGCCGGCGGCGAAAATGCCCGGCAAGTCGGTTTGTCCCGTTTCGTCGCAAATGACGCCGTTAGACAGCTTGAGTCCGGAGTTGGCAATCCATTCCACATTGGGCGATGAGCCCAAACCGGCGACAACAACATCCGCTTCGAGGCGCCGACCATCGGAAAGGATAACCGCCGTCCGCTCATCATTTGCATACTCGATATGCTCGACGGCGACACCTGATATCAGTGCAACGCCGGCCTGAGTGTGCAACCGAGCCACCCGTGCAGCAATCTCGCCGCCGAGGATGCGCTCAAGGGGTAACGCGGCCGCCTCAATCACCACAACGTCGAGTCCGAGCTGCGACGCACTGGAGGCGACTTCGGCGCCAATAAATCCGCCACCGACGACAACAAGCCGTTTGCCGCGTCTAAGTCGGGAGCGCAGCCCGTTTGCATCCTCGATGTCGCGTAGAAGGTGAACATGTCCGGTGCAACGATCTGCCGGAAACGGGCGGGCACGCGCACCTGTCGTGATAATGATGTGATCGGCGGCCATCCGCTCGCCGGAATCAAGAACGACCGTGCGGTCGTCGGGAATCAAGGCCACCGCCGCACTTCCGAGGTGCAGATCCACATTGATCCGATTGTAGTGATCGCGATCGTGGAACTGCAGAGCGGCCCACTCCATCTCGTCCTTCAGCACCGCTTTTGACAAGGGCGGGCGGTCGTACGGCAAGTGGGGCTGGCCATCGACGAGCGCAATTCGACCTGAGAAGCCGCATCGCCGCAGCTCGCTTAGGGCGCCTACACCTGCGACCGAAGCACCGACGATGAGTACGCTATCGACCACGTCAGGATGTCTCCAACGTTTCAATCAGAAAGGAATTCGCTATTCGCCGCCTGAAGGCATAGGCCGCCGTGACCGGATTGAAATACTCCCTGGCATGGCAAATGAGCCCGTCTCGAATCGAGAATCGGAATACGTATCTGTTTCGATAGGATCGCCCGTCCGGGAGCACCATGTTACCCCGTTGCTCGATGAAGACCCTGCTGCCATCCGCCGTAATGGAAAGTTCAACGTCCTCCGGGCCAAGGCTCTTGGGACCGTCTGCAGTGGTCGCCGTCCAGAAATCAATGACTTCCTTTGCGCCTTCATAACGCCGGAAGTTGCCTGGTGCGGTCGAACCGCTCTCGCTGAACGGAATTTCGTAGACAGCATCCTCGGTAATCGTGCGGGCAAGCGCCGTCGCATCCCTTGCCGCGACGGCCTTGAAGAAGTTCAGGATCGCGTCCTTGGCCGCGCGCCGGCCGGCAGGCGAGTCAACGGGATCATCGTTGCCTTTCAGGAGCGCGCCAAGACTGACCGCGGGTTTGCTCATTCCATTCCTCCTTTGTTGGCCACCGAAAGGCGCGTCTTATTCAGCCTGGATCTTCGCGGCATCGACCATGGTCTTGAGCGCAGTAGTCTCGTTGCGCACGATCTCCGCCAGCTCTTCAGGCGTACTCGCCACCAGTTCGAGGCCTTTCGAAGCGATCTGATGCTCCGCAAAGCCCGGGTTGCGAAGAACGGCGCGAAGGTCACTCCCAACCTTGGCGACGATATCTGGCGGTGTTCCCGGCGGCGCGAACACGGCGTACCAGATCGACGACTGCAGATATCCGAAGCCCGCCTCTTCGGTTGTTGGCACCTCCGGGAACTGCGGCGATCGCTTCCTCCCGGCAATGGCCAGCGCCTTCAGCTTCCCGGTTCGCAGGAGCTCTCCCGCTACGCCGGCACTTCCCGCGGTAAGCGAAACTTCGCCGGCAATCATGGCGACGAGAAGCGGCGAAATGCCGTTATAGGGCACATGAAGGAGGTCGAGCCCCTCCCTGCTGTTCAGATACTCGAACAGCAACTGCGGCTGCGAGCCGCGGCCGAACGAGCCGAAAGTCCACTTCTTCGGCTCTTTTTTCACCAGATCGACAAGCTCTCGAAGCGTGTTGGCCGGCACTGAAGGATGAGCAAGGACAAAATTGTCGCTCTGCACCATCAGCGTAATCGGCGTGAATTTCGATGGATCGTACTGTAGGGATTTGAACAGATAGGGCGCGGTCGTGATGGTCTGGTTCACGGTTGCCAGCAACGTGTAGCCGTCCGGCGGCGCGCGATAGACAGCCTCCGTTCCGATCGTGCCGCCGGCACCCGGGCGGTTCTCCACGATGACGGCTGTCCCCCACTTCGTGCTCAGCTCCTGCGCGGCGGCCCGGATCACGAGGTCGACACCGCCTCCCGCGGGGAACGGGACGACAAAGCGGACCAGACGTGAGGGATAATCCTGAGCCAGAGCGATATCCATCGTGGCCGCGGCTAGCAGCGTCGCGAGCAGGATTCGAACGAGTCTCGCGATCAGCAGGCGCCCCGCCGGCAACGCCGCCCACAGGCCTGATCTCGGTTCATTCGAACCCGGCACCGCCCTCTCCACCGCGATCAACATCTGCAAAACCTCACAAAGCCGGAACATGCACGTGCCCGTCAAACAATCGACGCGCGGTTCGGAAGACGCCTGCCTGAGGAACGTGCCATTTTCCGCCGGTATTCACGCACGACGCCGTCAGTTGCAGCACGCCGGACGGATGGCCGATCCTGAACTCCTCGCGAGCAAGGCCTTCGGGGCTTGCCACATCGTTGGCGACCGTGCCCTTGATCTTGCAGGCGGCGGCCAGGCACATCGCCCCGGTGAGCGGCGTTGCCTTATGCGGCAGTCCCATCGACATCATTTGAGTGACGACGTCGACCCGCGCCGGGTCGATCTCAAGGCCCGCACTCGAGCGGTAGCTCAACGGGCTCCTGACGATTGCGACCAGCGGCAGATTGGTCATTTTTGTGCGAGCGGCTTGCTCGTCCGCAACAAGGCCCATCGCCTGTGCGGCCGCAACCCTGACATCCTCCAACAGCTTGCGCTGCTCGGCTGACTGGAACCAGGCTGGATCGAAGCCGTCCTTCCGCGGACTGAAATCATCCATATGGACGATGGCGACGGGATTGGCGACATCGACGAGCGACGCTTCCACCCCGCGTCCGTTAGCAAGCTCCAGAACATCGCGCACGTTCCCAGTCGGCAACAGCTTGCCGGTGGCCGCGCCTGCCGGCTCCATGAACGTCAACTTGATGGGTGAGCCCGGGCGCGAGATTCCATCGATCCTGTAGTCGCCCTCGACCGTTGCCACCCCGTCCCTGACCGCGAACTCCGCAGTCAGGCGCTTGCCCGTGTTGGTGTTGAAGATGCGCACCGTCGCCTGCCCACCATCGGCATGCACGAGGCCCTCGTCGACGGCAAACGGCCCGACCGCCGAACTGACGTTGCCGCAATTGGCCCGATAGCTCACGACGGGCTTGTCGATCCCGATCTGGGCGAAGGTGTAGTCGACATCACTGTCGTCCCTCGCAGACGGAGAGATGACGGCGATTTTCGAAAGCGAGGAGATCCCTCTGCCCATGCCGTCGAGCTGACGCTCGGCACTGTCGGGGCTTCCCATCAACGACAGAAACAAGCGATCCCACTCCGGCGTATTGTCCGGCGGATTACCTGGCGGCAGATCCTCCTTCCGGAAGATCACGGCTTTACTCGTGCCGCCGCGATAGAATGCTGCTCTCAGACGTCGCTGGGTCAAGCCGGCCTCCCGTCAAATCGCCTGGCCGTCGCGCAAATCCCTGATCTCAGCCTCGCCCATGCCGAGCAGATCATGTAGCACGGTGTCGGTATGCTGCCCGAGCGTCGGCGGACAGGTGATCGGCGGCGTCGGCGATCCGCTCATCTTCACGGGCCATCCCGGCAGAACCACCGGGCCTCGCGCGGGATGAACGATCTCGGTCAACATGCCGGTGGCACGGAATGAAGCGTCGTCCATCAGATCGCTGGTGTCGAACACGGCGCCAGCCGGCACACCAGCGCCGTTCAGGAGCTCCATTGCCGACCGCTTGTCCTGCGTCGCCATCCATGGATGGATGATCTCGTCGACTTCGTCTCGGCGCTTGAACCTGGCCTCCGGCGACGCGAACCTGGGGTCATCGAGCAGATCGGACCGCCCGATCGTCTTGAGCAGAGCGCGCCATTGCCGGTTGCCGGTCAGTTCGTCTCGCGCCGTGTAGATGAAGCAATAGTCATTCGGACCTCCCCCCTTGCAGGCGTAAAGTCCAGATGGCGCGGCGGTACTGCTCGGCGAGCCGTTACCGACACGAGCCACCGGCTTGCCTGTCAGCTGATGACGGGCAAACGTGATGCGGCTGAAATTCATCACCGCTTCCTGCATCGCCACGCGGATGCATTGACCCTTGCCGGTGAACTGGCGCTGATAAAGCGCGCCCAGGATACCGATGGCGAGATGCAGTCCGGAGCCGGTATCAGCGAAGGTCGGACCCGGCTTGATCGGTGGTCCGTCCGGCTCGCCGGTGAATGCAACGGAGCCTCCCGTCGATTGCGCGATCGCATCGAAGCAACGGAAATCCCGGTACGGGCTTT
>Ga0153954_1001585_pt1 | contig 11652 bp, 13 predicted proteins | sample TSFL038MetaG_FD_102277 | JGI IMG/M metagenome (GOLD analysis project Ga0153954, IMG submission 102277) | Attine ant fungus gardens microbial communities from Florida, USA - TSFL038 MetaG | ecosystem: Host-associated > Fungi > Mycelium > Unclassified | place: USA: Florida, Wekiwa Springs State... | reverse complement strand
TTGGCTCGATGTGTTCAAGACGTTCTACGGCCCGATGCACAAGGCATTCGCCGCGCTCGATGCGAACGGGCAGGGCGCCCTCACGCACGACCTGCTGGCCCTGGCCGGCCGCTTCAATCGTGCCGGCAGCAGCACGCTGGTGGCTCCGAGCGAATACCTGGAGATCGTCATCACCAAGGGCTGATGGGTGCTGCGGCTTGTAGCCCGGATGAAGCGAAGCGCAATCCGGGGTTCGTCGTATGCGGCACGCGGCGAGTGGGGGAGGCCCCGGATTTCGCTTCGCTCCATCCGGGCTACGGGACGGACACCACGGGTCAATCCTCCGTCACCCCGCTGGCATGGATCGGGACCGCCCACTTGGCGATCTCGTGCGCCACGAAGGCCTGCAGATAGGCCGGCGTGCGGCGCTCGGGCGCGACTACGATCAGGCCGAGGGTGGCGAGGCGCTCGCGGAACGCCGGATTGTCCATCACCTGGACGAGCGCCGCGTTGAGCTTCTGCACGATCGGCGCGGGCGTCCCCTTCGGCAGGAATACTGCGTTCCACGTATAGGCGTCGAAGCCGTCGAGACCCTGCTCATGGGCGCTGGGCAGACCGGGCAGGATGGGCGAGCGCGCGCGAGAGAGCGCCGCAATCGCCTTCACCTCCTTGGCCTCGATGGCGGGGCCGACGGTCGAGGCGATATTGCAGAGATAATCGGTGCGGCCGGCAATCAGGTCGGCCAGGGCCGGCCCGCCGCCCCGATAGGGGACATGCGTCACATCGACGCCGATGGCCTGGTTGAGCAGCACGCAGGCGATGTGGGAGGAGGTGCCGGCGCCGCCGGAGCCGAATTGCATGCGGCCCTGATTGGCGCGCACATAGTCGATGAACGACTTGAGGTCGTCGGCCGGCAGATCGCGGCGCGCGATCAGCACGTGGCCGACATCAGCGATGAGGGCGACCGGCGTGAAATCGGCGGCAGCATCGTAGAGCGGCTTCTTGGAGAGCGACTGCGCGAGCGCATGGGTGCCGATCGAGCCGAGCACGAACATGTACCCGTCCGGCGCGGCTTGCGAGACCCGCAGCGACCCGCTCATGCCGCCGCCGCCGGAGATATTGTCGACGACCACCGGTTTGCCGATGGCCTCGCCGAGATACTGCGCCAAGATGCGCCCGAGCACGTCGACGGGGCCGCCGGCCGCGAACGGCACCACCATCGTGGGCGGTCGGCTGGGCCAATCCTGCGCCCGTGCCGGCATGCCCGTTGCGACGAGGGCCGTTACGAGGATTGTGTGCAAGAGGTTGGACCCCGGCAATTTCCGTCCCTGCATATTTCGTCCCTTGATCCCGGATTGGTTCTTGACCGTTTGCGTTTATCCCAATCTCATATCACCGGAACGCACAAGCACGGAGGAACCGATGGTTTCGATCGCGTCGCGGCTGCGGTCGCGCACGATCCGTCGATGGTTCACGGCGGGCATGTTGGTGGCGTTGCCGGCGGCAACGATGCTGTCGGTTTCATCCTCGGCACAGGCCGAGCCCTATCCGACGCGCACGGTCACGATCGTGACCCCGTTCGCGGCGGGCAGCCAGACCGATGCGGCGGCGCGCCTGGTCGCCCAGTATCTGCAGGACGCGCTCGGGCATCCCTTCGTGGTCGAGAACAAGCCCGGCGCCAATGGACTGATTGCGGCGAGCACGGTCGCGCGTTCGCACCCGGACGGCTACACGCTGCTGCTCACCACCAACTCGACCCATTCGGCGATCGCGCTCTACAAGAACGTGCCCTACGATCCGATCAAGGACTTCACGCCGATCGCGCGCATCGGCAATTTCCCGTCCTTCGTTGCGGTCAATCTCGACGTCAAGGCGTCGTCGATGGCCGAGCTGATTGCGCTCGCCAAGGCCAATCCGGGCAAGCTGACCTACGGAGCCGGTAACAGCACGGGCTACGTCGTGGGAGAGACCATCAAGAAGCGCACCGGCACCGATATCGTGCGCGTGTCGTACCGCAGCAACCCGTTCGCGATGTCGGATCTCATCGCCGGCCATATCCAGATGATGATCCCGGACATGACCACCGGCCTGCCACAGGTGAAAGCGGGGAAGATCCGGCCGCTCGCGGCGCTGACCAAAGAGCGCTTGACGTTCCTGCCGGACCTGCCGACTCTCGACGAGACGGTAATGCCCGGGTTCGAAAGCCTTGCCTGGGCCGGGATGTTCGCGCCTGCGGATACTCCGCCAGAGATCGTGAACAAGATCGCCGATGAGGTGCACACGATGCTGACGAGCCCGGAGATGATCGAGCGTTTCAGCCGGCCCGGCATCCAGGTGATGTGGAGCGGCCCGCAGGATTTCTCCGCGTTCGTGAAGAGCGAGCTGGTGAAATGGACTGAGACGATCAAGGAAGCGGGGATCGCGCCGGAATGAGCAAGGTCAAGGTGTTCTGTGCCCGCTCGATGACCCATGCGGTGACCGCGCTCGCTGATGGGTTCAAGCGCGAGAGTGGGCACGACGTAGACATCGTCTTCGGTCCGGTCGGTATCCTGCAGAAGAAGCTCGCCGACGGCGAGACCACCGACGTGCTGATCCTGGGCGCGCCAGCGATGGCGAAGATGGAAGCGGAGGGCCGTTTCGTCGCCGGCACCCGCACCGACGTTTCGCGGGTATCCATCGGGGTCGCCGTGCGCGAGGGGGCGCCGGCGCCCGACATCGCCACTGCGGAGGCATTCAAGGCGGCGCTGGTCGGCGCCCGCAGCGTCGCTTTCACGCATGCGTCCGTGGGCGGCACCGCCGCCGTCTATCTGCCGCAGATGTTCGCGCGCATGGGCATTGCCGAGGAAGTCGAGCGCAAGGCAAGCAAGCAACAGAGCGGCGCGGATGTGGGCGAGTGCGTGGCCCGCGGCGACGCCGAACTCGGCATCACGCTCGTGCCTGAGCTGGTGCCGATCAAGGGCGCACGTGTGATCGGCAAGCTTCCGGCCGCGCTTGCGGACGACACCATCTACACAGCCGCGGTGGCAGTCGGTTCGCCGGTGCCCGATGCTGCGTCGGCGTTCATTACCGCGCTCGCGCGGCCGTCAACCCGCGATGTCTGGCACGCCGCCGGCTTCGAGCGGGCCGATAGAGGAGCCTCGTCATGACCAAGCTCATCGCTGCGGCGCGTGCCTGGATGTGCCTTGCCGCGCTGGCGCTGTTGACCACGGCAGCGACGGCGCAGACCTATCCGAACAAACCGATACGGATCGTGCTGCCCTATGTGCCCGGCGGCATCATCGACACCGCCGGCCGCAACCTCGCGCTACGGCTGAGCGAGAGCCTGGGCGTCGCGGTGGTGGCGGACAATCGTCCCGGGGCCGGCGGCGTGGTGGGAACGGACGTGGCGGCGCGGGCTGCGCCCGATGGCTATACGATCCTGCTGACCGATCCGGGCTTCGTCATCAATCCGACGCTGATGCCGGACGTTCCCTACGACCCGTTCAAAAGCTTGCAGGCGATCTCGATTATCGGTTCCTCGCCGGTGGTGATCGTGGCCGCACAGAGCCTGCCGGTGAAGACGTTTGCCGAATTCCTGGCCTATGCGAAGGCCAATCCCGGCAAGCTCAACTTCGCGTCCGCCGGCATCGGGACCGCGCCGCATCTGGCCGGAGAACAGATCAAGCTGCGCACCGGCATCGCGATGACGCACGTGCCCTATCGCGGCATCGGCGCAGCGTATCCGGACGTGATGAGCGGCAAGGTGCAGCTCGCTTTCTCCAGCATCGCCGGCGCGGTGCCGTTCACCGGCGACAGCCGTGTGCGGCCGATCGCCACCACCCTGCTCGAGCGCAGCATCGTCTATCCTGACGTGCCGACAGTCGCGGAGTCCGGGCTGCCGGGCTTCGATGTCGACCTGTGGACCGGCATCTTTGTGCCGGCCGGTGTGCCGCCGGCGATCGCGACGCGCCTCAACAGCGAGATCAACAAGGCGCTGCAGCGACCGGAGCTCAAGGCTGCCTTCGCCCAGATCGGCATCACGCCGCGTGGCACCTCCATGGAGGAGGGCGCTGCCTTCACTCGCTCCGAATTCGAGAAATGGAAAAAGGTGATCATCGAAGGCAAGATCAAGCCTGATTGAGAGGTCTGAATAACGAAGAAGGGCCGCCCCGACGGGCGGCCCTTCCATTGTCGAGCCGTGGACCGGCCAAAATCCGTAACACGCCTAGACGGCGCGGACCCCCACAAAGGCAAGGATCCAGCTCACGGATGCCGGCGACCGCGGCGATTGACAATGAGACACTGGATCACCTCCTTTCAGTTGTTGACGACGGATTCGAATGTAACGGCTGTTGGCTGATTTGCAAAGGGCCGGTTTTTTGACTGTCGCGACAGGGAAGAGGCTTTCCTGTGGCAAGACGGTGATAGGGACGTGTGCCAGCCGGGGGAAACCCACCATGATGACGATCTGGCCTCTCCGCGCCATTCTGGCGCTGGCCGCCTTCGCGACGCTCGTGGCCTTGCCGGCGCGCGCCCAGGACTGGCCGAGCCGCCCGATTCGTATCGTGGTCGGTTTTGGCGCCGGCGGCGGCACCGACATCGCGGCGCGTCTGATCGCGCAGCCGTTGTCGGACGCCTTCGGCCAGCCGGTGGTCGTCGAGAACAGGCCCGGAGCAGGGGGCATGACCGCGGCCGAGGCGGTCGCGAAGGCGCCCAAGGACGGCTACACCGCGCTGATGATGAGCAACGCCCACGCCATCGCGGCCGTGATGTACAAGGCCCTGCGCTATGATCCGGTCAACGACTTCGAGATGGTCTCCATGGTCGCGACCGCCGGCCTTGTGCTCGTGACCAGGCCCGACGTCCCCGCCAACGATCTCGCCGGTCTGCTTGCGGTCGTGCGCGCCAATCCCGGGAAGTTCAACTTCGGCAGCGCCGGAGTCGGCACGACCCAGCAGTTCGCCGGCGAACTGATGAACCAGATGGCGGGCCTCGCGGTCACGCACGTTCCCTATCGGACCACGCCCGCCGCCGTGACCGGGCTGCGCGCGAAAGACGTGGAGTTCATCTTCGAGCTGGTGCAGGCCGTGCAGGGCCAGGTGCAGAACGGCGACCTCAAGGCGATCGCGGTGACCTCGCCGGAGCGAAATCCGGTCCTGCCGCAAGTCCCGACTTTCGTGGAAGCGGGGCTGCCCGGCTATGAGGTCACCAGTTGGTATGGGCTCGCGTTTCCGGCCGGCACGCCGGGTGCGATCGTGGCGCGGACCAACAAGGCGATGCAGGAGCTGCTGGCGCGCGAAAGCATCGTCAAACAGCTCCTCGCCATGGGAGCCGTCGTGCGCGCCTCGACGCCCGATGAGCTGAAAGCGCACATCGCCGGCGAGATTGCAAAATGGCAGTCGGTGCGGGAAAAGGCGGGCATCGCGCAGGAACAGTAGCGCGATCGACCGCGGGCGTGAACTTCGGACGAGGAGATTGGCGATGCGTTTCCGGCTACGATTGAAGATGGTGGCTCTGACCGCGCTCCTGGCCAGCGGCCTCGTGCCGGCGCGCGCCGACGCGCAGGACTTTCCCAACCGCGTCGTGCGCATCGTGGTCGCTTTTCCGGCTGGCGGTCCGACCGATTTCGTGGGTCGGCTCATCGCCGACAAGCTCAAGACCTTGCTCGGCCAGCCGGTGGTGATCGAGAACAAACCCGGCGCCAACGGCGCTATCGGCGCGGATTATGTCGCGCGCGGGGAGGCCGACGGCCACCTCCTGTTCCTCACCACGGTGGGCGCGGTGGCGGTGACGCCGCATCTCGCCGCCAAGGTCAGCTACGATCCGCTCAAGGACTTCGCGCCGGTGACGCTGGTGGTGCGCAATACCACGATCCTGGTGGTGTTGCCGGAGTCACCCGTCAACTCGGCCAAGGAGCTCGCGGCGCTGGCCAAGGACAAGCCTGGCGCCATTCCGTTCGGCTCGACCGGATCCGGCAGCATGCCGCATCTTGCCCTCGAGCTGTTCCAATCCGCCGCCGGCGTGAAATTCCTGCACGTGCCTTATCGCGGGGCGGCGCCAGCGCTGACCGACCTGCTCGGCGGTCAGGTGCAGGCCCTGTTCGCCGACGCGCCCGTGCTGTTGTCGCAGATCCAGGCCGGCACGCTGAAACCGCTTGGTGCGGCGTCAGAGACCCGCAATGCGGCGCTGCCCAATGTGCCGACACTGGCCGAGCAAGGCTTCCCCGACACCAGCGCCGACAACTGGTACGGCCTGCTGGCGCCGGCCAAGACGCCGCCCGCGATCGTCGCCAAGCTCAACGCCGCGGTCGCGACAGCGCTCGAGGATCCCGCGGTGCGCGAGAAGCTCGTGCAGTCCGGTGCCATCCCTGCGCCGACCTCCAGCGCCGACTTCGCCAAGCTGATGAGCGACGAGATCGTGCGCTGGGGGCGCATCGTCCAGGAGAAGCATATCCAGGCGGATTGACCAATTGCTATTGAAGCTGGTCCTTCACCTTGTTGATGCCGGCCATCACGCACGGCTCGTCGACGCCCGGCGAGCCGGAGAGGCCGACCCCGCCGATGACGTCGTTGCCGACCTTGAGCGGGACGCCGCCGGGAATGCCGATGACATGGGGGAGCGTGGCCTGCTGGCGGCGCACCGGCTCGGTCTCCATGCGCTTGGCGAAATCCTCCGTGGTCATGCGGAAGGTCATGGCGGTGTAGGCCTTGCGGCGCGCGTTCTCCATGGTGTGCGGACCGGAATTGTCCGCGCGCAGCGCCACGACGGTCTGCCCGGCACGGTCAACCACGACGACAGACACGGCGTAACCTTTGGCCTTGCAATCCTCCAAGGCGTTTTCGGCGATGGCCTTGGCGGTCGCGTAGGAAAGGTCCTTGCGCTGGATGAGCTGTGCACTTGCGGGTGCGGCGATTGCGCAAGCGATGGCAGTCAAGGCGAGGCGACGGATCGTGGCCGACATGTTCTTGTCTCCCTGTTGCAAACCGATTTCTTGCTTGCCGATGGCGGCGCGCGAGGAGTCTAAGCCATGGCGCGGCGTTTGTACGGCCTGTCTCAAGACACGCCCGTGACGGCGCAATGCGCTGACGGCCAGGCCGCGGCCGTTTCAAACCGCTTGTGCGCTCCCCATATGCGCAGGCAACGTCGCTTTCGGAGACCGTCACTCGGGATTGCGTGCCATGGCCCAACCGTTTGTTGTTTCGATACCTCACAGCCTCGGGCGTGCGGAGGCGGCGCGTCGGATCAAGTCGGGGCTTGCCGCGGCGCGCAGCAACTACTCTGCGCTGCTGACCTTCCATGAGGAAACCTGGACCGGCGACCGGCTCGTCTTCAACATCGGCGCGCTCGGGCAGAACGCGTCGGGATCGATCGAGGTGGCAGACGACTATGTGCGGCTCGAGGTGATGCTGCCGTGGCTGCTCGGCAGGTTCGCGGAGACGTTCGCGCCCGCGATCCGCAAGGAAGGCACTTTGCTGCTGGAAAAGAAGTAGCCAGAACGAAAGCGCAGGATGAAGTTTTTAGAGCATTTTCAGGAAAAGTGGAGACCGGTTTTCCGTCCGAAAATGCGACCGATCTAAGAAGCTGGAGCGCATTCAGTTTTGATCAAAACTGAACGCGCTCCAGTCACCCCGCGCGTCTGAATTCGTTCGACGTTATGGCCGAGCCGTTTCTCTGGAGAGCTCAGTAGTCCTCGGGAGAGGGCATCCGGCCGTGCGGCGTCAGCTTGTTGACGAAGTCCGGCAGGTGCTGGCTCAAGCCTGCGAGCAACTGGTCGCGCGACATGCCGGTTTCTTGAGCCACCTGATCGAGTGTCTCGCCGCCGAGCGCGTTCGCCAGATCGGATTGCGAGATGTCCTGGTTGGCGCCGGTGCTGACCCAGGAGTGGACGACATCACCCTGGCCGGACTGCTGCAACTGCTTGAGCAGGTCGCCGAGGCCGCCGTTCAAAACCGTGCCGGCGGCGGCGCCACCAAGCGTACCGCCGAGAATTCCGCCGAGCGGACCTTTCAGCAGGTCGCCCAGCGGGCCGAGCGCCCCACCGAGGCCGCCATCATCGGCAAGTCCACCGCCGGTGCGTGGGCTGCTGCCGACCGAGCCGCCACCGAGCGCGCCGCCGAGGTCACCCGGGTTGCCGGGCTTGCTCGCCGTGATGGTGCCGCCAGGGCTGCCGGTCGGAATGTGGCCGCCGCTCGGCGCCGGAGCGCCGGCCGAGCCGCCGGACGTGCGCAGGTTCTTGACCGCGTAGACAGCGAGCAACGCGAGCAGCCCCTTCGCGATCGGTGACATGCCCTGGCTCTGGCCTCTGGCCGGCCCAGGCGATGGCTGAGGGACACCGCCGCCCCCGGCCTGAACGGTACTCTGGATCGTATTGAGGATATCGAGCAAACCCATGTTTAAGCCTCCTAAGCTCGCACCCCACCGCACCAAATCATGGCGCGCCGAGATGACGGATGCAAGACAAATGGCGCGGACCTCCCGGCACGCACCGTCCGAGCCAGGTCGTGTAAGCGTCGTTGGTGCAAAATTCGTTTCTGCTTGATGCCGTCGTGCTTCGTTGAAGACGTGCCCGATCTGATTCGTGCGCACATGCTTCAGGCCTGCTGATTTCGCCGATGCACCATTCGAAAAACCGGTTCCCGGTGCGTTACGACATGCGCTAGGTTGCGGAACCTGCTGAAAAAGCAGCGTCCTCTCGCGGACGGCGCTTTCCCGCCGCCGCTTCTCTCACATGACGGAATCGACGTGACGCATCCCACCACCACGTTATCCACCCGGCTGCGCTTGGCGAGCCTGGGCCCAGTCCTGCTGGGCGCGTTCTCATTCGCCTGTGCCGATGTGCTGACCAAGGTCACGCTGCGGGCCGGTGCCGACGTGCTCACGGCGTCGGTCGGTCGCGGGGTGGTCGGGATCGTCGTGCTGTTCGCGTGGCTGCGGCTGGTGCAGCGTCCGGCGCCGCTGTCCGCGCGCGAGAAATGGATATCGCTGGGGCTTGGCGTCGTGTTCGCCGGCAACGTCTTCCTCGTGTTCACGGCGATCGACCTCGTGGAGGTGCCGATCGCGATCCTCACCTATTTCGTCTACCCGCTGCTCACGGGGATCGCGGCCGCCGCGACCGGTCTCGAGAAGCTCAGCTGGCGCGGCGCTGCGGCGGCGCTGGTGGCGTTTCTGGGGCTCGCGCTGATGATCGGCGCCCATCCCGGCGCGCTCGCGGTCGCCGGCATCCTGGCCGCGCTCGCCGGGGCTTGTTGTCGTGTCGTGCTGTTGCTGGCGACGCGCGCAACCTTGCAGGGGACCGACGCGCGCATGATCACTTGGTACTCGCTCATCTCCTCGACCGCGTTGTTCGCGATCGCGGCAGCCGTGACCATGAACTGGCAGCCGCCGGCGGCCGCGCCGGGCTGGATCGCACTGGCGGCGCTCGGCGTCGCCATCATGGCCGGGATTCTCGGCGTCTTCGCGTCGACGATACGCATCGGACCATTCCGCACGGCATTGCTGATGAATCTCGAGCCGGTGCTCGCGACCACTGGCAGTGCGTTGTTTCTCGGCGAGGGGATCACACCGGTACAGGCGGTCGGCGCCGCGGTGATGATCGCGGCGCTGATCGCATTTCAGCTGTGGCGCTGATTCGCCCGTCAGGAAGAAGATTCGATGACGAAGATATGACGACGACAATGCGGCGACAATTTTAGGGAACAGCGAGACAGCGATTTTAGAGAACGTGCGATTAGTCGTTGCCAGCGTGATCCGGAGTGGCCATTCTGGCAGCGACGTCGAATGCGGGATTGGGTTCAACACCACCAGGAGTCCTCATGAGCATCTTCGGAAGTATCGCATCGGCCATTTTCGGAAAATCGAAAGCTCCGGGAACCACCGCCGCCACCGGCTCGACCACGAGCACAGGCACGACGACGACCGCGTCGGCGGGTCCCGCCGCGGCGCCGGGAGCGACGCCCGGCAAAGCGATGACGATCGACCAGGTCAATGCGATGATCCAGAACATCGCTGCTGGCCAGCACGAAGACCTCGACTGGAAGCGATCGATTGTCGATCTGATGAAACTGCTCAAGCTCGACAGCAGCCTCGGCGCACGCAAGGAGTTGGCGCAGGAACTCGGTTATACCGGCGCGCTCAACGGCTCCGCCGAGATGAACATCTGGCTGCATCAGCAGGTGATGACCAAGCTCGCCGAGAGCGGCGGCGTGGTGCCCGACAGCTTGAAGAAGTCGGCGTAACGCCATCTCGATCGCGCGGTTCGCCGCGCGTCGTCCGGTTGGCGCCCCGCTCTCCGCGCGAGAGTGGGGCGTCGTTGCGTTTAAGGCGGCGCGCGCTCCTCGATCAGTGCCGCTTCTGGATCAGTGCCGCTTGAAGTATTGCACGGCACGCTCGTGTTTTTCGGCAGCGGCGCGCGTCTTGAACGTTCCGAGATTGCGGCGACGCCCGGTCTTTGGATCGATCTTGCGTGAATAGAGGCGATAGCCGCCCGATGCGAGCTTGCGAATCATGATTGCTCCAACTGCGTCTCGCGTCTGAAAGGCTAATCGCGGACCTCACTTCAGGTTCCGCGCCGGCGCCTATGGCAGCTGCATGCTCTGAAACAGCAGGCGCGCGAGCGAAGATCCGGAACCTGCAGCCCCGGTGTGGAAAACGCGCATCGCGCCGGAGGTATTCTCCTGCCGGCTTAACCCATCTTTAACCATAACGGCGCAGGTTCCGTTTCTAACCAGGAGGGCACCGATGAACGTCATCACGCTGGCCTCGCGCAAAGGCGGTGCCGGCAAGAGCACTCTCACAGCGCACCTTGCCGCTTGCTCGTACGCCGCAGGCCGCCGCTGTCTCCTGATCGACGCCGATCCGCAAGGCTCGCTCTCGCTCTGGCAGTCGCTGCGGCCCGATGGGCAGCCGCCGATCCAGAACGCGGCGCGCGGCATCGATCGCGCGCTCGCCTTCGCTGCGATCGAGGGCTACGAATGGGTCTTCATCGATACCGCGCCCACCATGTGGGTGGTGGTGCAGGAAGCCATTCGCGCCGCCACGCTGGTCGTCATTCCGGCGCGCCCGGGCTTCTTCGACCTCAATGCCGTGCGCGAGACGGTGGCGACCGCGCGCGAGCGCGGGCGGCCCTATTGCGTCGTGCTCAATGCCGCGCCTTCCAAGCGCGACGAACGGGAGATGGCGGTGGTCGTGCAGTCGCGGGCCTTCCTCGACAAGCACCAGATCCCGGTCTGGTCCGGCCAGATCAGCCAGCGCACGGGCCTCGCGCTCACGCTCGCCGTCGGCAAGAGCGCCTGCGAGCACGAGCCCGATTCCGCGGCCGCCGCCGAGATCGCAGGACTGTGGTCGGCGATCGAGCGCTCGGTCGCCGCGATCAATGCCGCGCACGCCGCGGCGCGCAAAGGGCAGGGCAGGGCGGCTTAGTTAGTTCGCCCGGTCCAGCGCTCAAATGGCGAAATTGCGCGAGATGATGTCGTCCCACGAATAGGGACAGGCCTCGGGGAATATTTCCTCGTCGAGGTTGGTCTCATTGCTGGCGAGGAGACGTGCCCGGCGATAGGCGCGCGCCAGCGCTTCCTCGCGCCGAGGCTTCAGGCCGGGATTGTCTTGGAGCACCTCCTCGAACGCAATCCGCTGATCTTTGATGGAGATAATCCAGCTTCTCGTTCGCCGCTGCGGTTGGTGATCCCATTTCAAGAT
>Ga0153954_1001584_pt1 | contig 11661 bp, 7 predicted proteins | sample TSFL038MetaG_FD_102277 | JGI IMG/M metagenome (GOLD analysis project Ga0153954, IMG submission 102277) | Attine ant fungus gardens microbial communities from Florida, USA - TSFL038 MetaG | ecosystem: Host-associated > Fungi > Mycelium > Unclassified | place: USA: Florida, Wekiwa Springs State... | reverse complement strand
TTTTCAAAAGAAATGCAAGAATGCAGGCCCGGCCCCTTTCCCTTTCCAATAAGGATTGCAGGGATTGCTGCTATCCCCTAGAATACTATCTTTATGAAAAAGATAGCTCTCATCGGCAGCACTGGATCGATTGGCCGTAGCACAATTGATGTTGTCCGCCATTTAGGCCCTGAAAAAGCCCAAATTGTGGCTCTGGCCGCCCATTCCAATATAGATCTTCTCGAGCTGCAAGCGCATGAATTGTCACCAAAGCTAGTTGCTGTTTATGATAAGCAAAAGGCACAGGAACTGCAGCGCCGTCTCCCCGGTATTAAAGTAGTTGGGGGGATGGACGGGATAAACGAAGCGGCTACCTTTCACGGGGCAAATTTCACTTTGTCAGCCATGACCGGAACTTTGGGGCTTTATCCCACAGTGGAAGCCTTAAAGGCTGGAAAAATAGTGGGGTTGGCCAATAAAGAATCGCTTGTTTCAGGGGGGGCGCTTGTGATGGGATTGGCTCAAGCTTCCCGGGCCACAATACTCCCCATCGACAGCGAACATAGCGCTCTTTTTCAATGTTTGACGGGGGAGTCACAGAGCGCCATCCACCGGCTCATTTTGACCGCTTCAGGGGGGCCGTTTCTCTCCTATTCAATGGAACAGCTAAAGGGGGTTACGGTTGAGCAGGCCCTCAATCACCCCACGTGGAACATGGGTCCCAAAATCACTCTTGATTGTTCGACGTTAATGAACAAAGGTTTGGAAGTGATCGAGGCGCATTGGCTCTTTGATCTCCCTGTGGAACAGATCGAAGTGGTCATCCACCCGCAAAGTATCATCCATAGCCTGGTGGAATTTAAAGATGGTTCGATGAAGGCGCAATTGAGCGAGCCAAGCATGCGTGTTCCGATCCAATATGCGATCACCTATCCTGAGCGCGCCCCTGGCATGCAAAAGCCTTTTGACTTTGGGCGGATGCGCCAATTGCAATTTTGCCCCCCCGACTGGCATAAGTTCCGCTGCCTTCACTTAGCCTATGAATCATTGCGCCAGGGAAAAAGTATGGCTTGTTACATGAACGCCGCCAACGAGGTATTAGGGCAGCGCTTTTTTCAAAAAGAAATTGGTTGGGTCGACCTCGGGCACAAATTGGAAAAACTGATGGAGCAGCACATCCTGGCTCCTGTCAATACTCTTGAAGAAATTACTGCAGTTGATACTCAGGCTCGTCTAGAGGCTGCTCAAATTTAGTCGAAATTTCCGTAACCGGTTACGGGAAGCAGCCCTTATCCCCTATTCTTGTATTTAAAGAGAGGATTGTGGCACAATGGATTCTCCTCCTCAAGAGGGGAAATTTTTAGCGGGAAGCAGCCATGGTTTTTAGTCTTTTCTATATTCTCATCGCCGTTTTAGGGTTGAGTTTTCTCATTTTTATTCACGAATTGGGGCACTATCTGATGGCCCGCCGCGTCGGAATGAAAGTAGAAACGTTTTCGATCGGGATTGGACGCCCACTTTACTCTTGGACATGGGATGGAGTAAAATGGCAAATCGGCTGGCTGTTGTTTGGCGGCTATGTCAAAATTGGTGGGCAAGAGTTAGAAAAAGGAACCGATCCGTATAAGGTGCCTGGAGGCTTTTTTAGTGCTACGCCCTTAGATCGGATTAAGGTTGCCTTGGCAGGCCCCCTTGTCAATATCGTCTTTGCCTTTTTAGCTTTTTGGGCTTTGTGGGCTTTTGGGGGCCGAGATAAGACATTTGCTGAATTTACCCACAAAATCGGTTGGATCGATCCCCATTCAGAACTCTATGCCAAAGGGGTGCGCCCGGGTGACGAAATTGTTTCTTACAATGGAACACCGTTTACAGAAGCAAAGGAGCACTTGTATGCTCCGATGTTGGCCGGCGATGAAATTGAAGTGACAGGCAATAAGATCAATTATGCGACTGGCGAAAAGATTCCGTTTACGCAAAGAGTAAAGACCTATCCCCATCCCCAATCATTTGAGAAAGGGATCCGCACCGCAGGGATCCTAAAAGGCGGAAATTACATTATTTACAACCGGATGCCAGGGGGATCAGACAACCCGTTCCCGGAAGGTTCTCCTATGTTGGCTAGCGGGATGCGTTATGGAGATCGCATTGTGTGGGCTGATGGTCAGCTGATTTTTTCTTTAACGCAGCTCAACCATCTACTAAATGACCACCGCGCACTGATTACAATCGCGCGCAATGGCAAAGTTTTGCAAAAACGGGTGCCGCGCGTACATACGCAAGAATTGCGCCTCGACAATGCTTTTAAAGAGGAATTAAGCGATTGGCAGCACGAAGCACAGCTCAACAGCATTAAATTCCCGCAGCTTTACGTTCTCCCTTACAACTTGACCAATGATGCTGTTGTGGAGAATGAAGCCAAATTTATCGATAAGGAAAATCAAATTGAAGCGTTTCCCGAGCATGCTTATTCAACGGACGAAGAGCCCCTTCTGCCCGGTGATAAAATCATCGCTATCGATGGCTTCCCCATTACCCGTGCTTATGAGCTAATTCCTCGTTTACAGACCCACTATGTCAATCTGATCGTTTCGCGCAATACCAGCGAACTAGCGCAAGTACCTTCTACAGAGGCAGATCAAGATTTTGACCGCGAAATGGAGATGAAGGATCTGCAAAAGATCGCTCAAACCATTGGTACAGACAAGCCGATCCGCGATGTAGGAGATTTCCACCTCTTAAACCCGGTCGTGCCGAAAGTGCGTTCTGCCCTCGCTTTGGGTCCTGAAAAGCAAGCCCTTGTAAATGCTGAGCTTTTGGCGCAGAAAAAAGAAATTGAATCGATCGAAGATCCTGAAAAGAGATCCCAAGCGCTGCAGATTCTCGAACAACGGGAAAAAGAGCTGATGCTCGGAATCCCCCTGGTGCAAGATCGGCGCGTGATCTACAATCCCTCTCCTTGGCAACAGTTTAGAGCTGTTTATGATGAAATTTTTGGAATGTTGCGCGCTCTAGTGACGGGCCACATGCAGCCGAAGTTTTTAAGCGGTCCCATTGGAATCGTTCAGGTCATGCGGGAAAATTCGATGATAAGCTGGAAAGAAACCCTCTTCTGGTTAGGCGCCATCAGCCTTAATTTAGGGATTTTGAATCTCCTTCCAATCCCCGTTTTGGATGGGGGAACGATTTTGATTACTCTGGTAGAAATGATTTCCGGACGCAAAATTCACCCCAAAACCCTTGAACGGATTGTGCTGCCCTTTGCGCTGCTGCTGATCGGGTTTTTCATTTTCCTCACCTATCACGATTTAAGTAGGCTTTTTAGTGGGTTGCTGAAATAAACTGGAAATAAACGCAGAGGCGGGGAGACGCAAGAGACGCAGAGGGAAATAAACCACAGAGATCACAGACTCGACTTTAGGCTTTTCATTCATTTTTCTTTCTCCCTTTCGGTTAAAGTAAAAATCTGTCATATTCCAAATATGGTCAAAATTTTTATTGGTACAGAAGAAGCGCAGTGGCTTCCTACACAAGTGCTTCGCCACAGTGTCTTACGTCGCACAAAATCTCCGGTTGAGTTTACCGATCTCATCAATCTTCCCATCCAACTCAATTTAAGGATGTACACGGGATTTTCCTTCTATCGGTTTTATATTCCAGAAGCGTGCAATTACACCGGCCGCGCTATTTACCTCGATGCCGACATCATCGTATTGGACGATATTCAAAAACTGAACGATCTCGATATGGGGGGGAAAAATGCGCTTGCCCGTAGAGATGAAGAAGCTGTGAACGAATACTTCACCAGTGTGATGTTGCTCGATTGTGAAAAATTAAAGCATTGGAAAATTAAAAATTGGTCGGCCCTGATCAATGCCGGAATGGGCAACTATGAAGGCACCATGATTGGTTCTCCGCGTGGATTAAACGCCAACGATTTTGGTCCGTTGCCCCCTCTTTGGAATCGGCTCGATAATTGGACCGAAGGCACCCTAGCACTCCATTATACAACCGTTCCTACCCAGCCTTGGAAAGTTCCTGGCCATCGCTACGCCAATCTCTTCCTAACTGAACTCAAATCGGCCCTGGATGAAAAATTCTTAACGAAAGCGGATGTGGAGCGTGAAATTCAAAAAGGGTTTATCTATCCCAAAATCCTCGCGGATGTCGAGAATTTGAGATAATTTGGAGTGCGGCGACCTGGCGCCGCTTTGGTACAATGCGACTTGTCGCATTGACACGCGCCAGGTCGCGTGATAGGAAAGCGGCGCCGGGTCGCCGCACTCCAAAAGTCCTCTAGCGACTATTTCTTATCATCGTCGATGATTTCAACTTCAGCTTCCTCAATGTCATCCTTGCCAGATTTTGGCTCTTGATGTTGCTGCTGCTGTTGTTGCTGTTGGTTGCTCTCTTTATGTTGAGCACCTGCACCGCCTTGAGAAGCTCCGGCAGAGGCTTGTTGCGCTTTGGCCATCGCTTCGCCAATGTGCTGCATGTGGCTTTCCAACTCATCCTTGGCAGTGCGGATCTTGGCGCTATCTTTGCTTTCCAGCGCTTTTTTAACCGCATCGATTTTTCCTTGGACATCGTTGACCACATCTTGGGGCAGCTTATCCTTGTACTCGGTCAAGGCTTTGCTAGCACGGAAAGAAAGAGCATCTGCTTCGTTATGCAACTCCACTTCCTCTTTGCGCTTCTTATCTTCATCCGCATGCACTTCAGCATCTTTGAGCATCCGTTTGATATCATCTTCTTTTAACCCAGAAGAAGCTTCAATCCGGATTTTTTGCTCTTTACCTGAAGACATGTCTTTCGCAGAAACGTGCAAAATCCCGTCCGCGTCGATATCAAAGGCCACTTCAATTTGGGGCATTCCACGGGGGGCTGGTGGAATATCCGTCAGGTCAAAGCGCCCAATCTCTTTATTGTCGTTGGCCATTTTACGCTCCCCTTGGAGGACGCGAATGGTCACAGCAGGCTGGTTGTCAGCGGCGGTAGAGAAAGTTTGCTTTTTCTGCGTTGGGATGGTGGTATTGCGTTCCACGAGTGGGGTCAAAATGCCTCCCATCGTCTCAATTCCGAGGGTCAATGGGGTGACGTCGAGCAACAACACGTCTTTAACGGAACCAGAGAGAACGCCCCCTTGAATGGCGGCGCCGATGGCGACCACTTCATCAGGGTTTACCCCTTTGTGTCCTTCCTTGCCGAAAATCTCCTTCACCATGTTTTGGACGGCGGGCATACGGGTCATTCCACCCACGAGAATCACTTCTCCGATGTTTTCTTTGCTGAGCCCCGCATCTTTCAATGCTTTCAAGCAAGGTTCACGGGTGCGATCGGTCAAGTTTTGGGTTAGGCTTTCCAACTTCGCACGGGTCAAAGTGAGCGCCAAGTGTTTAGGACCAGTCGCATCCATCGTGATGAACGGCTGATTGATCTCGGTCTGCATGGTGCCAGAGAGCTCAATTTTGGCTTTTTCAGCCGCATCTCGCAAACGCTGCAAGGCCATTTTATCCTTGCTGAGATCGATCCCCGTTTCCCGTTTAAATTCATCCAGGATCCAGTGGAGAATCGCTGCATCGTAGTCATCCCCCCCGAGGTGGGTGTCTCCATTGGTAGCTAACACTTCAAAAACGCCGTCCCCAATCTCTAGGATCGAAATATCGAAGGTACCGCCCCCTAGGTCAAAAACGGCGATTTTTTTATCGGTGTGTTCTTTATCCAAACCATAAGCTAAGGCTGCTGCCGTAGGTTCAGGGATAATCCGTTTCACATCCAAGCCTGCGATCCGTCCGGCATCTTTAGTCGATTGCCGCTGCGAGTCGTTAAAATAAGCGGGAACAGTGATCACCGCTTCGGTTACCTTTTCTCCGAGATAGGCTTCTGCGGTTTCTTTCATCTTTATCAAAATCTGCGCGGCCACCTCTTCTGGGGTGACGATTTTGCCATGCACTTCAAACACAGCGTTGCCGTTTTTGTCGGCGACAACTTTATAGGGCACGTGTTTGATCTCTTCTAATACTTCGTTGTATTTGCGGCCGATAAAACGCTTGGAGGAGAAAATAGTATTCTCCGCGTTGGTTACAGCTTGCCGCTTAGCGGGAATCCCAACGATCCGCTCATCGCCCTTATAGGCTACTACAGAAGGTGTTGTGCGAGTCCCTTCTGCGTTGGGGATCACTTTGGGTTGCCCCCCCTCCATCACGGCGACGCAGGAGTTTGTGGTGCCCAAGTCGATCCCGATGATTTTCCCTTTTTTTTGTTCAGCCATAAAAACCTCATTCTTTGTTATCTAAATTTAATTCCTCTGCCTTAGGCGCTTTCGCTACCTTTACACGTGCAGGACGCAATGTTTTATTTCCCATTTTGTACCCTTTCAGACTTTCCGAGACCACCGTACCGGGAGGATATTCGGTCGTTGTCAGAGTCTCCACCGCCTCGTGCAGGTGGGGATCAAAGTGGGTCCCTTCCGATTTGAAGGAAGTGACCCCGTTGGCGGCTAACACATCTTTAAACTGGTTCAAGATCATCTGAAAGCCTAACGCCCAATGCTTGATCTCAGGGGAAGCCTGATCGGCGAATTGAAGCGCATTTTCCAGATGGTCGATCGGGTTTAAGAAGTCAGCCATCGCGTTTTGCAACGCATACTGGATCATCTCTTGCTTTTCTTTTTGCAGCCTCTTTCGGGCATTTTCTGCCTCAGCTAATGCGCGTTGGTATTTATCCTTGAATTCGGTTGCTTCCTTGCGGTGTTTATCCACTTCCTGATCAAGCGTGGGTTCGTATTGTTCTGCTTGTTGTTCTTCTTGGTCTTCGGGTGAAGATTCATTGGTCATAGGAGCCTCGTCGGTTGTCTTCCAAAAGCAACTTAGGATCGCTTTGCAAATAGGGCTCTCGCGTCTGAGGTTGCCGGAAACTGATTTTGTATTTAAAAAGGTTGCGCGTTAAAGCGACGCTAATGCTGTCGGCAAAAGCGGTCAGCAATTCCAGGTATTGTTTATAGGGCATCCGCTTCGAGCCCATGATCCCAATCGCGCCCACATTCAGTTGTCCAATCGCATAAGGGGTGCACAGCACGGCGCAGGCTTGGGGATTGTTTTGGGTCGTATATTTGGAAAGATCCTCTCCGATCCAAAATTTGATGCTTTTGAGTTTGGTGCATTCCCGTAGGAGAAGGCGCATGCAGGCGGCATTTTCAAACAAAGCCAGACTGCCTGCAAGCACCTGGGGATGATGGAATTCCGGATAATGGAGAATCTTAGAAAAGCCGGTGCGGTAGATCTCATCTTCAGTAAAGTTGGAGTAGTTCACCAGATAGCGCACCATGATCTCATTATAGAAACGCAAGGCTAGCTGCTTTTCTTCCTCTGTCAGATTTTCTGGCTCATCGTTGCCTGTGAGACGCCAGTGAAAATAACTTTCGATCCGTTTGGCCGTGAAGGAATTGATTTTTTTGTCGATATTGAGCACTTCGGTTTGCACCATCCCAAAATCGGTGACAATCACTGCCAGGGTGCGCTGCGCATCGATCGGTACCAGACGTAGGGTTGTGATAAAATCTTGATCGAAACGGGGGGTGGACAAAAAGACGGCGCAATCGGTCTTTTGACTTAAAGCTTCAGCCGCATGGTGTAAAAAAGAGGCGATCTCTTTTGTTTCAGTTTGCCGGATCTCATCAAAGGGGTCTTTTTTGAATTCCACTTTGAGGTTTTCGATACAATCTTGGGCATAGAGGCGAAACGCTTTATCGGTGGGAATCCGGCCACCGGAAGTGTGTTGTTGAATCAGATAGCCTTCTTCTTCGAGGTGGGCATAGTAATTGCGGATAGTGGCCGAACTAAGATCCTCAAAACCCGCCTCTTTAAGGGTATTGGACCCCACCGCCTTGCCGGTCTGGATAAAGGTTTCGACTAGCCCTAGCAAAACCTTGCGCTCGCGGTTTTGCTTGGCTGATTTTTTATCTAATATCAGATTCATAGCCCTATTATCTCTAAGAGGATATTAAAGGTAAAGGGGAAATTTAGCAGTCTAGATTAAAGAGTGCTAAGAATATAAGAGGCTGTGAAAAGTCAACGCAGAGTCGCAGAGGCGGGGAGACGCAGAGATGGAAAAGAAAGGTTATCCTTCTTCTCTAAACCATTAAAAAACACTCTCTGCGTCTCCCCGCCTCTGCGACTCTGCGTTGAAAATGGAAGATGAAGATATTGAAGTACTAGAGTTAAGAATTTTTAATCAAAGAGGGCAGGATATCTATTACGGAAGGCATCCAATTGACCCCTCGGCGGTAAACCATTTGGGAAGCTAAGTGGCACGCGATGATCGCTTTTTTGTGGTGGTCGGGGATCTCTTGCATGAGCAGATCTTTGAATTTTTCCCGCAAAGTGGGCAAGCAGTAATCAAAGAAAGTCCGAAGCAGGGGATCGTTTGGATCGGTGGGAAGTTCATGAGCATCGAGATAGTCGAGGAGTTGATAAGTAAATTCATTGATCCGCAGCGATATTTTATCGGAAATTTCGGTTAAAGGCTCGCCTGTTTTGATATGGGCGTCGAGCAGCGCTTTAGCTTCATCTTTAGCACATTCCTTTAGCCGTTCTAAAATTTCGGCGATCAGCACCTCTTTATTTTCGATAAATTTTTGGTCTCCTAAAGTAAGGCCGCAAAGCACCTCAAAAGAGGAGCAGATCACCCCTGTTTTATTGGCTGAGCTATCCTTTACAATCAATACGCCCAGCTTCTCTAAAAGTTGTCGGGCCCGCGGAGTAATGTAGAGATTAGCTCCTTCAATGATAATTCGAGCGGTGGGTTTGCCCATTAAATCCAGAAAATCGGTGAAGTTCTTTTCATTCAAGGTACGGGGACGCCCTCCGGCCGGGATGAACACATCGGCATGGGTTTGATTGACATTTTGACGCAGCAAATGGTTCATCTCATAGCCTGAGATCCACTCCTCAGTCACTTTGTGCTCGGTCTTGCGCCAACATAAGTTTTGTTGAGTAAAGGCAGCGGCGCTCCGTTTGGAAAATTTATCCACTAAAAAACCTCCAGGATGGAGCTTTTCAGCTGGATAAGATCTAATCGGTTTCCCTTTCTTAAATAAAAGGTTCAATTCGGAAAAATGAAGCCCTTGCGGATCAAAAATAGTTCCTGAAATATCTGTGAGGGTTAATATTTTGGCCGTATTAGGATAAAATTTGCTTAAAAACTGAATCTGATTGCCGGCCACATCGCCATCGGGCCCACCCGACATTTTCACCGTAAAGAGATCTTTTTTAGGATCGATGTGGATGTGGCGCAATAACGCGTCCAAATAGACCGTTATCCCCAGCGAAGTGACTCCAAACTCCTTGTGGTTGATGCCAGCATGGGGTTTGCTGGTGATAAAAGCGGTGCCTGGCTTGTACTTAGTTTCTTTGCTATAGTTGGCGATCCATTGGATCATCTCATCACGCATATTTTCATCGGGCCCTAAATATAAGTATTCGGGCTTTTTCCAGTAGTCGATGATGTAGCGCGCGCGCACAGTCCCATCAGGCTCACAATTCACCAGGGATAGGAGCGCTTCGATATAGGCGCGTTGCGATTGATACAAATATTCAACTGTCTGTTCTTCTTTAAACCTGCTGATTTTGGCCTCAATCTCTGCTGGGGGGATTTTCGAACTTTCCAGTTCATTGCGCAAAATAGCCGCTTCCGATTCGATCTGCTCGATCGGGCGCAAGAAAATAATCCCCTTAGCACCCCCTTCGGGGATATCTTTGTTTTTAAATTGCTGGGTGAGGGCCAGGTTATAACATTCGGTGAAGACGTTAACCCGCTCTTGGTTCATATGTTCGATATGGGGAGGAAGAACGGTGCGTAAACCACCCCTGGCTAATTCCTTGAAACGAATATGAAATCCGAAAAAATTCATTCCATAGATAAAAAAGATGCCGTAGGGGAGCTCAGGAAATTTTTTACTCCGATCAAAGGGGATATCATCCAGATAGCGGGGATCGAGACGGAAGGCGAGTGCTGTGTAATTTAGGCGGTAAAAATTGGTTTTCAGGGTATTAAGGACAAAGCTCATCCCTATGCGCAAGATGTTTTTGCGCCGTGTGTCCAGCTCTTCTTGCCCTGTATCGATTTTACTCAAATCGCTAAAAAAGTTATCGCGCGCCTTTTCAAATAGCTCCTGGTCGCAATAATCGGGATCGAAACGGTGCTTAAATGCCTCTAAGATTTGCAAAGTCAGCTCAGGATGGCGGCAAAGCCCTTCTTCGATTGTATCCAAGGAATAGACGTTGGGATCGACTTGCACTAACGCCTGGTGGATAAAATAGGTCATGGCGCGCAAATAATTGCCCATGTTTCCGGAGACAACATCGGTATTCACCAGGTATTTGCTGATCAGATCATCCTTAGAGAAGTACTTAACAGTGGCTAATTCACGCAAAAAGTCGGGAATTTCGGCGACATCCCAAACAGCTTGACCATTGCTGCCATGCAACGCAAGGGACATCATCAGGATGTTTTGTTTGCTGTAGGGGTCGATGTAAGTGGCGTTGACCCGCTTCATCATCAAACCATGTCGTTTGATGGTGCGCGCCAGTTTGTATAAAAAATTGTACTTGGGGGTATTGCGCCAAGCCAAAACGATTTGCATCGAAGCGGCGTTATTGCTTTCCCAATCTTCGTTGTAGCGCACCTCATACTGGCAATTGTCTCTCGTTTTCGCTCTCCAAAACATCTGCAGGGCTAAGACGAGCCGTTCAAGGGATAAGGAGCGCAAAAAGCGGGTGTTGATCCCGGTCAGCAGCCTGTCAAATTCTTGGGAGGTGATTTCGGGTAGCTTTTCGCGCACGAGAGCCCGTAATTTTTCCACTTCTTCCTTAGGAAACGGTTTTTCCACCGTTTCAATTGCCTCAGTAAAGTAAAGGACGCCGATGCGCAAATTCCCCCTGGCGCCTTGGTCGGGAGGCAATCCTCTTGAGATATAACACTGATAATTTTTGATCCCATACATGGCGTAGTTGCTGAGGATGCGCAGATCAGCGTCAGGGCTATCTAAGCATAAAACAATGGCGGCGTTTTTTAGATGGATTGTCGAAAAGTAATCTTGGAGGTGGAAGCCCATCAAATTGTGGGCGATCAGCATGATCTTATCTTGGCTTACCTCCTCCAAAAATTGGGGGGGCATCGCTTTTTCGAGCCAAACATAATATTCTTGAAACTTGCGGCTTTCATTTTGGATGGCCATGAGCAGTTGTTCATGTGTCAGAATGATCGATTCCCTGTCAGCCACGATTGTTTCCAAAAATGTTTATATAATCTGGACTATACCCATCCTATCATTTTCTGCACCCATTACATGACACCTCGTAGATCAAGTGCTTCGATCTCAACAAAAAAATAACAGGATCCGCCTAACGGCGGGCAGGATCCTGTTATTTTTTCTGTACAGGGCGAAGAACATAACTCATGTGCAACTACCGTAACAGTCTTAGGGCGTTGAGGCCGACGAGGACGGTGCCACCTTCATGCATGACAACAGCTAACCAGAGGGGGATCCAGCCGGCTAAGGCTGGAAGGGCAGCGATTAGGATGGCGGCGCTGGCGAGTGTTAGATTCTGTTTTACAACGGTTTGCGTTTGGTAGGCCTTCTCTACCAGCCAATCGAGCAATTCAATGTTATCGTTTAGAAAAACG
>Ga0153954_1001583_pt1 | contig 11666 bp, 9 predicted proteins | sample TSFL038MetaG_FD_102277 | JGI IMG/M metagenome (GOLD analysis project Ga0153954, IMG submission 102277) | Attine ant fungus gardens microbial communities from Florida, USA - TSFL038 MetaG | ecosystem: Host-associated > Fungi > Mycelium > Unclassified | place: USA: Florida, Wekiwa Springs State... | reverse complement strand
GTGGAGCGCGGCGGCAAGGGTCAGGTCATCGATTTGCCTCTGCTGGAGCCAATGCTTTCCGTGCTCGGGCCCGATGCGGCGATCTATCGCGTGTCCGGTGAGCTTCCGGTGCGCACGGGCAGCCGCTCGCTGACCACGTCGCCGCGCAACGTCTACGAGACCAGCGACGGCCGATTCGTTGCGATCTCCGCGTCAATTCAGGCGATGGCAGAGCGATTGTTCCGAGCGATCGGGCGTGCGGACATGATTGACGATCCGAAGTTCCGGACAAACACGGACCGGGTTCGCAACATCGATGAGTGCGACGGCATCGTCGCGGCCTGGATCGCGCAGCGGACGCTGGCAGAGAACATGGCGGTGTTCGAGGCTGCCGAGGTCACCGCGACGCCGATCTATGAGATCGACCAGTTGCTCGACGATCCGCACGTGCAGGCACGCGGCGTGGTGGTCGAGGCGCCGGATGCCGAAGCCGGATCGGTGCTGATGCACAACATCATTCCGCGGCTGTCGGAAACGCCGGGCCGGCTGCGCACGCCCGCGCCGGATTTGGGGCAGCATACGCGTTCCGTGCTCGAATCAATCGGCTACAGCGCCGACCGGGTGGCCGCGCTGGTTGCCGACGGCGTGATCAAGGAGGCCTGATCCCATGCGCGACGATCTGCCGGTCTGGCGGTCCCTCATGTTCGTTCCGGTAACCGCGGAGAAATTCGTGCGCACCGGCGCAGACCGCGGCGCGGATGCCATCATCCTGGACCTGGAAGACGCCGTCGCGCCCTCACAGAAGGAGCATGCGCGCACGCTGATCGCCGGCGCCATCCCGCAGGTCAATCGCAATGGTGCCGACGTGGTGGTGCGGGTCAACCGCCCATGGCGCCTGCTGGTGCGCGACATCGAAGCGGCAGTGATCCCCGGCGTCGCGGCGCTGATGCTGACCAAGGTCGACAGCCCGGAACACGTGCACGCCGTGGCGGAAATCGTTGACGAGCTGGAGACGGAACGAGGCCTGCCCGCCGGCGGCATCAAATTCGTTGCGCTGGTGGAGAATGCCCGCGGCTTCTTCCGCCTGCCGGAGATCGCACGCTGCCACCCACGCATCGTCGGATTGAGCCTGGGGTCGGAGGATTTTGCCGCCGATGTCGGCATGCAGTCCGAACCCGAGGGGCTGTTCTACCCCAAGCAGCAATGCATCTTCGCTGCCCGCGCGGCCGGCATCCTGCCGATGGGCTTCATCGGTTCGATCGCCGACTTCCGCGACCAGGAGGCATTTCGCAAGATCGTGCGCCGTTCGCGCCGGCTGGGATTCATGTGCGCGAGCGCGGTGCATCCGCTGCAGGTGCAGGTGCTGAACGAGGAGTTCTCTCCCGATCCGGCGGAAGTGGAGCGCGCCGAGAAGATGATCGCAGCATACGACGACGCCTACGCCAAGGGTCTCGGCGCGGTCCAGTTCGAAGGCGCGATGATCGACGTGCCGGTCGTGGAGCGCGCCCGCTCCGTCGTCAAACGGGCGCGGGCCCTGCAGGGGAAAGTCCGCGCCTGATCACTCGACCTTGAAGCCGCGTGCGACGAAGACGGCCCGCGCCTCGGGGCCGTCGAGGAACTGCATCAGCGCACGCGCGTCCGGCGTATCGCCCGACTTCACCACGGCGAACGGATAGCTGACGGGGTCGTGGCTGTCGGCGGGAAACACACCGGCGACGCCGACGCCTTTCGAGGCCGCTGCGTCCGTTCCGTAGACGATCCCAACGGGCGCTTCGCCGCGCTCCACCAGCAGCAGTGCGGCGCGCACGTCGTCGGTGCGCGCAAGCCGCGGCTCGACCTGGTCCCAGAGTCCGAGTTTCGTCAGGGCCTGCTTGGCATAGAGGCCGACCGGCACATGCGCCGGATCGCCCGTCGCCACCCGGCCGGAAGGACCCAGCAAAGCCAGCAGGTCGAAGCTGGATTTGATGGTGACCGGCTTCACCTTGTCCGCCGGCATGATCAGCACGAGGTCGTTGCCCAGCAGATCCTTGCGTGTATCCGCAGCGATCAGGTGCTTGTCCGCGAGATAGTCCATCCACTTCTCATCCGCCGAGGCGAAGACGTTGGCTGGCGCGGACTGCTCGATCTGGCGCGCCAGCGTCGAACTGGCGCCGAATGACAGGCGCAGCGCAGGATGACCAGCTGCCGCCCATTTCGTCGAGATGTCCTTCATCGCGTCGGTCAGGCTCGCGGCGGCGAACACGGTCAACTCCTGTGCCCTTGCCGTGAGCGGCGCGAGCAGCAGGCAGAGGATGATAAGGAAGCGCATCGAAAATCCCTTCTACGGATGGATTGCCGCGACGCCCTGCAAAACGGCTCTTCGTTCAACGGGCGTGAGCGTGCGGCCATACAGGATCGCATTGGAAACGGCGGCGAGCAGTATCGGGTCGCGCCCGCTCAGCCAGGCGAAGCCGAGCAGGCGGTTGATCGAGGGAGGCTCTTCCACCCAGCCGAACGGAAGATGCGGCGCGATCACGGCATGGCCGTCGCGCACGGCGCGCAATCCCTGCCATCCGGCGTCATGCGCCAGCACGTCGGCCATCGCCGGGTCGGCGAAGACTAGCCAATCGGGGTCGAGTGCCGCAATGGCCTGGACCGTCACCGGCCGAAACGTTCCTTCGCCCTTCGGCGCCCGCACGGTCCAGCCGAGCCGTGTAAAGACAGCGGTGACTTCGGTGCCGGGAGCAGCGGCAAGTCCGCCGGTCGGGCCACGGGCATACAATACCGTGGGATGCGCGTCGGAAACCGGCAGGCTCAACAGCGCCTCGGCGACCTGAGCGACGGCTTCAGCGCGATCCTCACGCCCCAGAATGCTGCCCAGCGTGCGGATGACCGCAGGGATCTTGTCCATGGAGCCGTCGAACAACAGCGTGGGAATGCCGGTCTTCCGCTCGATCGTCTTGTCCAGGTCGATATAGCGTGGTGTAACATCGCCGTAGTCCAGGATCAGGTCCGGGTGCAGTTCGGCCAGCTTGTCCGCCGCCTCCTCCCGCCCCGTCAGGCGCGGAACCTGCGGCAACGCCGCGGCGATCGGCGGCAACACCGCACGCGCCGGACCGGAGACCGGGCCGGGCCAGCCCAGCATCAGATCAGGGGCGATGGCTTCCAGCAGGACGGCGGCGGGCGGACCGGCCGGCAGCACGCGGCTGATCTGGTCAGGTTCCGGGACGGTAACCGTGCGGCCGGTCGCATCGGTGACGTCAGCCGCCAGCGCAGCCGTCGAGCAGATCAAATAGACTGCGAGACCAAGCCCTTGCCACATGCCGCGACCCTCCTGGCGGCACACGTTGTAGCCTGCAACATATAGCGAGGGAAGCCGCCAAACGATGCCGGGTCGAAATGCCCGTCAAGACATACGTCCACATGCAGGGAGCGCATGCGGGCGCGTGCAGAGGCCTATTCCGCGGCGACGGTGCGGGCGGGCGCCTCGGTGCGAAAATGCGGCATGACCTCCCTGGCGAAGCGGCGGAGGTTCTCGCGCGACGTGCCGCCGCCGTTCAACAGCAGGTATTCCACTCCGGCGGCCCGCAGCCGTTCGATCTTGCGGCAGATCTCGTCTGGCGTGCCATACAGCGTCGCTTCCTCATTGGCTTCGCGCGTGTCGGAGAACGCCATGATGCTGGCGGTGTTGTTGCCGTCCGGCCGCTGGCTGATCGCATGCAGCCGCCGCTGCGCCGTCATCCGTCGCTCGATCGCCGCGGCCTTCTCCTCGGCCGTATCGGTGACAAAGAAGGCCCGGGCGATACCGGCCTGCGCCGGGTCGAAGCCGAAGCCGTTGGCCAGCATCGCCGCCTTGTAGGTGTTGAAGCGGTTGATCGTTTCCTCGGTCGAGGCGAATTGGTCCAGCAACAGGTTGTGGCCCCGCGCGGCGACGCGGCGAATGCTGTCGGCATGGCCGGCGCCCTGCCAGAATGGCGGATGCGGCTTCTGGATCGTCGGCGGCTCGACGATGATGTCGTCGAACTGCCAGTATTTGCCCTCGAACGAGAAGCGTTCGTTCGACACCCATGACTTGGTAATGATGTCGATGGCCTCCTCGAACCGCGGCTGCGCTTCCTCGGCCGGGATGCGAAAACTGGCGAATTCGTTGTGGCGGTAGCCCTTGCCGACACCGAAATCCAGCCGCCCGCCGGACAGCAGATCCACCGTCGCTGCCTGTTCTGCGAGCAGAACGGGATTGTGCCAGGGCAGCACGATCACCGCCGTGCCAAGGCGCAGCGTCGTCGTGCGCGCGCCGATCCAGGTGAGCAGGTTCAGTGTCGCCGAGACCTGACCAAACCCGGTGAAATGATGCTCGACGATGAAGGCACTGTCGTAACCCAGCGCCTCGGCCTCGATCACATACTCGATGAAGTCCTTGAAGCCGGCAGCGCTGTCGACATCGGGCCCGCCGCCACGCTGCGCCTGTGCCGCGCCGAATAGTCCGAAGCGCATGTTCGTCCTCCCTGTTCGTCCGAGCGGAGCGTCCGCAACCGATAGTGTCGGCCGGAATTGCGGATGTCTACCGGCCCGGGCTCAGCCAGCGCAGCGGGGAGTCCGGCGGCGGATCGTTATGTCCGCAACCATTACAGCAACGACCGGGTCGGATTCTCCAACGCCAGCAGCCAGCGCTTCGTCTCCAGACCGTCGCCACCGGAAAATCCGCCAAGGTGGCCGGCGGCCACGACACGATGGCACGGGATGATCAGCGGGATCGGGTTGTGACCGTTGGCCTGACCGACGGAGCGCGCGGACCCGCCAGCCTGGCGGGCAATGTCGAGATAGGTGCGGGTTTCGCCGTACGGGATCGCGCGCAATGCCTCCCATACAGCGCGACGGTACGCGGTACCGGCGGGGCGTAGCGGCAGATCGAACGACTTCAACTCGCCGTCGAAGTAACCATACAGTTGATCGCGCGCCCGTTGCAGCAGCGGCGTCGGCGTCTGCTCCGCCACCCAGCCCCAATCCAGTGAGACAATGGCGCCGTCCTCTTCGAATACAGTCACATCGCCGGTCGGCGTGTGGAGCGAAATGTGTGGCACTGGTCCAATCCACGTTGCGGAAGTATTCGAAGCGGTGTGCTCGTCATGTGTCAACGCGTGGCGTCACGGTTGTTTGAACGCCGCCGCGCGGGGCTGGCGGAGCGGCCAATAACACCGATATCAAGGCCGACGCGCCAGGACGCCGCGGACCGCTGAAAACCTCGGCAACACATTCACGCTTCAGTGAATAACGTCACGCTTCCAGGTATCGTTAGAATCGGGCAACGTACGCGGTAGCACCCGCGCCGCGCTCGCCGCCATGAGGGCAAGGATCAGTTACAGTATGCCAGCCGACGCTACGACGACGCTTTCGCTTCCCAAGTCTCCCACCGGCATCGACGGGTTCGATGACATCACGCTGGGCGGCTTGCCGACGGGGCGGCCATCCTTGGTATGCGGCGCCGCCGGTTGTGGCAAGACTCTGTTTGCAACCACGTTCCTCGTCAACGGCGCGACGCTCTATGACGAGCCTGGCGTTTTCATCAGTTTCGAGGAGCGCGCCGGCGATCTGGTGGCCAACGTCGCCTCCCTTGGTTTCGATCTTGAGCAATTGATCGCCAATCGCAAGCTGGCGATCGATCATGTCCGCGTGGAACGCTCCGAGATCGAAGAGAACGGCGAGTATGACCTCGAAGGTCTGTTCATTCGCATCGGCTTCGCGGTGGACCAGATCGGTGCGAAGCGCGTCGTCCTCGACACGATCGAGACCTTGTTCGCGGGCTTCACCGATCAGTCGATCCTTCGCGCCGAGCTGCGACGGTTGTTCGGCTGGCTGAAGGATCGCGGGCTGACGACGATCATCACCGGTGAGCGGGGCGACGGCCAACTGACCCGCCAGGGCTTGGAGGAATATGTCTCCGACTGCGTGATCCTGCTCGATAACCGAGTTCTCGACCAGATCACCACAAGGCGACTGCGCGTCGTGAAGTATCGCGGGTCGGCGCACGGCACCAACGAGTACCCGTTCCTGATCGATCGCGATGGCATTACGGTTCTGCCACTGACATCGTCCGGCCGCGATGGCCGCGTCTCCGGCGAAATTGTTTCGACCGGCATTCCTGGTGTCGACGCGATGCTCGGCAGGGGCGGCTTTTTTCACGGATCGAGCGTCCTGCTGTCGGGCGTAGCCGGGACCGGCAAGACAACCTTCGCAGCGCAGTTCGTCGACGCGGCGTGCCGGCGGGGCGAACGCTGCATGTTCTTCGCGTTCGAGGAGAGCGCGGCCGAGATTTGCCGTAACGCCCTCTCCGTCGGTCTCGACCTGACACAGCACATCACCAGCGGTCTGCTCCGTTTTGAGGCTGCGCGACCAAATCTGTACGGCCTCGAAATGCATCTGGCGCGCATGCATCGTGACCTCGACGCCTTCAAGCCCGACGCAGTGGTCATCGATCCCATCTCCGCGTTTCGCGGACCGATCACGGAAGTCCACGCGACCTTGCTGCGCATGATCGATCTGTTGAAAGCGCGCGGCATCACAGGATTTTGTACCAGCCTGAGCGCGGACGGTTCGTTGGTGGATGGGACGGATATCGGCTTGTCCTCATTGATGGACGTCTGGATCAGGCTGACCGACGTCGAAGCCAATGGAGAGCGCAACCGCACGCTTTATGTGATAAAGTCCCGCGGTATGAGCCATTCGAATCAGGTGCGTGAGTATCAAATCACCAATTATGGTGTGGCGTTGATCGACGTCTATATCGGTGCCGAGGGCGTGCTGACGGGCAGCGCCCGGCTGGCGCAGGAAGCGCGCGAGAAGGCCGCCTCACGTCGGCGGCAGCAGGCGATCGACCGCCGCCGGCGCGAGATTGCGCGCCGGCGCGCGACAATCGAGCGGCAGATCGCCGAACTCCGGGCATCGCTCCAGCTTGAGGAAGACGATGCTGCCTTGTTGATTGCGGAAGATGATTCGCATGAGGAGATATTGATCAGCGACAGCGCTGCCATGGCAGTACGACGGGGAGCGGCAGAATGACAGACGTCGAATTCGACCCGGAATACTATCAGTTGCGGCTCTACGTGGCAGGCCAGACGGCGAAATCACTGGCGGCGGTGACAAATCTCCGGCGCGTCTGCGAGGAACATCTGGCTGGTCGTTACGAAATCAGCGTGATCGACCTGCTGCAGAATCCGCAGATGGCCGCGAGCGACCAGATTTTGGCGATCCCGACGCTGGTGCGCCGCCTGCCGGAGCCACTGAAGCGGATCATTGGCGACCTTTCGAACCTGCAGAAAGTGCTGGTTGGCCTGGACATCAGTCCCCGGTCTGCCCCGCCATGACCGTGGAAGTGGCCGATGCGATACCATCATACCGATTGCGGCTGGTGGTCGCCGGCCACACGCTCCGTTCCCGCAAGGCGATCAATAATCTCAAGCGAATCTGCGATACCCAACTGATGGGCCTGGTCGACCTGGAAGTCATCGATATCTATCAATTACCTGAGATGGCACAAGAATATCAGGTCGTTGCCGCGCCGACCCTGCTAAAGCTATTGCCGCTGCCGGTTCGCCGTATCATCGGGGACCTATCCAACTCTGATAAGATCCTGAGCAGCCTGGATCTGTTGCCGGTTCCGACGCCATGACTGCAGAAGCCGAGATACTTCAGAAACGAATTCGAGAGCTGGAAGAGAAGCTGAATGACTGCCAGGAAACTCTGGAAGCGATACGCCGGGGTGACGCGGACGCGCTGGTGGTCAATGCCAGTGCGGACGAGCACCGCGTCTACACATTGCAGAGCGCCGATCGGCCGTATCAGGTGCTGATCGAACAGATGCAGGAAGGGGCTGTTACCCTCGGCCGCGATGGCACCATCCTGTATTGCAATCGACGCCTCAGTGAGATGCTCGGAGTACCGCAGCAGCGGATCATTGGCCAGCCACTTCATCCCTTCGTGCTCGAAGCGGACCGGGCGCGATTCAACCGGTTGCTGGACGACGCCGCCAATGGCGTCGCGCGCGACGAACTCACCATCATCGCATCGGATGGACGCCAGATCCTCATCTACCTTTCTTTGAGCGTCTTGCACGACGCGGGCGGCGATTCGGTGCTGTGCGGCATTTTGACGGACCTGACAGAGCAGAAATTGCACCTGCGCGTACTGGCCGAGGCAAATGAGCGGCTGCGCCAGGAAATCGTCGAGCGCGAGCGGGTCGAGGACGCGCTGCGGCAGGCGCAGAAGATGGAGGCCGTCGGCCAGTTGACCGGCGGTCTGGCACATGACTTCAACAACCTGCTGGCCGGCATCAGCGGCAATCTCGAATTGCTCCAGCGTCGTATCGACCAGGGACGGTTGACCGACCTGGAGCGCTATATCGAAGCGGCGCAGGGAGCGTCGAGGCGAGCCGCGGCGGTGACGCACCGCCTGCTGGCCTTCTCGCGCCGGCAGACTCTCGATCCGCGGCCTACCGAAATCAATCGCCTCGTTGCCGGCATGGAAGAACTGATCCGCCGCACGGTCGGTCCATCGGTGGACATCGTTGTGCAGCCCGGCGGCGATCTGTGGATGACGCGGATCGATCATAGCCAGTTGGAAAGCGCGCTGCTCAACCTTTGCATCAATGCACGCGATGCCATGCCGGACGGCGGCAGTATCACCATCAAGACTGCCAACCGGATGATCGACGCCGCCCTGGGCAAGGTCCTCGACGTGCCGCCGGGCGCCTATATCGCTCTGTCGGTGACCGACATCGGCTGCGGCATGCCCGATGACGTCATCAAGCGCGCGTTCGATCCGTTCTTCACCACCAAGCCGCTGGGTCAGGGCACCGGTCTGGGACTGTCCATGATCTATGGCTTCGCCCGCCAGTCGGGCGGCCAGATCAGCATCGAGTCCGAAGTCGGCAAGGGCACGACGATGTGGCTCTATTTGCCGCAATTCCTCGGCGAGCATACCGACCGGCCGGACAGTGACGCCGACGATGAGATGGCGGAATCGAGCCAGGGTGAAACCATCCTGGTGATCGATGACGAGCCGGCGATCCGCTCGCTAGTCGCCGAGGTGCTGGGCGATCTGGGCTATCGGGTGATCGAGGCGTCCGACGGCGCCGAAGCGCTCAGCGCGCTGCGCTCGGAATCACGGATCGATCTGCTGGTAACCGATGTCGGGCTGCCCGGGGGAATGAACGGCCGTCAGGTTGCCGATGCGGGGCAGGAGCTGCGGCCAAGCCTGAAGGTGCTGTTCATCACAGGTTATGCCGAGAGCGTGGTGATCGGTGAGGAGCGCGGCAACGGCAGCACCGAGGTGCTCACCAAGCCGTTCACCGTCGACGCCCTCGGTGCTCGGGTCAACGGCATGATCGCAGGGGCCCACGCGGCCTGATCCCGGCCGCGGCCGGCTGCGATCTGGATCCGAGACGGCGAGAAGCCGGGCCTCCGCTGCGCCCGGCGTAGCACCTTATCCAAGCGCGGCGCGCACCGCGGCGAGGGCCTCCTCGGCACGGGCACCATCGGGACCACCCGCCTGGGCCAGGTCCGGCCGTCCGCCGCCGCCCTTGCCGCCGACTGCCGCCGATGCAGCGCGCACCAGATCGACCGCGTTGAAGCGCCCCGCCAGGTCGGGCGAGACCGCAACGACGATGCTGGCCTTGCCCTCGGCCGTGGAGACCAGCGCAACAACGCCGCTTTCCTGCTGCTTGCCGATGGCCTCAGCGAGACCCTTCAGGTCACGCGGCGGCACCTCGCCCATGTTGCGCGCCGATAGTTTCACGCCGCCGATTTCTTCGACCGCGGCGGCGGTGCCACCGGTGGCGAGCTTCTTCTGCAGGTCCGCGACCTGCGCTTGCAATCTGCGCTGATTCTCCAGCAGGGCGGTGATGCGATCGGCAATCTCGCCCGGCGCGGTCCGCAGCGCGCCGGCAGCCTCATTCAGATGAGTCTGCAAATCGGCGACCACGGCCTCGGCCGCAGCGCCGGTCACCGCCTCGATGCGGCGCACGCCGGCAGCCACCGCACTTTCGCCGACGATGCGGAAGTAGCCGATATCGCCGGTGCGCCGGACGTGCGTGCCGCCGCAGAGCTCGATCGACCACGCGGCCTTGTTACCATCCGGTGCGCCCATCGCCACGACACGCACCTCGTCGCCGTATTTCTCGCCGAACAGCGCCATGGCACCAAGTTCCACGGCGGCGTCCGGCGTCATCAGCCGCGTCGTCACCTCGGTGTTTTCACGGATCTTGGCATTCACCTCGGCCTCGACCCACTTCAGCTCGTCGGCGGTGATCGGCCGCGGCTGGGAGACGTCGAAGCGCAACCGGTCAGGCGCGTTCAGGCTGCCCTTCTGCTGCACGTGGGTACCCAGCTTCCGCCGCAGTGCCTCATGCAACAGGTGAGTAGCCGAGTGGTGGGCGCGGATCGCCGAACGCCGCGAATGGTCCACTGTGGCAACCACCGGCGCTCCCACCGTGGCGGTGCCAGCCTCGACGCGGCCGAGGTGGACGAACAGGTCGCCGAGCTTCTTCTGCGTGTCGGTGACCCGGATGCGCAAGCCGTTGCTGCCGGTGATGACGCCGGTATCGCCGACCTGGCCGCCGCTCTCGCCGTAGAACGGCGTCTGGTTCAGCACCACCGCGACATCCGTCCCTGTTGGCACGCTGTCGGTCGCAGTGCCGCCGGCGACCAGGGCAAGAATCTCGCCCTCGGCGCTTTCCGTGGCGTAGCCGAGAAACTCGGTCGCGCCGGTCTTCTCCTTGATCTCGAACCAGACGCCTTCGGTCGCGGCTTCACCCGAACCGGCCCACGCGGCGCGGGCGCGGGCACGCTGCTCCTGCATCGCCGCCTCGAAACCCGCGAGGTCGACACTGCGGCCCTGCTCGCGCAGCGCGTCCTGCGTCAGGTCGAGCGGGAACCCGTAGGTGTCGTATAGCCGGAACGCCACCGGCCCCGGCAACGGCTGGCGATCACCCAGGCGCTCGGTTTCCTCGTTCAGCAGATGCAGCCCGCGATCGAGCAATTGCTTGAAGCGGGTTTCCTCCAGCTTCAGCGTCTCCTCGATCAGGTCCTCGGCGCGGACGAGCTCCGGGTAGGCCGCGCCCATCTGCCGCACCAGGGCCGGCACCAGCCGGTACATGATCGGCTCTCGCGCGCCCATCATGGCGATATGGCGCATGGCGCGACGCATGATCCGGCGCAGCACATAGCCGCGCCCCTCGTTCGAGGGCAGCACGCCGTCGGCCATCAGGAAGGCGCTGGAGCGCAGATGGTCGGCGACGACGCGATGGCTGGTCTTGAACGGCCCGTCCGGATCCTGGCCGGTGGCCTCGGCACTGGCCAGGATCAGCGCGCGCAGCGTGTCGGTATCGTAGTTGTCGTGCTTGCCCTGCAGGATGGCGGCGAAACGCTCCAGCCCCATGCCGGTATCGATGGATGGACGCGGCAGCGGCACACGCGTGCCGGGCGGCCCTTCCTCGAACTGCATGAACACGAGGTTCCAGATCTCGATGAATCGGTCACCGTCTTCATCCGGGCTGCCGGGCGGCCCACCGGGGATCTGCTCGCCGTGGTCGTAGAAGATTTCCGAACATGGCCCGCAGGGGCCGGTATCACCCATGCGCCAGAAATTATCGGAGGTCGGGATGCGGATGATCCGCTCCTCCGGCAGGCCGGCGACCTTCTTCCAGATGGCCGCGG
>Ga0153954_1001582_pt1 | contig 11676 bp, 8 predicted proteins | sample TSFL038MetaG_FD_102277 | JGI IMG/M metagenome (GOLD analysis project Ga0153954, IMG submission 102277) | Attine ant fungus gardens microbial communities from Florida, USA - TSFL038 MetaG | ecosystem: Host-associated > Fungi > Mycelium > Unclassified | place: USA: Florida, Wekiwa Springs State... | reverse complement strand
TTCAGAATGGACAACAGGACGTCTTCAGCCGGGTCATCGTGTCGGCGGTCCCTGTCAGTGTGGCAACCATATTTCCGCTGGTTATCTTGCTGGGGCCTATCGGCGCGGCGATCGCGTCCGTGATAACGGAATGTTACGTGACAGTCGTTATGGCTGTGGTGGCCGTTCGATATAATCCCCTTTTAATTTCTCAATGGAAGGGTCGAGAATGACCTGGGATTTTTTAATTGTTGGCGCCGGATTTGCCGGCTCAGTCTGTGCCGAACGTTTGGCAAATGCCGGGCATTCGTGCTTGGTGATCGATCGCCGCGATCATATCGCTGGGAATGCCTTTGATCGATTCGACGACGCGGGCGTCCAGATCCATCCCTATGGTCCGCACATTTTTCACACGAACGCGAAACGCATATTTGAGTATCTGAGCCAGTTCACGGTATGGCGGTTCTACGAGCATCGGGTTCTGGCGAAAGTTCAGGAGCGGTTTTTCCCGATCCCGATCAACCGGACGACGATCAACAAGCTCTACGATCTCGATCTGGACGAGGCCGGCGTGGCAGCCTTTCTCGAGAAGGTCCGCGAACCGAGGTCGCCCATCAAGACGAGCGAAGACGTCGTTTTGAGCAGCGTGGGCGCCGATCTCTGCGAGAAGTTCTTCCGCGGCTACACCAGAAAGCAGTGGGGGCTGGACCTGTCGGAACTGTCCAGCGGTGTAGCTGCGCGCATTCCGACGCGCACCGACGATGACGACCGCTATTTCTCGGATTCGTTCCAGTTCATGCCCGTGCCGGGCTATACAGCTCTTTTCGAGAAGATGCTGTCGAATCCCCTGATCGAGGTTAGGACGTCCTGTTCGTTCGAGCAGATCAATGATTCAATCTCCTACAAGCATCTGATCTTCACGGGAGCGATCGACAGCTTCTTTGGCTATCGCTTCGGCAAGTTGCCTTATCGCTCACTTCGCTTCGAGCACCAGCATCTTTCCGGACAGGCGTCGTTTCAGAACGTCGGGACCGTCAACTACCCCCTGGACGAAGCCTTCACCCGGATCACTGAGTTCAAGCACCTGACGGGCCAAGCCCATAACGGCACGTCCATCGTGAGGGAATATCCGATGGCGGATGGTGATCCGTTCTATCCGATCCCGCGTCCGGAAAATGAGCAGCTCTTCCAGAAGTATCAGGAACTGGCGGATGCGGAGTCCGATGTCACATTCGTTGGACGTCTCGCCCAGTACAGATACTACAACATGGATCAGGTGGTTGGCGCAGCGCTCAAGGCCGCCGAGACAATCCTGAAGCGCAGGGACGGTTAGCCGCCTTCGGTGGCAACCCTACCCATGCCATCATGTTCAGCTGGTTCGTCAAACTGGTCGCTTTATCCGCGATCGAGCAGGTAATATATCCGCTGTCGCTAATAGGCTGCGTCTCTCTTTTTGTGAGTTCGTCTTCTACAGTATGGGCATCGATTAAATGGCAATCGAAGACTGATATCGACGATGGCGTGGAGTATCCACCGCCATTCCTTCAGGCTTTGCTTGTGTTTGAATGTGAGATTCGACCGAGCTATTAATTAAGTCCGACGCGCTTGGCGATATACCCCCGGTCTAGAATGCTTTGCCACCACGCTCGGTGGGTGATGTACCATCGTACCGTGTTGTCGATGCCGCTCTCAAAATTCTCCTTCGCGCGCCAGCCAAGCTCCCGCTCAAGTTTTGATGCATCGATAGCATAGCGTCGGTCGTGACCCGGCCGGTCAGCGACAAACGTGATCAGGTTGCGCCTTGCACCGACCGTGCCCGGTGACTGCTTGTCCAGCAGGTCGCAGATCGTCTCCACGACCTGCAGATTGGTGCGCTCGTTGCGGCCGCCGACATTGTAAGTCTCGCCGACCGCGCCACGCTCAAGCACGAGCGTCAGGGCGTCGGCGTGATCCTCTACATAGAGCCAGTCGCGAATGTTCCTGCCATCGCCATAGACGGGCATAGGTTCGCCGGCCAGGCCCCTGATGATCATGTGCGGAATCAACTTTTCCGGGAAGTGATAGGGGCCATAGTTGTTGGAACAATTGGTCACCATGGTGGGGAGCTCATAGGTCTCCCGCCAGGCGCGTACGAGATGGTCGGAGGAAGCTTTGCTCGCAGAGTATGGCGAGTTGGGCGCGTAGGCCGTTGTCTCGGTGAAGAAACCCTCTTCACCGAGCGAGCCGAACACCTCGTCGGTCGAAATGTGCAGGAAGCGGAAGCGCGCGCGCTTCTCGGGTGAGAGCGTTCGCCAATGGCGCAACGCTTCCTGCAAGAGCGTGAAGGTGCCGACGATGTTGGTCTGGATGAATTCGCCGGGCCCATCGATCGAGCGGTCAACGTGACTTTCGGCCGCGAGGTGCATCACCGCGTCTGGCTGATATTTCTCGAACAGCCTGCGCAGCGATGGTCCCTCGCAGATGCACTGCTTTTCGAAAGCATAGTGCGGATTGCCGGCGGCTCCGGGGAGAGAGTCGGGATTGGCGGCGTAGGTCAGCTTGTCGATGTTCACGACCCGCGCATGCGTGTCGTGGAGCAGATGGCGTACCACCGCCGAGCCGATGAAGCCCGCGCCGCCCGTGACGAAAATGGTGGAGCCCTTGAAGCGCGTCAAAGCGTTTTTCCCGCAATCGGATGTCGATGTTTGAACGATTGAGCAACCGACATCAGATATTCGCCGTAGCTGCTCTTGGCGCTCTTCTGCGCCGCCTGTTCGAATGCTTCCAACGAAATATAGCCTTGCCGCAACGCAATTTCCTCCGGGCAGGCGATCCGCAAGCCCTGTCGCTGCTCGAGGATCTGCACGAAATGGCTGGCCTCGACCAGCGACGCGTGGGTGCCGGTGTCGAGCCAGGCAAAGCCGCGGCCGAGAACTTCGACGAAGAGATCGCCGCGCTCAAGATAGGCATTATTGATATCGGTGATCTCTATCTCGCCGCGTGCCGACGGCTTGATGCGAGCGGCGATCTCGACGACGTCGTTGTCGTAAAAATAAAGTCCGGTCACGGCGACATTGGATTTCGGCTGCTTGGGCTTCTCCTCGATCGACAGCGCCCGGCCGGAGCCGTCGAGTTCCACCACGCCGTACTGCTCGGGGGAGTTGACGGCATAGCCGAACACCGTGGCGCCGCTGTCGCGCGAAGCCGCCCTCGCAAGCATCTCGGGCAGGCCGTGCCCGTAAAAGATGTTGTCGCCAAGCACGAGCGCAACAGAGTCTTTGCCGATGAACTCGCGGCCGACGATGAAGGCATCCGCAAGCCCGCGGGGCGTCTCCTGAACGGCATAGGAAAACCTGAGGCCGATCTCAGCGCCATCACCGAGCAGGCGCTTGAATAGCGGCTGATCTTGTAGGGTGGAGATAATCAGAATGTCACGGATTCCGCCCAACATCAGCGTCGAGAGCGGATAATAAATCATCGGCTTATCGAAAACTGGCAGTAACTGCTTCGAAACAACCGTTGTCACCGGATACAGGCGGGTGCCCGTTCCACCGGCGAGTATTACGCCCTTCATAATCCCTCATTACAAACCATTTGAAAATATAACAGAACTAACCATTTAAAAACATAACAGATGACGTGCGGCGCACAAGTTTGTTATGAACAGACAGTTAATCTGAACTGCGTTATCCGCGTAGATTGCCAATGAATGTCATTGCAACCGGGTTGCCGGAAGTCCTAATCATCGAGCCCAAGCGTTTTGGCGACCAGCGCGGCTTTTTCCTGGAGACCTACCAGATGGCCCGGTACGCGGGCTGTGGTATCGGCCGGCCGTTCGTGCAGGACAATATGTCCCGCTCGAGCTATGGCGTGCTCCGCGGACTGCATCTGCAAAACCCGATGACGCAGGGCAAACTTGTCAGCGTTCTCCGTGGAAGGGTTCTGGATGTCGCGGTGGACGTGCGGCTCGGAAGCCCGAATTTTGGACGCCACGTTGCCGTCGAACTGAGTGAAGACAACCGCCGGCAATTGTGGGTTCCCCGCGGTTTTGCCCACGGCTTCATGGTGCTGTCGGAAACAGCTGATTTTTTCTATAAATGCGATGACCTCTACAGTCCAAAGGACGAGATCGTCGTCTGCTGGAACGATCCGGTGATCGGGATCAAGTGGGGGATCGAGAACCCATCGCTGTCGGCCAGGGATGCCGCGGCGCCACTACTGGCAGAGGTCAAAAACCTCCCGGTCTACGGACAGGTCTGATGCGGATTGTTGTCACTGGCGTGACGGGGCAGGTCGGCAAGGCGCTGGCGTGCACGCTTGACAAACTTGGTACCGTCATTCCTGCCGATCGCTCGGTGCTTAACCTTGCCGAACCATCTAAGCTATGCGTAGCGCTTGATCGCCTGGCCCCCGACCTCATCATCAACCCCGCCGCCTACACCGCCGTCGATCGCGCCGAGGGCGAGAGAGAACTTGCCTTCACCATCAACGGTGAGGCGCCAGGGATTATGGGGAGGTGGGCCGCAGGCCGCGGCGTTCCATTCGTTCATTTCTCAACCGACTACGTGTTCAATGGTCAGGGCGAGAGACCGTGGCGCGAGGAAAGTCCGACAGCTCCGCTCTCGCTCTATGGCGCAAGCAAGCTCGCGGGCGAGGAGGCCATTCGGAAGGCCAATGGGCCCCATCTGCTCATTCGCACATCGTGGATCTACGCCGCACGGGGAACAAACTTCCTCAGAACAATCGCTAGGCTCGCCGGCGAACGCGCGGAGCTGAAAATCGTCGCAGACCAGACCGGCGCGCCGACATCCGCGCGCGTTATTGCCGATGCTGTAACCGCTCTGCTGGCATCCAACCTCGGTAATCTGTATGAGCGCTTCGCTGAATCGGCCGGCATCGTGAACATTGCTGCCTCGGGTGAAACCACCTGGCATGGCTTTGCAATGCGCATTGTCGAGGGACTGAGGGCTCGCGGCATTCCACTCAGTGTTCAATCGGTTTTGCCGCTTCGAACGGATGAGTATCCAACAAAAGCAAATCGGCCGCATAATTCGCGTCTCGATCTAACGCGTTTGCACGGGGTGTTTGGGCTTACTACGCCGCTCTGGAGCGAGGCGCTTGAGCCGGAGCTTGATGAATTGGCTGAGGAGATGCGTTAGCCGAAAAACTTGACGCTAGGGCTATAGTCCATACTGCAGCAAATTTGATTGATGTCAGTGCTAGACTAGCCATGCGGCCGGCGTTTCAGCCGGGCTGAAGATGATCACCGAGATCGCGAGCTTCCGCACAGGTCAAATGATGCCGTCTTTCTTATTATCTCCAACGGGCGTCCAGCCCGCTCTTAAACTGATCCCGACGGTATCGAAGCCTGTCTATCGGCGAGCCGATGTGCACCCTCGCGTCTGCGCTGACCATTCGCGCACAGGCGAAGCGCGACAAATGCCAGGTTGAGCGCCAGCCAAGCAGCGAAAAATCCGAGCAGCATCGACATCGTATGACCTTCGAATCGCGATGCTCTCGATGATAATATTTAGTTTTCGTGGTGGGTTCTGATTTCGATTCGGCGTCGCATCAATTCGGCGCTGCAAAGCGAAAATTGGCCGTTTGGGGTTGCGGTTGGGTTAGGGACTTCAATCTGATCCCTTAGCGCCACTGACGCACCGGTCCACCAATGAAGCTCCGGTTCCTAGCTAGCATCTTTGGGCTGGCCAGCCGATTCCGACCGCTTCTCGACGCAAAGCAGGCGACAAACTATCGCCGCTTCTCTCTGGCCGGGACGACCAGCACCTGCCCGGGATAAATCAGATTCGGATTACGGATCTGCTTCTGGTTGGCCTTGTAGATGACGGCATAGCGCTCGCCGCCGCCCAGGGAGCGGCGGCTCAGGCGCCACAGGCTGTCGCCGCGGGTGACTGTGATCGTTCCGATCTTCGGTACGACGACGGCCGACGGCGATTTCCTTTCCGGCAGAACGGTGCTGTCGGCGGCGGCCAGCCGTTGCTGCCGTCCCGCGCCCATCTCTGCCCGCGCGGAGGCTGCGGGCTCCGCCGGTAACGATGCGGTCGTCGTATCGGGAACGTTGAACGGCACCTCGGCGCGCGTTTGGACCTTGCCGGAGTTCGACGCCAGCTCGTCGAGCCTCACGCGATATTTGCCGGGCGCCACGCCTTCATTGATGGTGACCGCGAGGCGTCCGTCGTCGCCGGCTGTCGCCGAGGCGACAAAGCTCTCGTTGAGATAAAGCCTGACGACAGCGCCGGGACGTGCGCGTCCGCTCACATGGAGCTTGCCGCCCGGCTCGGTATCGACCGCCTCGATGACGACCGTGTCTGCGAGCGGCGCTTGCGCTGAAGGCTGCGACAATACGACGGTGGGTTTGTCTGGCGCCAGCAACGCGACCATCGGGTGGTCGTTCGTGGGCTCGAGCACCACAGCCACGCTTTGCTTGGACGTGATTTCCTTGCCGTCCGGCTGCCTGGAGCGCAACGTCAGGTCGTAGGTCCCAGGCGGCAGCGGGGGCGGGATCATGGCGAACTGCCCGGATTGATCGACGACCACATGATCGTGCGGCTCGCCGTTGCGCAGCAGTTCCACCGTTGTGCCGGGCGCCGCGCGGCCTGCGACGACAGCCTCGCCGGTTGGCTCGATGCGTACGATGTCGAACTCCGGCGCGGCGGCAGCTGACAGCGGGGCCGATGGCGCCAGCGAGCCTGCCACGCCGCTCGCCGGGTTGCTTACCGTGCCATTTGCCTGCCGCTGTGCGTTCGCCGGCGCGGCCTCTGGCGAAGCTGAGGCCGGCTTTGAGGGCGCCGCAGCCGCGGCTGGAGCCTTCGTCTCGACCGATGGCGTCTCGACCGGTGGCGCGGAAGCGGTCGACACTTCGTCGCGGGTGGGCCAGCCGACGAAATAAAGCAGCGCCAAGCCGGCGGCAGCACAGACGCCGGCCGCGGGCAAGACCATTCTATTCATCGATGTGGCGCTGACGGCATTCATGCGCCTGCCAAAACCTTTTGCTCAAAAAGCAGGTATGGGAACCCCGCAACACTGCGCCCTTTCGGTCCGTTCATCAAGCCTGTCCAAGGATATCTTTGGTCAAAGCGGATTACGTCTGATGGGGGGCGTGGCCGAAACCATTTTCCGGTTCCCGCTTTATTCCATTGGGAGGTGCAGTTGGTGAAGCGGAGTGTGCAGGCAGTCATCTATGTGCTGGCCGCGATCTACTTCCTGGTAGACGCGATGTTTGTCGGCTTGACCAAGCCGATCTCGAGATGGTTGGGCCGCCACCTTGAACTGCGGAGATTGCGCGCCTGGATCAGGTCGCTGCCGCCGTATCCTTCGCTGGCTCTCTTCTCCGTGCCGGTCATCTTGTTGGAGCCCGTGAAGCCGCTCGCCGCCTATCTGGCGGCAACGGGGCAGATGATTGAAGCCGTTGTGGCGTTCGTGACCGGCGAGATGCTGAAACTCGTGCTTGTCGAGTGGCTGTTCTGCCTTACGCAGAACAAGCTGATGACGATTCCCGCCTTCGCCTGGGCGTACGGACACTATGCGCGGGCCAAGGCCTGGCTGACCGCAACCGAAGCCTGGCAAAGAATGCGGTCGTTGCGCAGAGCGGCGCTCCGTCGTCTCCAAGCCTGGCGAGAGATCGCGTCTCGGCGGTTTGCCTGGGATCGACGGTGACTTGATGTGCTCGATGATGACATGTGCTCGATGACGAAGCTGAGCATCAGCCCAGGCACAGTGCGAAACAGGATGCTCCCAGGTCATGCGTGACCAGGCCGTTGCCGCTCGGGCGGGGAACGACGACAGCATTTCATGCGTTGACCAGGATGTCGTCTGTCGAGAACATTGCCAAACCACTCGCCAAAGCGATCAGGATCTATCGCAGCGTGGCCAGACACGATCTGGACATGCGGACGCGGCGTGATCTTGCGCGACACATCAAGCGGCTTGCCGAACAGGGTGTGCGAGATCCCAGCCGGTTGACGGTCCACGGGCTCAGCTATCTGCGAAATCGCGAGCATCACGATAGGTCGCGATAGCCACGAAATCGCCTTTCGCGCACCGTTCGAGCGGCCGCTCGCAACAGAAAATCATTGATCGAACTTGTGACGCCGATCACGAATGTTCGGCGGTCGCTTTCGTGCCGGATTGGCAAGCTGCGCGATGATGCTGTCGTTGCTGACAATTTCCGCAGCTCTCACGATGCCAAGACTGCCGCATTTGCGCCTCTTTGAAGCCATGCGACGGCTCGATTTTATTCCCTCTGTTGCTCCACGATTTGCGCTTTCCTGTTGCCGCAGCGAGACAGCTGCGCATCCACGCTGTGATACCTTGCACGGAGCTCAAACCGGACGGATCGCCTGATCTTGCGGTTCGTGCCGGTCGGCTCAGGGGGGACCATGGAATGAGCCACCTGTCTGGACCGTTGCCTTGTCTGCTCGTCCTCGCGGCGCTCTCGGCAAATGCGAGCCACGCGTTCGCAGCGTCCCACAAACAAGCTCCGCATGTGAAGAAGACCGAGGCCGCAAGCGCCGCGCGGCCTGTGCGCAAGGCTGCGCCGCAGGCCGAAGCGAAGAAAACCGAAGCGAAGCAGACGGACGTAAAAGCCGAAGCGAAGAAGAGCAAGCGCGCAGAGCGCGTTGCGGGGAAGCGTCGCAAGAAGTCCCGCGCAGACGACAAACCGGCCGAGAAGCCTGCGCCGCAGTTCACCGGTGATCTCGCTGCGGTGAAGGACGTGATCGACCTGCAGCGCCAGGCTAAGACCGGCGACGCCACGGATGCCGAAAAGACCATCGTCGATCCCGCCGGCCAAAAGCTCGCGGAATGGTTCATCCTGCGCCATCCGGATTCGGACGCCGGTTTCGGCCGCTATGCGGCGTTCATCGCCAACAATCCCGATTGGCCCGGCGTTGCGCTGCTGCGCCGGCGCGCCGAAGCGCGGCTGTGGAACGACAAGATCGACGCCGCAACCGTGCATGCCTTCACCTCGGATCGGCCGGTCACCGCGAAGGGCCGGCTCGCGCTTGCGCGAGTGCTGCTCGGCGAGGGTGATCGCGACCGCGCGCAGCGTCTGGTGCGCGAGGCTTTCCGCGTCGAAGATCTGTCGGATCGCACCGAGTCCGATGTGCTCGAGGCCTTTCCAGACATGATCGGCCGCGATGACTATCAGGCCCGCATGGACAAGCGTATCGGCGCAAAGGATCTGCCGGCGGCGATGCGCGCCGCGCATCACCTCGGCGACGACGCGGTCTCGATCGTCAAGGCCTGCGGCGCAGTGAAGGGCAACGACGACAAGGCATCCGACCGCCTCGATTCGGTTGCGATCGAGGCCCGTCAGGATCTCGGTTATGTGCTGTGCCGCGCGCAATGGTTGATCCGCAAGGAGAAGGTCGCCGATGCCATCAGTCTGATCGAGGCGGCGCCGAAGCAGGCCATGGCGCTGCAGGACACCGACGCGTGGTGGCGCCTGCGCCGGAGCCTCGCGCGAAAACTGCTCGACCAGGGTGATTTCCGGCGCGCCTACGAGATCGTGCGCGATGCCGCTACGCCGGCGAGCGAGAACTACCGTGCCGAATCGCAGTTCATGCCGGGCTGGATCGCGTTGCGCTATCTCGGCGATGCGAAGACGGCGTTGGCGCATTTCGCTCATGTCGACGACGGCTGCGTCAACCCGATCACACTGGCGCGGGCGAGCTATTGGCGCGGCCGGGCCGCCGAGGCGCTCGGCGACAAGGAAGCCATGCGCGCCCAGTATGAGGCGGCGGCGCGTTACTCCACCGCCTATTACGGGCAACTGGCACGCGCCAGGCTCGGCATGGACACCATCGACCTGCGCATGCCGCCGCAACCCTCTTCGGCTGATGGCTCCGAGAACGAGATCGTGCGTGCGGCGGAGATGCTCTATACGCTTGGGGAACGCGACACCGCGGTCAATTTCGTCACCGACCTTGCCGAAGGCAGCACGGACGTTACGACGCTTTCGGGCGTGGCCGATGTGACCGGCCGGAACAACGACGCGCGCGCCATGCTGGAGCTGGGCAAGACAGCGCTGGGGCGGGGACTTCCGCTCGACGCCTATGCTTTTCCGACGATCGGCATACCGCAGCACAGCCCGATCGGGCCGGCGATCGATCGCAGCATCATCTATTCGGTCGCGCGCACCGAAAGCGCATTCAATCAGCGCGACCGCTCGAGTGCCGACGCCGTCGGCCTGATGCAGGTCACGCCGGAAGCCGGCCGCGACACCGCCAAGAGATTCCGCGTCGAATATGATTGGGATCGGATGGTGTCCGATCCCGTCTACAACACGCAGATGGGAGCGGCCGAGCTTTCGGCGCTGCTGCAGGAATACAGGGGCTCCTACCTCATGACGTTTGCCGGCTACAACGCCGGCCGCGGCCGCGTGCGCGACTGGATCAAGGCCTATGGTGATCCGCGCGATCCCAATGTCGATGCGGTGGATTGGGCCGAGCGCATCCCGTTTGCCGAGACGCGCAATTATGTCCAGCGCGTGATGGAGAATTTGCTGGTCTATCAGCATCGCTTCGAGGGCAGCGCGCCAGCGCTCGCAACAATCGGCCAACGTTCGCCTGTCGGGCAGGAGGTGACGAACGCAAGTCCGGTGCCGTGAGACGGATCGCGGGGAGCGGGCGCTTAGAGCATGATCCGGAAAAGTGGAAACCGGTTTTCCGAAAAGATCATGCTCAATCAAAGAGGTTGGATCATGATGCGATTCCTTCTAATCGCATCATGATCTAGCGTGGCTCGCCCGAGAACGACTGGCGCAGCGCTGACAGCCGCTCGAGCGCGGCCGCCGGCAGCGGACCTTTTTCGACGGCGGCAAGCGCGCCGTCGAACTGTTGCGGCGTCGCGATGCCAACCAGGATGGTGCCCATTGCGTGGTGAGACAGCGCAAAGCGCGTGGCGGCTTCGGTCAGGCTCGCCGCAAAGCCTTCCTGCACCAGCGGCATGAGACGCCGCGCGCGCTCGATATCGGCATCGTAGCTCATCGCCGAGCCGATCGGCTCGGGCGCGGGGCTTGCGATCGGATGGCGTTCGGCCGAGCCCGACAATGCGCCACCGGCGAGCACGCGGATGCCGACGACGCCGACGCCGGCGGTCTCGGTGTGATCGAACAGTCGTCCATAATCCTGCGCCGGATAGTTCGCCGGCAATATTTCGGCAGCGGATGGATTGAGCAGATTGTAGACGATCTGGGCGCTGTCGAAGGCGCCGGAGTCAATCACGCGATGCAGCGCCGCCGTGTCGCCCACGGCCGTGATCCCGAGGAAACGAACCTTGCCCTGCTGACGCAGGCGCTCGAAGGCCGGCACCACGTCGTCGAGCACCTGCCGCACGCTCAGGGACGATCCGCCTTCTGTTTCAGTGATCGGATTGTGCAGGTGAAAGATGTCGACCCGGTCGAGGCGCAGCCGGGTCAGGCTGCCTTCGAGCGACGTCGTCACGGCATCGGCAATGCGGCCGAACTCGCCCGGCGGCACCCGCACCTTGGTGCCGACGATCACGTTGGCCGGCTTCAGCTTCGTCAGGATGCGGCCAAGGTTCTTTTCCGATTCGCCGTTGCCGTACTGGACTGCGGTGTCGAAGTAGTTCACGCCGGCGTCGATTGCGCGTGCAACGGTGCGTTCCTGGTCGGCGGCCTCGCCGCGCACCATCAGTCCGCCGACGGCGCCGCAGCCGAAGCCCAGCACCGAAAGC
>Ga0153954_1001581_pt1 | contig 11680 bp, 12 predicted proteins | sample TSFL038MetaG_FD_102277 | JGI IMG/M metagenome (GOLD analysis project Ga0153954, IMG submission 102277) | Attine ant fungus gardens microbial communities from Florida, USA - TSFL038 MetaG | ecosystem: Host-associated > Fungi > Mycelium > Unclassified | place: USA: Florida, Wekiwa Springs State... | reverse complement strand
CTGCAGGCCTCGCTCGACGTCGCCACCGGCAAAGACGGCGTGATCGAGGGTCGGCGCGTCAAGCGCTTCGTCGATCTCTCGACCGTCGGCTCGCAGATGGCGGTGAAGATCCACGACATCCTCGCCAAGCGCAACATCGTACAGATCGACAGCCCCGTCTCCGGCGGCGTGTCGGGCGCCGAGAAGGGCACGCTGGCGGTGATGGTGTCGGGTCCGAAGGCCGACTATGAGGCGATCAAGGCAGCGCTCGATGTGATCGGAAAGGTGTTTTTCATCGGCACCAAGCCCGGCTCCGGCCAGACCATGAAGCTCGCCAACAATTTCCTGTCGGCGACCGCGATGGTGGCGACCTCGGAAGCGGTCGTCATGGGCGTGAAGTCCGGTCTCGATCCGAAGGTGATGGTCGATGTCATCAATTCCGGTTCGGGCATGAACACCGCAAGCCGCGACAAGTTTCCGCGCGCGGTGCTACCGCGCTCGTTCGATTTCGGCTTCGCGACCGGACTGATGGTGAAGGACGTGCGGCTCGCCATCGAGGAGATGCGCTCGCTCGGGCTGTCGATGGAAGTCGCCGAAGCGGTCGGGCGGCTGTGGGAGACGGTGATCAAGGAACAGGGCGCGGATTCCGATTTCACATCCGCGATCAAGTCGGTGGAGAAGGCGGCGGGCGTCGTGGTTGGCGGCGGCTCGGGTGGCGCGCACGCGGCGAAGTGACACTCGCGAGATAAATCTCGCTGTCGTCCCGGTCAAGCGAGCAAAGCGAGCGCAGAGCCGGGACCCATAACCACAGGCGGGCGTGGTTGCGAGACTCGGCGTTACTGCTTGGCCCGATAACTGCGCCCTGTGGTTATGGGTCCTGGCTTTCGCCAGGACGACAGCGGTGCTTGTCGCGCAATCAGCCCGTCACAGCCACGGCGCGGGCTTGTCCATCGCGATCAGCGCGTCCACATCCACGCGCGGGCGGACCACGGCGTACTGGTCATCCTTCACCAGCACTTCGGGGATCAGCGACCGCGTGTTGTAGGTGCCGGACTGCACGGCGCCATAAGCGCCGGCGGTCATGATGGCAATGAGGTCGCCGGCCTTCAGTTCCGGCAGCGTGCGGTCGAGCGCGAGATAATCGCCGGTCTCGCAGACCGGGCCGACCACGTCGGCGACAATGGTGCGCGCGCCCTTCGCCGCCTGCACCACCGGCAGGATGTCGTGATGCGCCTCATAGAGCGTCGGGCGGATCAGATCGTTCATGGCCGCGTCGATGATGACGAAGGTCTTGCCGTCGCCGTGCTTCACATAGATCACCCTGGCGACCAGGATGCCGGCATTGCCGACGATCATCCGCCCCGGCTCGAACATCAGCGTGCAGCCGAGATTATGGGTGACGCGCTTGACCATCGCGGCATAGGCATCGGGCGCGGGCGGCGCCTCGCGATCCATGTAATAGGGAATGCCAAGGCCCCCGCCGAAATCGATATGGGCGATGTCGTGGCCGTCGGCGCGCAAGGTCTGCACGAACTCGGCGAGGATCCGGAACGCGGTCTCCATGCGGCCGAGATCGGTGATCTGGCTGCCGATATGCATGTCGGTGCCGGTGACCTTGATGCCCGGCATCTTGGCCGCGCGGGCATAGACCTCGCGGGCGCGCGCGATCGGGATGCCGAACTTGTTCTCGGATTTGCCGGTCGAAATCTTGGCATGCGTGCCGGCATCGACATCGGGATTGACGCGCACCGAGATGCGCGCCGTGCGTCCGGTCTCGACCGCGAGCTTCGAGAGCAATTCGAGCTCGGGCTCGGATTCGACATTGATGCAGAGGATGTCAGCGGCGAGCGCGGCGCGCAGCTCGGCCTCGGTCTTGCCGACGCCGGAGAACAGGATCTTCTGCGGCGGGATGCCGGCCGTGAGTGCGCGCTTCAACTCGCCGCCCGACACCACATCGGCGCCGGCGCCGAGCTTCGCCAGCGTGCGCAGCACCGACTGGTTGGAGTTCGCCTTCATGGCGTAGCAGACCAGGACCTTCTCGCCCGCGAACGCTTCGGTGAACACGCGAAAATGCCGCTCCAGCGTCGCGGTCGAATAGCAATAGAAGGGCGTGCCGACGGCGTCCGCGAGGCCGGACAGGTTGACCGCCTCGGCGTGCAGCACGCCGTTGCGATAGTCGAAATGATTCATGGCGGGCCAGAAGGTCCTAAACGAGGTCTTATTTTTTGCCTTGGTAGTCGTCGCCGAGAAGCGGATCGAGGACGAAGGATCTCTTGGTTCCTTTCGGAGCGGCCGGACCGGCATTGACGCCATAGCTCGGATTGAACACGCTCGGCCTGCTCGCAGCCTCGGCCTCGGTGTCACCCGGCGCGGCCGCGGCGGTCGGTGCCGGCCCGCCACTGGCGCTCGGCGGCAGGTCGAGCCCGCCCTTGCGGCCGCAGCCGGCAAGCGACAGCGCTGCCACGCTCAAGATCACGACGGCCCATCCCGACGTCGGGCGAAACTCTGGCTTCACGACGATATCCCCAAATCGGGCTGCACCATACAAACATTGCCTTGCGATGGCGAGAGCAGCGGTCCCATGAAATTGCAGCGAAATTCGAGCATTCAACCTCGTTTTCGCGGCTTTTCGAGCCGCTTCGCCCACGCTTTCGCCTGCGCCGTCACATTCTTCGGCGCGGTGCCGCCGAAGCTGGTGCGGCTTTTCACGGACGATTCCACCGAAAGCGCACGCAGCGCGTCGGCCGTGATCCTGGGCTCGACCTCCTGCATCGCCTCGAGCGGCAATTCATGCAAGGCGACGCCCTGTCTGGCGGCCAGCGCCACGATGCGGCCGGTGACATGGTGGGCCTCGCGGAACGGCATTTTCAGCGTCCGCACCAGCCAGTCGGCAAGATCGGTCGCGGTGGCATAGCCGTCGCCGGCCGCAAGCTTCATGCGCGCCTCGTCCGGCACAAGGTCCTCCACCATGCCGGTCATGGCGCGGATCGCGAGCGACAGCGCGGCGAAAGCCTCCATCGCGCCCTGCTTGTCCTCCTGCATGTCCTTTTGATAGGCGAGCGGCAGACCTTTCATCACGATCAGGAGCGCGGTCAGCGCGCCGATCACACGGCCGGTCTTGGCGCGCACCAGCTCGGCGGCGTCCGGGTTGCGCTTCTGCGGCATGATCGAGGAGCCGGTGGTGAACTTGTCGCTGAGGCGCACCAGGCCGACCAGCGGCGAGGTCCAGACCACGATCTCCTCGGCAAAGCGCGACAGATGCACCGCGCAGATCGCAGCCGCCGACAGCGTCTCCAGCACGAAATCGCGGTCGGAGACCGCGTCGAGCGAGTTGGCCATCGGACGGTCGAAACCGAGCGCCTTGGCGGTCGCGTTGCGGTCGATCGGAAACGAGGTGCCGGCGAGCGCGGCGGCACCGAGCGGGGATTCGTTCAGCCGCTTGCGGGCATCGGCAAAACGGCCGCGGTCGCGCGCCGCCATCTCGACATAGGCGAGCAGATGATGGCCGAACGTCACGGGCTGCGCGGTCTGCAGATGGGTGAAGCCGGGCATCACGGTCGCCGCATGTTCGGTCGCCCGCGCCACTAGCGCGCGCTGGAAACTTTCCAGCGCCGCATCGGTTTCATCGATGGTATCGCGGACGTAGAGGCGGAAATCGGTCGCGACCTGGTCGTTGCGCGAGCGCGCGGTGTGCAACCTTCCCGCCGCCGGTCCGATCAGCTCGGACAGCCGGCTCTCGACATTCATGTGGATGTCCTCGAGCGCGCGCTTGAAGTCGAACGACCCCTTGCCGATCTCGGCCAGGATGGTGTCCAGGCCCTTGCCGATGTTCTTCGCATCGGTCGCGGTGATGATGCCCTGCTCGGCCAGCATCGCCGCATGGGCCTTGGAGGCCGCGATGTCCTGGGCATAAAGGTGCCGGTCGACGTCGATGGAGACGTTGATTTCCTCCATGATCGCGTCTGGGCGCTCGGAAAACCGGCCGCCCCACATCTTGTTGCTCATCGGTAACCCGTCGTTCACATCCGCGCGTGCCAACGCAACGCGCCCTTTGCCGGCGGGAGCCGGCGTAATATAGGCCCCTCCATAACCGTATCTGGACCAGGATGACAGACGATATGGCCGAAAATCCCCCGCCGCGCGCCACAGCCACGCGCCGAGTCCCGCTCGTGATCGGGGCGGTCGTGATCGGCGGGCTGATCGGCTATGCCGGGATCGCCGGATTTGGCGGGCTGAAGGGCGGCGCCGGCGGCGATCCGGCCTGCCAGGCGGCGGTGGCGACGGCGAAAAAGATCGCGCCGCTGGCCCACGGCGAAGTCGCGGCGCTGACCATGGCAACGGCGCCGTTGAAACTGCCCGACCTCGCGTTCGAGGATGCCGACGGCAAGCCGAAGAAGCTGTCGGACTGGCGCGGCAAGACCGTGCTGGTGAACCTGTGGGCGACCTGGTGCGTGCCCTGCCGGCGCGAGATGCCGGCGCTGGACAGGCTGCAGACCAAGCTGCAGGGCCCCAATTTCGAGGTGGTGGCCATCAACATCGACACCCGCGACCCGGAGAAGTCGAAGAATTTCCTGAAAGAGGCCAATCTGACCCGGCTGGGCTTTTTCAACGACAAGAAAGCCAAGGTTTTTCAGGACCTTAAAGCGATCGGCCGGGCGCTGGGCATGCCGACCTCGGTGCTCGTGGACGGCCAGGGCTGCGAAATCGCCACCATCGCCGGTCCCGCCGAATGGGATAGCGAGGACGCGGTCAAGCTGATCCAGGCCGCGGTGAAGCCATCGGCGGCGGGGTTTTAGCCGGAAGGTCATTCCGGGGCGGTCCGACGGGCCGAACCCGGAATCTCAAGATTCCCCGATGCGCAATTGCGCATCTGAGGTCTGGTCCTTCGGACCATCCCGGAATGACGGCGAAGACAGACTAAGCCGAGATATTCAGATTGCCGCCGATGCCCGGGCCGACATTGTCGAGGGACAGCGTCTGCTGGGCGCCGCCGAGCAGGGTCTCGACCGCGGATTTCTGCGAATCCAGGTTGGATTTCAGCACCGACGTCGCCACCTGCGACTGAATTGCGCTCTGCTGATTCATCAGCACGGCCGCCACCAAACTCATATCCATACGCGAATACCCCTACGTCCTTGCAGGCACCCTAGGGGACGAAGGTTAACGAGGGGTAGAGACTGGCTTGATGCGTCCCCCACACGAACCGTCATACGCGGGCTTGACCCGCGTATCCATCGTCCGCGCTAGCGGACAGAAAAAGTCATTTGAGGGATGGATTGCCGGGTCAAGCCCGGCAACGACAAGACGCTAACGCGTCGGAACCGGCTTGGCGCCGCGATAGTCGTAGAAGCCGCGCTGGGTTTTGCGTCCGAGCCAGCCGGCCTCGACGTATTTCACCAGGAGCGGACAGGGCCGGTACTTGGAATCGGCCAAGCCCTCATGCAGCACCTGCATGATCGACAAGCACGTATCGAGGCCAATGAAATCGGCGAGCTCGAGCGGTCCCATCGGATGATGAGCGCCGAGCTTCATCGCCGCGTCGATCGCCTCGACGTTTCCGACGCCCTCATAAAGCGTGTAGATCGCCTCATTGATCATCGGCAGCAGGATGCGGTTGACGATGAAGGCCGGGAAATCCTCCGACACCGCGACCTGCTTGCCGAGCTTGGCGACGAACTCCTTGGCGCCCTCGAAAGTGGCATCGTCGGTGGCGATGCCGCGGATCAGCTCGACCAGTTCCATCAGCGGCACCGGATTCATGAAGTGAATGCCGATGAAGCGCTCGGGGCGGTCGGTCGTGGCCGCGAGCCGTGTGATCGAGATCGACGAGGTGTTGGAGGCGATCAGCGCCTCGGGCTTGAGGATCGCGCAGAGCTCGTGAAAGACCTTGCGCTTGACTTCTTCCTTTTCGACCGCCGTCTCGATCACGAGATCGCAATCGGCGAGCCCGTCGAGCGTTTCGGTCAGGGTGATGCGCGCAAGCGCCTTGCTCTTGGCGTCCTCGTTGATGACCTTCTTGGCGACCTGCCGCGACAGATTGCCGTTGATGGTCGCCATGCCGGACTTCAGCCGATCGGCGGAGACGTCGTTGAGCACCACGTCGAAGCCCGCCAACGCCGCAACATGCGCGATACCGTTGCCCATCTGGCCCGAGCCGATCACGCCGACCTTATTGATCATCGCCATCTTGTTATCCACCGGAACGGCGCGCACATCACGCCTGCCCTGCCCACTCTTGTTCTCGACGTGTCTTCTTCGCGCGAACCGGTATCCACTTCGCTCGAAAACGCTATCGTATCATAAGAAAACACCGGCCGGAGTTCAGTCATCCGGCCGGCGTCTGGATGTCACTTTTCGAGCTTGCCCAGCGCTTCCGTCAGTTCGGGAACCGCCTGATAGAGATCCGCGACCAGGCCATAGTCTGCAACCTGGAAGATGGGCGCGTCCTCGTCCTTGTTGATCGCGACGATCACCTTGGAGTCCTTCATGCCGGCGAGATGCTGGATCGCGCCGGAGATGCCGACCGCGACATAGAGCTCGGGCGCCACCACCTTGCCGGTCTGTCCGACCTGCCAGTCGTTCGGCGCATAGCCCGCGTCGACCGCGGCACGCGAAGCGCCGACGCCGGCCCCCAACTTGTCGGCGAGCGGCTCGATATATTTGGCGAAGTTCTCCCGGCTCTGCATGGCGCGGCCGCCGGAGACGATGATCTTCGCCGAGGTGAGCTCCGGCCGGTCGCTTTTCGCGACCTCCTCGCCGACAAAGCTGGAGAGACCGGGATCGGCGGCGGACGCGGCGTTCTCGATTGGCGCGGCGGCATCGCCCGCCTGCGTCGCCGCAAATGTCGACGTCCGCACCGTGATCACCTTCTTGGCATCTTTCGACTTCACGGTCTGGATCGCATTGCCGGCATAGATCGGCCGCTCGAACGTGTCGGGCGAGACCACCTTGATGATTTCCGAGACCTGCATCACGTCGAGCAAAGCCGCGACGCGCGGCATCACGTTCTTGAAGCGCGAGGTCGCGGGCGCGACAAAGGCGTCGTAGGCGGGCGCCAGCGCCACGATCAGCGCGGCGAGCGGCTCGGCAAGATCGTGCTCGTAAGGAGCGCCGTCGGCGACCAGCACCTTCTTCACGCCTTGCAGCTTGCTGGCAGCTTCGGCCGCGGCCTTGGTGCCCTGGCCGCCGCCGGCGACCAGCACATGGACCTCGCCGCCGAGCTGGATGGCCGCGGTCAGCGCCTTGTTGGTCACGTCCTTCAGGGTTTCGTGATCGTGTTCCGCAATCAACAACGTCGTCATCTCAGAGAACCCCGGCTTCGTTCTTCAGCTTGGACACAAGTTCAGCGACGTCCTTGACCTTGACGCCGCCCTTGCGGCCCGGCGGTTCGGATGTCTTCAGCACCTCCAGGTGCTGGGTGAGATCGACGCCGGTGTCGGCGGCGTTCTTCTCGGCGATCGGCTTCTTCTTCGCCTTCATGATGTTGGGCAGCGACGCATAGCGCGGCTCGTTCAAGCGAAGATCCGTGGTCACGATCGCCGGGCCCTTCAGCTTCACCGTCTGCAGGCCGCCATCGACTTCGCGCGTCACCTTGAAATCGGAACCGTCGACTTCGAGCTTGGACGCAAAAGTCGCCTGCGACCAGCCGAGCAGCGCGGCCAGCATCTGGCCGGTCTGATTGGAATCGTCGTCGATCGCCTGCTTGCCGAGGATGATCAAGCCCGGCTTCTCCTCGTCGGCAACAGCCTTCAGGATCTTCGCCACCGCCAGCGGCTCGACATTGCCCTCGGCCTTGACCAGGATGCCGCGGTCGGCGCCCATGGCAAGCCCGGTGCGGATGGTTTCGGAGGCCTGCGCGGGCCCGATCGAGACCACCACCACCTCGGTCGCCTTGCCGGCTTCCTTCAGGCGCAACGCTTCCTCGACGGCGATTTCGTCGAAGGGATTCATCGACATCTTGACATTGGCCAGCTCAACGCCGGTCCCGTCGCTCTTGACGCGAACCTTGACGTTGTAATCGACCACCCGCTTCACCGGCACCAGAACCTTCATCGATCCTCTTTCGCTTGAATTTTGGGAATTGATCCGCTTCGGCGCGGAACCTAAAGCCCCGGCCAACCCCGGTCAACGCGCGCGGCGCAAAAAAGCCCCTTGAAACCGGCTGTTTCAGCGGTTCTGGCCGGGTACCCAGAGCACGTCGCCGGCGCCATTATTATTCGATGCGCGGCTCGCCACGAACAAAAAATCCGATAATCTATTCATATACTGTATGGCGGCGTCGCTGACCGGCTCATCCGGCCTGGCTGCGAGTTCCACGATCATCCGTTCCGCGCGGCGGCATACGGTGCGGGCGAGATGAAGGTAGGCGGCGGCAGGCGAGCCACCGGGCAGCACGAAGGACGTCAGAGGCGAAAGCTTTTCATTGAGGCTGTCGATGTCGCGTTCCAGCCGCTCCACCTGGCTCGACAGCACGCGCAGGCGTTCCGCCTTGCCCTCGCGTTGGGGCACCGCAAGATCGGCGCCGAGGTCGAACAGATCGTTCTGGATCATGCCGAGCATCGCATCGAGCGGCGCATCGTTCAGATGCACGCGCACGACGCCGATCGCGGCATTGGTCTCGTCCACGGTTCCATAGGCGGCGATGCGCAGGTCGTATTTCGCGCGGCGCTCGCCACTGCCGAGCGCGGTGGTACCGTCGTCGCCGGTCCGCGTATAGATGCGATTGAGCACGACCATGCTGATCTCCCTGATAGCTTTTCGCCTCACCTGTTCCGTAGAGAGAGGTGGAGCGTCAACGTGGCTCTGCTCGACCTAACCTCGTCATGCTCTAACGCCCCATGACCCACAGCGCCAACATGGTGATGCAGATCGCAACAAACTGCAGCAGCACGCGCAGCCGCATCAGCCGCTGCGACGTGTTCGGCGAGCCGCCCCGCATCATGTTGACGAGCCCCATCAGCAGCACGAGCGCCACGGCGCCAACCGCGATGGGAAGGAGGAATTTGCTTAGGAGAGTAGCCATTGGCGCTACATAACACCGGCGTGACCACTTCGCCATCGCGGTTGCGGCGACAATCTGGCTTTTTGTCCGTTAATATCCGATGGTAATCGACGCAAACTCCCATCGCGCCCCAAGGTGACATGTGAAGTTGTTACGCACCGTCTTTTACGTCTTCCTGGACGCGTTCTATACCTTCCTCGCCGACGACGGCTGGGCGATCGCCAGCCACATCGCGCTGTCGACCCTGATGGCGCTGTTTCCGTTCCTGATCGTGCTCACCTCGCTCGCCGGCTTCTTCGGCTCCAAGGAGCTCGCCGACCAGGCGGCGGCGCTATTGCTGCAGACCTGGCCGAAGCAGGTCGCGGGCACGATTTCCGGACAGATCAAGGACGTGCTGACCACGACGCGCACCGACGCGTTGACCGTCGGCGCGGTTCTCGCGGTGTATTTCGCCTCCAACGGCGTCGAGGCGCTGCGGGTCGCGCTCAACCGCGCCTATGCCGTGGTCGAGACGCGGCGCTGGTACTGGCTCAGGCTGGAATCGATCGGCTACACACTGGTCGCCGCCGTCACCTCGCTCGCGATGGCATTCCTGATCGTGCTGGGGCCGCTGATCATCGAGGCGGTGCGGCGCTATCTGCCGCTTGCGGTCGAAGCCAATGAACGCTTCCTGCACGTTTCACGCTACAGCATCACCATCGGCGCGCTGATCATCGCGCTGTTCATCCTGCATGCCTGGCTGCCTGCAGGAAGGCGCAGCTTCCTGCAGATCCTGCCCGGCATCGTCTTCACCATGATCGCATCGCTGATCTCGGGCATCGCCTTCGGGCAATATCTCGCGCGCTTCGCCGACCGCTATGTCACCATGTATGCGGGGCTCGCCTCGGTCGTCATCGCGCTGGTGTTCCTGTATTTCATCGCCGCGATCTTCGTCTATGGCGGCGAGCTGAACGCCGCGATCATCAAGTCGCGGCTGCCGCGCGGCGTGTCGCTTCAAGCAGCGCAGTCGCTAGCGCCCGCGGAGACACAGGCTTGAGCAGGAAGGCGTCGGCGCCGGCGGCGCGCGAGGCCGCCTCGTCCTCGCCGCGACCGGACACGCCGATGATGGCGATGCGTCCGAGCGGCTGGCCGAGGCTGCGGATGCGCCGGATCGCCTCGATGCCGTCGATGCCGGGCAGCACCATGTCCATCAGCACGGCGTCGAAGGCGCCCTGCTCGATCCGCTCGATCGCGGCCTCGCCGCGGCTGATGAATTCGGCCTGATGGCCGAGCTCGGTCAGGATCGTGTTGAGCACGACGCGACCGAACGGATTGTCCTCGACGCCCAGGATGCGAAGCGGCGCGCCCGGCGCCGCCGCGCGGCCATCGCCCTTCCTTGCACGCACCGCTTCCGGCGCGTCTGCCGTCTGAAGCGTCACCGTCAGCGTGAAGGTGGTCCCGCCGCCGCGGCGCGGCGTGACGACGATGTCGCCGCCCATCACGCGCGCGAGCTGCTTGACCGAGGAGAGGCCGAGCCCGGCGCCGCCATAGCGCGAGGCGATCGAGACATTGGCCTGGGAGAACGGGCGAAACAGGCGCTTGACCTCGGCCAGCGTCAGCCCGATGCCGCTGTCGGAGACCGCGAAGGCGACAGCGGTCCTGGCCTTGCTGCGTCCCTTTGCTCCTTCCTTGCCTCCTCCCTTGGCCCGTCCTTTGGCTCCCGGCACGGGCGCGACCGATACCGCGACGCCGCCGGCGTCGGTGAATTTCACGGCATTGTCGATCAGATTTTCCAGCGCCGCGCGCAGCCGGACGCGATCACCGATCACGAGCGAGGGCAGCGCCGTCGAGATGTCGATCTCGGCATGCAGGCCCTTCGCCGCCGCGCGGCCGGCAAGCGAGTCGCCGGTGCTGCGCGCCAGCGCCTTGAGGTCGAACAGATCCTCGCGCAGGCCGGCCAACGCATTGCGATCGATCTTGCGATTTGTCTTACGATTGGTCTCGCGACTTGTCTCGCGATTCTTGGCAGCATCGACGAACAAGGTCGCGAGGCTGGCCAGATGCTCGGCCCCGGCCTTGATGGTATCGGCCCAGCGCCGCTCGCGCTCGCCGAGCTCGGAGGTGGCCAGAAGATCGCTGATGGCGAGGATGCCGGTCAGCGGCGTCCTCACCTCATGGGCAAACACGGCGAGAGCAGCCTCCACCACGCCAGGTGCGGCGGCGCGCTTGCGCACCTTGGCCACTCCAGCGGTGGATTGACGCTGCTTCGCCGGCTGCTTCTTGGGCGCGCGCCTCCTGCGCTGGTCCCGCGATTTTGCCGCCATGATACTCTCGGCCCCCTGCCGCCTTCACCATGACATGCGCGACTGGCGGTGTCACGGCGGCGGCCGGCCGGCCCTAAAGAAAATCTATGACAAGTCAAGGCGCTTGCGGATGTCGGCCGGACCGGCGCCGGCGGCGCGCAATTCGCGCAGGCCGGTCGAGCCGGTGGACTTGGACAGCTTCTGGCCGCCCTCGTCGCGAATCAGGCGGTGGTGCCGATAGGCCGGCTCGGGCAGGTCGAGCAGATGCTGCAACAGGCGATGGACGCTGGTGGCCTGAAACAAGTCCTGGCCGCGCACCACCTCGGTGATGCCCTGCAGGGCATCGTCGATCACGACCGACAGGTGATAGCTGGTCGGCGTCTCCTTGCGCGCCAGGATCACGTCACCCCAGGCTTGT
>Ga0153954_1001580_pt1 | contig 11689 bp, 7 predicted proteins | sample TSFL038MetaG_FD_102277 | JGI IMG/M metagenome (GOLD analysis project Ga0153954, IMG submission 102277) | Attine ant fungus gardens microbial communities from Florida, USA - TSFL038 MetaG | ecosystem: Host-associated > Fungi > Mycelium > Unclassified | place: USA: Florida, Wekiwa Springs State... | reverse complement strand
GCCTGTTTCTCGCCGAAAATGCCACGGCCATGAAGAAGATGATGGCGGACATGGTGATCAAGCCGAGCGGCGATGTCGATCGCGATTTCGTCGCGATGATGGTGCCGCATCACCAAGGCGCGGTGAACATGGCGAAAGCCGAGCTCAAATATGGTCATAACGGTCAGCTTCGCCTGCTGGCTCGGGAGATTGTTGCCAACCAACAGCGGGAAATTACTGAAATGCGTAATGCGATCAGTCACGATCAATCGTCTGTGTCGCAGCAGAGAGAGCAGCTCCACAGCGAGTTGTCATCGCCCGCCTTGCTCGATGGCGCAATGAGGATGCCTCAATAGCCAATGCCTTTGGCGAATCGACTTCAACGTGGGTGCTCAGGATAGATCATGGGTATTGTTAGATTTGCGCTGAGATTTCCGCATACATTCTATGTCGTGGCGGCACTGATCCTGTTTCTCGGCTTTGTCGCGATCCGATCGACGCCGACGGATATCTTTCCGGAAATCCGCATTCCGGTGGTGACGGTGATTTGGCAGTACACCGGTCTCACCACACCGGAAATGGAGCAGCGCGTCAGCACCTACAGCCAGTACTCCATCAGCGCCAACGTCAACGGCATCAAGAACATGGAAGCACAGACCCTCAATGGTCTGTCGATCCAGAAGATCTACTTCCAGCCGGACGTCAATGTTGACCTAGCTATCGCACAGATCGTTTCGGCAACGAATTCCATTCGGGCACTGATGCCTCCCGGGATTGAGCCGCCTATCGTTGTACAGTTCAATGCGTCGAGCGTTCCGGTGCTGCAGCTCAGCCTCAATTCGGACAGCCTGAACGAACAGCAGCTTTATGATTTCGGTATTTACCGCGTTCGCCAGGATCTGGCGCCGGTCCCGGGCGTCACTCTGCCGACTCCGGCCGGCGGCAAGTATCGGCAAATCATGGTCGATATCGACCCGGACAAGCTTCTGTCCCGAGGACTGACGCCGCTCGATATTGTCAACGCGGTCAATACACAGAACCTGACCTTGCCGTCGGGAACCGCGAAGATCGGCGCCACGCAATATACGGTGCGAACCAACGCGACACCGGCCACCATCGACGATCTCAATCGGATGCCTGTCAAATTCGTCAATGGCGCAACTATCCTGTTGAAGGACGTAGCGCAGGTACGCGACGGATCGATGGTACAACAGAACATCGTGCGCGAGGACGGCCACCGCTCGGTCCTGCTCAGCATCATCAAGAATGGCAATGCCTCCACGCTAGCGGTCGTCAACGGCGTGAAGCAGGCCCTACCGGCAATCCGAGCAGCCGCGCCGGCTGGCATGCAAATTAACGAACTGTTCGACCAGTCGGTGTTCGTGACCAACTCGGTCAACGGTGTGCTGCGCGAAGGCGCCATCGCGGCGGGCCTTACCGCGCTAATGATCTTGATCTTCCTCGGTTCATGGCGCTCGACGCTGGTCGTGATGACTTCAATTCCGCTCGCGATTCTGTCGTCGCTCATCGTGTTGTACTTTCTCGGCGAGACGTTGAACACCATGACGCTTGGCGGCCTCGCGCTGGCGGTCGGCATTCTGGTTGATGACTCGACCGTAACCATCGAGAACACGCATCGTTTGTGGACCGAAGAACACATGTCGCTTCCGGAGGCGACGTTGCACGGTGCGGCCGAAATCGCGGTGCCGACGCTAGTTTCCACCCTCGCCATCAGTTGCGTGTTCACATCGGTGGTGTTCCTCGACGGACCGGCCAAATACCTGTTCACGCCGCTTGGACTTGCTGTCGTATTCGCGATGCTTGCTTCGTACTTATTGTCGCGAACGTTGACGCCGATCACGATCGGCTTGTTGCTCAGAAGTGAGCGCCACGACACGGACGGTCGGACCCCGGCAGGTTACTTCTCGCGGATCTCCGCCGCATTCGAGCGTGGCTTCGAGCGTCTGCGTAATGGTTATGTGAAGATCCTCACCGTTCTGCTCCGGCGGCGGGTCATTGTACCTGGCATCGCAGTGTTAATACTCGGTCTCGGCGCAGTCATGCTGATGCTCGTTGGCAGGGATTTTTTTCCACTGATCGACGGCGGACAGATCCAGCTTCATGTTCGCGCTCCCGCCGGGACCCGCATCGAAAGTACCGAAGCGATATTCCAGAAAGTCGAGGACAAGATCCGCGAAGTTATTCCGAACAACGATCGCGGGCTCATTATCGACAATATCGGGTTGCCGGCGCGAGCCTACAATCTGGCATTCGCGGACGGCTCCACGATCGGAATCAACGACGGGGTAATTCAGATCCAACTGAAGGAGGGCCACAAGCCCACCGCCGATTATGTCAAGAAACTGCGTCAGGTGCTGCCCGCCGCATTTCCTGAAAGCACGTTCTACTTTCAAGCGGCTGACATTGTGACGCAGATTCTGAACTTCGGACTGCCGGCGCAAATCGACGTCCGGACGATAGGCTCCGATGCAAACAACCTTTCGGTTGCAAAAGAGCTCCAGCGGCGGCTGGCCGCGATTCCCGGCGTCGTTGACGCGCATTTGCAACAGGAGACCGAGGGACCGGAGTTCTACGCCCAGATTGATCGGACTCGTGCTGCGCAGCTTGGTCTCAATGCCAGCACTATAGCCACCAACATCAATGTCAGCCTGAGTTCGTCGGTGCAGGTGTCGCCGAACTTCTGGACCGACCTTAGCTCAGGGATTCCGTATTATCTCGCGGTGCAAACGCCGGAGCCGTTGGTCAACTCGCTGAATGCTCTCGGAAATACACCGGTATCAACCTCGCTGGCAGTCAGCGGCCAAGTCATCCCGGGCATGCTCAGCAATGTCGCGACGTTTAAGCGTGACACGGTCGCCACCAACTCGAACCAGACCAATATCCAGCCGGTCTTCGACGTCTATGCCAGCGTACAAGGCCGTGATTTGGGCAGTGTCGCTGCCGCGGTCAACAGGGTCACGACAGAGCTCCAAAAAAAGATGAAACCAGGCAATTCAATCCAGGTGACTGGCCAGATCCAGAGCATGAACGACTCGTTCCGGAATCTCGGTATCGGACTGCTGTTCGCCGCCGTTTTCGTCTATTTGCTGATGGTCATGAACTATCAGACCTTCGGCGATCCGTTTGTGGTGATCCTGGCCCTGCCGGCAACGCTCTGCGGCATCGTCACGATGCTGTTCATTACCGGCACCACACTCAACGTGCCGTCGCTGATGGGGGCGATCATGGCGGTAGGTGTTGCTTCGGCAAACTCGATTCTACTCGTAACGTTCGCGCGCGAGCAGCAGCTAAAAGGCCACTCAGCCTTGGAAGCCGCGCTGAGTGCCGGCCGCACCCGAATCCGGCCGGTACTGATGACGGCAGCCGCGATGATCGTCGGCATGATCCCGATGGCGATCGGCGGCGCCGGCGAGGAACAGAATGCCGCGCTGGCGCGCGCGGTCATCGGTGGCCTCTTGTTTGCGACGCCCACAACATTGCTGATCGTGCCTTACCTGTTCGCCATGCTGCGCAAGGGCAACGACGGAAAGCCCCACCATGGTGTGTTCGAGGAGATCAAATAATGAGCGAGATTCGCACGCGGAAAAGTACCGAAAGTATGCCGGACCGGCGAGATCCTGAGACCGATCGTGTTGTTGCGCTGCCGAATGGTCCAAGCAGGCGGCGGCGTCGTTACGGAAGCGTGCTGTTCGGTGGAAGCGCGTTGCTGTCGCTCGCGGGTGGTCTTGCAATAGGAGGCTGGCACCACTACCAGGCTGCGCTCGAAGTCGCGGCCACCGCACAAGAGAGCAGTACTGTTGTTCCCGACGTTCGCGTGGCAAGCGTCCGTGCCAGCGACAACAAAATCACCGTCACCTTGCCGGCCACCACGACCGCGTTCGAGGCAGCAAACATTTTCGCTCGTACTAGTGGTTACATCGAAAAGCGCTACGTCGACATTGGCGATCGGATCAAAGCCGGAGCACTACTGGCGGACATTACCGCCCCTGAGCTCGACCATCAGATCGCGCAGGCCAAAGCGACGCTGGCCCAGAACCAAGCCACCTTGCAGCAGACACAGGCAAGTCGGGACCTCGCCGACATCACTAATGGACGCGACAGCAAACTGGTCAAACAAGGCTGGTTGACACTCCAGCAGGGCGACAATGATCGACTGACTCTGCGTGCGCAGCAAGCAGCGGTGGCAGTGGCTCAGTCCAATATCGCCGCCCAGGAAGCCCAGATTCGAGTCCTCGAACAGGAAAAGGCCTACCAGCGTGTTGTCGCGCCATTCGATGGGGTGATCACACAGCGCCAAATCGACAACGGCAGCCTCGTGACTTCGGGATCAACCTTCATGTTCACGCTGATGCACCCTGATGTGATCCGTACCCAGGTATTTGTCCCTCAGGATGAGGCGTTCGGGCTCGGGCCTGGCGTCGATGCTGTGATTCGTATCCCCGAGATCCCCGGTCGGACCTTTCCCGGCAAGGTGACCCGCATAGCGAGTGCGTTGCAGCCGGGGAGCCGAACGCTGCTAACCGAGATCGACGTTCCCAATCCAGACGGCGCGCTCAGCCCTGGCATCTATTGCACAGTCGAGCTGCTTATCCCGCGCAAAACGCCATCGATGATGATACCAGCCGACGCGATTGTCTTTGATCAGAACGGCCTGCACGTCGCGATCGTCAAGAACGGAATTGCGCATCTCCAGAAGATCGCGATCGCACGCGACTTCGGCACTGAGGTTGAAGTGCACGACGGAGTCAAACCTGGTGATCAGGTCATCCTGAATCCGATGGTGAACCTGGAGGAAGGCCGCAAGGTCGCGACACGTAAACCGCAGACAAGTTAGACCGGTGTGGAGAAGCCAATGCGATCCTTATTGTTCGTAGCAGTCGCCCTGCTGGGAGGGTGTGACGGAAGCCTGGCCCAGGTCTCCACCATGGGTACCACGGCGATGGGGCTATCGTCGACGCCGGGGACGATTGTATCATCTCCGCTCAACAGCCCGAGCCCGTTCTCGGCGGCGGTCCAGCCAGGCACTCCCGATACGACGTTGGAGCCGGTGCCGCTTGTTTCGGATCCCACAACGCCGGGAACGGTCGTGACGTGTTCCACGCCAACAGGTCAAGTCGGGCCGGGAACGCCTCCAGTGCGGGTTGTTTCCGTGTCGGCAACGGCAAGTACAGGCGGAACGGTATCATCGAGTTTCATCGCACCGACGATCTCAGCGTCGCCAACGAGTTCTGCCGCGCCGACAACTGGAAGTGTGGTGCCACCATTGACATTTTCACAGCAGCCGGAAACGTCGTTCGCGAGTGTCTATCCCGACTCGACCATCCCGGTGCCGCAGGCGGTGTCGCCATTGCCGTCACCCCCTTTGACGGCAATACCCGTGCCGACGTCGTCGACAGCACCAATATCCACGCCGATGCCTGTCCCGACCACAACGACAACGTCGCCGACGATGACGCCAGCAGCCGCGATGGCAACAGCCTCTCCGCTAGGAACGATCCCGGCGCCGATTGTCATCACGACGACCGGCAACATTGCGCCAATAACGCCACTCGGCAGTTCCTCTAACACGATGTGCAGCTCTACCCCGGGTGGCCCGCCAAGCAACGGCGCGACTTTGCCCCTATCAACGCCTGAAATTCCGGTCGGGCAGCTAGGCACGATACAACCAGTTGTCGCGCAGCTTGGCGACACCAGTATCGATCCGAGCACGACCGTGATGCCCACGCCGAACACATCAGCATGCGCGGAGAGCGTGACGATGAACCTGGCTAACCCCGCGATGATGGCACCGGCGAATGCGACTGGGGCTACGGCAACGCCCGGCGTTTCGTCACCATCTGGCTGCTGAAACGGCAACGCTGCGTCAGAATGCCGATGCCGCGTGATCCGAAGATGTAACTGTCAAATATTGCGGACTACATGACTCCGCAAAATGTTCTCGCGAAATTATTCCAGTCTTCTCCGCAAACGCGATTCGGCTCATGTCAACCCGAGAGACTAAATTGTCATTTAGTTGGAAATCTGGCGGAGGCGAAAGATCCTTCATAGTTCATTAGGTGCGCGGGCCTATCGCACGTCGAAACACGCCGTTCGGCGCGAATGTGCCCGGCAAAAGCCCGAACGCGGAATCTCTCTCGTCAAAAACAACAACGTGGGCGTGCACGGACCCTTTCCCGATGAAAGCGCCCGCGAGACAAAAACAATCCTCCTGCACCAAAGCTTTGCGTAAAGCGAATTCTGCAGCGAGCCAACACCAGAGAACGCGAAGTGGCATTGGGCAGATCATCGCGTAGATGAAGAGCTCAGAGACACATTTCCCGCGAGCGACGCGCTCAACATGATCGGAAGCTTGCCTCAAGCTGCATCGCTACCTGGTGGCGACCAAGGGTCTGACAGGACGGATGATTGGAGCAGTGCTTGCAGCGGCCTGTTCTGGCGCTGCCTGCCGTGAGGGAACCACGCTCGCACTCTGCTTGGCCTGCTTTCTCACCAGTGGGAATGGGAATAAAGGGGCCAGCATCTCATCGCACTGCCGAGGAGATCACAGCCGAACTGTCCGATCGCGGATTTGAAGTCGAATGGGCGGCCAACGGCATCGAGGGGCTCGACAAGGCGCGCTCGTCGCACCCCGACGCGATGATCGTCGATCGGCTGTTACCCGGAATGGATGGCCTCACGGTCATTGAGGCGCTGCGCAAAGAGCAGGTGCGGACTCCGGTGCTGGTACTGAGTGCTCTTAGCGCCGTCGATGACCGTGTGCGTGGATTGCGGATGGGTGGCGACGACTACCTTACCAAGCCATTTGCGCTCGTAGAACTCATCGCCAGGGTGGAGGCCGTGTTGCGCAGGCCAGTATCCCGCGAAACGACGTTGCGGGCAGGCTCCCTAGAACTGGATTTAATCGAGCGCACCGCCAAGTGCGGCGATCGTGTGATCGATCTTTTGCCGCGAGAGTTTCGTCTGCTTGAATACATGATGCAACGGTGCGACCAGTTGCTAACGCGAGCCATGCTTTTGGAGGAGGTCTGGAATTACAAGTTCATTCCGACGACGAACCTTGTCGACGTACACATGGGGCGCCTGCGCCACAAGGTGGACGGTCCCGGCGAAGCCCCCATGATCCACAATGTCCGCGGCTCCGGTTTCGTCCTTCGCGCCGAACCATGGGGTTCAGATGGCCGGCTGCAATTTCGCGTCGTTCACGACGAGCACGACATCCGGGCAACGAGATCCGATGCGTCGGCCGCAATTCATGCGTTTGACCACCTTTCGCTGGGCGCTTGCGGTGTCCGCCGTGCTCGCGATTTTCGTCATCGTATTGTTCGGATTCATCTATTGGAAGACCGACAGCTATCTGATCGCGCGTTCCGACAGAATGATCGCTAGGCGGTTGCACTACATTGCGGGACTGCCCGGCGGACGTCAGCTGGATGCGATCGCTCAGCATCTCGAGCAGGAGTCGCGCGGCGTCCAATATGCCGGACTGTTTGGCGCAGACGGCCGCAAGATCATAGGCAACTTGGAAGGGTTTCCGTCCGAGCTCAAGATGAACGAGTCTGTCCGGAGTGTCTCCATTCTTCAGACAAACGGGGCGCAAAGCCGTATCTCGCCCAAGGTGTTTCAGGCGGCAACGCGCTGGTGATCGGACGCGAAGTCGACGAAACCAAGGAAATCTCGCACCCCATCGGTCAGGCGCTGGCGCTGGGTCTTTTGCCGGCTTTTTGTCTTTGCTTGTTGGCTGGAACATGGTTGAGCATGCGCGCCCAGGCGCGCGTTGAAGAGGTCAATAGACGGGTTCAACGTATCATTGCTGGCAATTTGCGCGAGCGGCTTCCACACTGCAATCTCGATGAGCCGTTTTCGAACCTTGCCACGATCGTCAACGGCATGCTCGATGAAATGGAAACGATGATCCACGCCCTAGCTGACGTCGGCAACGATATGGCTCACGATTTGCGAACGCCGCTTACTCGTGCGCGACTCACCCTTGAGCGTGGCCGCACCAATGCGAGCAGCCTGGAAGAACTCCAGATGGTGGACAAGGCGATCGCGAATCTTGAGCAGTCCTTATCCATCATCACCGCGGTGTTGCGTCTTGCCGAAATCGAAACCGGTCGGCGATCGGCGGCTTTTGGCAGCATCGGATTGCATGATATGCTACGTGAAGTATGCGATATCTATGAACCGATTGCAGAAAACAAGGATGTGGACCTGCGCGTGAAGGTCGCGCGTCCGCTTAACGTCTTGGGAGACGGGGATCTCCTGTTCGAGGCGATCGCCAATCTTGTCGACAACGCGGTCAAGTTCGCGCCTGAAGGCGGCAGAGTGAACGTCGAACTGTTACACAGCGGCGACTGCACCATCGTGCGCGTCACCGACAACGGTTTCGGCATCCGCGAACAGGAACGTGACGTTGTGCTGCGGCGTTTCTATCGTTCCGAGAAGATGAGAAGCACTCCCGGAGTCGGGCTTGGCCTGAGTCTGGTAGCCGCGATCGTCAAACTGCACGGCTTTCGGCTGGTGATCCGGGCCGGGTGGCTGGACCGAGATCGTTTGCCCAAACCCGCGACAAGCCCGGTGATACAGGCCCGCGCCAGAGATGATCGACGACACGAACTTGAGCAGGTCGGCAACCTCGGCCCTGTCTGACGCCTGAGACGAACCGCCTGTCGCGGCCTCTCAGCCTCGCGAACAGCACGAGTCGGGTGGCTGCGGCGGCCTTAAGATCGCAGGCAGGTCGGCAAGCATCCTGAAAGTCGATCTGGCAGAATCTTATGGGACATCTGCCGTTGTGTTGGCGTCTTGACAGGGAGTTGAACCATTTTGGCTAGTGGAGAATCTTGAAGGGCTTTTGCGATGGTTCCGCAACAGGAATCGCCTTGGTCTCGAGGCTCTAAACCATGGCGCGCAAGGCTGCAGTCATGAGCCTATCGTGACATGCGGACTACCAACTGTTCTGATAGCCACAACGATTGTTTTTGCTTTTGCAGTGCAGGAATTCTGCTAGATGGCGCACAGCGCTCTTCGCCATCGCAGAATACTCCGCATATCTGAGCCACGGCAACCATGCGTTTTGGGGCTTGCGGTGGAGTCTCGGCCTTCCGGTCGGAAAGGCCGGCTTGGTTTGAGAAGGATCCCGTCGCCGGTGACTTGACCAAGCGGAGGCCTTGAGAGCTGACCTCAACATGGGGAGAGGAATTTGGCGAAGCACGGAGGGCGGCATTTGGTCTCCGTGCATCGTCGAATCGAATTGATGTGGATCATCTGAAATCGGAATGGGTTTTGCCGAACAGTCGCCGGATCAACAGGCGACCGTTTCAGCGATCTGCTTGGGGCTCGATATAGTGCCGGAGCTGCCAGGCCCAACCTACGGCGCAGATAGCGTTACTCCCGTTTTGGAGCGCGGCGATGGCGGATCTAAAATTCGCGACGACCACACAAGGTCGTGGTTTCCGATCGGCCACCAATATCTGGCGGCCGACCACGATACCCTGTCTCAATCGGTCAACACAGGCTGTTTGAGTCCGAGCGCCTTCGCCACTCCGGCGCCGTAGGCCGTATCGGCGCGCCTGCAATTGTCGACGTACCGCTCCTTAATGTGCGGCTTGGCGTCGCCCATCGCGCGTGCTGTGTTCTCGAATAACGTCCGTTGCTGCGCGGGCGTCATCTTCCGAAACAGGTTTCCGGGCTGTTCCCAATGATCGTCATCGACGCGATGGTCCCAATGCGCCGCGTCGCCATCGATCGGCATCGGCGGCTCGGCAAAAGCCGGCTGGTTGTCCCAGAGCCCCGCGCTGTTGGGATTGTAACTGATCGTCCCGCCCAGATTGCCGTCAGCGCGCATCTTGCCATCGCGATGATAGCTTTGGAACGGACATTTCGGAGCGTTGACCGGGATGTGGTTGAAGTTGATGCCGAGCCGGTAACGCTGAGTATCTCCATAGGAGAACAGCCGGCCCTGCAGCATCTTGTCCGGAGAAAATCCGATGCCGGGCACGATGTTGGCGGGCGAGAAGGCCGCCTGCTCCACTTCCGCAAAAAAATTCTCTGGGTAGCGGTTGAGCTCCATCACGCCGACCTCGATCAACGGGTACTCCGCCTTTGGCCAGACTTTGGTCAGGTCGAAGGGATCGTGCCGATGCTTCTTCGCCTGAGCGTCAGTCATCACCTGAGTGAAAAGCGTCCAGCGCGGGAAATCGCCTGCCTGGATCGCGTTGAGCAGGTCGCGACCGTGGCTTTCGCGATCTTTGGCGACGAGGGCCTCGGCCTCCGCGTCGGTGAGGTTCGCGATTCCCTGCTGGGTACGGAAGTGGAACTTGACCCAGACACGTTCATTGGCGGCATTGATCATCGAGAAGGTGTGGCTGCCGAAGAGATGCATGTGACGAAAGCTTTTCGGGATGCCGCGTTCCGACATGATGATGGTGACCTGGTGCAACGCCTCGGGCAGCAGCGACCAGAAATCCCAATTGTTGTCCGCGCTGCGCAGCCCGGTGCGCGGGTCGCGCTTGATGGCATGGTTCAGGTCCGAGAACCGCAGCGGGTCGCGGAAGAAGAACACTGGCGTGTTGTTGCCGACGATGTCCCAGTTTCCCTCCTCGGTATAGAACTTGAGAGCGGTGCCGCGGATATCGCGTTCCGCATCGGCCGCGCCTCTCTCGCCGGCGACGGTCGAGAAGCGCGCGAACATGGGCGTCTGCTTGCCAATGTCCGAGAAAATCCTGGCTTTGGTGTAGCGAGTGATGTCGTGGGTCACCGTGAAGGTGCCGTAGGCACCCCAGCCCTTGGCGTGCATGCGCCGCTCCGGGATCACCTCCCGGTCGAAATGCGCAAGCTTCTCGATCAGCCAGATGTCCTCCAGGAGCGCTGGGCCGCGCCGACCGGCAGTCATGATGTTGGTGTTGTCGGCGACAGGCGAGCCGGTGGCATTGGTAAATTGTTGTTTCGTTGTGGACATGCAGGGTTCCTGAGTTTGGGTGAGGGACTTTATGAAGTAGTCGGAGATTTCGCCAGCGGACTGCCGGCCGTTCGAATTCCCGAGGTGAGGGCGGGAGCCTTACCCGCGCCAGGCGGAGTTGCGGATCACCGAGCAGAAATTGCCGCGGTCAAAAAGCGGATCCTTATCAGCGAGCACGTCGGCGTTGACATTTCCGAAAGTCGTGTCCGGCTTATGCTTGTTGCCGTCGTAGAAGGCCTGGATGATATCTTCTTTGAAACTCGGAGCGCGCGGATGTGCATGCACGACCGTCTCGCGCTCCGCTTCGCTATATTCCGAATAAGCGATTCCGAGCACGTCCATTTCGACGCCGGCCGTCACCAGAGCCACGACCGGATGCATGTGGTGCGGAATGCCGGGCGTCGTGTGCAAGGCGATAGCCGTCCAGACAGTTTCGATATCTTGTTGATGGACTCCGTGGCTTCGCGGAAAGTCGCGGGCCGTATTGGCGCTGTCAACTTCGAAGCGTTCCTGTGTGGTGCTGTGCTGATGCGTCAAACCCATGTCGTGGAACATCGCGCCTGCATAGAGCAATTCGGGATCGAATCTCAGTCCGCGACGCATGCCTGCCAGGGCACCCCAGTAGTAGACGCGGCTCGAATGGTGAAACAGCAGCGGCGTCTCAGTATCGCGTACAAGTTCTGTTATCTCGCGAGCGAGTTGGCTGTCAGGTACTTTGATGCCCGCCAGGGT
>Ga0153954_1001579_pt1 | contig 11692 bp, 11 predicted proteins | sample TSFL038MetaG_FD_102277 | JGI IMG/M metagenome (GOLD analysis project Ga0153954, IMG submission 102277) | Attine ant fungus gardens microbial communities from Florida, USA - TSFL038 MetaG | ecosystem: Host-associated > Fungi > Mycelium > Unclassified | place: USA: Florida, Wekiwa Springs State... | reverse complement strand
TTCGGCGGCGGCGCCATGATCGGTGCCCCGCTTGCCGACTGGCTGATGAACCAATTCAAGACGCCGACCTCGGTCGGAGTCTGGGAAACCTTCCTGACCCTGGCCGCGGGCTATTTCGTGTTCATGATGATCGGCGCGTTCCGTTATCGCCTGCCGCCTGCGGGCTGGCGGCCCGACGGCTGGACACCGCCGAGCGAGAAGAAGACGATGATCTCCGAGCATCACGTCCATCTCGACAATGCGCACAAGACGCCTCAGTTCTGGCTGATCTGGTGGGTGCTGTGCTTGAACGTCTCGGCGGGCATCGGCGTGATCGGCATGGCCTCGCCGATGCTGCAGGAGATCTTTGCGGGCAAGCTGATCGGTCTGCCGGACGTCGGCTTCAACGCACTGACCGCGGCGCAGAAGGCTCAGATTGCCGGAATCGCCGCCGGCTTCGCCGGCCTGCTCTCGCTGTTCAACATCGGCGGCCGGTTCTTCTGGGCCTCGCTCTCGGACTATATCGGCCGCAAGAATACCTACTACACGTTCTTCATCCTCGGCATCGTGCTCTATGCACTGGCGCCGACCTTTGCGGTGACGGGCAACAAACTGCTGTTCGTGCTGGCGTTCTGCGTCATCCTGTCGATGTATGGCGGCGGCTTCTCCACGGTGCCGGCCTATCTCGCCGACATGTTCGGTACGCAGTTCGTGGGCGCCATCCACGGCCGCTTGCTGACGGCGTGGTCGACCGCCGGCATCATCGGTCCCGTGGTCGTGAACTACCTGCGCGAATTCCAGTTAGCCGCCGGTGTGCCGCGCGATCAGCTCTACAACTCGACCATGTATATTCTGTGCGCGATGCTGGTCGCGGGCCTGATCTGCAACTATCTGGTCAAGCCGGTCGATCCGAAGTGGTACATGAGCGAGGCGGAGGTCGCCAAGCTGCAGGCGGCAAGCGCCGGCGCCGCGACCGGAGAGACCGGTTCGTTCGGGATCGGCAAGGGCGGACTGGACGGCAAGGCCGCGTTGTTCTGGCTGTTCGTCGGCATACCGTTGGCCTACGGCGTGTACATGACGCTGCTGAGCGCGATCAAGATCCTTTGATCGCCGCTCGTCGCTGCGGGGCACTTGAGAAAAAGCGTCCCGCAGCGCCGGCTTTTTTCGAATGAACAGGTTTCGAATGAACAGGAATGAGAGTTAGGGGAATCTCAATGCATCGCACTCGCGTGTTATTGGCCGCCGCGCTCCTTGTCGCCGGCAGCCTCGATATCGCCGCCGCGCAGACCACGACGACGGCCCCTGCCGCGACAGCGGCACCCGCCACGACGGACGCCAAGCCGTCGAGGATGAAGCTCACCATGCAAAAATTGAAGGAAATGAAGGCCACCTGGGCCGCCAACAAGCCCAAGCTCAAGGCTTGTCGCAAGGAAGTGAAGGCACAGGGGCTGACCGGCGATGATCGCTGGTTTTTCATCCAGGATTGCATGAACAAGAGTTGAGACCGGAAGCCGCAGCCGACGTTGAAAAAGGGGCATGACAGCAGCGCTGCGTGCCCCTTAAATGCTTATAGAAGCATTCTAATTTTACTTGGCATCTGGCATGCCAGAAGTTAGAGTGGCATATAAAATCTTATAACGGAGAACGGACGTTCCATGAGCCATGACGTCCACAAGGTTCGCGCGTTCGAGCACCCTGGCGAGGGTCGCAGGCGGGCAAAGGCCACACCCAAGGGCCGCCAGATCGATCCCGTCGCCGCGGCGGAGATCGAGACGCTGCTCGGCGACCGGCCGCGCCGGCGCGACCTGTTGATCGAGCATCTGCACCTGATCCAGGACAAGTATCGCCAGATTTCGGCCGCGCATCTTGCCGCACTCGCCGATGAGATGAAGCTGTCCTTTGCCGAGGTGTTCGAGACCGCGACCTTCTACGCGCATTTCGACGTGGTGAAGGAAGGCGAGCCTGATATCGCGCCGCTTACCATCCGCGTCTGCGACTCGCTCACCTGCGCCATGCTCGGCGGCGAAAAGCTGCTAAGGGATTTGCAGGACAAGTCCGGCCCCGGCATCCGCGTCGTGCGGGCTCCCTGTGTCGGCCGCTGCGATACCGCGCCAGCCGCCGAGGTCGGGCACAATTTCGTCGACCATGCCACCGTGTCGAACGTGCTGGCGGCGGCGAAGTCCGGCGATACCCATGCGCATTTGCCCGAATACATCGACTACGCGGCCTATGTCGCAGCCGGTGGCTACAAGCTGCTCGGCCGTGTGCGCTCGGGCGAGCTTTCGAAAGAGAATCTGCTCAAGGCGCTCGATGACGCATCGCTGCGCGGGCTCGGCGGTGCGGGCTTTCCCACCGGGCGCAAATGGCGCTCGGTAATCGGCGAGCCCGGCCCGCGGCTGATGGCGGTGAACGGCGACGAGGGCGAACCCGGCACCTTCAAGGACCGCTACTATCTCGAAACCGATCCGCATCGTTTTCTCGAAGGCACGCTGATCGGTGCGCATGTGGTCGAGGCCAGCGACGTCTACATCTATCTCCGCGACGAATATCCGGCAGCCCGCGACATCCTCGATCGCGAGATCGCGAAGCTCCCGCCCGGCGGGCCGGTGCTGCATCTGCGGCGCGGCGCCGGCGCTTACATCTGCGGCGAAGAGTCCTCGCTGCTCGAAAGCATCGAAGGCAAGCGCGGCCTGCCCAGGCACAAGCCGCCTTATCCGTTCCAGGTCGGCCTGTTCGGCCAGCCGACGCTGATCAACAATGTCGAGACGCTGTGGTGGGTCCGCGACGTCGTCGAGAAGGGCGCGGACTGGTGGAAGAGCCACGGCCGCAACGACCGTCATGGCCTGCGCAGCTTCTCGGTCTCGGGCCGTGTCAAAAATCCCGGCATGAAGCTCGCGCCCGCCGGCATCACCGTGCGCGAACTGATCGATGAATATTGCGGCGGCATGGCCGATGGCCACAGCTTCTACGCCTATCTTCCCGGCGGCGCGTCCGGCGGCATCCTGCCGGCGTCGATGGGCAACATCCCGCTCGATTTCGGCACGCTGGAAAAATACGGCTGCTTCATCGGCTCGGCCGCGATCGTGATCCTCTCACAACAGGACAGCGTACGCGGTGCGGCGCTCAATCTGATGCGCTTCTTCGAGGATGAGAGCTGCGGCCAGTGCACGCCGTGCCGGGTCGGCACCCAGAAGGCGGCGATCCTGATGGAGAAGCCGGTGTGGAACCGGCAATTGCTCGACGAATTGAGCCAGGCGATGCGCGACGCGTCGATCTGCGGATTGGGCCAGGCGGCCTCGAATCCGTTGGCGTCCGTGATTAAGTATTTCCCAGACGAGTTCAAGGACGCTGCGGAATGACCAAGATCCAGTTCGAGCTCGATGGCAAGCAGGTCGAGGCCAAGCCCGGCGAGACCATCTGGCAGGTTGCCAAGCGGCAAGGCCGCGAAATTCCGCATCTCTGCTACTCGCCCGCGCCCGACTATCGGCCCGACGGCAATTGCCGCGCCTGCATGGTGGAGATCGAGGGCGAGCGCGTGCTGGCGGCGTCCTGCATGCGCGCGCCAAGCGTCGGCATGAAGGTCAAGACCGCAAGCACGCGCGCCGTCGCCGCGCAAAAGATGGTGATGGAGCTTCTGGTCGCCGACCAGCCGGCGCGCGAGACCTCGCACGATCCGGAGTCGAAATTCTGGCACTGGGCGGAGAAGTCGGGTGTCACCGAGAGCCGCTTCCCATCAGCCGAGCGCTGGGAGACGGATGCGAGCCATCCGGCGATGCGCGTCAATCTCGACGCCTGCATCCAGTGCGGCCTCTGCGTGCGCGCCTGCCGTGAGGTGCAGGTCAACGACGTCATCGGCATGGCTTATCGCAATCACGGTTCCAAAATCGTGTTCGACTTCGACGATCCCATGGGCGAGTCCACCTGCGTCGCCTGCGGCGAATGCGTGCAGGCCTGCCCGACCGGCGCGCTGATGCCGGCGGTCATGCTCGACGAGAAGCAGACCCGCGTGACCTATCCCGACAGGAAGGTCGACTCGCTCTGCCCCTATTGCGGCGTCGGCTGCCAGGTCACCTATCAGGTCAAGGACGAGAAGGTGATCTATGCCGAGGGCCGCGACGGCCCGGCGAACCACAACCGCCTCTGCGTCAAGGGCCGTTTCGGCTTCGATTATATCCATCACCCCAACCGTCTTACCAAGCCGCTGGTGCGGCTGCCGAACGTTCCAAAGGACGCCTACGATCAGGTCGATCCCGCCAATCCCTACACTCATTTCCGCGAGGCCTCGTGGGAAGAGGCGCTCGATATCGCCGCCAAGGGTCTGGTGAAGATTCGGGACGAGAAGGGCGCGAAGGCGCTGGCCGGCTTCGGCTCGGCCAAGGGCTCCAATGAGGAAGCCTATCTGTTCCAGAAGCTCGTGCGCACCGGCTTCGGCTCCAACAATGTCGACCATTGCACGCGGCTGTGCCATGCGTCCTCGGTCGCGGCACTGTTCGAAGGCCTGAGCTCGGGCGCGGTGTCGGCACCGTTCTCCGCGGCGCTCGACGCCGAAGTCATCTGGGTGATCGGCGCCAATCCGACCGTGAACCATCCGGTCGCGGCGACCTTCATCAAGAACGCCGCCAAGAAGGGCGCAAAACTGTACGTGATGGATCCGCGCCGGCAGCTGCTGTCGCGTCATGCGACGAGGCACCTCCAGTTCAAGCCGGGCAGCGACGTCGCGATGCTCAATGCGATGATCAACACCATCATCACCGAAGGGCTGACCGACGAGCAATATATCGCGGGCTATACCGAGGGCTATGAGGACCTGAAGGCCAAGATCCAGGAATTCACGCCGGAGAAGATGGCGCCGGTCTGCGGCATTCCCGCCGAGACGCTGCGCGAGGTTGCGCGGACCTACGCGCGGGCGAAATCCTCCATCATCTTCTGGGGCATGGGCATCAGCCAGCATGAGCACGGCACCGACAATGCGCGCTGCCTGATTGCGCTCGCGCTGATCACGGGACAGGTCGGCCGCCCCGGCACCGGCCTGCATCCGCTGCGCGGCCAGAACAACGTTCAGGGCGCCTCCGACGCCGGCCTGATCCCCATGTTCTTCCCCGACTATCAGCCGGTCGGCCGCGACGACCTGCGCGGCGCCTTCGAAAAGCTCTGGCAGAAGGAGCTCGATCCGGTTCGCGGGTTGACCGTGGTCGAGATCATGAATGCGATCCATGCGGGTCAGATTCACGGCATGTATGTCGAGGGCGAAAACCCCGCGATGTCCGATCCCGATCTGCAGCATGCGCGCGAAGCGCTGGCCAAGCTCGACCATCTCGTGGTGCAGGATCTGTTCGTCACCGAGACTGCGTTCCATGCCGACGTCATCCTGCCGGCCTCGGCATTCGCGGAAAAGTCCGGCTCCTTCACCAATACCGACCGCCGCGTGCAGCTCGCGCGCGAGGTGATCAAGCCGCCCGGCGACGCCAGGCAGGACCTCTGGATCATCCAGGAGATCGGCAAGCGGATGGGGCTGCCCTGGAATTATTCAGGCCCGGGCGAGGTCTATACCGAAATGGCGCAATTGATGCCGTCGCTCAACAATATCAGCTGGGAGCGGCTGGTGCGCGAGGGCGCCGTCACCTATCCGGCCGATGATCCGAACAAGCCCGGCAATGAGATCATCTTCTCGACCGGTTTCCCGACCGAAAGCGGCCGCGGCAAGATCGTGCCGGCGAAAGTCATTCCGCCCGATGAATTGCCCGACGACGAATATCCGATGGTGCTCTCCACGGGCCGCGTGCTCGAGCATTGGCACACCGGCTCGATGACGCGGCGCACGCATGTGCTCGATGCGATCGAGCCGGAGGCGGTCGCGTTCATGAGCCCTAAGGACATGCGCAAGAAGAAGCTCGCGCCCGGTGATTTCATTCGCCTGGAAACGCGCCGCGGCGCGGTCGAGGTCAAGGTGCGCTCCGACCGTGACGTGCCGGAGAACATGGTGTTCATGCCGTTCTGCTATGCGGAGGCCGCGGCCAACCTTCTGACCAATCCGGCGCTCGATCCGTTCGGCAAGATCCCGGAGTTCAAGTTCTGCGCGGTGCGGGCGGAGCCGGCCGGGATCAGGACCGCGGCGGCGGAGTAGGCAAGGCGGCAGCCCGTGTCAGCCGGACCTGGCCGCGGTCAATTGGTCGTCTGTGGCGCGATCTTGTTCTGCGCGATGATGGCTTCGGCCCGCGCGAGATTTTCCAGGAGGCGCTGGCTGGTCAGCACGAGGAAGTAGTAACCGAATTGCGGGTTCTGGAAGTAGATTTCGAGCAGTTTTTCGTAGGTGATGGTCAGCACCTGGCCATCCTCGATGCATTCGATCGTGGCGGTACGGCGGTTGTCGGGCGTCAGGAAGCCAAGTTCGCCCATGAGCCGTCCCGGCGGGACTTCGACGTCGATTTCAACGACGCGGAATTTGCCGGTGACCGTGAGCAGCATGTCCTTGGCCGCATCTCCTTTCTTCATCAGGATATCGCCCTTGCGATACTTCCGCTGGGTCATGAACGGCTTGAGCCATTCCATCGACATATCACCCTGAGTTGCGCTGCGCGCCTTTTTCACGAGAGCGAGCATTTGGCGGAGGCGATAGGCATTGATCGGAACCATCAGGAGATACATGAGAAAGGTGGTGATGGTCCCGCTGAGTGCGCCGAATATGGCGAATAGCACGCAGCCGATCATGTTCGCGACCCGCAGCGGCACCATCGTCTGCGTCAGCAGGGTGGCAACGAAGAAGATCGCCCCCGCCAGCGCAAACATGTTGGCCAGGGTGATGTTGTGGACGAAGATTTCCAACAGGCGGTTGAAAATCGCGTCGTAGGTGACGTCGTTGGGGTCGAGACCCATCTGGATCAGGACTTTGGCAACCCTGAGGTTGTCGGTCGCCGCATCGAGAATGCGATCCAGTATGCTGGACATGTCTGCGCTGGGTAACATCCGGTTTCGCCAAAATGGTGGTTGTGAATTTTCGTACCGAAGCAATTATCCAAGGTAGAGACTTGAGGGCGCGTCAAGTCAAACGAAAGACGCGTATTCGTGGAATTGGGTGACGTAGCGCCTTGTGGCCAGATGGAGTTCATCGGAGGATGGTTCGGCCGCGGACGTCCATATGCCGCCAGTAGCGCTTATGGCGCGCTTATGCGCCGGCAGGGCCGCCCGTCTCGAATTCCTATGCCCTCGCGCGCATCTTTCCCGACAATCGGCACGTTGCCGGACCGTGGAAGAAAAGCGATGACCCTCCTTCACCTGCGCCATGACGGCGTTGACGGTTTCGCCCGCGCGCACCAGCTCTGGATTTCGCGCCTTGGCAGGCGGATCCGCGCCGCTTTCAAGCTGCTGCATCGAGCGATCGTGAATGCAAAGTTGCGCCGGCTGCAAAGCGAAATGCTGTTCCGGCGCGATTACAGCGAGATGCTGCCGCCCGAACAGGATGCGACGAAATTTCCGCAGCGGCCGCTGATCCTAGGCGACAAGTGGGATTTTTGAAAGCGCCCTAGGCGGCGGCGGGCTCCCGCCTGGCGATCGCCGCAACCGCGCCCGCGACCTCGCGGGCCGTGGCAGCGTCCACTTCAACCAACGGCAGGCGCAGGTCCGGACGTATCAGGCCGAGCGTTCCCAGCGCGGCCTTCAGCGCGGGGGAGCCTTCCCTGGAGAGCACGGCCTCGAGCTCCGCGAGCCGGTTGTGCAGGGCGCGCGCGGCTTGCCAATTTTCCTGCTGACAGCAAGCGAAGATGGCTTGGCACAGGCCCGGCGCGACATTCGAGATCATCGAAATGCAGCCGTTGCCGCCATTGGCGATGTAGCCGAGCGCCGAGGCATCGTCTCCCGACATCAGGTGGAAATCGGCAGGCAGCAGCCGTCTCAGGCGCGCGGCGCGCGTCACGTCGCCGGTGGCGTCCCTCAGGCCGATGAACTGGCCGGATCGCGCGAGCCGGGCCAGCGTGGCGTCGGCCAGCTCGCGGTTGGTGCGGGCAGGAATATCGTGCAGGATGATCGGCAGCTCGGTTGAATCTGCGATGGCGAGAAAATGCGCCTCGATGCCGGCCTGCATCGGTTTGTTGTAGTAGGGCACGACCGAAAGCACGGCGTCGGCGCCGGCCGCGTCCGCGCGCCTCGTCAGTTCGATGGCCTGCTGCGTGGAATTCGAGCCGGCGCCGGCGATGATGCAGGCGCGGCCCCGCACCGTATCGACCGCGGCGCGAATCAGGTGGCTCTGCTCCTCCGGCGAGAGCGTCGAAGACTCGCCCGCGGTCTCGCAGACGACGATCCCCCGCGCCTTCGCCTCGATCTGCCGCTCGCAGAGCACCTTGAATGCTCTGATATCGATCGCGCCGGTCGCGTCGAACGGCGTAGGGAGATCGGCGATATAGCCCGAAAGCCAGGCCGTGGAGGTTGCCGCCGTAATGGTCATCGCGCTTCACGCCGCCTTTGTCATTTGCTCGTATCCTTGCCGATAGGCCGACAGCACCAAGCCTGACGTGTGCCTCACGCCGGCTTCGATGCGAAAGCCGAGCGCCTCCAGCTTCGTCCGTATCTTGAGCGCGTTCTCACGCGAGCCGACCAGGAGCGCGAGGCCCGCATGAGCCGCAAGGAAGGGCGCTATCTGGTCGAGGACGGATTGAATTCCGCGGATCGAGCTTTGCCCGGCGATCAGGCCGACGGTATGCTGCGCGCGCGCGACCCGGCATATTGCAGGTGTCGTGACGCGGATGAAACCGCGTCGACGCAGCGCGAGATACGATTCCATGCTGTCACTGCCGGCCACGATAATCCGATGCTGCGGGCTGACGCGCGTCAGGGAAATCATGGCGTTGAGGATGTGCCCCGCGGCGGATGTGGGAACGGCTTCGGCGGGGTCGTTTTGTGTCAGCTGTGTCATGCGAAGCGCCTAGCATAGGGGATGTGGGGATTTCCGCTCATTTGGAGCTCGATCTGGCGGGAGAGCTCGACAATGGTCTCCGGATGATGCCCGTTCTCGGAGAGAGCGTATTTGATGGCCTGGGCGCGATTGACGAAGAGGCCGCCGTAAAGGCCGTTCTGTTCCTGGGCGACCCACTGGCCTCTGTGGTTTTGGCCGATAAACACCAGGGTGAAAGCAGCAGAGCCGCACGAGGGAGGTTCGACAAGCTTCATGTTAAGTTTCCTTCCAGACATCGAGCTCTGTGCTTGCTGACGTTGCCGTTCAAACGCTGTTTGCTTGCGCTTGTACCGGAGCGACGAAGCGAAGCGCCGGGCTCATACGTCAAAATATCTTTCGGGCTGGGTAGGAATTCGAGGGCGAAGGAAGGCCGATCTCATAAGCGCGCTATAGGAGGGGCCTGACGAAGCCTCAAACCGGGTTGGCCAGGCCCAGCCCGATGCTCGCGAAGTACAGCGCGGCATAGGCCATCGCTTCGTCCCAGTGGTTGAGGGTGCGGGAAAATATCGCCTCGCGCCGGATCGATGCGACAACGGCGCACAGGATGGTTGACATCGCGAGCAGCACGGCAAGGCTGTTGCCGAAGCCGATGCTGCCGAACGCGGCAAATGCCATCAGGATAGTGATCCGCACAGTAAAGCGAGCGAGCACCAGATATGGGCTGAATTCCCGCAGTGGACTGAGATGCTGGCCCAACGATCGAAACTCCGGAGTCTCGGAACGCGTCTTATTGTTTGCTTGTTTGCACATGATCTTTTTCGGGAAATCGCCGCCCACTTTCCGGATCATGCGTTAGCTGAAATTGTCGATGCAGACCGGCTCATAGAAGTCGAGCGCGTTCCGCCTGACGAGTGGCACGCTGGTGCGGCTTTCCGGCTCGGTGATACGCCGCGCTTCGACGAAGCCGCCGAGGATGGCGAGTGCCAGATCCGCGTGGCGGGTTTCGATGGGCTGGTCGAGCCAGTCCGGCAGCTCGCGCCCGCGCGACAGCGCGCAGTACCACTCGCCGTCGTCATAGGCGAGGCGGCGAATCTGCCAGAAGGGCAATTCCAGATCGATCAGCGCGAGGCCGGTATCGATCCAGGCGCCGCACCGGATTAGTTCCTCGATCCGCGCGGTCTTCTCGCTCTGGCCAAGCGAGGGGAACCTGCGGCAAGCCGCGCCGATCACGTCAGTCATGAGGCGCGCGTTCACTTCGGTGGCGTCGTGAAGCCGGTGAGGAAGTTCGCCAAGATCATATTGTCTGGGCTGCAGCATGGCGTTTTCCTGCTTTCAAGCCACGGCCGAAAGCGCCGGCCGCCCCTCGAAAGTGGCGAAAGCGGCATTTGAAAGCGAGATGACGCCGGTACCGGAAATATATGAATTTCATAAAGGTATGTATCTCTTTGTCATTCCGGGGCGGTCCGACCTGTCCGCCGTCGCTCTTCGAGCTACGGCGGACAAGTCGCTCGCAAAGACGGAGGCCACCGGTGCTCGCCGCTTTCCGCTCGTCTTTCGCGGTCGTCACCGCGAACAGTGCGTCCGGGCGACAAGCCGCCATTGCTGTGCTATGTTTCTCCCGCCTCGAACCACGTCGGTCTCTGTGGTTATCGGGCGTGAATCGCGATCGCTTCGCTCACCTGTCCGGGACGACGATCTTTATGAGATTCCTATAACTTCGTCATAGCCGTCGTCTCGAAAACCTATGCGCCGGGTGGCACCTGTGCCGGCGAACCGGAAGCGGAAACGCGATTCCTGCGTGGCACCGCTTATTCGATGCATAGGAGTTTCTCATGATGGACATCTTCATGGTGGCGCTCGCCTTGGCCTTCTTCGCGGCCGCCATCGGCTACGCCTATGCCTGCGAGCGGCTATAAAGGGAGGGAGCCATGATCTTCGACTATTCGCTCGCCGGCCTCGTCTCGCTCGGCCTTCTCTTCTACCTCATCTACGCGCTGCTGCGGCCCGAGCGGTTCTGATCGCGCGATGTTGATGCTTTGCAAAATCCTGGTGGCGGACGTGACCCTGACCGGCCTCTTGATCGCCGGCGTCGTTCCGCTGTTGCGCTCGATGAAAATTCGAAAGGTTTGATGCAATGACCGTCATCGGTTGGTTTCAAATTCTTCTTTTCTGCGCGATCATCGTCGCGCTGGTGAAACCGCTCGGCTGGTACATGACGCGCGTCTTCAATGGCGAGCGCACGTTCCTGTCGCCGATGCTGCGGCCGGTCGAGGCTGGTCTCTACTGGATCAGCGGCGTCGATGAGAGGCGCGAGCAGCATTGGCTGACCTACACGGTTTCCATGCTGCTGTTCCATGTCGGCGGCTTCCTGATCATCTATGGCGTGATGCGGCTGCAGGCGATGCTGCCGTTCAACCCGGCTGGACAATCGGCCGTGGCGGAAGATCTCTCCTTCAACACTGCGATCTCATTCCTCACCAACACCAACTGGCAGAACTACGGCGGCGAAAGCACGGTGTCCTATCTCGTGCAGATGCTGGGTCTCACGCACCAGAACTTCCTGTCGGGGGCGACCGGCATAGCGCTGGCCGTGGCGCTGATCCGCGGCTTCTCCCGCTCCTCGATGCGCACGATCGGCAATTTCTGGGTCGATGTGACCCGCACCACGCTCTATGTGCTGTTGCCGATCTGCGTCGTCGCCGCGCTGTTCCTGGTCTGGCAGGGCATGCCGCAGACGCTTGGGCCCTATGTCGATGCCACCACGCTCGAAGGCGCCAAGCAGACCATCGCGGTCGGCCCGGTCGCTTCGCAGGTTGCGATCAAGATGCT
>Ga0153954_1001578_pt1 | contig 11692 bp, 19 predicted proteins | sample TSFL038MetaG_FD_102277 | JGI IMG/M metagenome (GOLD analysis project Ga0153954, IMG submission 102277) | Attine ant fungus gardens microbial communities from Florida, USA - TSFL038 MetaG | ecosystem: Host-associated > Fungi > Mycelium > Unclassified | place: USA: Florida, Wekiwa Springs State... | reverse complement strand
CGGATAGATGAAGGCCCTCGCCTGAAAAGAGCGAAGCCGAAAAACCGCGGCGGACGCCATGCGATTTTAAAGCGGACAAGCCACTTCACAGTGGTTGTCGGTACAGAATAAGGAGAACGTGAATGGGACAAAAAGCAAATCCAGTCGGTTTACGTCTGATCCGCAACCGCGATTGGCGTTCAAAATGGTATGCGAATAAGCAAGAATTTGGTGTGATGCTGATCGAAGATCAGATGATCCGCGCCTATTTGATGAAAAAGCCAATTTGTGTTGGCACCTCCCAAATCCGGATCCGCCGGATGGCTGACAAGATCGAAATTACGATCGTGACAGCGCGTCCAGGTTTGGTGATCGGGAAGAAAGGAGCTGAAATCGATACGTTGAAAGGCGAGCTCTATAAACTCACCGGTAAAGAATGCTGGGTTGAAGTGGAAGAGATCAAGCGTCCTGACCTCGATGCTAAAATCGTGGCTGACAACATCGCTAAGCAACTTGAAAGAAGGATTCCTTTCCGCCGCGCAATGAAGAAAGCCATGCAATCGACGATGGATGCAGGCGCGCTCGGGATTAAAATTAAAGTGGGTGGCCGTTTAGGGGGAGCAGAAATTGCCCGTACTGAAGGTTACAAAGAGGGAAGTACACCTCTTCACACTCTGCGCGCCGATATCGATTTTGCTTATGGCCGTGCAGAAACTACTTACGGAAGTATTGGTGTAAAAGTGTGGATCTACAGAGGGGATGCTACAAGCAATACCCCAACTGCGAGCTCGAAGAAGGAGGCTGCATAACATGCCCTTACAACCAAAAAGAACCAAACATCGCAAGATGCAAAAAGGGGCCTTTGCTGGGATCAGTAAAGGGGGGAACTTTGTCCACTTTGGGGAATTTGGGATCCAAGTTCTCGAACGGGGTTGGGTTACGAACCAGCAGATCGAAGCTGCTCGGGTAGCGATCAACCGTTTCTTCCAAAGAAGAGGTAAAGTGTGGATCCGGATTTTCCCTGATAAGCCGATTTCCAAAAAGCCTGCCGAAGTACGGATGGGTAAAGGGAAAGGGGCTGTCGACCACTATGTAGCAGTTGTCAGGCCGGGTCGCGTTCTCTTCGAAGTGGCCAACGTGCCTAAAGACCAAGCGCAAAGCGCTCTGCGCCGCGCAGCGGCAAAATTAGGCCTTAAAACCCGCTTTGTTGAGCGGCTAGAGCAAGTATAGAGGAAACAATGAACAGATTAAAAGAATTTAAAGATTTGTCCCTAGCTGAGCTCGATGTAGCCTATACCGATACACGCAAAGAGCTGTTTAACCTGGTGAATGAGTGGCAGCGCACGAAAAAATTGGAAAAGCCGCACCAATTGCGGACCAAACGAAAAGAGATCGCTCAACTGCTCACGTTAAAAACAGAAAAGCAGCATGAGAAGCCAAAGGCAAAAGAGACGAAACCAGCTGGCAAGGAGCCTACAGGCAAGAGACCTGGAGCCAAAAAAATGGCAGCAAAGAGCGCTCCAAGAAAAAGTAAAGTTTAGAGGATAAGATGCAAGGTGAACAACAGGGCTTAAGAAAAATCCAGAAAGGGGTTGTCGTTTCCAACAAGATGCAAAAGACGGTCGTCGTGAAGGTAGAACACACCATCCGCGATCCTCAGTACGGCAAAGTTATCCGCCGTTGGAAAAAATATTACGCCCATAACGAAGGTCAGCCATTAAACATAGGCGACGCAGTTACGATCATGGAAACAAGACCTTTATCCAAACTCAAGCGTTGGCTTGTTTTGGCCCAATAATCGAAACCGGAGTTAGGAAAAGATGCTTCAACAAGAATCCAGATTAAAAGTGGCCGACAATTCAGGCGCAAAAGAAGTGAAGTGCATTAAGGTGCTCGGTGGAACCCGTCGTCGTTACGCTCACGTAGGGGATGTGATCATCTGTTCAGTTCAAGAAGCTGAACCCGATGGGCAAGTGAAGAAAGGGCAAGTGGTTCGTGGTGTGGTTGTACGCACAACTCACCCCATCAGACGCAATGATGGATCGAAGCTCAAATTCGACACCAATAGCATTGTACTGATTGACGATAAGAAAAATCCGATTGGAACCCGCATTTTTGGACCAGTCGCACGGGAAATCCGCGATGGGGATTTTCTTAAAATTGCATCCCTCGCTCCAGAGGTGATCTAAAAGACATGGCTGACAATATGATTGAAAAACCAGTAAAAGCTTCGAAAAAAATTCGCAAAGGCGATAAAGTGATTGTCCTTGCCGGTAACGACCGTGGACAAACAGGACATGTATTGCGCGTCCTGGGTGAAAAAGTCGTGATTCAAGGCATCAATATACGCAAGAAGCATGTGAAGAAATCGCAAGCAAACCCCCAGGGTGGAATTGTTGAATTAGAAAAGCCTGTACACAGTTCAAATGTATCGGTGTGCACAGATGATAACAAGCCTGTAAAGCTGAAAGTTCGCTTTAATTCTAAAGGTGAACGGGAGCTCTTCTACAAGTTAGATGGCAAAGAAGTGCTGTACAGAGCTGTAAAAAAACAAAAAAGTTAAATGAGTTAGAAAATGTCTAGGTTAAAAAAGAGATATCTAGAAACGGTTAAGTCGGAACTTCAGAAGAAGTTTGGCTATGACAACCCCATGAAAATTCCAGGGTTGCATAAAGTCGTCATAAATATGGGGATTGCTGAGGCTTCCAAAGATAAAAACCAGATCCAAGATTGTGTCAACGAATTGACTCTTCTCTCTGGTCAAAAGCCGATCATCAAAAAAGCACGCAAAGCGATTTCTAACTTCAAACTGCGCGAAGGGCAGCCCATTGGAGTAAAGGTCACCTTGCGGGGGAACCGGATGTACGATTTTATGGATCGTTTCTTTACGATCGCCTGTCCTCGTATTCGCGACTTCCGCGGCTTTGAGACGAAAGGAGATGGTCAAGGGAATTACTCGCTCGGGATTGAAGATCAGCAAATTTTCCCTGAACTGAACCTAGATGAAGTGAAAAGAGCGCAAGGGATGAATATCACCTTTGTGACAACGGCAATAAGTGACGAGGAGTGCATCGAATTGTTAAGATTGCTGGGATTACCATTTAAAAATTTACCGGTAGCGGTAGCAGCTTAATTAGAGGAGATTGAATATGGCATTTAGTGATCCAATTTCTGATTTTCTGACAAGGATCCGAAACGCAATCAAGGCGCAGCACCGTTACGTCGATATTAATTGGAGCAAGATTAAACAAGATCTTGCCGAAATTTTGAAAAGCCAAGGCTTTATCGAGAGCTACCTGGTGAAGCACGACAATAAAAACCGCGGTACGATGCGTCTGTTCTTGAAATACACAGATGGACGTCAATCAGTGATCCAAGGGTTAACACGGATTTCCAAGCCAGGCTTACGCAAGTACGTTGGCTACCAAGAGATCCCCCGATTCCATGGCGGACTTGGGCTTTCGATCGTCTCCACCTCGCAAGGTGTGATGGCAGGAAGAGATGCTAAAGATCGCAAGATCGGCGGCGAAATTTTATGTATGGTTTGGTAAGGAAGGAGAAACGAAATGTCGCGCAAAGGTAAACTTCCCATTCCGGTTCCCAAAGGGGTTGAAGTTAAAACGGGAGCAAAAGAAATCTCCGTGAAAGGCCCTAAAGGGACACTTCACCAAGCTCTGATTGATGGGATCGAAGTCAAAATTGAAAACGGACAAATCATCGTTTCCTTGAAAGAAGGAAATGAAGATGATGGCCACTTCCACGGACTCTACCGCACTTTAATTGATAATATGGTGCAAGGTACGACTACAGGTTTTACAACCGAACTTGAGATGATCGGCGTCGGTTACCGCGCAGCGGTCCAAGGTTCGTTGCTCGACCTGCAAATCGGCGTGTCCCATCCCATGAAACTTCCTATTCCAGATGGGGTGCAAGTAAAAGTGGAAAAAAATACAGCGATCTCTGTTTCTGGGATCGACAAGCAAAAAGTAGGACAATTCGCGGCAGCGATCCGGTCGGTTAGACCGCCTGAGCCTTATCAAGGGAAAGGGATTCGCTATAAAGGGGAATTTGTCCGTAAGAAAGCTGGTAAAGCAGCTGCTAAGAAGTAAAGGGATATGAGTTTATGAGAAAGACGGTCCAAACAAATAATCAATTGCGCCTTAAGCGCGCGCAACGCAACCGCAAACGTTTGCGTGGCACAGCGCAAAAACCGCGCCTTTGTGTCATCAAGACAAACAAGCATATTCATGCCCAGTTGATCGATGATGAAGCTGGCCACACGCTTGGCTCAGCATCGACCCAATCGAAAGAATTGAAGGGTACCGATATTGGCGGGCGCAATAAAGAAGCGGCCAAGAAATTGGGTGAGATCATTGGTAGCATTGCGAAGGATAAGAATATTAAAGAAGTGATCTTCGATCGCGGTCCATTTAAATATCACGGAATTCTTGCAGAGCTCGCAGATGCTGCACGTGCTGCTGGTTTGCAATTTTAAAGTAATCGGAAGGAATATCACATGGCTAAACAAGGCGATTCTCACAAAAAAGAAAAAGTGAGTAGCGAGATTACCGAAAAAGTTTTGTATATCAACCGATGCTCTAAGGTTGTCAAAGGGGGGCGCAAATTCAGCTTTTCCGCTTTGATCTTAGCTGGCGACGGCAAAGGGAGAATAGGTTACGGTTTTGCGAAAGCAAACGAATTGACCGATGCGATTCGCAAAGGTGGAGAGGATGCACGCAAAGAAATGGTAAGCTATCCCATGGAAGGAACCACAATTCCTCATGAAGTCAGAGTAGCTTGGGACGGTGCTCAGCTAATTTTGAAACCCGTACCAGCCGGTTCCGGCGTGATCGCTGGTTCGAAAGTACGCGCAGTTTTAGAGATGGCGGGTTATAAAGACGTGATGGCAAAAAGCTTGGGTGCGAGCAATCCGATGAATTTGGTAAAAGCGACATTCCGTGCTCTCCAAAAGCTTCAAAACATTCAGAAATTAAAGCAATCGAGAGGTCTGGCATGATTTCGCTTGGATCATTAAAAAACACATCCAAAATCCATAAAGGGGTTAAACGCGTTGGGCGTGGTCCTGGATCGGGTAAAGGAAAGACCTGCGGCCGTGGTGAGAAAGGGGCTGGTTCCCGTTCAGGCTACAAAAGACGTTATGGGTATGAAGGGGGGCAATTCCGTACATTTATGAAGTTGCCGATCCGTGGATTCAGCAATGCGCCTTTTAGCACTGAATACGAAGTGATTAACTTAGCTCAAATCGATGCTCTATATGCCGATGGGGAAACGGTCAATATCCAAACCTTGAAAGAAAAAGGTTATACGAATGGTCGTAACAAACTCAAAGTTTTAGGAAATGGCGATCTGAAAAAGAAAGTTTCGATTGAAGCGCACGCAATTTCCGATGGAGCCCGCGAAAAATTGGCCCATGCCAAAATTTCAGTCTCCTTACCTGAGTAGTTGTTAATCCTTTGCAAAGTGGCCTTCCTGGAGAAGGCTCTTTTTGTCGAATAAATGCTCGAACTTCTCATTAGGTGATAAATGCTGCAAAGTCTCCAACGGGTATTCCAGATCCCAGAACTGAAAACAAAGATCCTTTTTACGCTTTTGCTGTTAGCAGCATGCCGGATTGGTGCTTTTATTCCAGTCCCTGGAATCAACGGCGAAATTGCCGTTAATTTTTTCCGGCAAGCCACAGGTGGCGCACAAAACCTCTTCCAAATGGTGGATATTTTCTCAGGGGGAGCTTTTTCCCAGATGACGGTAATCGCCCTTGGGGTGGTTCCTTACATTTCGGCATCCATTATCGTGCAGTTGTTGACGGCCTTGGTGCCCTCTCTGCAGCGGGAAGTGCGTGAAAATCCCGAGCAGGGAAAGCGCAAAGTGAATAAATTGACGCGGCTTTTGACCGTGGGTTTGGCTGTTTTGCAGTCATTTGTTTTTGCCCGCTACGCCGTGCAGATGAATTATAGCCGTCCTGGGATTGTAGACCCTGAACTTCTCAGTGTACAGGCATTTGGAGCGCCTTGGTTGTTCTACTTGTTGACCATTTGCGCCATGACGACAGGGACCATTTTATTGATGTGGATTGGCGAGCAGATCACTGAACGAGGGATCGGTAACGGGATGAGCTTAATCATCACGATTGGGATTCTTTCTTCGTTGCCAACAGCGCTAGGGCTCGTATTTCAACAGTTGAACTTGGATTCGCAAGAGCCGGGGCAAATGAATTTTGCGACTGTTTTGGTGCTGATTGGGGTGTTTGTCCTAGTAACCATTGCGACGATCCTTGTAATTCAAGGGCATCGACGGATCCCCTTGCAATATGCGCGCCGCGTCGTAGGTAGAAAAGAAGTTCAAGGGGGAAATTCCTATATCCCGTTGAAAGTGAACTATGCAGGAGTTATTCCGGTCATTTTTGCTTCGGCGTTGTTGATGTTCCCAGCGACGATTGCGACCTTTATCGGTCGGGGTGGATGGTTATCTGAATTTGCATCCTGGATGTCTCCAGGGAGCAGTTTGTACTTAGTACTCTATGTGGGTTTAATCATCTTCTTTACTTATTTTTGGACGGCAACTCAGTTTCGGCCAGACCAGATCGCCTCCGATATGAAGAAAAATGGAGCGTTCATCCCCGGCGTGCGGCAAGGAAAGCCCACCCAAGAATATTTAGAGAGTTCGATGAACCGGATCACCTTGATTGGAGCGATCTTTTTGGCCTTGATTGCCATTTTGCCCAACATCGTAGGCCGCATTTTAGGGGTGCCCCAAACGATCAGTTACTTTTTTGGAGGAACGGCCCTTTTGATCCTTGTCGGGGTTGTTTTAGATACGATGAAACAGGTGGAATCCCACCTCCTGATGAAGCGGTATGAAGGATTTATGAAGCAGGGACGTGTGCGCGGCCGCTAAACGCGTACCACCCTATAAAATCTGTTTACTGTAAACAGAGAACGTGTTAAATTATTTGAAGTCATTTTAGGAAAGAACAGGAGTTTCCAATGCCCAGAGTTATCGGTATCGATATACCGGATAATAAGAGATTAGAGATCAGCCTGACGTACATTTACGGGATCGGCCGCAAGCTTTCGAACGAGATCATTGAGAAGTTAGGCCTCAATCCTGATATGCGCGCTCATAAGCTATCCCAAGACGACATTGCTCGCATCAATAACTTGCTGCAAGCAGAATATGATTGTGAAGGTGATCTTCGCCGTCAAGTTCAAAACAATATTAAGCGCTTGATTGCGATCCACTCCTATCGTGGAATGCGCCATCGCAGCGGTTTGCCCGTACGTGGCCAGCGGACGAAGACCAACGCTCGGACGCGCAAAGGCAAACGCAAAACTGTGGCCAACAAGAAAAAATAAGTAGAGGAGTATATTTACCTTGGCTAAGCAACCTACCCAACAGCAAGCGCAGACACCCGCTAAAAAACCTGTTAAATCTAAGCGTAGAGGTTCTCTACACGTACCCGTCGGCGTGGCGCACGTTAAAGCGACATTCAACAATACGATCGTTTCCATCACTGATCCTTCGGGCAAAGTGGTCGCGTGGTCATCTGCCGGTAAGGTAAACTTTTCCGGTTCCCGTAAATCCTCCGCTTTTGCGGCGACAGTGGCTGCTCAAGACGCAGCGAAAGTTGCTGCTGGATTGGGGATGAAAGAAGTCGAAGTGAATTTAAAAGGGCCCGGTGCTGGGCGTGAGTCAGCTGTGCGCGGTTTGCAGAGCGCAGGACTCCAAATTAGCCAAATCCGCGATGTGACCCCAGTACCCCACAATGGCTGCCGCCCCAGAAAACGGCGCCGTGTATAATCGTAAAATTTACTAGCAGGAGTCTCAAAAGATGTCAGTCAAGTACGGCAAATTTGAAATGCCAAGTAAAATTGCCTTGGAAGAAGAAACGGCTAAGAATAATTATGCCCGTTTCGTGGCAGAACCTTTCGAAAGAGGGTTTGGCCATACCATCGGCAACTCCATGCGTCGCATGATGCTCTCCTCGTTAGAGGCTCCAGCCATCATTTCGATTCGGATTGAAGGGGTTCAACACGAATATACTTCGATCGATGGAATCATCGAAGATATGACCAATATCATCTTGAATTTGAAAGGGGCTTTATTGAGAAAACTCCCTAGCGATGAAACTCACGGCCGCGAAGCGCGCATTTTGACCGCAGTAGTGGAAGTGACTCAAGAAGATCTGGATAAGAACCAAGGTCAATATGAAGTAACGCTGGATGATATCGTGAAAGATAGCGGCTTCGACCTCGTCAACCCCAGCCTCCACATTTTCACGGTGACTAAGCCGATGAAAAAGCAAGTGGATTTGCGCGTGGCGATTGGGCGCGGTTATGTTCCTTCTGAGCGGCATATCGTCCGGGACAAAACAGCCGATGAGATCCTCATCGATGCGGCTTTCTCCCCCGTCCGTTTGGTGAACTATTACGTTGAAAATACCCGGGTAGGGCAAGATACCGATTACGACCGTTTGATCCTCGAAGTGGTAACCGATGGGCGAGTCACTCCAGGCGAAGCGTTGAGTTTTGCTGCCCAAATCGGCCTGAAGCACTTTGAAGTGTTCCAAAAAGTCAAAGCCCAATCCTTGAGCTTTGATGAGGGTGGTTTTGATGCCGAAGGGGATCAAGATGAGATAATGGACAAATTGGCCTTACGGATCGATGAGATCGAACTCTCGGTGCGCTCAACCAATTGCCTCAGCGGCGCCAATATCGAGACCATTGCGGAACTCGTTTCCATTCCAGAACGAAAAATGTTGGAATTTAGAAACTTCGGTAAGAAGTCTCTCAATGAAATTAAAGCAAAACTTAGCGAAATGAACATGCATCTTGGGATGGATCTCGCACGCTACGGCATTACGCAAGATAATGTCAAAGACAAGATCCGCCATTACCACGAAGAAAGAAAGGGTAAAAAAGAGAAGTTCAAAGAGCGAGAAGATGAAAAATCCAGAGAAGAAGAGTAAAGGTGAAGCATGAGACATAGAAAGAAGACTATTAAATTAAACCGGACATCTTCCCATCGTCGGTGCCTGTTCGCCAATATGCTCAAATCTTTGATCACTCATGGGCGAATTGAAACCACGATACCAAAAGCGAAGGCATTGCGTAGCTATGCTGACAAGATGGTGACCTTGGCCAAGAAAAACACCTTGGCAACCCGCCGTCAAGCGATTGGTCAAATGATGATCCGTTACAATCCTCTTACAGCTAAAGAAGAAAGAGCGGTTCGTGCTGGTGATACATCGGCTCATAACGATGACCGCCAAGTGATCGACATTTTGTTCAATGACTTAGGTCCTCGCTTTGCTTCCCGTCAAGGGGGATACACCCGTATCATCCGCAATAGCCGCCGCATCGGCGACAACGCGGAAACCTGCATCATTGAGTACTTAGCTGACTAATCCCCCTCCCCGTGTACGTGAGCGTGCCCGTGCCCCTGCCCGGTCGTAACTTCGGGTATGAGCACGGGTACGCTCACGGGCACGAAAAAACCCCAAATACCCCTTTACTTTCACCCTTCTTCCCGCTATGATTGAGATATTGGTCCGAGGAGAATGAATATGCCAGTCAATGTCGCGATTAATGGGTTTGGAAGGATAGGGCGGCTTGCCTTTAGAAAGATCATCGCTAACCACCCCGAAATGCGCATTGTGGCCATCAACGATCTCGTTCCGGCCGACAACTTGGCTTATCTGCTCAAGTATGATTCCACCCATGGAACATTCAAAGCAGACGTAAAAGCTGAAGAAAATGGGATCACCGTCAATGGAAAAAAGACTTTGGTCCTTTCTGAAAAAGATCCTGAAAAACTCCCCTGGAAAGATTTAGGTGTCGACTATGTCATCGAATCGACAGGGTTATTTACAGCCCCCGAGCTCGCCGGCAAGCATTTAACAGCGGGTGCAAAACGGGTGATTATATCGGCTCCAGCAAAGGGGGATGTTCCCACTTTTGTGATGGGAGTCAATCATGAAAAATATCAACCTGAAAAGGACAGAATCGTTTCAAACGCCTCTTGCACAACCAATTGCCTAGCTCCGATCACGAAGGTTTTGCTGGACAATTTTGGGATTGAAGAGGGGTTAATGACCACGGTCCATTCAGTAACTGCCACGCAACCCACTGTCGACGGGCCATCCAAAAAAGATTGGCGCGGAGGAAGGGGTGCGGGCCAAAACATTATTCCGGCCTCTACGGGAGCTGCAAAGGCAGTTACCCAATGTATACCCGAAGTGAAGGGAAAGCTAACTGGCATGGCCTTGCGCGTGCCGACACCGGACGTTTCAGTGGTGGATCTTACAGTGCGGTTGAGCCGCCCAACCACCTACGAAGCGATCTGCGAAGCGATGAAAAAAGCTTCTGAAGGAAGCATGAAGGGCATTTTAGCCTATTGTGACGAACAACTCGTTTCATCCGACTTCCTGAGCTCTCCTTTCTCTGCAATATTTGATAAAGATGCCGGTATCGCTCTCAATGACAGATTTTATAAAATCGTTGCATGGTACGACAATGAAATGGGATATGCTTGCCGCGTTGTCGACCTGTTAGCCTATATGGCGTCGAAGGAAGGAGAGTGATACGGGCGATAGTATAACTCCTGCTTGAGATTAGATTCTCAAGTTACAACGTATGGATTAAGAAAGTGGATTTTACCCGTGAACCTATTGTCGAAACTGTCATAACACCGAAAGAGGGTTTTAAGCTCGTTGTCCGAAGCAGCAAAAGCAGTGGACAAGAAGAATATTTTGTGGATGCTCTGGAAGTCGTTTCCTTTGGCAACTCCTTTTTTTTCCGCTCCATGGAGCGCCCTAAATCCTTTATGGTACCTGCCACCGATTACGAGATCCTCGAAGTGAGGGAAGCTCGGATGGTGCTTAAAAACGTCGGCCTCGATCGCTCCATCAAAATTGGCGGCGGCCGCGAGACCCAACCCAAACAGCCACGCGAAGCAGCTCCAGAAAGAGTTCAAGCTGAAGCTCCCACCGAAAGCCAACCTGCAGAAGAGATGGCTGAAACCCGCATTGATAAACGGCGTGATAAACGGCGCCACACCCGCCGTCGCCGCGGCCGCGATGAGGGGAAGGAAACCTCGGAAGAAAACCCCTCTTCCGCCAGTGAGGCCGAGGCCAAAATCGACATTGCCGAACCACTCAAGCTCCCCGTTAGGGAGAGCCCTTCCGCCGAGCCATTGACCACTTCTTCAACGATCCTCTCGTCTATCTTGCCTCCGCCCCCAACGCTCATCTCCGACACCATCGCGCGCTACAAAGAGAATGCGATGTTTAAAGGGGCCTTTTTCATGAAGGATGAGGAGCAAAAAGAAGTCAATTCCAGTGGGCATCCCCAAGATCAAAAGGAGGAGTCGTTCCATATTGATATTGAAGAGCCCCATCTCACCACCTTCTCGATCGAAGATGAGGACGATCTCTTCCAACATCCCACAACCGTTTCCAATGAGGAACAACCCCCCCACTCCAACTCCGATGAATCCAATTCCCTCTAATCCCCATCCAGCGCCTGCCCCAAAAAGGTAGGCGCTTGTTTCTTTTAACCTTTAACAATTGACAGAATATCGCGAACTGCGTTAATCTGATCCCTCTTCCTTCGCTCGGATGGTGGAATGGTAGACACTAGAGACTTAAAATCTCTTGTCCGCAAGGGCGTGCTGGTTCGAGTCCAGTTCCGAGCAT
>Ga0153954_1001577_pt1 | contig 11693 bp, 12 predicted proteins | sample TSFL038MetaG_FD_102277 | JGI IMG/M metagenome (GOLD analysis project Ga0153954, IMG submission 102277) | Attine ant fungus gardens microbial communities from Florida, USA - TSFL038 MetaG | ecosystem: Host-associated > Fungi > Mycelium > Unclassified | place: USA: Florida, Wekiwa Springs State... | reverse complement strand
GCGACGGAGCTGAACGCACTGGCGAAGCAGTCGCCCGGCCGGGTCCGCATCGCCAAGCTGGAGATGAACGATCCCGACGACCTCGACGGCTTCGCCGCGAGTTTCGCCAAGGGCACGTTCGCCGGGGTGGTGCTGGATATCGCGCTGATCAATGCCGGCGTCTCCGGCCCCTCGCATCGCAGTGCCAACGAGGCGACCGAGGCCGAGATCGGCGCGCTGATGACGACCAACGCGATCGCGCCGATCCGCCTGGCCCGCGGCCTCGCCCCGCACGTGCGCGCCGGGACCGGCGTGGTGGCGTTCACCTCATCGGTCATGGGCAGTGTTGCGCTGAACTCCGGCGGCCACGAGCTCTACCGTGCCAGCAAGGCGGCGCTGAACTCGCTGTCTCGCGGGCTGTATTCAGAGCTGGCGGGGCGGAAACTGACGCTGCTGTCGCTGCACCCGGGCTGGGTCCGCACCGACATGGGCGGCTCGAGCGCCGCCGTCTCGGTCGAGGACAGCGCGCGCGGCATGGTGGATGTGATGCTGCGGGAGCAAGGCAAGCACCACCATGCGTTCATCGATTATCAGGGCAAGGAAATGGCCTGGTAAGCGAGAGCCTCACGGCGTGGCGGCGGTCGGATGACATGATCGCCGCCGTATTGCGCGGAAGCTGACAAGGAAGAATCAGCACGGAGTTCACGAAAAATCACGGAGAGCACGACGATTCATTTTGGCTGGAGTGGCGGCACCGCCTGTGCGACGGCGCGCGCGAAGCGCCGAAAATCCTTCTCCGTGTACCTCCGTGGTTCTTCGTAGGCTCCGTGCGAATCCTACTTTCTTGAGGACCCCCTGCCGGTCGGCTGAGCCCAAGTATCTAGCCTCGACCTCCTGCCCGCGCCCCCGCCGTCGCGTTCCCGTCGAAGGCGCCCAGCCGACCAGCTGAGCGCCCCCGTATCAGACCTCGACTTCCTGCTCGCGATCCGCACCGCCATCGTCGTCGCCTTCCGGCTTCGGCAGGGCCGGCAGCGACGCCTCGGTGATCTCGAACTCGAGCTTGTTGTCCTTCAGCGTCACCTTCACGGCGCCGCCCTTCACCAGCTTGCCGAACAGCAGCTCCTCGGCCAGCGGCTTCTTGATGTGCTCCTGGATCACCCGGCCCAGCGGCCGTGCGCCATACAGCTTGTCGTAGCCGCGCTCCGCCAGCCATTCCTTCGCCGCCGACGACAGCTCGATCGTGACGTTGCGGTCGGCCAGCTGTGCTTCCAGCTGCATGACGAACTTCTCCACCACGCGGCCAACGATCTCCGGCGTCAGGCCGGCGAAGGTGATGGTCGCGTCGAGCCGGTTGCGGAACTCCGGCGTGAACAGGCGCTTGATGGCGTCCTCGTCCTCGCCCACCCGCGACTCGCGGCCGAAGCCGATCGCTTCCTTGGCGAGATCGGAGGCACCCGCGTTGGTCGTCATGATCAGGATCACGTTGCGGAAATCGACCGTCTTGCCGTTGTGGTCGGTCAGCTTCCCGTGGTCCATCACCTGCAGCAAGATGTTGAACAGGTCCGGGTGTGCCTTCTCGATCTCATCGAGCAGCAGCACGCAGTGCGGGTGCTGGTCGATCGCATCGGTCAGCATGCCGCCCTGGTCGAAGCCGACATAGCCCGGCGGCGCGCCGATCAGCCGCGATACCGAGTGCCGCTCCATGTATTCCGACATGTCGAAGCGGATCAGCTCGATGCCCATGGTCGAGGCGAGTTGGCGCGCGACCTCGGTCTTGCCGACGCCGGTCGGGCCGCTGAACAGGTAGTTGCCGATCGGCTTCTCCGGTTCGCGCAGCCCGGCGCGGGCCAGCTTGATCGCCGCCGCCAGGGCCTCGATCGCCTTGTCCTGGCCGAACACCATCGACTTCAGGTCGCGCTCCAGATTCTTCAGCGTCTCCTTGTCGTCGGCCGAGACGGACTTTGGAGGGATCCGCGCGATCTTCGCGACGATCTCCTCGACATCCTTCAGCGTCACGGTCTTGCGGCGCTTGTTCTCGGGCAGCAGCATCCGCGAGGCGCCGACTTCGTCGATCACGTCGATCGCCTTGTCCGGCAGCTTGCGGTCGTGGATGTATTTCGCCGACAGCTCCACCGCCGCGCGGATCGCCTCGTCCGTGTAGCGCACCTTGTGGTGCTTCTCGTAGTTCAGCTTCAGCCCGCGCAGGATCTTCACCGTGTCTTCCAGCGACGGCTCGTTCACGTCGATCTTCTGGAAGCGGCGGACCAGGGCGCGGTCTTTCTCAAAGTAATTGCGGAACTCTTTGTAGGTAGTGCTGCCGATACAGCGCAGCGTGCCCGAGGCCAGCGCCGGTTTCAGCAGGTTCGACGCATCCATCGCGCCGCCGGACGTCGCGCCCGCGCCGATCACGGTGTGGATCTCGTCGATGAACAGGATCGCGCCCGGCTGGTTCTCCAGCTCGTTCACGACCGCCTTCAGCCGCTCCTCGAAGTCGCCGCGATAGCGCGTGCCGGCCAGCAGCGAGCCCATGTCGAGCGCGAAGATCGTCGATTTGATCAGCACTTCCGGCACGTCGCCTTCGACGATGCGCTTGGCCAGACCCTCGGCGATCGCGGTCTTGCCGACGCCGGGATCACCGACATAGAGCGGGTTGTTCTTGGTGCGGCGACACAGGATCTGGATCGTCCGCTCGATCTCGAGGTCACGGCCGATCAGCGGGTCGATCTTCCCGGCCATCGCCTTCTTGTTCAAATTCACACAGTAATTCGACAGCGCGTCCTGGTTCCGCCGGCTCGGCTTTTCCTCCCGCTCCTGCTCCGGCGGCGTCTCCGGCTGCGGCGTGTTCGCGCCGGTCACCGGGCGCTGCGCCGAACGGCCGGGGGCCTTGGCGATGCCGTGGCTGATGAAGTTCACCGCGTCGAGCCGCGTCATGTCCTGCAGTTGCAGGAAGTAGACGGCGTGGCTCTCGCGCTCACTGAACAGCGCGACCAGCACGTTGGCGCCGCTGACTTCATCGCGGCCGGACGACTGCACGTGGATCGCGGCGCGCTGCACGACGCGCTGGAAACCAGCGGTCGGTTTCGGATCGCCGGGCCGCTCCGTCGCCAACCCGGCGAGGTCCTTGTCGAGGAACTCGGTCAGGTCGCTGCGCAGCTTGTCGAGATCGACACCGCAGGCGCGCAGCACGGTGGCCGCGTCGGTGTCGTCGGCAAGGCCGAGCAACAGATGTTCGAGGGTGGCGTATTCGTGACGCCGCTCGCTGGCGAGAGACAAGGCGCGGTGAAGCGTCTGTTCGAGGTTCCGTGACAGCATATCCGACGCTCCTACACGCTACGGGCCTGACGCGGCCCGAAACACCACCGGGTGCCGAGACACCCGACCATAGTCTGGCACAAGACATCCTGGCGCCGCCGTCCGATCCAATCGCACGAAGGGCGAACCGGCGCTCATTCCTTCTCGATCGTACACTGAAGAGGATGCTGATTCTGCCGTGCCAAGTCCATCACCTGGGTCACTTTTGTTTCAGCCACCTCATATGTGTAGACGCCGCACACGCCGACGCCGCGGCGATGCACGTGCAGCATGATGCGCGTGGCCTCTTCCCGTGACTTCTGGAAGAAGCGCTCCAGCACATGCACGACGAACTCCATCGGGGTGTAGTCGTCGTTCAACATCAGCACTTTGTACATCGCGGGCTTGCGGGTCTTCGGGCGCGCCTTGACGACGACGCCGGTGTTCGGCCCTTCCGTCGTCCCGCCGCCACGCTTGTCGTCGTCGCTCATTGCAATCGTATCCATCGAGTGTCCTGCTTCCGCGCCCACCGTCAGAGCGGACGGTGTATTCCATTCCAGGCGGTTCAGGTCAGGACCTTCCCCCCAATTCCCTCGGCCGGCCCTTGGATCGGCTGCCGCATCGTTGAGCATATCGGATGGCAACGGTCGGATGAAAGGGGCTTGCACGGTCGATGCACGAGGTTTGCGCGGCGCGACGATCCGCGCAAGGGGATGGTGATCCCTCCCGGCGTCGGGCGCCGGCGAAACCTGCCGGCCGTGCAAATGGAAATGGCAGTGCGGAATGTCAATCCGTCTAGTGTGGTGGTTCCGAAGTCCGCCACAGTGTGAACAAGCGCCGTAGCGGACTTCGGAACCATAAACCACACTAGAAAACAATGGCTTACTAGTGTCCCTATCGATTCAGAAGTCCGCAACGTGCCGATCCACACTGTGACGGACTTCTGAATCGGGACACTAGTGTGGTGGTTCCGAAGTCCGCGTCGGCGCGCCATCCTGAAACGCAAACAGGCCCGGGGATGAACCCGGGCCTGCCTCAGTACTCTGCCGGCCGTCGAGGACGGCCATTCGGCTTTACGGTGTCAGGCCGCCTTGCCGAACTTCTCAACCGCCGCGGTGACGCGCGCGGTCAGCGGCGCCAGGGTCTGCTCCGTCAGCTTGAACGACGCGTCGGTCAGCTTACCGGACTCGGCCATCGCCTTCTCGAGCGCGGAACGCGCATAGGACGACTGGATCTCAAACGCGTCCTTGAAGGACTTCACGCTGGTCAGCGCCTTGAAGGTCGAAACCGTCTCGTCGAAGCGAGCCTGCGTCGTCGCTGCGAGGTGCTTGGACAGATCCTGCACGCCCGCCGACCAGATCTGGCCGGCCTTCATGACGGCTTCCACGTTGCCCTGACCAAACGCAACGAATTCTTCCGCGGTCTTCATCGCTTTTTCCATTCCTTCTTTCATCGTCGCCTGCGTTGCCTCTATCCCTGATGTCGCCTTCGCGACCCCGTCCTTCAGACTCGTCATCGTTGCGTCGAACGCCTTCGCGGGCGCGGCTTCAACGGTCGGGGTGGGTTCAGTCGGTTTTGCCTTCATTTGCTCGTCCTCTCCTGCAAAGCGGGAGACGTCCGACCAACCGGAGACGTGACCCGCGACCAAAGCAAGCCAGCGATCCAGCGAATGCTGCACCGCAACAAGCATGGATATAGCCCCATGCCCAAGCGTGATCAAGTGGGTTTTTGTGCACCGCACAAAATTCGCCTGATACGGGAAATTGGCGGCTGATCGCGGCCCAGACGGGCAGTTCCACCCGGTCTGAGAATCATCCCGTAAGCCCTTTTAACTTGGTGCTTTTCGCCCGGGTTTGGGCTGGACATCCCCCCGGTCGGGGCTTAGAATCGGTCTCTATTGCAGAGAGGGGCGTGCATTTGATGTCTGGGGATGCGTGCAACCCGCGCAAGAAATTGCGCCGCTGGCTAACGGCATGTCTGGGTATGTCGTGCCTCGGCGCGATCCTGGCCGCGCCCGCTCACGCCCAGATCGGCTCCGCGCGCTACAGCTCCATCGTCATCGACGCCAACACCGGCGCCGTGCTTGAGGCAGCCAACCCGGACGACCTGCGCCATCCGGCCAGCCTCACCAAGCTGATGACCCTCTACATGACATTTGAGGCGCTGCGCGACCGGCGCCTGTCGCTCGACGACATCGTTCCCGTCTCCGCCCACGCCGCCTCCGTCGAACCGACCAAGCTTGGCCTCCTGCCCAGCACACGCCTGACGGTCGAGCAGGCGATCCTTGGCCTCGTCACCAAGTCCGCCAACGACGCCGCTGCCGCGCTGGGCGAAGACCTCGGCGGCTCCGAAGACCGATTCGCCCAGATGATGACGCTGCGCGCCCGCGCACTGGGCATGAGCCGCACCACGTTCGAGAATGCGTCCGGCCTGCCCGACCCTGACCAATGGTCGACGGCGCGTGACCTGGCCACGCTCAGCCGTCACCTGATCAACGATTTTCCGGGTTACTACCGCTACTTCTCGACGCCCAGCTTCGTCTTTCACGGCCGCGTCATCTTCAACCACGACAACATGCTGCGCTCCTACCCCGGCGCGGACGGGCTGAAGACCGGCTATACCGAGGCGTCCGGCCATAACCTGGTCACCAGCGCCATGCGCGGCGGGGTCCGGCTGATCGGCGTGGTGCTGGGCGCCTCGAACAATAGCGAGCGCGACATCCACATGGCCTCGCTGCTTGACCAGAGCTTCGAGCAGATGGATGTGCCGGCGGTCCGCCGGACGGCGCCATCGCGGTTGATGCTGATTGCCTCGGCCAGAGCGGCGGAACCGCCGCCGGCGAAGGCGCCCCCGCCAGCGCCGCGCACGCAGTCGGCCGCCTGGACCATCCAGGTCGGCAGCTTCAACGCTGAAGCCGCGGCACGCACTGCCGCTGCCAACGCCAGGCGAATCGCCGAAGGCGGCGAGGTGCGCATCGAGCCGGTCAACGCCGGACGCAAAACCGTCTATCGGGCCCAACTGACCGGCCTCCGGGCGTCCGACGCGCAGGAAACCTGCACCGCCCTGACGCATCGCCGCGCACCCTGCTTCGTCATCCGCCCGACGGCCCGCGACGTCGCCAGCCGCTGAACCCCGCGACCTGGGCCTCGAACGCGTCGTCGCTCGTTGACGACACGGTACCTCTTGCAAGCCAGGCGTTTTGCCCCGATGTAGCGGTCAGCAGTCCGGACTCCCACGGTCCGGATTAAACCGTCAACATCAGGACCGGCCCTTACCATGTTCATCGAGACCGAAGGCACGCCAAACCCCGCCACGCTCAAATTCCTGCCGGGCCGCGATGTCATGGGCTTCTCGACCGCCGACTTCGCCGCGGCGGAGTCGGCGACGCGCAGCCCGCTCGCCGGCGCCCTGTTTGCCCTGCCCGGCGTGGCACGCGTCTTCCTCGGCGGCGACTTCGTCAGCGTGACCAAATCCGATGAGGTCTCCTGGCAAGCGCTGAAGCCGCAGGTGCTCGCCGCCATCATGGACCATTTCGTCGCCGGTCTGCCGGTGATCGAGGGCGAGGGCGATGACCTCGATGAGGACACCGACCCGGCCGACCAGGAGATCGTCGACCAGATCAAGGAACTGCTCGACACCCGCGTCCGTCCGGCGGTGGCAGGCGACGGCGGCGACATCGTATTCCGTGGCTACCGCGACGGCATCGTCCGGCTGCATATGCAAGGCTCCTGCTCCGGCTGTCCCTCCTCCAGCGCCACCCTGAAGCACGGCATCGAGAACATGCTGCGCCACTACGTCCCCGAGGTCGTGGCGGTCGAGCAGGTGGAATTCTGATTCCGCCGGTCTGCTGATCACCAGGCGCGGTTGACGCCGCGCCCGGCATCGCCCACGCTGCACCGCAGCATCCAGGCCGATCCGATCTGCCTTTCGGGCAGCGTTTCGCTGGCGCGGCATTCCCTGCACGGAGACTTCCATGGCGTTCGAACCCGTCCATTTCGACCAATTGTTCCGCGAGGCGCGGAGCCACAACAAATGGCGCGATGAGCCGGTTTCCGACGAGACGCTGCACGAGCTTTACGACATGCTGAAGTTCGGCCCGACCTCGGCAAACAGTTCGCCCGCCCGTTTCGTCTTCATCCGCACCAAGGAAGGCAAGGAGAAGCTTGCGCCCGCGCTGTCATCGGGCAACATGGAAAAGACCATGACCGCGCCGGTCACCGTGATCGTCGCCTACGATCCGAAATTCCATGAGAAGCTGCCGAAGCTGTTCCCGCACAATCCGGACGCGGCTTCGTGGTTCACCAGCAATGATTCGCTCGCCGCCACCACCGCCTTCCGCAACGGCACGCTGCAGGGCGCCTACCTGATCATGGCTGCTCGCGCCCTTGGGCTCGACGCCGGTGCGATGTCCGGCTTCGACAATGCCAAGGTCGATGAGGCGTTCTTCCCCTATAATGGCTGGCGCTCCAACTTCCTGGTGAATATCGGTCACGGCGATCCCGCCGGGCTGTTCAACCGTTCGCCCCGCCTCGACTTTGACGAGGCGTGCCAGCTGGCCTGACGCCAGCGGTTAGCGACCTGCCCAAGGCTGCTGCTAAACTCACCCGATGCGTATCCTGGCGCTTGATTCGGCAGTCGGCCGCTGTTCCGTCACGCTGGTCTCCGAGACCGGCGTGATGGCGGAGCATTGCGATACGCCACGCGGCCAGGGCGGTATCCTGGCCGACATGCTGCAACGCGTCCTGGGCCAGGCTGAGCGCAGACCGGCGGAGCTGGATCTGATCGCCGTCACTGTCGGACCTGGCAGTTTCACCGGCATCCGCGGCGGCATCGCACTGGCCCGAGGCATGGCCCTCGCCGCCGAGATCCCCGTGGTCGGCGTCACTATCGGCGAAGCCTTTACCGAGGCGTTCCCCCTCCTTGGCCAGCGCGCATTATGGACCGCGCTGCCCAGCCGGCCTGGCCGGGTGTTCATCGAGACCGGCGACACCGTGCTGTCTCTCGCGGTCACCGACCTGCCGATGCCCACCGGGCCAGTCGCCCTGGCGGGCACCGCCGCGTTGGATGTCGCCAGCCGACTGGCGGCGCGCGGCGCCAACGTGATGCTGACCGATGCCCGCTTCCCCAGCGGGGTGCAGATCGCCGAGGCCGGGGCGAAGCGATTGCGTGGCGAACTGCCGCCACGCGACGCCGTTCCCCTGTATGTCGACGCCCCGGAAGCGAAGCCGCAACGGGCGGTTCCAGCGCCGGCCACGCCATGACGCTGTCGATCGAAGTCGCCGCGCAGCCGGTCATTCGCCGCGCCAGAGTCGAGGAGGCCGCGTGTCTGGCGGCAATCCACGCCGACGCGTTTCGCCACGGCGACAACTGGACTCGCGACGTCTTCAGCCTGCAGATCGCCCTGCCGAACGTCATCGCGCTGAGCGACGGATACAACGGTCTCGTCCTGGTGCGTGTCACGGCCGACGAGTCGGAGATCCTGACGCTGGCGGTCCGCAGCACAGCCCGGCGTCACGGTTTAGGCACAGAATTACTCAAAGAAGCGATCGCCCGCGCTGCTGCGGCCGGCGCGAACGTCATGTTTCTTGAGGTTTCGATCAAAAATACTGCCGCACAGGCACTCTATGGCCAATTCGGCTTTCGCCGCGTCGGTCTGCGGCGGCGCTATTACTCGGATGGTACTGACGCCGCCGTGATGCGTCTCGACTTCGATGCCGATGCGGAGTTGTGCGACAGCTAGGCCGGCTTGCCGCGCCGGATCAGCAACCGGCTGATTCCATTTGTCTCTGTCTCGATCGAGACCACCTCGTGCCCCAAGGAAGTTGCTGACCGAGGAACATTCTCGAGCGGCTCCTTGCCCTGCAACCGGACAAGAAGAGTTTCGCCCGGCGCAAGCCGATCCAAGGCGAGGCGCGTGCGTACGAAGGTCATCGGGCAGACCTCGCCTGTAATGTCGATCTCATGGACCACACCTTGCGAATTCGTCATGATTCCCTTCTACTGAAAAAGGTCTAGTCCCATTGCGAACTGGCGGACAACAACTCTATATAGATACAACATAAACACCGTGAAGGGCTTTGGCATGACCGAGAAGGAAACCGACAGCAACCTGCTGGCGCTGACCGCGCAGATCGTTTCCGCTCACATCGCGCACAATCCGGTCGCCGCAGATCGCCTCCCAGGCGTGATCCGGGAGGTCTACCAGAGCCTCGCCAACATCGGCGAGGCAGGCGGGACCGTCGCGGCCCCGGTCGAGAAGGCGCAGCCGGCTGTGCCGATCCGCAAATCGGTGTTCCCCGACTACATCGTCTGCCTCGAGGACGGGAAGCACCTGAAGATGCTGAAGCGGCACCTCGCCTCCTCCTACAACCTGACGCCGGAGCAGTACCGCGCGAAATGGGGCCTGGAGCCGGGCTATCCAATGGTGGCGCCGAATTACGCGGAAAAGCGCTCCGCGCTGGCCAAGCAGATCGGACTCGGGACCAAGCGCAACGCCGCCTGATCCATCCCCCAGGCCTCGATCAGGGCTCCGCGTGGGGCCGCGATCCGGGGCCTTGATGGGGCCAGGGCTGGCGCCGCCAAACAGCGCCGCCTGGCGGATTCTGTTGCCGATCATGCCTCACACTTCCCTGCCACGGCCCCACATTGTATTCCGATGCCGTGGCACCGCCGCGTTGGCGCAGAGCATGATCAAGGAGCCGGATGGAATCGCGCATTGAGCGCCTCTGCGTCGAACGCGGCCTGAAAATGACCGGGCAGCGCCGAGTCGTTGCGCGCGTGCTGTCCGATGCCGACGACCACCCCGATGTCGAGGAGCTGTACCGTCGTGCCTCGGCTCTCGACCAGCACATATCGATCGCGACCGTCTACCGGACCGTGCGCCTGTTCGAGGAGCACGGCATCCTGGAACGGCGCGACTTCGGCGGCGGCAGAGCCCGCTATGAGCCAAGCGAGGACCGCCACCACTATCATCTCGTCGACGTCGACACCGGCAAGGTGATCGAGTTCGAGGACGCCGAGCACGAGGAATTGATGAAAGTCATCGCCGCTCGGCTGGGCTTCGACCTCGTCTCCCTGAAGCTCGAGCTGTTCGGACGCCGACGCGACGCGCCGCTTCGCGAATTGGACGAGGCGGACGGCGCGTAGCGCAGGGAGTACAGATCCATGGCGGGCATTCCTCCCCCCACGGCATTTCCAGAGCTTACGGCCGGTGATCTGGGCGTCCGTCTCGCGCTGAACGACGCGGACCTCGACGCCGTGCAGGCGCTGCGCTACCGCGTATTCTATCTCGAAATGGGTGCCCATCCGACCGCGGAGACCACCGCGGCACAACGCGATCGCGACTGCTACGACGCTGTCGCCGACCACCTCGTGGTGTTCGACCGCCGGTTGGGCAGCGGCGCCGGCAGCGTGGTCGGCACCTATCGGCTGATCCAGCGCGCCGGCGCAGCCAGGATCGGCCACTTCTATTCCGAAGCCGAATACGACGTCAGCCAGATCGAGCGCCGTCCCGGCGCGATCCTGGAGCTGGGCCGTTCCTGCGTCGACGCCGGCTATCGCAACCGCGCCGTCATGCAATTGCTGTGGCGTGGCATCGCCGCTTACGTGTTCCAGCACCAGATCGACCTGATGTTCGGCTGCGCCAGCCTGCCCGGCACCGATCCCGATGCCCTGGCGGAGGAGCTGAGCTATCTGCATCACCATCATCTGGCGCCGCCCGAGATCCGGCCGCGCGCCCTGCCGACCCGCTACGTGGCGATGAACCGGCTGCCGCCGGCAGCGATCAATCCCACCGCCGCGCTGAACCGCCTGCCGCCGCTGATCAAGGGGTATCTGCGACTCGGCGGCTTCGTCGGCGACGGCGCGGTGATCGACTGGCAGTTCAACACCACCGACGTGGCGGTGGTCGTGCAGACCGACCTGGTGACTGAGAAATACTATCGTCACTACGAACGCCAGGCTCGCGAGATCGAGGCCTGATTTCATCCAATGTTCATGGCATTCCTCGAGCATCTCGCCCGTCGGCTGGGTGCGCTCTCCGGATGGCGCGGCGCGGTCGCCGGCCTCCTGATCGGTGCCGCCTCCGCGCTGGCCCTGCCGCCGATCCATCTGATCCCGATCCTGCTGCTGACGATCCCCGCGCTGCTGGTGCAGATCGGCGCCACGCCCGGTCCGTGGCAGGCGGCGCAGCGCGGCTGGTGGTTCGGCCTGGGTTTCTATATCGCCGGCCTGTACTGGGTGACCGACGCGATCCTGTTCGAGGCAGACCGCTTCTGGTGGGTGGTGCCGATCGCGGTACCCGGCCTCGCCGCTTTGCTCGCCGTCTTTATCGCCGTCGCATGTGCCGCCACGCGGCTGGCTCGGCCGGGATGGCCGCGTGCCGTCGCACTTGCGGGCACGTGGACGTTGGCCGATCTCGCCCG
>Ga0153954_1001576_pt1 | contig 11698 bp, 10 predicted proteins | sample TSFL038MetaG_FD_102277 | JGI IMG/M metagenome (GOLD analysis project Ga0153954, IMG submission 102277) | Attine ant fungus gardens microbial communities from Florida, USA - TSFL038 MetaG | ecosystem: Host-associated > Fungi > Mycelium > Unclassified | place: USA: Florida, Wekiwa Springs State... | reverse complement strand
TGGCTGTGGCTTGCCTTCTTCGCCTCCTTTGCGGTCAAGATGCCGATGTGGCCGGTTCATACCTGGCTGCCCGACGCGCATGTCGAGGCACCGACGGCGGGCTCCGTCATCCTTGCCGGCGTGCTCCTGAAAATGGGCGGATACGGGTTTCTGCGCTTTTCGCTGCCGATGTTCCCCGATGCCTCGGCCTATTTCGCGCCGCTCATCTTTGCGCTGTCGATCATCGCCATCATCTATACGTCGCTGGTCGCGCTCGTGCAGACCGACATGAAGAAGCTCATCGCTTATTCGTCGATCGCGCACATGGGCTTCGTCACGATCGGCCTGTTTTCGATGACCCAGCAGGGCATTGAGGGCGCGATCTTCCTGATGATCTCGCACGGCCTCGTCTCCGGCGCGCTCTTCCTTTGCGTCGGCGTGGTCTATGACCGGATGCACACGCGCGAGATCGCGGCTTATGGCGGCCTCGTCCAGCGGATGCCGCTCTATGCCACGGCCTTCATGATCTTCACCATGGCCAATATTGGTCTGCCGGGCACGTCGGGCTTCGTCGGCGAGTTCCTGTCCATGCTTGGCGGCTTCCACGCCAATTCCTGGGTTGGCGCTTTCGCGGCGCTCGGCACGATCCTCTCCGCCGCCTATGCGCTTTATCTCTACCGCCGCATCATTTTCGGCGTGCTGGACAAGCCGAGCCTGCAAAACATCCTCGATCTGTCGCCGCGCGAGATCGCGATCATGACGCCGCTGATCTTGCTCGTCATCTATTATGGCGTCCATCCGGCGCCGATCCTTGACTGGACCTCCAATTCGGTCGCGAGCCTCATTCACAACACAAGCGCGCACTTCGCTTCGATGCACGCGACCGCCGCTTTGCAGACAATAGGTTTCTCCGAATGACTCATTTCGGGTTTGTATTCGCGCTTGCGCATAGCCTGCCCGAGGCCATCCTCGCGGTCGGTGTCCTGGCGCTGATCCTCGTCGGCGCCATACGCGAGCGCGCTGAGCTCATCATCACCGAACTGGCGATCGGCGTGCTCGGCCTTGCGCTGCTGTCGCTGTTCAGCGGCAAGGCGAATGCAGTTCTCTTCGGCGGCGCCTTCATCGACGACAGTTTTGGCCGGTTTGCCAAGGGCCTGTGCTACATCGGCTCGATCGTCACGCTGCTGATCGCGCATAATTTCCTGGTGCGCGAACAGATCAACAAGTTCGAATTTCCGGTGCTGGTTCTGCTGTCGACGCTCGGCATGTCGATGCTCATTTCAGCGAACGGGCTGATCGCGCTTTATCTTGGCCTCGAGCTCATGTCGCTCGCACTTTATGTCGTCGCCGCGTTTCATCGCGACGATGCCAAAGCTTCGGAGGCCGGCCTTAAATATTTCGTCCTCGGCGCGTTGTCATCCGGCATGCTGCTCTATGGCGCGTCGTTGCTTTATGGCTTCGCCGGCACGGTTTCCTTCGCCGGCATCGCCTCGGCCGCGACCGGCACGCCCTCCTTGGGCGTGATCTTCGGCCTCGTCTTCCTCATGGCGGGCTTGGCGTTCAAGATTTCCGCCGTGCCCTTCCACATGTGGACGCCGGACGTCTATCAAGGCGCGCCGACGCCGGTGACGGCCTTCTTCGCCTCGGCGCCGAAAATTGCGGCTTTTGCGATCACCGTCCGGGTCATCATCAGCGCCTTTCCGGGCATTGCGCTGCAATCGCAGCAGATCATCGTCTTCATTTCGATCTTGTCGATGGCGCTCGGCTCTTTCGCCGCCATTGGCCAGCAGAACTTCAAACGGCTGATGGCCTATTCGTCGATCGGCCATGTCGGTTTCGCGCTTGTTGGCCTTGCCGCGCACAATCAGGCGGGCGTCGCCGGCGTCCTCTTCTATCTCGGCGTCTATCTTGTCATGGTGCTCGGCACGTTTGCGGCGATCCTGTCGATGCGGGTGGGCGGGCGGCCGGTCGAAAATATCAGCGATCTCTCGGGCCTTGCCCGCTCCGATGGTGCGATGGCCTTCTATCTGTCGATGCTGATGTTCTCGCTCGCCGGTGTGCCGCCACTCGCCGGGTTCTTCGCGAAATTCTACGTCTTCAATGCAGCCGTCCAGGCTCATCTGTACGGGCTCGCGATCATCGGCTTTCTGACCAGCGTCGTTGCGGCCTATTATTACCTGCGCGTCGTCAAGATCATCTATTTCGACGAGCCGGCTGCGGCGTTCGACAAGGCGCCCACGGTCCTGCGTGTGGTTCTCGCGGTCGCGGGCCTCTTCGTCGTATTCCTTTTCGTCTATCCGTCGCCCTTCGTCGCGGCGACCGCAGCGGCTGCGAAAAGCCTGTTCTGATCTTTGAGCGCATCGACCGATCCATTTGCATTATCGGAAACGGCGATCGCGGCCGGATATGAACTTGTCGTCTATGAGACGATCGGCTCGACCAACGACGCCGCCTTCGAGCGTGCGCGCGAAGGCGCCAATCGCACCTGGGTTGTTGCCCGTGAGCAGACCGCGGGGCGCGGCCGTCACGGGCGCCAATGGCAATCGCCGCCCGGCAATCTCTACGCGAGCTTGGTGCTTGTTGACGTTGCGACGCCGCAGAGAGCGTCGCAGATCGGCTTTGTCGCGGGCATCGCTTTGGCGTGCGCTTTGCGGCAGCTCGTGGCGGAGCCTTCACATATTCGTGTGAAATGGCCGAACGATATTCTGCTCGCTGATGCCAAGCTTGCAGGAATTCTCGTCGAGGGCCGGGCGCTTCCCGGTGGAGCTTATGCCATTGTGGCCGGCTTCGGCGTCAATTGCCAATCTTGCCCGCCGGATTTGCCTTATCGGGCGGCCGCGCTCGTTGAGGCGGCGGGCGCAACGCGGAGCAAAGCGGCGGATGTTCTCTCTTTGCTCTCGGGGCAAATGGCGGATTGGCTGGGCGTTTTCGAACAAGGCTTTGACGCCATCCGCGCGGAATGGTTAAGCCTTGCAGCGGGGATTGGCGCGCAAATCAAAGTCAAGACCGCGACGCAACAATTCGAGGGTATCTTCCAGTCGATCGACGCGGACGGCCGTTTGATTCTCGTTGACGCGAGCGGCGCGCATGCGATCGAGGCCGGCGATGTGCTTCTCGGCCATTGAATAGGTGAGTGGATGGACGAGGCGGGAAGCGAACTGGTTTTTGCAGCACTGGGCGGCCTTGGCGAAATCGGCATGAATGTCGCGCTCTACGGCTTTGGTCCGCCGCGCCGGCGCAAATGGTTGATGGTCGATTGCGGGCTTGCTTTTGCCGATCCGGAAAAGGCCGGGATCGAGATCATCCTGCCCGATCTTGCCTTCGTCGATAAGATCAAACGCGATCTTGTCGGGCTGATCATCACCCATGCGCATGAGGATCATATTGGCGCAGTCGCGGACCTCTGGCCGCGCTTTCGGTGTCCGGTCTTCGCGACGCCTTTTGCGACGGCGCTCCTGGCGGCGCGGCTCGAAGGCATCACTGACGCGCCGGAAATCACCATCTCGCCGGTCAAGCAGGGTGAGCGTATCAAGCTCGACCCGTTCGATGTTGAGTTCATCCCGGTCGCGCATTCGATTCCGGAAAGCTGCGCGCTCGCCATCCGCACGCCGCACGGCACAATCGTTCACACGGGCGATTGGAAGATCGATCCCGAACCAGGTCTTGGCCTGCCGACCGATGCGGCGCGGCTGAGAGAGATCGGCAACGAGGGCGTACTCGCGCTCGTCTGCGATTCCACCAACATTCTACGCGACGGGGTAAGCCCGTCGGAGGCGGAAGTTGCGCTCGCCTTGAAAGAGGTCATCAGCGCCGCCAACAACCGCGTCGTTGTGACGACCTTTGCGTCCAACGTCGCGCGCATCCGCGCCGTGGCGCTCGCCGCAAAGGCCGCCGGGCGCAAGGTTGTTATCTTGGGCCGCGCCATGGAGCGCGTCGTCAATGTCGCCCGCGAGAGTGGTTTTCTTGACGGCGTCGAGCCTTTCCTGTCGGGCGAGGCCTATGGGTCGCTCGGCCGCGAGGAGATCGTTGTCCTGGCGACGGGAAGCCAGGGCGAGCCGCGCGCGGCCATGGCGCGCATTGCGATTGACGATCATCCCATCGCCAAGCTCGCGGCAGGCGACACGGTGATCTTTTCGTCGCGGACCATTCCCGGCAACGAGCGCGAGGTCGGCCGGATCGTCAACAATCTGATCGGGCAGGGCGTCGAGGTGGTCACCGACCGCACGGCTTTGGTTCATGCCTCAGGTCATCCGCGTCGCGGCGAAGTGGCCAAACTTTACGAATGGGTGCAGCCGAAGATCGTCGTGCCCGCGCACGGCGAAGCTTTGCATCTCGCCGAACATGCGCTGTTCGCGGAAGAGCGCGGCATTGCGACGGTGGTGAAGGCGCGCAATGGCGATATGGTCGCGCTTGCCCCGGGTGCGCCGGCGATCATCGACGAGGTGCCGCATGGCCAGATTGCGCGCGACGGCAGCATCCTTGTGCCTTTGGAGGCTGATTCGATCAAAGCCCGCCAGCGCCTCGCGTTTGGCGGCATTGTGACCATTGCCTTGGCGATCGATCGAAAGGGCGAAATGTCTGGCGTGCCGGATGTCGTTTTGACCGGATTGCCGGAGCGTACCGAAGCCGGCGTCGCGCTCGACGAAGTCGTTGATGCGGCTCTGTTTCAGACGTTCGATTCGCTGCCGCGGCCAAAACGGCGCGACGCCAATGTGGTCTCGGTTTCGATCGAAAAGGCGGTGCGGGCGGCGGTCGGGGTGGTCTGGAACAAGAAACCGACGGTGCATGTGCTTGTGATCGAGGTTTAGCCCCGCATGGACAACCTCGGCGCCGATCTGTAAATTCCGCATAGCTCACACTATGTAAACGAGGGCATTATCTCTCGGCCAAGCTCCGCCCTGGAATCCGATCGGTCCGAATGCAGATGATGAATTTTGTTGATCGCGATGCGCGGGACAAGAATTCCGCAGAGGCCGAGGGTGCCGGTCAGCGCATCGAGAAGCTGACGAAGATCAATCGGGTGCTCATGCGCCGCGCCGAGCGCGCGATGGGCCAGCCGGAAAATGCCGCCTCGCTCTTCCAGACCGTCATGGCGCTTGGCACCGAAGCCAAGGCGCGTACCGAGGAACTCAAGACGGTTCTCGCGGAATTGGAGCGCTCGAATCTCGAATTGAAGCATGCGCGCGATGTCGCGGAACGCGCCAACCGGATCAAAACGGGCTTTTTCACCGCGGTCGGCCATGACGTGCTGCAGCCGCTGCAGGCCGCCCGGCTGACCTTGTCGGCATTGGCCGAAATGGAGGATGGCCAGCCCGGCCAGCCTCTCGTCACGCAGGTCGATCAGGCCTTGTCGATCGTCGAGGATCTGCTGCGCACGATTCTCGATCTGTCGCGGCTCGAGACCGGCGCGCTCAGGCCGAATGTCCAGCCCGTCGATCTCAACGAGGTTTTCAATTCGGTCGTCGGCGGGCTGCTGCCGCTTGCCGTCGACAAGGGCATCAGCTTGCGGTTCCGCAAGACCGGCTTCTGGGTGATGTCCGATCCGCAGATGCTGCGCCGTATCGTGCAAAATCTTGCCGCCAATGCGGTGCGCTATACGGAAGCCGGGCACGTTCTGATTTGCGCGCGCCCGCGCGGCCGCGATGTCTGCGTTGCCGTCTATGACACCGGGCCGGGGATCGCGGCGCGGGAGCGCGAACTCATCTTCCAGGAGTTTGAGCGCGGCGAAGCCTCCGAGCGTGGCGGCACCCCCGGCTTCGGTCTCGGCCTTTCGATCGTGCGCCGCATGGCTGCTGCGCTCAAGCACGAGATTTTCCTGCGCTCGGTCGAAGGGCGCGGATCCTGTTTCGGGCTGCGCGCGGCGCGGGCTGCGCCGGCGCGCCAGCCGCGCGGTGCGGTGCCGTCGCCCCTGCCGCAAGTCAATCTGTCGGCGCGCGTGGTGATCATCGAAAACGACAAATCGGTCGCGGCCGGTATGATCACGTTGTTGCGCCAATGGGGGTGCGAGACCAAAGCAGTTCGCAATTTCAGCGAAGCCAGCGATCTCGCTGGCGGCCCCGCGCCGGATATCGTGCTGGCCGACTACCATCTCGACAATGGCGAGACGGGGCTCAAGTCCGCACGTCTGTTGCGCAAGGTCTTCGGCGCCAAGCTACCGGTCGTCGTCTTGACGGCGGACCGGACGCACGAGGTCGCTCTGGCCGTGCAGGAGGCCCGCTGCGAATTCATGCTCAAGCCGGTGAAGCCGGCTGAGCTGCGATCGCTGATCGCGCATCTCCTGCGCAAGACCTGAGAAAAACTCGGCCATTCGTCGAACTCCGGAATGGCCGAAAGTCCAATGGCGTCCGCAATGGCGCCTTCTATGATTGGCTAACGTTAGCGCGGCCAAGGCCGGATTACCGCGGCGTCGCCTCTCTTTGACAGGGATTTGTCTTCAATGCCCGCGACGGATGCCACATATTCGGAGACCAAGCGATTGGGACGCACGATGCTGGAACGATTTCTGATCGTTGATGATCATCCGCTGTTCCGTGAAGCGCTGCAAAACGCCATCCATCTGGCTTTTCCGGTCGCGGAAATCCTCGAAGCAAGCTCCATCGAGGCGGCGCAGAAAGTCCTCGACAGCGAAGAAAATATCGATCTGCTGCTGCTCGACCTCTCGATGCCGGGCACGCGGGGCTTCGAAGGGCTTTTAGCCTTGCGGCGGCAGCGGCCGCGGCTGCCTGTCGTGGTGGTCTCGGGGCTGGAGGACAGCTGTATCGTCGCCGAGGCTTTGGCGTGCGGCGTCGCCGGGTTCATCCCGAAATCGGTGCGTAAGCCCGAACTTGCGTCCGCCATCCGTAATGTCATGAACGGCATGGTCTATGTGCCGGATTGGTATGCGCCGGATGCAGCCCCGCCGGCGAATGACGGCGCGGGGGTTGCGGCGCGCTTGAAGACTTTGACGCCGCAGCAGCTTCGGGTGCTCGAAATGTTGCGGCAGGGCAAGCTCAACAAGCAGATTGCGCATGAGCTCAGCGTCGGGGAGACGACGGTGAAGGCGCATATCACCGAGATTTTCCGCAAGCTTAATGTGCACAGTCGGACGATGGCGGCGATGCAATTGGCGAATGTCGATTTTGCCGCGATCTTGGCGGATGCGGGCATTAAGCGCCCGCGCCCAGCATCAGATGCTTAAAGGGTGGAAAAAGCTGCAGTTTAGCGACGGACCAGTTGCGCCTGCAGGCCAGGATGATAATCGCGATAGCAGGTGACCCAGATGCGATGCCGCTCAACCTGCGTGATGCCGAGCCGCTTCGCCCAATAGTTCTGTTCGGCCGAGCTGAGGCCGCGAACGTCATCGCAAGTAAAAGCCATAGCCGAGGATGACAAAACACAACCGGATATGAGCAGAGCGCCAGCGACGGCGAGACAATTGGTAATATTCTTCTTCTTCGTTTGGATCGCAGACAGCATCATTTCTCCTTTCTACGGCCGAAAGATCGGTTCCGGCCCTCCGAAATGCTCACGAAAATGTGTGGGTACCCGGCAAATCGCCGGGAAACAAGGCTCAATTTTGTTCGGAAGGGCCTATTTGGACTTTGCCCACTATTTATCCGTTCGGATATTCCATCCTCCCGCGCGGCAGATCAGAATAATCGCATAATAACAATATGTTGGCCGGAGCTTGCGGGTGGCTTGCCAGGAGGTGGCAAATCGTCTCGCCGGGCAAAATTGAGGTGCCGTTTCCGGGTCGCTTGTTTCGCGGGTGCGAAACTTTTCGGTCTCCGCTTGGTTAACTCACCATCCAAAGCGGAGGGACTCGAATGAAAAAGCTGCGCATTCTCATTGTCGAGGACGATGTCATGGCCAGGATGGCGCTGGAGATGATTCTGACGGAGGTCGCGCCGGTGGCTGTGATTGTCCATCGTACGGTGCGCGGCGCCGCTAGCATTCTGCGCGAGAAGTTCGACTTCGCCTTTCTCAACACTGAGGTCGCCGACGGCGAAACGTTTGGCTTGGCTTATGCCCTTGCCGCGCGGGGCGTCCCCTTCGCCTTCATGACCGACAGGGACCGTGATGAACTGCCAAGAGCCTGGATCAGCCATCCCTTGCTCTCGAAGCCGCCGCGCCGTGCCGCCGTGCGCCGAGCCCTGCTGCACGCCGAAGACTATCCGCTGGTCGCTTAATCGCCACCAACGCACCGCAGCTCGATTCTTTGAATCGAGCTGCCTGCCTGTCGGGCAGTTTCAGGCCACTTTCAGGCCGGGTTGACCAATCTATCGCTTCTTATGGCCGCTGGGCGTTCCGACGCCGGTTTCCGGCTGTGTTTGTGACGGTGGATCGCTGGCCGGGAAGGACTCGTCGAGCGCTTCGTCGAGCTCTGCATCTTCGTCTTTGGCTTTGTCCGACGGGCGCGGCTTGTCTTGCGACTTGCGCGGCGGCTTCGCAGCCGGATGTGACGGCTTGGTATCTTTCATCGCACACCTCCATGCTTCGTCAACGCTCGAGTCTGTGCCGAGGTTGCGAAACCGGCTCCTGATGAAGTACGCGACGCTTGCACACATCCGGCCGATTGCGAAGACGTTTCCACTCTAATCTTGTCGACACGCGAGAGCAGGCATGTAAGGCGGGCGTTCGAACGCTCGCGCTGTTCTTTGCGCAGTGTTCGTTGAAGCCTGCAGATTGAGATAGCTTGAAAGGTTCTGATCGAAAGATGTCGGACTGTCTGACAGTTCCGACGATGTGAATCGCACACGAAGCTGATTGCACATGGCGCCGCGTGCATGCAGGGCGTCCCGATACGGTCGCGGACGTCGCATAAATCGTCTGTCACACTATCGAAATGATCTGCTGCGCAGATTTCTGTGTCATTTGCTGTGCGGCAGCGCACCGGAGATTTCGTCTGCGATGCGCTTAATGCCGGCCGCAAGCGTTCTGAAAAATTTATGGAAATACCGAACTCTCGCAGTTGCGGAAATTTCAACGCAAACGATGAACGCAGGAAAATTGCTAGCGTGCCGCGCTTTCTCGGAATACGCTCGCAAGGATTGTTGAATGTTGGTGCCTCAATATTTCAGGAGGTGAACATGAAAACCAATCTCTTTGCATTCGCTCTCAGTGTATGCGCGGCGACGATGCTGATCGCGCCTGACGCTGCGCTCGCCTTCCGCGGTGGTGGATTCCACGGCGGCGGGTTCCATGGCGGCGGCTTCCATGGTGGCGGTGGCCGTTGGGCTGGCGGCGGACACTGGCATGGTGGCGGCGGTCGTTGGGCCGGCGGTGGCTGGCACGGTGGTGGCTACCATGGCGGATATTGGCGTGGCGGCCGTTGGTACGGCGGCGGCGGTTGGGGGTGGGGCGCGGCTGCGGCTGGCGCCGCTGTCGGCGCTGCGGCTGTTGGCGCTGCAGCTTACGGTTCTTGCTACCAGCAGCAAACCGTTTGGAACGGCTACCAATATGTCACGCAGTGGGTGAGGGTCTGCTAAGGCGCCCTCGATAAACGCATTCGCGGAATCGTCTCGGTTTCTCCAAGGCTTCGATATCGGAGCTGAACGTGAGGAGATCTTCCGATGTCCGAAGCCTGCGAGGGATGTGACGAAGACGAATTGGCAGCGCCGTCCGGTATGATCTTCATTCCGGGCGGGACGTTCCGTATGGGCTCGGATCGTCACTATCCGGAAGAAGCGCCGGTTCATCGCGTCACCGTCGATGGATTTTGGATCGACGAAAAGCCGGTCACCAATCGGCAATTCAGCGAATTCGTCCGCGCCACGGGTCACGTCACCTTCGCCGAAATTCCACCGGACCCGAAGGATTATCCGGGCGCGCTGCCGCATATGCTCTATGCCGGCTCGCTTGTCTTCACGCCGCCGTCCCATCCCGTCAATTTACGCAATTGGGGCGAATGGTGGCAGTTCCTGAAGGCCGCTGACTGGCGCCATCCCTACGGGCCGCAAAGCGACATCGACGGATTGGACGATCATCCCGTCGTGCATGTGGCGCATGTCGATGCGTTCGCTTACGCAAAATGGGCGAGCAAGGATTTGCCGACTGAGGCCGAGTGGGAGTTCGCGGCGCGCGGCGGCCTTGATGGCGCGGAATACGCCTGGGGCGATGAATTCATCCCGGGCGGGAAATACATGGCCAACACCTGGCATGGCGAGTTTCCGCGCGAGAACCTAAAGCCCGATGGCTACGAGCGCACATCACCTGTCGGCGCGTTCCCGCCGAACGGCTATGGCCTCTACGACATGATCGGCAATGTTTGGGAATGGACCAATGACTGGTTCTCCCAGAAGCATAGGCCGGACGCGCAGAAGGCGTGTTGCATTCCGCAGAACCCGCGCGGCGGCCGCGCCGACGAGAGTTTCGATCCCTGCCAGCCGAACATCAAGATTCCGCGCAAGGTCATCAAGGGCGGCTCGCATCTCTGCGCGCCGAATTATTGCCGCCGCTATCGTCCCGCCGCGCGCCACGCCGAAGCGGTTGATACGTCGGCCAGTCATCTCGGATTTCGCTGTGTTGTTCGAAAGGGGAGCTGAAACATGAGTTCCAGTGATGAGAAGCCGAACAGTACGCAGAAACAGAACGACGGACCTAGTCGCCGTCGAATCCTGATGTCGGGAACGGCACTTGCTGCCGCAACCGCGATGGGGCCCGGCACGACACAGGTCGCGCAGGCGCAACAGCAGCCTGCGCCGCCGTCAAGCGGCAAACAGCCGAATATTCTTGTCATCATGGGCGACGATATCGGCTGGTTCAATATCGGCGCTTATCATCAGGGCATCATGTCCGGCAAAACGCCGAATCTTGATAAGCTCGCAGCCGACGGCATGCGCTTCACGGACTATTATGCGGAAGCAAGCTGTACCGCGGGGCGCGCCAACTTCATCACCGGACAGATTCCGCTCCGGACCGGCATGACGACGGTCGGGCAGGCGGGCGCCGATGTCGGCCTGCCGGCCGAAGCCGTCACCATAGCGACGGTGCTTAAATCGATGGGTTATACGACGGGGCAATTCGGCAAAAACCATCTGGGCGACAAAAACAAATATTTGCCGACGTTGCACGGCTTCGACGAATTCTTCGGCTATCTGTATCACCTGGATGCGATGTCCGACCCATATTGGTTTGATTATCCGCAGGACTGGATCGACAAATACGGACCGCGCAATTTGGTCCATAGCTTTGCCACGGACACGGATGACCCGACGGACATGCCGCGCTGGGGTAGGGTCGGCAAGCAGCGAATTGTCGACGAAGGCCCGTTGGCGCCTTTCCCGGATATGAGCGGCGACCATCAAAATTGGCAGAAAGGCCGACCCGCCAAATACGACATGGAGACCTTCGATGAAGTGCTCGTCGATCATACGAAGGGGTTCATGGACAAAGCAAAGCAGGACGGCAAACCATTTTTCATTTGGCACAATACGACACGCATGCATGTCTTTACCTATTTGCCTGAAAAGTATCAGGCGATGATGAATTACGACAGCAATTACAACGTCTATGAAGCCGGCATGGCGCAGATGGATGATTGCATCGGCAATTTGCTGAAACATCTCGATGATATCGGTGAGGCCGATAATACCATCGTGATCTTCACCACCGATAATGGCGCTGAGGTCTTCACTTGGCCGGACGGCGGCATGACGCCGTTCCGCTCGACCAAGGGCACGGTATTCGAGGGCGGTTTCCGCGTTCCGGCGATCATCCGCTGGCCGGGTAAGGTCAAGCC